>Ga0187819_10001034_pt1 | contig 14276 bp, 9 predicted proteins | sample NC_wetland_sal_i_15_FD_132411 | JGI IMG/M metagenome (GOLD analysis project Ga0187819, IMG submission 132411) | Wetland sediment microbial communities from Neuse River Estuary, North Carolina, USA - SO4_4 | ecosystem: Environmental > Aquatic > Freshwater > Wetlands > Sediment | place: USA: North... | reverse complement strand
GAACGCCGCATACGGAGCGTTGATGCCGAGATGCCTCACGCCCTGTTTGTCGCGATGGGGGTGGAGAGCGATGAAATACAGCAAGGTGCAAATGGGAATGGCCGCCACAAGCGTAGAGATTAGCGCGTTGCCGAAGGGGTTATAGACCTGGTGCCAGACCGTCACAATTTCCTCCTGGGGCTTCGTGGGAGGGATTACAACATGCAGCGAGGAAAGTCAACATAAAAACGGACGGCTGGCAATAGCAAGGCAACCTGCAGATAATCGTCATCCCCGCGAAGTTCCGTGTACCTGCGGCACTCGTGGCGGCGATGTGATTATTCCCACCGAAAAAACGGAGGTGATTGTACACCCTTTTGTCTTTCCCGAAAGTGATTTCGGACCGAGGTCATCCCCACCGACTTGGGATTGTGATTGAAGCGCGAACTGCGCGGAGAAACATACCTGCGCTTTCACGCCTCTTGGGTGTAACATTCCAGTCTGCCTGCTGTGGCTTGGACGTGACAACCAAGCCGACAGCTCCCCGGGGGGAGAACCCGATGGAAGCGCGTATCCTCGATCAGTTCCGCGCTGTCGTTGGCCGGGGTCTGATTACCGAACCCAGCCAACTGCACACCTATGAATGCGACGGGCTGACCAATCTTCGCGTTCTGCCGCTGGCGGTTCTCTTACCCAAGTCAACAGCAGAAGTACAGGCCACCGTCCGTATCTGCAGCCGCGAAAAGATCCCTTTTGTGGCCCGGGGTTCGGGCACGGGATTGAGCGGTGGCGCACTGCCGATCGAAGGAGGCATTGTCATCAGCCTGGTTCGCATGAACCGCATCCTGGAAGTTGATATCCCCAATGCGCGTGTGGTGGTCGAGCCGGGCGCGATCAACGCCGAAGTCACGCAGCGCGTCGCTCCGAACGGGTATTTCTATGCTCCCGACCCCTCCTCGCAATCGGTGTGCAGCATTGGCGGCAACGTAGCCGAGAACTCGGGCGGCGCGCACTGTCTGAAATACGGATTCACCACCACCCACGTGCTGGGCCTGGAGGTGGTTCTCTCCGACGGATCGCTCGTCCATTTAGGAAGCCGTGCCGTCGACCGTCCGGGATACGATCTGCCGGGAGTTTTTGTCGGATCGGAAGGCACATTGGGCATCGCAACCAAAGTCGTGCTGCGCATCGTGAAGAAGCCCGAGGTCATCCAGACGCTGCTGGCCGCCTTTAATTCCACCAACGAAGCGGGAGCTGCGGTGAGCGGGATCATTGCCGCGGGCATGCTGCCCGCCGCGATCGAGATGATGGACAATCTTGCGATTCAGGCGGCCGAAGCCGCGGTGCACGCCGGATATCCGAATTGCGGCGGATTGCTGCTGGTGGAACTCGACGGCCCCGCCGCCGAAGTCGAACACTTAATGGAACAGGTTGGCGAGATCTGTACGCAATGCGGCGCCTGGGAGATTCGTGTCGCCCAGTCTGAAGCGGAGCGGGCAATTGTTTGGAAAGGCCGCAAGGCTGCGTTCGCAGCTGTGGGACGCATTTCGCCGAACTACCTCGTGCAGGATGGCGTCATCCCGCGCACCATGCTCCCGAAGGTGCTGAGCGAAATCGAGAGAATGGGCGCAGCGGCGGGCCTGCGCGTGGCGAATGTCTTCCACGCGGGCGACGGCAATCTGCATCCCCTAGTGCTGTACGACGCCCGCATCGCAGGCCAGGAGGAACGCGCCTATGAACTCTCGGTAAATATTCTGCGGCTCTGCGTGCAATGCGGCGGGTCGATTACCGGAGAGCACGGGGTGGGGGAGGAAAAGAAGATGATGATGGGGGAAATGTTCTCCGAGCCCGATCTGGAGACGATGCAACTGGTGCGCTGCGCCTTCGATCCACAACAGCTTTCGAATCCCGGCAAAGTGTTTCCGCGCACGCGGCTGTGCGCCGAAAGGACTGGACCGTATCAACCGCATCCGCTGGAGGTCGCCGGAGTAGCGCAGTTCTTCTGAGAGTCTGCAACGTTATGGAAACTCACTCATCGTCGGGAGCTTCGGTGGCTGGCGTTGAAGCTGCGTGGAGCGACCTGCGCGGCATCGTCGGCGACGAGTACGTGCGTGCTGCCACCGCGGAGGATGCCGTTGACGGGGTGCATCCGCAGATGGTGATCGAACCCGGCAGCCCGGATGAAATCGCGCGCGTGCTGAAGACCGCAAGCGGCGCGGGTTTGCAGGTCATCCCGCGCGGCGGCGCGACCAAGATGGAGTGGGGCAATCCTCCTCGTGGGGGCGATTTGATTATTTCCACGCGGCGGCTGAACCGCGTCGTGGAGCATGCCTGGGGCGACATGACGGCCACGGTCGAGGCCGGTTGCACGCTGCAACAATTGCAGCAGATGCTGGCCGAGCACGGCCAGCGACTGGCGCTCGATCCGCTTTGGCCCGAGAAAGCAACGATCGGAGGGATTCTGGCCACGAACGATAGTGGTCCTCTCCGGGTTCGTTATGGCTCCTTGCGCGACTTGATCATCGGAATCACTTTGGCTTTGGCTGATGGCACGCTTGCGAAGAGTGGCGGCAAGGTGGTGAAGAACGTCGCCGGCTATGATTTGCCCAAGCTGGCGACGGGTTCGCTAGGCACTCTGGGAATCATCACACAAGCGATTTTCCGCCTGCATCCGATCCCGCGTGAAAGCCGAACCTTGCGATTCTCTACCCCGGACATCGCAGCCATGAATGCGCTCGTTCTCGCAATTTTGGACTCCAAGCTGGTGCCTACCGGCTTGCAAGTTTGTGTCGCAGATACCTCGCTGCCCGAGGTCGATCTCCGTTTTGAGGGGACAACTGCCGGCTGCGACGCGCAAGTTGATCAGGCCGTACGACTCGCCTCCGGCAATCATCAGATGGAAGCCCAGGCCGATGTTTGGGATGCACCCGCGGCGCTGTGGAGCGGGGTCGAACCCTCCGTCGTCTGTAAGTTTACGTTGCTGCCTGCGAGTATGAAGACTTTTTTCGCCAGAGTGAGGGGAGTGGCTGAGCAAGCGCATTTGCGCTGGGAGCTCGTGGCGCAAGCGGTGGGAGCCGGATTACTCCGCCTGGAGGGTGACCGAGCCGCTCCTGACGTTTTTCCGAGTGCGGTTGTGGAGCTGCGGCAGGGCCTGGAAGCTCATGGCGGATCACTCGCCGTCCTGCGCTGTCCTTTGGAAGTGAAATCGAAGCTCGACGTTTGGGGCAGCTCCGGCGATGCATTGCCCGTGATGAAGAGTGTCAAGGCACAATTCGACCCTGCGGGAGTGCTGAACCCGGGCCGGTTCATTGGAGGGATCTGATGGCCGAACCCGTGATCCCCAAGCCTGAGCCTCGCGGCGGAGCGTTTGATTCGCACCACCCTCCTTCGACCGAGCTGATCGATAAGTGTGTGCACTGCGGCTTTTGCCTGGCCACGTGTCCGACCTATGCACTTTGGGGAGAGGAGATGGACTCGCCGCGCGGGCGCATCTACCTGATGAAACTCGGACTCGAGGGGCAGGTCCAGCTCGATCCGACGTTGGTCAATCATATGGACAACTGTCTAGGCTGCATGGCCTGCCTGACGGCGTGTCCCTCGGGAGTGGAGTACGACAAACTGATCGAAGCAACCCGCGTCCAGATCGAGCGCAACTACCCTCGCCCGATCGCCGACCGGATTCTGCGCAGAATGATCTTTGCGTTCTTCCCGCGGCCTGAACGGCTGCGCTGGCTGCTTGGGCCGATGCGAATGTACCAGCGCTCGGGATTGCAGTCGCTGGTGCGGCGAAGCAGACTGCTCAAATTGCTTCCTGCAAGCCTGGGCGCAATGGACGCTCTGATGCCGACGGAGCCGAGAAATACGAGCGGCAGCGTTCTCCCTGAACGCGTCGCGGCGCAGGGCGAACGGCGCTTACGCGTGGGACTGTTGCTGGGATGCGTACAGAGCGTCTTCTTCCCTGAGGTGAATGCGGCCACAACCCGGGTATTGGCGGCGGAAGGCTGCGAGGTGGTCATTCCCAAGGACCAAGGCTGCTGCGGCGCTCTCATGATCCATGCGGGTGAAGAGAAGCAAGCCCTGGACTATGCGCGGCGCACCATCGACGCTTTCGAACGGGCGCAGGTGGACGAAGTGGTGATCAACGCTGCCGGCTGCGGATCCAACATGAAAGATTACGGCTACCTTTTGCGCGAGGACTCCAAATACGCTGAGCGTGCCAAGGCATTCTCCGCCAAGTGCCGCGACATCTCCGAAGTTCTGGCGCAACTGGAGCCGCGAGCACCGCGGCATCCCATTTCTCTCAAGGTCACCTACCACGATTCGTGTCACCTGCAACATGCGCAAGCGGTGCGAACCCAGCCGCGCTCGGTGCTGGGCAAGATCCCCGGACTGCAAATCCTGGAGCCCGCGGAATCGGCCCTATGTTGTGGCTCGGCTGGAATCTACAATCTTGTGCGCCCCGGTCCTGCTAAGGAACTGGGAGAACGCAAGGTGGGGAACGTGCTGGCTACGAATCCCGATATTGTCGCCTCGGGGAATCCCGGCTGCTTGCTTCAATTGCAAAGCGGGCTCAGGGCGAGCGGCAGCAAACTGAAGGTGGTTCACTGGGTGGAACTGGTGGATGCTTCCATTCGAGGCTTGCCGGCACAGTCTTTAGTGGAACGTTGAATCTTTTATGGCAACTGCTCGTAGAAAACGGCCGAGGAGGACCCAGGCCATGATGGCCGTGATCCGTGAAGACATTCTTCAGAAGTTCCCAGACATTTTCGGGACCAAGAAGGTGAACGGCCGAGAGGTCAATGTCGAACAGACGATTGCCACGCTCACTCAGGAATTGAATCCCCACATTGGCGCGGCCTTAACCGCACGCCGGGCACTGCTGCAATCCCCCGCGCCGGTCCGCGAGAAGTATGCCTGGCCGAAGTGGGACGAGAGATTTGAGGATCCAGTTAGCGGGCAGTTTTGGACATTTCGCCACATCGTCCAGGGCCTGATTGACAACTTCCTCGGTCGGGAGAGCGAGTGGCGCTGGCGCCTCAACGATGAGACGCCCATTCCGCGGGACGCGCACCCGTTGACCAATCCCGGCCTGGAACTCACTGGGCCGTGGCATCCGCTGGATATGGCCTTCAACGCCTTGAATAGCGCGGCACCCATGAATATGCCGGATTTTGAAGACGCCTCGCCGCCTCATTTCCAGCCCGAGGGAACGCCTACGAGTCAGCCGGTGGGAGTGTTTGCTGCGATGCAGAACGCGAAGGAGATTTTCGAAGGCCGCTGGACCGGCCGCCCCTATGAGGTGGTGAAGAAAGGCCAAAAGCGGGCGTACAAGATCAACACGTCGCCGGCACAGTGGCCGACCCGGTTTGGCCGGCCTCCCGGCATCCACGTGCGCTATGACCACATCAGGGTCGAAGGGCAACCGGTACCGGCTCTGATCCCCGTCACCGTCCTCTGGACCCTGAACAACTATGAGTCTCTGAAACGCGCGGGCACTGGCGTCTATTACTACATTCCGAAGCTTCAGACTCCCCAGGAAGCCCTCATTGTGGAGAAACTTCTGGCGCGGCTGGAAGGCTTGATTGGCGTCCAGCCCGGCACCATCAAGATCAAGATGCTCTATGAGGAGGGAAATGCGGGCCGGTTCTTGCCCGCGATTGCCTGGGTTTTGCGACGCCGGTTGCTGGGGACGAACGTTGGCCGCTGGGACTACCTGGGTAGCCTCATCGAGATCTGGAAGGACGATCCGAAGGGCGTTTTTCCGGACCCGCAGTCGATTGGCATGGCGTCCCCGAACATGATTGCGTATCAGCGGTACAACGCGCTGATGATGCTCATGGCCGGCCTGAAGAATGGCGAACTTTCCCAGGGCGCACCCATTGGTGGGATGGCAGCGGTAATGATCTATCAAGCGAGCGATCCCTACGGCCGCTCGAGGTATAACCCGCTAGCCCTGCGTGCGATCGTCATCGACAAGCTGCGAGAGCGCGTGCTGGGTCTCATGTTTGTGCCCGAGGAGCCGCTGCCCGCAGGTCAACAACCCACTCTGGAAGACATCCTTGCAAAGCGAATCAAGGGACGACTCTATGATGCCTACCGGCAAAGCTGGGTCGCCAGCCCGGAAACGGCCTACGTGGCTGCGGGCAATGGACCCTTACGGACACCCGTGACGCAGCTCCAGGCAATCCTCGATGCGCCGCAAGAGACTGCGGATGCAAATGGCAAACCGGTACCCACCGTCGCTAGCGGTTTGGTTGACGCGGAGCGGCTCCTGTTGCAATCCCGTGGCTTATTGAATCCGCAAGGCAGGATCACGCCCCGGGTCATCAGCCAGGACATGATGGACACGCCGGAGAAGATCTTCACTCGTGAACTTTGGGACGCAATCTACGGCGTCCCGAAAGGTGAGATCACCATTGAACACATCCAACATGCGTTCTACATGGCGGCGAACTACGGTTTCCAGATCCTCAACGGCAACTTTGCGGCCGCCATCGACGATTACGAGCTTAAGCTGCGGTTCATGAATGACCTCGCCACCTACCGGATCGATGTGTCGTGGCTGTGGACCCTGGTCCAACACCAGGCCGCCATTACCAAGGACGGCTACCTGCAGCGGCCCGTCCTTACCGAAGATGGCGTCGTACTGGGCATGAACGCCTCTGAGGTCAAGGCCGGGACCCGCTTTACTCGGGGACTGTTCGAGAAGGTCTGGGATTACCACAACGAATGGACAGCGGAGTTCTTCGCCGAGTTGGACCGCCGCGGCGATCCAGGGCGCTTCGACCGCGCCAAGGCGCCCATCATCATGGAACTCCTGAAGCGGCAACTGCTTTCGCCCCGCTACATCCAGCACAGCGCTCGCGTACTCTTCGTCGTGGGGCAGGCGGAGCAACAGGAGCGCGCACAGGCTCTGGAGGCGATTTTCGATCTCTCCCGCAAAGAAATCGTCAAGCGGGTCTCAGCCGGCACTTTGAAACAAACCGCCCAGGCCGCCCACGACTATGTGTATGACATCTTTCCGGGCATCGAAGCAGAGTAGCGCTCGACCGTTTTAGGCGAATTCCAGCCACTGGAAGGCTTCGGGCGTCTTGGCCAGAGCCGTTTTGGTTCTGACCTCTATCTGACGCCCCTAGTCATTATGCCGGCCTAGCCCCCGGAAATCCGGAGCACCCAGAATAAAAGGTTCCCCCACCGAGAAGTGTTTTCGCTGCGACCGGGCTCTGCAAATTGTCATCTAACCACACCATGCACAGGGAGAGCGTTAACGGGGTCCCTCTTTGTGCGTTTGCAGCAGGTGCGTTTGCAGCAGAGCTCAGTGAACTTGTTGAAAGTAGCGTTAAGGCCCATGTTTTGAATCGGTCATCGTCATCGCGATCAAGTCAGGAGGCTCGAATGCTTGCCACGCAAAACGCCGCAGCAGTCGGCCATGAGCTTGTTGCAAGGCTGCGCGAAGCACGGCAGTTCAGCGATGAACTTTTCCGCGTGGTTCGTGCCGACTCCTTATATGAGCGGCCGATTCCCGAGCGTCATCGCATCATCTTCTACGTGGGGCACCTCGAGGCTTTCGATTGGAACTTGCTTGGAGAGAACGTCTTCGGGATGAAGAGTTTTCATCCTGAATTTGACCGGTTGTTCGCTTTCGGAATTGATCCGGTCGGAGAAGGACTGCCCGGCGATCAACCTTCTGACTGGCCTTCGTTGGATGCGGTGCATTACTACGTGACTAGAACCCGAGCCGCCCTGGACGAGAAGTTGGCCAACGGAATACTCGAGCCCAACGCTGAGACGCTGGACGGGTTTTCTCCGGCAACTTTACTTAACGTTGCGGTCGAGCATCGGTTGATGCATATCGAAACCCTGGCCTACATGCTGCATCAGTTGTCTCTCGACAAGAAGGTGCAGCAAGAGAGCGCGCAGAATCTCGATAACTTTGCGGTGGCTGACCGGATGATTGAGATTCCTGCGGGTCAGACGACACTCGGCCTTTCGCGCGACGCCGAAACCATTGGTTGGGACAATGAATACGAAGCGGACGTGGTGGACGTCGCGGCATTTGCCATCGATCGGTATAAAGTGACCAACCGGCGCTATCTCGAGTTCATGGCTGCCGGCGGTTATGAGACGCGCATTTTCTGGAACAACGAGGACTGGGAGTGGAGGAATGCATGTGGAATCTCTCAACCGGTGTTTTGGAAGAAAGCGGGCGATCGCTGGCTTTATCGGACGATGTTTGGCGAAGTGCAGCTCCCTCTCGATTGGCCTGTCTATGTGAGCCACGCGGAAGCGAGCGCGTACGCGCGGTGGGCAGGGCAATCGCTTCCAACGGAAGCGGAGTGGCATCGCGCCGCCTACGACACCGAGGATGAAACGGAGAGAACTTATCCGTGGGGAAGCGCGTCCCCTGATGAGAGGCGCGGCAATTTCGATTTTCACCGCTGGGACCCGGCGCCGGTAAACGCGTTTCCGGAGGGCCGGAGCGCCTTCGGCGTCGAAGGCATGTTGGGGAACGGCTGGGAATGGACGTCTACCGTGTTCGCCCCGTTTCCAGGGTTTAGGGCATTTCCGTTTTACCCTGGCTATTCGGCCAATTTTTTCGATGACCGGCACTTCGTGATGAAAGGGGGCTCGGCGCGCACGACGGCGTGCCTGCTTCGGCCTACGTTTCGTAACTGGTTCCAGCCGCACTACCAATATGTGTATTCGGGATTCCGCTGCGTAAGCCGCTGATTGGAGGCTCTGGGAATGCTTGTCCATGCTATTGCCGGCAATGTTACGTACAAATTTGCTTCCGAAGTGCGGGCGGGACTCACACGACGGGGACAGAAGGAACTCCCGTCCAAATACCTTTACGACGATGTGGGCTCAACCCTGTTCGAAGTGATCAGCCGCCTGCCGGAATATGGGCTGACTCGGGCGGATGAACGTTTACTGAGACGGCATGGGAGCGACATCGTCGATCGCCTGGCCATGCCGGTCGCTGTGGCGGAGTTGGGCAGCGGCAGCGGCAGGAAGACCCGCTGGCTGCTCGAAGCGCTTTGCCGGAGGCAAAGAACGTTCTACTATCCCGTCGAAATATCACGTTCGGCGCTGGCGACATGCGAGCGGGAACTTCGCGACATCGATTCGATCAGCATTGTCGGTTTCGAGCGTGAATATCTGGACGGGCTGATCGAGGTGGCAGCCTACCGAAAAGCCGGCCAGCACCTGTTCGTGCTGTTTCTTGGCAGCACGATCGGGAACTTCGATCGTCGAGCGGGTGTCGATTTTCTGGCAGATGTCCGGCGGATTCTGCAGCCTGGCGACTCGCTGCTGTTGGGAACGGATCTGGAAAAGCCCTCGGGACAAGTGCTGGCGGCTTATGACGATGAACTGGGAGTGACGGCGTCGTTCAATCTCAACTTGCTGGCCCGCATCAATCGGGAGCTTGGAGGCGACTTTGACCTGCGACAGTTCTCCCACGTAGCGAGGATCAATCCCGAGGCACGGAGCGTCGAGATGCACCTGCAGTCCAAGCGCCGACAGACGGTGAGGATTCCAGAGGCTGATCTCGATGTCGAGTTTCTGGAAGGTGAGACGATCTGGACGGAAAGCAGCCACAAGTGCTCGACGGAGGAGGTCTTTCAAATGGCAAACGACGCCGGCTTCCGCTGCGAAGCGCAATGGGTGGATGAGCAATGGCCATTTGCGGAGAGCTTGCTCGCTGCGGAATGAATGGTTTCTATCCCCAGACGGGCTGTCGAGTGGAATGAAGCAACGTTCATAAGCAATCACAGGAGGATACGATGGCGAAGGAATGTACGCACCTTGATCAAATCAAAATCAGGAAAACCGATAAACACGTGTGTGAGGAGTGTGTGAAGACGGGCGATACCTGGGTTCACCTGCGTCTGTGCCTCACCTGCGGCCACGTTGGTTGCTGCGACTCGTCCAAGAACAAGCATGCGACCAAGCATTTCCACAAGACGCAGCATCCGCTGATACGCTCGATCGAGCCGGGCGAAAGCTGGGTGTGGTGTTATGTGGACGAGATCGAACCGGGCGAATTGGCAGCTTAAGCGTTTCGCGCCGGTCCGCGAAGCCCTCACATGCGCTGGTGTTGAACGCGTGCGGCCAGAGGCCTAGAATTTACCTAAAGATTGTGGGAGGTGGTCTATGCCCCGGTATGAATTCTTCTGCCACGCCTGCAAGAAATTCTTCGACGCGATTCTGTCGCTCGTCGACTACGAAGAAGGCGACATCCTCTGCCCGTACTGCGCCAACAAAAACGTTGAGCAGCGCTGGTCCGCCTTTTCGGTCATTACCTCCGACAAGACCGCCTAAGAACTGGGGAGGCGCCCCGCCGTGTCTTCCAGTACCGCGTGGACGTCTGTAGCACGCTGGTTTCCTCTCGATTCCTTTGCGCCAACGGCATAGAATGAGCTTCGATTCATCAGCATTGGTGCCAACATCTGAAATCGGCCACGCGTCGGGAGGTCGAAGAGCGACGGCAAGCCGGCGCTATCCAAATTCGCGATGCCTGCAGATGCCATCGTTTGCCCGAAATGCGGTTCCCATGCCCTCGCTGCCGCTTCGACATGCGACAGCTGTGGCAGCGCGTTAGGCAGGTCCGACGCCGAGACGCTCATCTCGTCCCCCGGCCCGACCACTGCCGACGCCCTAACTGCGGTCTCGACTTCTTCTTTGTCTTCGGATGCGACGCTGGAAGGCTCAGGCTTGCTGCAACCGCATGCAGCGCCATCCGATCTGTCCCGTAGAGCTCCCGATTTCGGGCCGCGTTACCGCGTGGAATCCATCCTCGGTGAAGGCGGCATGGGAACGGTATACAAGGCATGGGACAAAGAATTGGAGCGCATGGTGGCGCTGAAGCTAGTCCGCCGTGATCTTACCAGCGATCCCAACGTTTCCCAGCGTTTCAAGCAGGAGCTGTTGCTCGCCAGCAAGATTTCTCATCGGAATATCCTGCGCATTCACGATCTCGGCGACGGTCCCGGAGATACGAAGTTCATCTCGATGGCCTTCGTCGAGGGTCAGGATCTGCATCAACTGCTGAGCAAGGAGGGAAAACTGCCGCTCGAACGTGCGCTGAATATCGCGCACCAACTCTGCGCCGCCCTCGACGCCGCCCACGCTGAAGGTGTAGTCCACCGCGACCTGAAGCCTCAGAACATTTTGATCGATCGGCGCGACCATATCTATGTTTCCGACTTTGGCCTGGCTAAGTCGCTGGAATCGGACCTGGGAATGACTCAGACGGGTCAATTTCTGGGCACGCCCCGCTACATGTCCCCAGAGCAGGCGGAGACCAAACCCGTCGACCATCGCAGTGACCTCTATGCATTCGGATTGATCCTGTGCGAACTGGTGACCGGCCATCTGCCGTTCAAGCGTACTGAGTCAGTGATGCAAATGATGTACCAGCGCGTACACGAAGCACCCAAGGATCCGAAGCAGCTCGATGCCGATATACCGGAGTACCTGGCCCGGATCATTCAGAAATGCCTGGAGCGAGATGTCACTCAGCGTTACCAGAGCGCAGGCGAGATTTTGGCGGATTTGGATGCAGGTCACGCGCCGGAACTGACACAACCCAGTTGGGTTGCTGTGGCGACAACCGCAGTCCTGCGTCGACCGAGGAGCGCCTGGCTGGTAGCGGGCTCCGTGCTGGTCGTGCTAGTTTTCGGCTTAGCTGTTTGGAAGAAACTCGCAACCCACTCCGCACAGCCGACCGTTCCCGGAGGTCCGCAGCTTTCGCTCGCCATTCTGCCATTCCGGAATGCGTCGGGCGATGCTGCGCTCGACTGGCTGGGCCCCAGCCTGGCAGACATGCTCAGCACCGATGTCGGACAGTCAGCGCAGTTGCGCACCATTTCTCCGGACCGGTTGCATCAGGTGCTAACCGACCTGCAGGTCACGCCGAATGTATTGATTGATCCAACCATGCTACGCCGCATTGCCGAGTTCACCAGCGCCGACACAGTGGTCTGGGGTCAATACGCCAAGTTTGGCGACCAGATTCGCATTGACGCCACGCTCCAGGACCTAAGACACGATCGCCGGGTTCCGCTGAAAATTGAGGTGGCCAGCGAAAAAGATGTTCCCGGCGGCGTGGATCGGCTTGCCGACTCGATCCGGCATAACCTCGGCATGTCGGGCGATGTCGTAAAAGAATTGCAAGCGAGTTCCTTCCAGCCGACTTCGAAATCAATGGCCGCGCTCCGGGATTACAACGAGGGCGTGAAGTTACTGCGTGATGACAAGAGCAAGGACGCACAAAAGCAATTGGAGGCGGCGACCAGAGAAGATCCGACTTTTGCCCTGGCTTTCTCCAAGCTGGCACAAACCTACGTCAATCTAGGTTACGACAGCGAAGCGGAGCGGTCGGCGCGGAAGGCCGTTGCCCTGAGCGACAACCTGCCGCAGGCCGAGAGGTATCTAATCGCGGCGATCCATGCTCAGGTTACGAACAACTATCCGGAAGCGATCAAAGCGTACGAAGCCATGGCCAAAGCGTCGCCGGATAATGCAGATGTGCAATCCGCGTTGGGCCGGTTGTACGAAGATACTGGAGACTTTGCCAAGGCCGATGAAGCTTACCAGAAAATCCTCAAGGCGAACCCGAAGGACATCGCGGCGATTGTGTCGACCGGTCGCATCGCTATCAAGCGCGGCAATCCGCAAGACAGTCTGGATCCACTGAACCGCGCATTAAGCTTGTCCGTTCAGTTGGGCAACGATGAAGAACGCGGCACCAGCCTGCACGCGATCGGCGCGGCGTACCGAATGTTAAACAAACCCGAAGACGCGCTGCGAAACTTTCAAGAGGCGCTGGCAATCCGGCGGCGCACCGGACAAAAGCGGGGCATTGCCTTCAGTCTAAACGAAATGGCGAGGGTGGAAGTTTCGTTGGGAAAACCTAAAGACGCCCTGGCTCACTACCAGGAGGCCTTGCAGGTACGGCGCGAGATCGGGGACAAACGCGGGCTGGCCGACACCTTACTCGACTTAGGCAATTTCTACGATGATCGTGGCGATCATGACCAAGCTTTAAGAATGTACAAGGAGGCGCTGCAACTGGAGCGCGATATTGGCAATGAAAGCCTGCAGGCCATCGCCATCAACAACATCGGGGCCGTCTATTTTGAAAAGAGCGAGTATGAAGACGCCCGAACCTATTACCAGCAGGCGCTACAGTTGCGGGAAAAATCCAAGGTGCCACAAGACATCGTGGATGGCGTCCACAACCTAGCGGAGACTATGGCCAGAATGGGGCAGTACGATCAGGCCGTGACGCAGTACATGCGGGCGTTGGAGCTGCGTCGCAGCATGGATGACTCGCGCGGAGCCGCGATGGAGTCCTACAGCATCGGCACCTTGTTCGATTACCAGGGCCGCTTCGGCGCCGCCATCAACTCCAAGCAGGATGCGTTGAAGACCTTCCGCGACCTCAAGGATCGAACCTTCTGGATGGCGGAGATTCTGGGTGGTTATGCCGAGGCGCTGACCCTGGCCGGACGCGGACAGGAATCGCGGGCCTATCTCGACGAGGCGCTCCGTCTCTCTCGGGAGCTCAAGAACGATGGCATGGTGGCTCAAACCTTGGATTTTGAAGGCGACCTCGCGTATTACGGCGGCGACGCGAAGTCCGCCCGCTCTTACTACCAAAGTGCGTTACAGGCAGCGACGCACAGCAAGGAGCCGGATAAGGTCTTGATCGCGAAGGCGGACCTCGCCCGCGTGGACATTGCAGAAGGACGCGCGGCGGTGGCGATCGGCAGTTTGCGGTCTTTGGCGCGACAAGCCGGGGAACAGGGCTTTGCCTTCATGGCGGTGGAGTGCTCTATTGATCTGGCGGAAGCCATGATGCAAACCAGGGATTATTCCCATGCCCGTGCGGAACTGGAGCGCGCCCTGCTGCAGGCCGACAGGTTGGGGCTGAAACCGCTGAGCACTCGGGCTCATTACGTGCTGGCTACAGTACTGCGGCAATCGGGAAATCCGGCCGATGCGCAAGAGCACTACCGCAATTCCGCGCAGTTGCTCGACGCCATGCGCAAGGAACCGGGCGCCGGCAAAATCCTGCAGCGTTCCGATTTCAAGGTCATCTACGACGCTGGCAGCCGCTGGGCACAAGCTGCCACGAAGTGATGGACCTTACCCACCGCCAACCAGTATCGTGTCCCGGACGTTCGTGGCATGAATACCTACTGTCATCCTGAGCGAAGCGAAGGACCTATGTATTTCTGCGATGCAGAGGTCTATCGCCTCGCTCAAGATGACAACTCAGACTTATCTGG
>Ga0187819_10001033_pt1 | contig 14277 bp, 7 predicted proteins | sample NC_wetland_sal_i_15_FD_132411 | JGI IMG/M metagenome (GOLD analysis project Ga0187819, IMG submission 132411) | Wetland sediment microbial communities from Neuse River Estuary, North Carolina, USA - SO4_4 | ecosystem: Environmental > Aquatic > Freshwater > Wetlands > Sediment | place: USA: North... | reverse complement strand
CGAAAGTCTGAATGAAGCTCCGCAATTGCAGCAGGTCTTGTGGTCAGGGTTGATCCACCGCTGCAAGCAGACCGTCATTGCCGACGGCCTGGGAAATGTCCGGACGTATCGACGCTGGAATTGGATCTGGCTCTTCCCCAAAATGTTGGCCAGCGCATTCCTAGATGCCCTCATACTGTTTATTTCACTGATTCTTCTTCGTTGGTGGAGAGCTCGGGCGCGTCCTCTGGCCTTTGATCGAGCATCCGCCGAGAGTCCTTTGATTGCGTATGTCTTTCCTTATCCCTTGGTAAAGCAGGTGGCCGGCGGTTCTATTAGCCATATCCGCGGAGTTTTAGGGGGCATCGCCAACAATGGGGCAGCTTGTGAGATCTTCTCCGGCGTCCCTCTGCCAGTGGAAGTCTTCCCTGTCCATGAGATCCCCGCAAGACGCAAGCTCTTCCTCTTCTGGGAGACGCTCATGCTGTCCTACAGCCTGCGCTTTGCGTGGCGCGTGAAGCGATTCCTGGGCAAGGCCCGTCCTACGATGATTTATCAGCGCCATGGCCGGTTCACGGTGGCGGGCGCCCTGCTTTCACGGTGGATGAAGGTTCCGCTCGTGCTGGAGTATAACGCCTCCGAGTTGTGGATGGCAGACTATTGGGATCCTACTCGTTTTCGCACTTGGCTGCGCCTGTGCGAAGAGGTCAGCCTGAGATGTGCCTCCCGAATTGTTGTTGTTTCTGAGCCGATCCGCCAGGAACTGTTGGGACGGATGATTCCGTCGGAGCGCATTTTGGTCAATCCCAACGCGGTTGATCCTGATCACTTCCACCCCGAGTGTGGTGGAAAACAGGTCCGGCAGCAGATTGGATTATCTACCGACGAAATTGTAGTTGGCTTTGTTGGTTCTTTCAGCTACTGGCACGGTATTCCAATATTGCAGCAGGCAATACGCGAAATCTTCCGTGTTTCTCCGCAGGAAAAGATCAGATTTCTGCTCATTGGCACAGGTCCTTTACGGGCAGAGATGGGAGCCTTCTTGCAGGATCTTGAACAATCGAGAAGAGTCATTTTCACTGGTATAGTGCCGCATCGTCAGGTGGCAGCGTATCTCGACGCTGCCGACATCCTGGTGTCCCCACACGTGCCTCTGCCTGACGGCCGTCCATTTTTCGGATCGCCCACCAAACTGTTCGAGTACATGGCCATGGGTAAGGCAATAATCGCAAGCCGCTTGGACCAGTTGGCTGAAGTCCTGAACCACAACGACACGGCGCTACTGGTCACTCCAGGCGATGTGCAGCAATTGGCAGGGGCTGTTCGCCTGCTTTCTCACGACGAAGGATTGCGGCAAAGGCTGGGTACTCGAGCCCGCGAATGCGCTATTGCGAAACACACCTGGAGTCAAAACGCCGCCCGTGTGCTGGCGTTTACACAAATAGAACCGACGGGTCTCCGCAGGAACCCAACCTATGTACCACAAGAAAAAGTGGAGAAGGGGACGATAGCAAGCTAATGAACGGCCAATCTACAGAAATTCTGGTGTTGCCGGAACAGAATGGGGCAGCTTCTCCGGGCGACAAATCTTCCGTGCTGCGACAACTGCGGGAGTACATACACTTGGCCCGGGGTTCCGATTTTTTCCATAAAGTCCTTGAGACCTACACCACTCAAATCAGTCTGATCGGCATTGGTCTCGCAACCACGGTGACGGTTGCCCGGGCACTCGGACCGGAAGGGCGCGGCCTGTACGCGGTGGCAATTGCTGTGGGCGCGCTGGGAGTGCAGTTCGGCAATCTCGGACTTCCTGCGTCGAACACGTACTACCTCTCGCAAGACCGCACTCTGTTGCCGCGACTCTTGGGAAATTCTCTGCTGGTTAGCGCTATCGTTGGCGGCACCGGAGCGCTGGCGGCCTGGCTTGTGTTTTCCCTCCACCCCGAACTCGCTCCTTTGCACGGACCCCTGCTTAAGTTCGGGCTGGCCTGGGTTCCACTTGGGCTTTGCTTTTTGCTCATGCAGCGTCTCAACCTTGGGCTTTACGAAGTTCGCTCTTACAACAAAATTGAAGTGATGAATCGGGGTTGCGCGCTCGCGTTGATCGGGATCGTGATCCTGTCCCGCAGGATCAGCCCGCAGACGGTCATTACTGCGAACTTAATAGCCCTGACGATCGGTTGCTTCTGGGCGCTGAGAGGCATGCGTCCCTGGCTCACTAGTTTTCCCTGGCCTTCGTGGAGGCTCTTGCGCCAGCATTTGGGCCTCGGCGTAAAAGCGTATTTCATCACTGCTCTAAGTTTCCTGCACATGCGCGTCGCTTTGCTTATGGTCAAGTACATGCTTGGATCGCAACAAGCCGGTTATTACTCGGTAGCGTCCGGCTTGGGAGATTACATCCTGTTGCTCCCTGTTGTCATCGGTCTGATCCTATTTCCTAAGCTTTCAGCCATAGTATCCGTCCCGGAGAAACTGCGCCAAGCCAAGACGGTGGCCTTGGGAACGGCACTTGCTTTGATACCCTTTCTGACGGTTACCGTGATTGTGGTCAAACCTGCGGTTCGGATCCTGTTCGGCCGGCCCTTTCTGCCCGCCGCCGATGTTTTCCCCTGGCTGGTTCCAGGAATCTTTATGATCGGAGTCGAGATTGCTACCGTTCAGTTCCTGAACAGCGTGGGCTATCCCAAGATACTCGTTGGCGTCTGGGCATCATCAGTCGTTGTGGACGTGCTCCTGAACCTCTGGGCTATCCCGCACTTCGGTATCAGGGGCGCCGCCCTTGTCAGATCCATCTCGGACACCGTCGCGCTCATCGGAGTTCTACTGATCATTCGATTCCGTTATTCCGGTTATTCTGAAAAATTACAGGTCAAAGCAGTCGCCTGAAGAACGATGTCGAAGATTAGCTTGTCGGGAGAGCCGCGCTGCCCCCGCACACTGACAACTCAGATCAGCTGGCAATAACCGGGTCATGAAGCTCTCGTCAAACTCGAAAACGCCAGACGTACCGCTCTATGGGCTGCGTGGCGAATCCATCGTCTGCTTCGCCGGTGAAGACTGGTGGTATCACCACCCACATTCCAAGAACCATCTTCTTAAGCGTTTGGCCAAAGAGAATCGTGTTCTGTTCGTGAATTCGATTACGATGGGACTGCCTTCGATATCGAATCCGGACTTTTTTCTAAAGATCCGGCGCAAACTGCGCAGTCTGGTTCGCTGGCTGCGCAAAGTTCCCGAAGGACTTTACGTCTTCACTCCAGTGTCTTTTCCTTTTTATGGCTCTCCTGTCCTGCGGAAGCTCAATCAGATACTGCTCGTCCTGCAACTTCGGCTGGTAATGCTGATTTGCAAGATAGACAAGCCGATCGTGTGGGCCGCCATTCCATCTGCAGTGGATGTTGTGGAACAGCTCGGCGCCAAGATGGTGGTCTATCAGGTCTCGGATAAGTATGACGCGAACGAAGACAGTGCACTGTCGCAGAACATCATTCGTGAGATGGATCGGCGACTAAAACAACTCGCCGCTGTAGTCATGTACTCCGGACGCAAGCTTTACGAAGAATCGGAAGTACCTCATTGTTACTTTCTCGAGCAGGCGGTCGATTTTGAGCACTTCGCACGGGAGGCTCCAGAAGCTCCCGAAATCGAGAACATCCCGCATCCCGTCCTTGGCTACTTCGGTTTCATGGATTATGTGATGGATGTTCCTCTAATTGAAGAGGTGGCTACGCGACGGCCGGATTGGCATTGGCTCTTGATCGGGAGGAAGTCACAACTCGTCCAGATCCCGCACAGCAATGTCCACTTTACGGGACCGGTTCCATACGCCTCCCTTCCACGGTTTGTGCGGCACATGGATGTTTGTGTCCTACCCTGGCGCAAAGACCACGTGTTTACCAGCTACGGCAGCGCAATTAAAGTTCGTGAATATCTCGCGAGTGGAAGACCGATTGTTATGTCATTCCTGTACGAGTACCGAAACACGCCTGGAATCAGGACTTACCAGACCACTGAGGAGTTTATCGCCGCTGTCGAGGACGCGCTCCAAAACGATACAAAGGCGGACCGGTACCTGCGGCAAGACACGGTGCGAGATTGCACTTGGGAGGCACGCGCACGGCAGGTGGGTGAAATGTTTCGCAAATTGTTGGAGGCGCCGCAGACCAAATATTGCGCTATGGCTGATGTAGCGCTATCCGAAAGCGGCATCGAGCACTTACAGCCCTTGCCTAGGGTCTGAAACCCTCTAGGTACAGGTGACCCGGTATTGGAGATACCCTAGACATGCAAGCAATTCTTGAAAATCTTCGCTCGGGAGAAATCACAACTTGCGAGGTACCGGCTCCCGAGCTGCGTCCCGGGGGCATCCTGGTAAGAACTGCCTTCTCTGCCATCAGTGCCGGCACCGAACGTGCGCACCGGGAACAAGCCGAGAAGTCCCTGATCGGCAAAGCAATGGCCCGTCCTGACCTCGTGCGTCAGGTCATCGATTATGCCAAGAAGCAGGGAATCCGGTCCGCTTATGAGCGCGTGCAGACTCGGTTGAATACATTTTCACCGCTTGGCTATAGCTGTGCGGGCACAGTGCTTGCGGTGGGCGACGGTGCATCCGAATTCCAGCCTGGCGATCACGTGGCCTGCGCCGGGGGAGGCTACGCGAATCATTGCGAGATTAATTTTGTCCCGCGAAACCTTGCGGTTCGTGTTCCCGAACAGGTTTCTCTCGAGAGTGCATGTCTCACCACGATCGGCGCCATTGCCATGCAAGGACTGCGCCAAAGTGGTGCTACCTTTGGAGAAACCGTTGCTGTCATCGGAGCCGGCTTGGTCGGAGTACTGACGATCCAACTGGCAAAGGCAGCTGGCTGCCGAGTAATTGCCATCGACCTCGACTCGGGAAGAGTGCAGCGCAGTCTGTCGATGGGCGCCGACTTAGGGCTGTGTAATGCCTCAAACCACATTCCCGAAGCCGTTAGCGAATATACCCAGTATGGAGCGGATGTCGCCATCATCACGGCGGCAACGCCCTCTAATGAGCCAATCGAAATGGCCGCAAAGATCCTGCGCGATCGCGGACGCATTGTGATCGTGGGTGATGTTGGACTGGGCGTTTCGCGCAACAATGTCTATTCCAAAGAGTTGTCTATCGTCCTTTCTCGCTCATATGGACCCGGTCGCTATGATCCCCTATATGAAGAGGAAGGGGTCGACTATCCCGTCGGCTATGTGCGCTGGACGGAAAAACGCAACATGGAAGCCTTCGTTGCGCTGCTGGCATCAGGTGCGCTGAATGTCGCGCCGCTGATCCAGTGCCGTTACTCTGTGCAAGAGGGAAATCGTGCGTATGCGGAGCTGAAGTCATCGGGTGCCTACACGGTTTTGATTGAGTATCCCTCAACATCCTTCGCCACAACTGTTTCGACTGCCTCTTTCTCGCCGGTTGCGAAGAAGGTGGCACCGAAGGAGACCATCAACATCGGCTGCATAGGCGCAGGAAGCTTTGCACAGAATGTCATCTTCCCTGCAGTGCGCGGTGCCATGGGAGCCGTGCTACGGTCAGTCGCAACTGGGTCCGGGGTAGCGACGGAAACGGCCCTACGCGCCTTCGGTTTTGCTAAAGCGCAAACCCCTTCTGACTTGATCCAGGATCCGGAAAACGACGCGGTGTTCGTACTCTCGCGTCACGACAGTCATGCTCGCTACGTTGTTGGTGCGCTCTCTCACCACAAGCCCGTCTTCGTTGAAAAGCCGTTAGCCATCCTTGACGAGGAATTGGAAGAAATACGCTGCGCTGCCGAGGCGAGCAGAGAACAGGGTTGCGCACCCTTCGTGATGGTGGGTTTCAACCGGCGTTTTGCCCCACTAACGAGGGAGCTCTGCAGTTTCTTTCACGGGCGCAAAGAGCCGATGATGGTCCACGTGCGCGTCAATGCCGGCTTTCTTCCGCTGAATCATTGGACGCAGAAGAAGCAGGAAGGTGGCCGTGTCTTGGGCGAACTCTGCCATTTCATTGACTGGGCTCGCTTCGTCGTCGGCGCGCCGATTCAAATCGTGAATGCCAAGGCGCTCCCCGATGTATCGCGATATAACCGCGACAACGTGACCGTGACGTTGTCCTTCGAGGACGGATCGCTCGCGAATTTGATTTATGTTGCCAATGGCGACAAGACTGTTCCCAAGGAGTACATGGAAGTTTTTTGCCAGGGACGTGTTGCCCGCCTGAATGACTTCCGTTCCCTGGAGCTGTCGCACGAAGGAAAAACGCGAACTATCAAGTCCTCCTTCGAAAAGGGTCATCAGCGCGAGATTGAACTTACCTTGGCGGCCATGCGGCAGGGCACGGAATGCCCGATTCCGTTTGAAGAAGTAATGGAGGTGTCGCGAGCCACTCTCGCAGTGGTCGCGTCCATTGAGTCCGGCGAGCCGGTCAACTTGGAGAAGCAAAAGGAAGCGTTACAGCAGCGGTGTAGTGCCAGGCAATCATGAACGCGGTATCACAATTCACGGCGATGCCGGAAGTGGCTGAGGTGCAGCCCGAGAGCGCTCGCCAGAGAAGAATTGCGCTTGCCGTTCGGGAACTCCAGAGCTGGATCGAGGTTCACGACTACGCTGGATATGAGCCGTATGACATTCTGAACTCCCCTCTTTTTTCAGCAATCGGCTTACGTTTGCGCACCGCCGGTTGGGCTCTCATCCAGATTGGAAAACGGTTTGGAGGAAACACGCTTCGCGCCGTGCTCCACGTGCGCCCCGGCACGAACCCGAAAGCGCTGGGATTGATGCTGGCTGGATACTGCGATCAGTTCAGATCGGGCGCAGCCTGCTCGGCTCAGATGCGCGATATCAAATCCCGCCTGCGGTCCTTGCGCAGTCCTGCTGAAGAGGATTTTTGCTGGGGCTACGACTGGAATTTCGTGTCCCTTCGCGGCCCCGTTCTGCCCGCGTTCCGACCCAATGCAATCGCAACTGTTTTCTGCGGCCAGGCGCTGCTGGATTTCGCCGAGGTTGCTGGAGACCAAGAAGCTCTGGAAATGGCTGTTTCTGTCGGACGCTTCATCGTTGCCCGACTTAATCGGTCCGTCGACACCGCGGCCGATCTCTGCTTTAGCTATACGCCCTGGGACGAGACCCGGATTTACAACAGCAGCGCCCTCGTTGCAGCCTTCCTCGCGCGCTTGGGTTTGAAAATCGAAAATCCTGAATACCTGCAACTGGCGAAACGTGCTATGCACTATCTGGTTGCCCAACAGCAGTCCGATGGTTCCTGGTTCTATGGTGCTGGGCGTATGCAGAACTGGATTGACGGTTTCCACACCGGTTACAACTTGGAAGCCCTGCTGGCCTATCGAGGTATGACCGGCGATACAAGCGTCGACTCAGCAGTACGCCGTGGCTCCGAGTTCTATCGCAACCACCTTTTTGACCATGACGGAGCACCCAAATACCTGCATAATTCTCGTTACCCGATCGACATTCATTGCTGCTCCCAAGCGATCCTGACCTTCGCTGCGTTGGCACCAGAAGATAGTCAAGCGCGAGAGAAAGCGCTTGAGGTCGCGGAGTGGACTCTGAACGCCATGCGTGCCCCGGAAGGGTATTTCTACTACCAAGCTCATCGCTGGTGGCGGAACCGGACGCCGTACATGCGTTGGGGACAGGCATGGATGTTTCGCTCGCTCACCCGGCTCGAGGCATCGCTCCTTGGCAAGGAAGGGCAAACGCGATCCGTTCGGGAAACGAGTTTAGTTAGCTGACGGTGTTGTTTGCAATAGAGCTTGGAGAGCCGCGAAGGAAGGTAATGTTCGCGGCGGAAAGATAATGTGTTGGTTGTGCAAAACAGACATCTGGTACGAATTCAGAGGAATGGGTCGCGTTCTGAAACTCCGGTTTTGCAGTTGCCAGCCGGTTCAGTAGGCGAGAGCGTGTTCTCCATGCAGCCGGGCGAACCTGCTGTGATGGAGTATTGGCGAATCTTGTACCGGCGGCGCTGGACAGTCTTAGCGGTGATCGCCGCTTTTTTGGCTCTGGCCACAGTCTATTCCTTGAAGACCACGCGTTTGTATAAGGCCAGTGGCCGCATCTCGGTTGATAAACTAGACCCGAACACCCTGGGCTTCAAAGGTGATCGAGGAGCTTCGGTCGGCGACGTCGAGTACAACATGCAGCTCGATGCCCAGGAGAGGATCCTGGCAAGCGACACTTTGGTTCTACAGACGCTGCGCAACTTGAGGGGTGTACCCACCGCTCCGGTCCAATCCACCGAAACAACTTCACCGCAACCCATGTCGAAGGAAGAACGGGGCCGGCTTCTCCAATCTCAGAGTCGCTTGGAAGTCTCGCGCATTAACCACACGCCTCTAATTGAAATTCGGTTCGCGGACCCCGACCCACAGTATTCCGCGCGCTTTGTGAATGGTCTCGTGCAGGCCTATATCGAACAGAATTTCAACACACGGTATCAGTCTACCCAGCAAGTCTCAAGTTTTCTCTCCAAGGAATTAGATGACCTGAAAGTCAAAGTGGAGACGTCACAAGCCCACTTAGCCAGGTTTCAGAGAGAGGTTGGCATCGTAGGCACAGACGATAAGCAGAACATCGTCATGCAGAAGTTGGACGCCCTCAATCGTGCGCTAACCGAGGCTCAAGGAGACCGTATGGAAAAGGAAGCTGTCTACCGGGCCACTCTCTCCGGCGACCCCGAACTCCTCCCGGGGGCATCCGACGGCACGGTCATCAAAGATCTGAAAAACGAGCAGGCGCGGGTTGCAAACCGCTACGCGCAGGCTACCGCTCAGATGGGGGCGGCCCATCCTCAAGTGAAGCAACTGAAGAACGAATTGGATCAGATCAATGCATCCCTGGAGAGTGAGTATCGGAAGATCGCGACGCGGCAAGGCGGCGCCTACTTCATTGCCCAGCATCGCGAGGATATGCTTCGTCAAGCATTCGAGCAGCAGAAACAGGCTGCCAACCAACTGAATGAGAGCTCGATTCAATACGGCATTTTAAAGCACGAGGCGGAATCCAATCAGGCCCTGTATGACGGACTCTCCCAACGCTTGAAAGAAGCCGGAGTTTCGGCCGGTCTTGAGTCCGGCAATGTCCGGATTGTAGATCCGGCTCAGGTTCCTGCGTTTCCCTCCACTCCGAATATTCCTCTCAGCGTGGGCCTTGCCCTGTTCCTGGGCGTCATTTCCGGAAGTACTCTGGCATTTGTTCTTGAGCGGTTCGATGACCGTCTGCGTTCTCCGTACGAGGTGGAGGGCCTCAGTTCGCTGCCGATGGTTGGAATTGTCCCGCGAATTCCTCTCGCTGACGGGAACGGGGCGAAGTTCTCAAACAGCCTGCCTGCGGGCGTTGATGCGGACGAGACCATCATAGTCCGCGCACACCCTAGGGTGGAACTTCTGGAGAGTTATCGCGCGCTGCGTTCCTCGATTCTCATGTCCGCCTCGGGAACGCGCCCCCAGGTCATCATGGTGACCAGCGCACTCCCGTCGGAAGGCAAGACCACAACCAGCATCAACTGCGCTATAGTCCTGGCACAGGCCGGTGCACGGGTGCTCCTGGTGGACGCCGATTTGAGAGCCCCCCGCATTCATAAAGTGCTTGGATTGCGGAGTATTTGTGGATTGAGCACTTTGCTCGACGAAAGCAGCGGACACAGCGACCGAGATGCCATCGTGCAGTACGCGAATGTGCCAAATTTGTTTGTCTTGCCGGCGGGACCGTCAGCCAGCGAACCCTCCCGGCTTCTTGATGCGAAGATCATGAAGAAGAAGATTGCGGAATGGCGGAAGATATTCACTCACATCATCATTGACACTCCGCCGGTTCTGGCATGCAGCGACTCTCTCGTCTTATCGGCTGAAGCGGATGCAGTGTTACTCAATAGCCTCGCAGGACAAACGCCCAAGGCTGCGCTGCTGCGTGCCCGTGATCTGCTGTTGAACGTCAACGCCAAGATCGCTGGTGTTGTCTTGAACGGAGTGGATCTCGGTTCGCCAGAGTTTTCTTGGTACGGGTACTACGCCGAGAAATACGGACAAGAACCTGAGAACGACTCCCGGAAATTGGGGCCAAATTGATGGTCCGATTGTGAGGTAGATTATGGAGCGAATTGTCTACTCCAACCCGATTAGGTGGTCCGTCGTTGCCGTGCTGCTTTTGTCGGCGGCTTCCATGTGGGCGCAGGGTAATGGATCTGCGGCACAAGCGGCAGTGAACGCAATTCAGAAGGAAGAACAAAAGAAACCGCAGACTGACCTCAACAGCGTCACGCCAAACGCACCCGTTGGCCCGGGAGATCTCCTCGAAATTAGTTTGTTCGGTACGCCCGACTTCCATCAGGAAACGCGGGTCACGACCACGGGCGACCTTGCGCTGCCTCTGATCGGTTCTATACATGTCACCGGACTTACGCCGGAAGCAGTCGCGACCGCCATCCGCAAGAAACTCATGGAAGGAGATTTCTACAAAGATCCGCAAGTTTCTGTCTTAGTCAAGGACTACGTGGCGGCAGGCATTTACGTGCTGGGGGAGGTGCAGAGGCCAGGTTTCTACTCGATCCTGAAGGCGAACACACTCCTGCAAGCTGTAGCCCTTGCCGGGGGTACGACTGTGAAGGCTGGTCGGTCCGTTACGATCACCAACCCAAATCGTACGCCGCGCGAAGTCACAGCCAATCTGTCTGATGATGGAGATGCCCAGGTAAAAGATCCGGCCATGATGGCAGGAGATACCGTTGTTGTTTCCAAAGCCGGCATCGTCTACGTGGTCGGTGATGTGCGACTGCCTAGCGGCATCGTAATGGACAATGAGAACCTGACCGTGCTTCAGGCGATTTCTCTGGCTCAGGGACTGAATCCCAACGCATCACTCGACAATGCGAAGTTGATTCGCCGTACTCCTCAAGGCCCGCAGGAACAGCCGCTCCCTTTGAAGAAAATGCTGGCTGCCAAGGCGCCTGATATCAAAGTGCAGCCCGATGACATAATCTTTGTGCCCAAGAGCACGTTCTCGGCGTTCTCTAAGCGCGGACTCGAAGCCATCTTGCAGGCGGCAACCGGTGTAGCCATGTATACGCGTTACTAACTATCGAGCGAGAAACACTGCCGCGATCGTTCATCTTATGCACATACTTCACGTTGTCGGCGCCAGACCTAACTTTATGAAGGCAGCCCCCGTCCTGTCTGCTGTGCATGGCCGGAACGGAACCCGGCAGACTCTGGTTCACACCGGGCAGCATTACGATAACAACATGTCGGATGTTTTCTTTAAGCAGTTGCAGTTGCCACGGCCCGACTTGAACCTTGCTGTAGGTTCTGGAAGTCAGGCAAACCAGACTGCGGAAATCATGGTTCGTTTTGAAGCCGCTGTTATGGAACGTATGCCCGACCTGGTCGTCGTCTATGGTGATGTTAACTCAACGGTCGCTGCCGCCCTCGTCTGCTCCAAGCTTCTGATCCCTGTGGCTCACGTGGAAGCTGGTCTGCGCTCCTTCGACCGCACCATGCCGGAAGAGATCAATCGCCTTCTGACCGATCAGATTTCTGATCTGCTGTTCACTCCATCCTCGGACGGAGATGAAAACCTTGTCCGTGAGGGCATCGCAACCTCAAGAATTCATCTGGTGGGCAACGTGATGGTCGACACGCTGATCCGCCTTTTGGAGAAAGCTGAGCACTGCGTTCCACCCGATTTGCCGGATCGCTACATTTTGGTCACTCTCCATCGTCCGTCGAATGTGGATGATCTCGAGGCCCTGAGGCAGATACTCGAAGCCTTGGCTGAAATAGGTCAGGAGATTCCCGTAGTCTTTCCAGTTCACCCCAGGACTCGCCAGCGGTTGCGCGAGCTCGATATCGATCTGCGGAGATTCTCCCTGCTAGAGCCTCTACCTTATCTCGAGTTTCTCGCACTGCAGCGACACGCCTGCGCCGTCATTACCGACTCTGGTGGTATCCAGGAGGAAACCACGTATCTGGGCATCCCCTGCATCACGCTCCGCGAAAACACCGAGCGTCCGATCACGGTTACCATGGGTACTAACGTGATCGTGGGCCGAGACATGGCCCGGCTCCGCGCCGAACTGAACACCGCTGTCAGCGGACGATGGAAGACCGGTCGCATCCCTCCGTTGTGGGACGGGCATTCCGGTGAGCGGATTGCCAATATTTTGAGTTGAGTATCAGAGATTCGTAACGATCCACCTTTTCCGATCCGGTGTTGGCCCGAAGTCCTTCCCCTCAAACGTAAGCAGGAACGACGCGATGACGCACAGTAGGAAATGAGGGTGAAATCAGATGAGTGAAGCAGTTGTCGCCAATTCCAAACGTCACATTCTGACGGTTGGCCTGGACGACTATTATCATGCGGAAGCGCTCAGAGGGAACATCCACCCCAGCCAGTGGTATCGGTTCGAGTCACGGCTGGAGCAGAACACCGCTAAAACACTGGACCTGCTGGACCGTTTCCAGACCCATGCCACCTTCTTCGTTATGGGATGGGTGGCAGAACGCTTTCCGGAAATCGTTAGGGAAGTTGCCCGCCGCGGGCATGAAATCGCCAGTCAGGGTTTTTACCACCGCAGCGTGCGCGAGATGAGTGTGGCGGAGTTTCGCGAAGACCTTGCCCGCTCTCGCCGTGCGGTAGAAAGCGCAAGCGGTTTGAAAGTAATCGGGAATCGTTGTGCGCGCGCCCTTACCCATCCGAAGGACCTCTGGGCCTTGGATGTCCTGGCGGAAGAAGGTTATGCCTACGATTCCAGCCTTCTGCCGATTTTCCGCAACTTTCACTCCCAGCCATGGCGCCGTTTCGTCCATCGGCACCAGCTCGGTCAGAAGCAGCTGTGGGAATTTCCTTTCTCCACCTGGAAATGTCTCGGTTACCTTTTGCCGATCGCAGGCGGCAACTATTTCCGTCAGATTCCTCATCACGTCATCAAGAGCAAAATCGACTATTGGAACCAATCCTATACCGAACCGTTCGTGATGTATTTCCACGTTTGGGAACTCGATGACAAGCAGCCCAGAATCAATACCGCGTCAATGCTCGCCAAGATCCGGCATTATCGAAATCTAGGGAAGACCAGGTGGGTTCTGTGTGACTATTTGCAGAGTTACAAATTCGGCGCCGTAGCCGACTATTTGGAGATTCCGCGGCAATTGCCGGCAGAAGTCCTCCAGACCCGACGGGTTCCCGAAATCACGACCCAAGCCAAGCGGCAGACCGAAGCGGTTGCAGTAGACCCCGCTATGCCCAAGGTTCCGGTCACGATCGTTATCCCCTTCTACAATGAAGAGGCGGTACTGAAATACTTCGTAAACACTCTCGACTGTGTGGAAGCAGACTTGGGCCAGAAATATGATTTGCACTTCATCCTGGTGGATGATGGAAGTAACGACAGCACCCTGCAGCGCCTGCACGAGACGTTCGATCATCGTGCTAACCATAAGATTGTCAGCCATGCTTCCAACCGGGGAGTCGCTGTCGCCATTCTGACCGGCATACGCAATTCTGAGACGGAGATTGTCTGTTCGATGGATTGCGACTGCACCTACGATCCTCACTACCTGGAGAAACTGATCCCGGCGCTAACCGATGGCGTAGATATGGTGACGGCTTCACCGTATCACCCGAAGGGAACTGTTCTGAATGTTCCGCCGTGGCGGCTCACCCTCTCGAAGTCCGCGTCGTTCCTGTACCGCCGTGTTCTGCACCAGAAACTACACACTTACACGAGTTGCTTCCGGGTCTACCGTAGGAGTGCGGTTGTCGATGTACCGGTGAAGGAGGGTGGTTTTCTTGGTGTCGCCGAGTTACTCGGCCGGCTCGACCTCAAAGGCTCCACCATCCGCGAGTGTCCGGCCACGCTGGAGGTGCGGTTGCTAGGCACCTCGAAAATGAAGATTGTGCGTACCATTCTCGGACACCTGAAACTATTGGTTGTTTTGCTCTACCTTCGCATTACCTCCCACGCGGCAGTGTCTGCCCCCCAAGAAAGCTCTGAACAAGAACCTGGGAAAAAGCACATATTGCGCGGGATTCTGGAAGGTAGGATTGTCGCCTTCCGCAACCTTACAACGACCGTTGAACGAAAATGGGAAGAATTCCGGTACAACCGTAGACGCGACGCTGCGTGGGACCGGCCGAGTAATCTTTATCAGAGAGTGGTTGCTCGTTCCACGAAGCCAGGGAACCCGCACCAAACGCAGGGGTTCGACATTGCCCCAGCGACTACGACGACGGCACCCGATATGACTGCAAAGCCAAACCAGCTAAAATCAGTGGCCCTTT
>Ga0187819_10001031_pt1 | contig 14286 bp, 12 predicted proteins | sample NC_wetland_sal_i_15_FD_132411 | JGI IMG/M metagenome (GOLD analysis project Ga0187819, IMG submission 132411) | Wetland sediment microbial communities from Neuse River Estuary, North Carolina, USA - SO4_4 | ecosystem: Environmental > Aquatic > Freshwater > Wetlands > Sediment | place: USA... | reverse complement strand
GCTCGTTCACCGGTGACTTCACCAACCAGACCAAGGGCCAGACGCTGACCCAGACGTTCATCAGCGAGGGTGCGGACATCATCTTCCCGGTCGCGGGTAACGTCGGCCTCGGCGCAGCGAAGGCCGTCCAGCAGGCAGACCAGGCGGCGGGCAGCGACAAGGTGAACATGTTCTGGGTGGACACCGACGGTTGCGTCAGCGCGGCGACGTACTGCACGTACTTCATCACCAGCGTGGAGAAGGGCATCGTGGCGGCGGTGAAGACCGCGGTGCTCGCGGCGGCCAACGGCACCTTCGCCGGCGGCACGTACATCGGCACGCTGTCCAACGGCGGGGCCGTGCTCGCCCCGTTCCACGACTTCGCCAGCAAGGTCCCGGCCTCGCTCCAGTCCGAGCTCAACCAGGTGGCGTCGGGCATCGAGAGCGGCTCGATCCAGACGCCGACCAAGAGCCCGGTGTAAGGGGTCTAGCAGCAGGGCACGACCGATGTGGCAGCGGTGCGCGAGCGTCATGCACCGCTGCCACATCGGCTTGCGACATCGGATGTGAAGGGCCGACGTGGAACTTGAGCTGAAGGGCATCACCAAGCGGTTCGGTTCGCTGGTGGCCAACGACCGCATCGACCTGTCGGTAGCCCCGGGGCAGGTCCACGCCCTGCTCGGCGAGAACGGCGCGGGCAAGTCCACCCTGATGAACGTGCTGTACGGCCTGCTGCAGCCGGACGAGGGCGAGATCCTGCTGGACGGCAAGCCGGCCAAGTTCCGTTCGCCGAACGACGCCATCGCCGCGGGCATCGGGATGGTGCACCAGCACTTCATGCTGGTGCCGGTGTTCACCGTCGCGGACAACGTGACCCTCGGCATCGAGGAGACCGGGCTGTCCAGCCTGCGCGATACGCGCCTGGGGCGCTCCCTCCCGGCCTTCGCCGATTTCCTCGCTTCGTTTACCAAGCTGAGCGGCGTGCTCGACCGGCGCAGGACACGCCGGGACGTGGGCGAGCTATCCCGCCGCTACGGGCTGGAGCTGGACCCCGACGCCGTGGTGGAGGACCTGCCGGTCGGCATCCAGCAGCGGGTCGAGATCGTCAAGGCGCTGGTCAGGAACGCCACCGTGCTGATCCTGGACGAGCCGACCGCGGTGCTCACCCCGGCCGAGACCGACGACCTGTTCCGGATCATCAAAGAGCTCAAGGCCGGCGGCACCTCGATCGTCTTCATCTCGCACAAGCTCAAGGAAGTCCAGACCATCGCAGACACGATCACGGTGCTCCGGCGGGGCGCGGTGGTCGGCCAGCGGCCCCCGTCGGCCACGGAGGACGAGCTGGCCGCGCTGATGGTCGGCCGGAACGTGCAGCTGCGGGTCAGCAAGGAGCCGGCCAAGCCCGGCGATGTGGTGCTCGACGTGTCCGGTCTGACCGTGGCGGGCCACGACGGCCGGGTCTGGGTGAACGGGCTGTCGTTCCAGGTCCGGGCCGGGGAGATCCTGGGCGTGGCCGGGGTGCAGGGCAACGGGCAGACCGAACTGTGCGAGGCGCTGATGGGCCTGCGGCCCACGATCTCGGGCCACGTCAGGCTGGACGGCCATGACCTGACGCACGCCACGCCCTCGCAGCGGCTGGAGGCTGGCCTGGCGTACGTCCCGGAAGACCGCCAGGAAGACGGGCTGGTCGGCGACTTCTCCGTGGCCGACAACATGGTGCTCGACCAGTATTACCGGCCGCCGTTCGCCTCCGGGATCAACCTCCACCTCGGCGCGATCGCCGAGAACGCGGCCGAGCTGGTCAAGGAGTTCGACGTCAGGACCTCCTCGGCGCAGGCGCCGGTGGGCACGCTGTCCGGCGGGAACCAGCAGAAGGTGATCCTGGCCCGGGAGCTAGGGCGCGACCACAAGGTGCTCGTGGCCAGCCAGCCGACCCGCGGGCTCGACGTGGGGTCGATCGAGTTCGTGCACAAGCGCATCGTCCAGCAGCGCGATCACGGCGTGGCGGTGCTCATCGTCTCCGCCGAACTCGATGAGATCTACGCGCTCGCGGACCGGATCGCCGTCATGTACGAAGGCAAGATCACCGGTTTCCGGCCGCCGGACGTGCCGGCCGAGGAACTGGGGCTGCTGATGGCCGGCGCCAGCGACGAGGCCGCCGGACCGTTCACGGGCCGACCGCAGACCGAGACCGCCATCCCGGCACCGGGGGCGGGAACATCAGGAGCCGGCCAATGAGCGAACAGACGCCCCCGCCGGGCCCGGGCTCGGCTGCGCCCGACCCCGGTCAGGGTCCCGTGGTTGACGCGCCGGAGCCGGCCGAGGCGCTGGCCGAGGTGGCCGCGTCGTCCCCGCCCGACCCGGAGATCCCGGAGAACCTGTCCGGCCGGGGCCGGTTCCTGCTTCAGTCGATCACCGAGGGCAACTCGTTCACGGTCACCGTCCTGGCCATCTTCAGCGCGCTGGTCGTCGGCGGCCTGATCAACGCGTTTAGCAACACGACCGTGCTGCACGCCTGGAGTCACCCGTTCTCGGGCCATGCCCTGGCCGAGCTCTGGGACACCGCGACGGGTGCGTACGTGGCGCTGTTCGAGGGCTCGATCGTCAACCCGCACACGGTCTCGGCGCTCTTCCAGCAGGCCTCGATCAGCACGGCGGTTCATAACGGCTACCTGAGCGCGGTGTTCAACCCGCTGTCCGAGACGTGCGTGGCGGCCACGCCGCTGATCCTGGCCGGGCTCGCCGTCGCGCTGCCCTACCAGGCGGGCCTGTTCAACATCGGCGGGCAGAGCCAGTTCATCGGCGGCGCCATCGTGGCCACCTACCTCGGCTACGGCGTGAGCATGCCGGTGGTGATCCACGTGGTCGTCTGCGTGATCGGCGGCTTCGTCGGGGGGGCCGCGATCGGCTGGGCGACCGGCGAGCTCAAGGCGCGGACCGGCGCGCACGAGGTCATCGTCACGATCATGCTCAACTACATCATGGCGTACTTCCTGACCTACCTGCTCTCCTTCCACTACCTGATGCAGGCGCCCGGCAACGCCAACCCGATCAGCGCAGCCATCGCCAGTGACGCGCACCTGCCGCTGCTGTTCGGCTCGCACCTGCGGATCAACGCCAGCTTCCTGATCGCGCTCGCCTGCGCCGCGGCCATCGCGTGGCTGCTGACCCGCACCACCACCGGGTTCGAGTTCCGCAGCATCGGCAAGAACGCCAGCGCGTCGCGGGTGGCGGGGATGAACGTGGAACGGAACTGGGTCCTGGTCATGCTGATCGCGGGCGGCCTGGCCGGGCTGGCCGGGTCGGCGGTCATCCAGGGCACCGACTTCACCCTCAACAACCAGAGCTTCGGTACCTACGGGATCGACGCCATCACGGTCGCGCTGCTCGGCCGGGGTAAGCCGCTCGGCGTCGTGTGGGCCGCCCTGCTCTTCGGGGCGCTGCGCGCCGGGGCCCCGCTCATGCAGGCGGCGACCGGGACCCCGGTGGAGATGGTGGACGTGCTGCAGGCGGTCATCGTCCTGTTCGTCGCGGCGCCGCCGCTCGTCCGGTCCATCTACCGGCTGCGCGCGGCCCGGGCCGGCGGGGTCGGGCTGTCGTTCTCCAAGGGGTGGAACTCATGACGATCTCCGAGCGCGTCGTCACGCTGCTGGAGCCCGGAGTCGCTCCCGTCAGCGCGTTCCGGCGGTGGCTGGCCCCGGCGACCTTCCTGGTGTTCGGGCTCGTCGACGCGTTCGCCCTCGGGGGGTATGCCCACAAGGGAGACGCGGTCTTCGCGTTTACCCCCCCGTCCGGGGTGCCGAACCTGTCGGTGCCCGCCGCCGCGACCTGCTACGTGTGCGGCGGGATCTCGATCGCGCTCGCCGTAGCGCGGGCCTTTGCGCCGCTCAGCAAGGTGTGGCGGCGGGTGGTGCTGGGACTGGTCATGTTCTTGTTCGTCATCGCGCTGCTGTGCTGGGCCGACGCCGGGCAGAGCAGCTCGTTCAACATCGTGAACCTGCTGTCGGGCACCCTGGCCGGGTCGATCCCGATCATGCTCGGCGCGCTGACCGGCGTCATCTGCTCCAGGTCCGGCGTGATCAACATCGCCATCGAGGGCCAGCTGCTGCTCGGCGCGTTCACCGCCGCGATCGTCGCCAGCGGGACCGGCTCGCTCTGGCTGGGGCTGCTCAGCGGCGCCCTGGCCGGCATGCTGGTGGGAGCACTCCTCGCCGTCTTCGCCATCGGCTACCGGGTGGACCAGATAGTGCTCGGCGTGGTGATCAACCTGCTGATCCTGGGCCTGACCGGGTTCTTGTACGACTCCCTCCTGGTCCCGTACCAGAACACGCTGAACTCGCCGAGTACGTTCGGCGCCGACAAGATCCCGGGGCTCGGCGACATCCCGATCCTCGGGCCGGTCTTCTTCGACGCGAACATCTTCCTGTACCTCACCTACATCGCCCTGGCCGGAGTCCAGGTGGGCCTGTTCTCCACCAGGTGGGGGCTGCGGACCCGCGCCATCGGCGAGCTTCCCATCGCGGCCGAGACCGTGGGCATCCGGGTCATCGCGATGAGGTACCGCAACGTGATCGCGGCCGGGCTGATCGCCGGGATCGGCGGCTCCTACTTCACGCTCGGCTCGGTCGGCGCGTTCGGCAAGGACATGTCCTCCGGCTATGGCTACATCGCCCTGGCCGCGATGATCTTCGGCCGCTATACCCCGTTCGGCGCGATCGGCGCGGCGCTGCTGTTCGGGTTCGCGACCCAGCTGCAGTCGGTCATGTCCACCCTCAACACGCCGATCCAGTCCAACCTGCTGCTGATGGCCCCGTACATCGTCACGATCATCGTGCTGGCCGGCCTGGTGGGCAAGGTCCGCGGCCCCAGGGCCGAGGGCATCCCCTACGTCAAGTCCTAAGATCATCTTTATGCCGAACGAGCGGTGGTGCATCGGCCGCTGCGGTGGGAGTGCCCTGAGTGGCGCAAGTGCTCAGGGACGCCGGCTTACCGTGGAGGATCCGCGCTTCGTGGAGGATCCGGGGGGTCTATGATCCCCAGAAGTCTCCACTGAACCCGGATCCTCCATGATCTTTTAGAGCCGACTGCACCAAGAAGCGCTTGCGCACCACTGCGCGCACACGCACCATTTTCCGGAGATCTTTTAGGGCTGGGGTAACGGGAGAAATTCACGTGGCAACTGAGGCTGAGCTCCGGGGCGTGGTCGAGGCCTGGATCGCGGACGACCCCGACGCGGGGGACCGCGCCGAACTGCGGGCGCTGCTCGACCGGGCCTTCCCGGAGTCGGGAACCGGCACCGGCCCCGACGGCGGTCCCGGCACTGCGATCAGCGCAGGTCCCGACGGCGAGCCGCCGGCCTCGGAGTCGGCTGAGGGTGCGCTGGCTGAGCTGCGGGACCGGTTCGCGGGGCGGCTGGAGTTCGGGACGGCGGGGCTGCGGGGCGTGGTCGCCGCTGGCCCGAACCGGATGAACCGCGCGGTGGTCAGGGCCGCGTCCGCCGCGGTGGCGGGCTGGCTGCTTGGCACGGGGCCCGGCGACGCGCGAGGCTCGGGCTGGCTGCTCGAGACGGGGCGGGGGGACACGGGTGGCTCGGGGTGGCTGCCCGAGTCCGCTGGCTCAGGGGTGCGCGTGGTGGTCGGGTGCGACGCGCGGCACCGGTCGGCGGACTTCGCGGCGGAGGCGGCTGGGGTGCTTGCCGGAGCGGGCATCGCCGTGCACGTACTTCCGCTGCCGTGCCCGACCCCGCTGCTGGCGTTCGCGGTGCGCCACCTCTCGGCGTCGGCCGGGGTGATGGTGACCGCGAGCCACAACCCGGCCGCCGACAACGGGTACAAGCTGTACCTCAGCGACGGCGCCCAGGTCATCCCGCCCGTCGACGCAAGGATCGAGGAACGGATCGCCGGACTCGGGCCGCTGGCGCAGATTCCGGTCGCGGGCGCGGACAGCCCGCTGATCAACCGCCACGGCGACGAGGTGGCCCGGGCCTACCTGGATGCCGTCGTCGCTGTGACCGCTAATCCTGCTCCGGCGCCTGCGGCCGACCGGCCGCTGACCGTCGTCTACACCCCGATGCACGGGGTGGCGGGGACGCTCATGCTGCGCGCCATGGCCCAGGCGGGCTTCCCGGCGCCGCACGTGGTGGCGAAGCAGGCGGACCCCGACCCGGACTTCCCGACCGTCGCGTTCCCCAACCCGGAGGAGCCGGGCGCCCTCGACCTGGCCCTGGCCGACGCGCGGCGGCTCGACGCGGACCTGGTGGTCGCCAGCGACCCGGACGGAGACCGGCTGGCCATTGCCGTGCCGGAACCGGCGGGCGGCTGGCGCGTACTCACCGGGGATCAGCTCGGGGCCCTGCTCGGGGCCAGCCTGCTGGAATGGACGGCCGTCGGCCCGGCACCGCAGGCCCGGCTGGTGGCCACCACGATCGTGTCCTCGACGCTGCTGTCCAAGATCGCGGCGACGGCCGGGGCTCACTACGCCGAGACCCTGACCGGGTTCAAGTGGATCACCAGGGCGGGTGACCGGATGCCGGGAACGCGTTTCCTGTTCGGCTACGAGGAGGCGCTCGGGTATGCGGTCGGCGACGTGGTCCGGGACAAGGACGGCATCGGGGCCGCCCTGGCCATGCTCCGGCTGGCCACGGGGGCGCGGGCGGCCGGCCGTTCCGTGCTCGACCGGTACGACGAACTGGAGACCGCCCACGGCGTGCACCTGACCTCCCAGGTCACCCTGCGGACCGCCGACCAGGCGAAGGTTATGCGCCGTCTGCGGGCGGCACCTCCATCGGACCTCGGCGGCGAGCCGGTATCGAGCATGGCCGACCTCGCCGACGGGGCGAGCGATCGGGGCGGGCTCCCGCCGGCCGACGTGCTGATCTTCCGGCTGCCCGGCGCCCGCGTCGTGCTCCGCCCGAGCGGCACGGAGCCAAAGATCAAGTGCTACATCGAGATTTCCGAGCCGCTAGCCGGGCGATCCCTCCCGGCTGCCCGCGAGGCCGCGGCCCGGCGCCTGGTCCCCCTGCGGCACGCGCTCGAGGCCGTCCTCGGGGACGCGTAGCAGGCTCGCGGAACGGGTTCCGGGCCGCCCCGCTCGGCCCCCCACCTCCCATTTCGTAGAGCGATACATTTATGTCGTGGAACGATACTTGTAAGGTGGCGCGCGGGAGAGTGGGCGCGTTTACGCCTGGTCGTAACGGGTCGCTAACGGATCAGCCGGACCAGCCGGGCGTCAGGCACGCTTGACCATCGCGGCCGGGCCGACGTTGGACGGCGCCGTCTTGGCCGCCCGTAAATGGCTCGCTCCAGCCCGGCCGGGCCCCTAGCGTGAGCCCGGTGAGGGACAGGCCCGCGGGAATCGGGGACGGCGAGGTAGGGCATGCGCTGGCCGAAGGCTGGCGCATCGACGCCGCAGACCTGCGGTACGCCGCGGTGGGCGGCGGGAGCTATCACTGGGCGGTGCGCGACGGCGCAGGCGGGCGATGGTTTGTCACGGTCGATGACCTGGACGACAAACCCTGGCTTGGGGACGGCCGCGCCACCGTCCTGGACGGCCTGCGGGCGGCCATGGACACCGCCCTGGCGCTGCGCCGGGAGGCGGGCCTGCACTTCGTGGCCGCGCCTGACCCCGCGCTCGGCGGGGAGACCGCCCGGGCGCTGGACTCCCGCTACGCCATCTCCGTGTTCCCGTTCCTGGACGGGACCAGCGGCCGGTTCGGCGAGGACCACCCCGCCCGCCGGCGCGGTGAACTCGCCGGCCTTCTGGCCGCGCTGCACCAGGCCACGCCGACCCTGACCCGGCCCCCGGTGGCCAGGATCGGGCTACCCAGGCGCACGGCGCTCGACGCGGCGTTGGGTGGGCTGGATCAGCCCTGGCTTGGCGGGCCCTACTGCGAGCCAGCGCGCGAGCTACTCATCCGGACCGCCGACCGGGTCCGCAGCCTGCTGGCGAGGTTCGACCAGTTGGCTGGGCGCGTGGCGGCGCGGGCAGCGGTCATCACCCACGGCGAGCCGCACGGCGCGAACTTTATGCGGGCAGGCACCCGCACGATGCTGATCGACTGGGACACCACCGGGCTCGCCCCGCCGGAACGGGACCTGTGGATGATCGCCAGCGAAACCGGCGAGGAACTTCGCCTCTACACCGCCGCCACCGGCCGGGCCATCGACCCGGCCGCGCTCACCTTCTACCGGCTGCGCTGGGCCCTAGACGACATGTCGGCCTTCATAGCGCGGCTCCGCGCCGCCCGCGAGCGCACCGCCGACGCCGACCACGCCTGGCGCGCCCTCCAGGAGACCATCGCCCACGCCAGCCCGTGACCGCTACGTGGCGCGTACCGGGGTTATCCGTCGGCCGAGCGCCACGCTGCTGGCCCGGCCCATCTGCGCGCCGTTGAAGACGCGGGCGCCGGTGGCATGAACACCTGTTGTATTTTCATCAGCGCATGCCCAACGATCCGGGGGCGGGCGGACCCGGGAGGGGCGCGTCGTTCAGCTGCCGGTCAATGTCAACCCAGATGGCGTCGTCTTCGATCTTGCATGCGTAGACCGGGATGGGGCCGGAGGCAAACGGGCCGACGGCCTCGCCGGTGGTCAGGTCGAAGCGTGATGCGTGGGCGGCGCAGACCAACGTGTCATCTTCCTGCAGGGTGCCCTCGTGCAGGGGTTGCTGCTGGTGCGTACAAGTGTTGTGGATCGCCCTGACGTCGTCATCATCGAGACGGATGAGGCAGATCGGTTCTCGGAGCTCGCCGACGAGCATGGTGTCGCCCACCTCTAGGTCGTCGAGGTTCGCGACGACTACGAAGGTCATGGCCGTGTCCTTCCTTTTGCGGGCCGCCGGGGTGTCGGCTGGCTGCCGCGCACCTCGATCCAGCTGTTGCGGATTCGGGTATTCAGCACGGGTTGCGGCTGGCTCGCCGGGCCGCGGCTGATGCAGCCGTCGGCCAGCGCGAAGCGGGATCCGTGCAGCGGGCAGGTCACGGTCAGGTCGGCGATGGGACCGCGGCTGAGCAGGCCGCCGGCGTGGCTGCAGATGTTGTCGAGGGCGTAGAGGCTACCGCCGTGGCGGTACAGCATGACCTGCCTGCCTTCAACCTCGGCGACGGCTGGCGCGTCGTCGGGCAGGTCGGTCTCCGGCAGCGCGCGGGTCCAGCGCCGCGGCCCGGTGGCCCAAGCCACCCGGCTGACCATGACCCCTTTGCTGAATACGAGATGACCGCCGAGGTAGGCAGCGCCGACCGTGACCGTGAGGCTGGCCGCGCCCAAGGCGCGGGCCGTACCGCGGTGACCTGTCATCCGCGCCGCTAGAGCGGTGCACTGGAGCCCCAGGGCCGCGGTGTTGAGGAGTCCGTGGAAGAGGCCGACGCGGCGGTCCTGGTCGTTGCTCACCGTCCAGTCGCTGAGCCCGGTCACGGCGGTAGCGCCGGCGGCCAGGATGCCAGCCGCGCTGAGCACGCCCGCGGCGTCGAGTCCGCGTCGGGGAGGCGGGCTGCTGTCCACCACGTCCAGCACCGTGGCGCCCGTCCACAGCCCGATCGGAAGGTCGCTGAGGGCGGGGTGGAGCGGGTGCCCGACCCATCGTCCGCCGTGCAGCAGCTCGAGGGCCAGATTGTCCTGGTGCCGTTCGCGGAATGGCCCCAGGGCGGCGGCCAGCCACTCGTTCAGGTTGCGGAGCCATCTGAGCCGGTCCAGCCAAGCCACGAGAGCGCCATGCCAGTTGACCAGCCGACTAGCGGCGCACGGAGGACCGGTCGCCGACTCGGGGGTCTGCGTGCCTGACGACAGATCGTCGGCCTGGCCACTGCCTGTTTGCATGAGGGCCCTCCGTGGCGGCGTCGGCTTGCCGCTCGATTCCAGGGAACCACGGAGCTCCCGGCTCGTGCTTCTCGTAATTGGGCAGTTGGGTGGGCGTGCTAGTGGCCGACGTGGACCGAGGCCAGCCAGGGGCCGATGCGGCTGAGGGTGGCTAGGCCGAGGAGGGCGCCGGCGACGAGACTCGCGGCGAGCAGCCATTGGCGGGTTCCGGCGCCGCTGACGTCGCGGCGGGTGCGGCGCAGCCAGTCGCGCGGGGCGACGCGCGCCACCTCGGCCAGGTGGCCGAGCACGTGGACGGTCATGGCGATGAACCACAGCACGAAGCTGGCCTTGTGCACAAACAGCAGCTCGTGCTGCCAGGCGGGGCTGGCCAGAAGCAGCGCGACGCCGCTGGCCAGGAGCACGAGGGTGAGGATCACGACGACGGGCCCGAGCAGGCGGAGCACCAGGGGCGGCGGTCCCTTGCGCCGGTAGGCGGGTGCCCCGCGGTAGTAGCGGACGAAACGGTAGCCGGTACTCCCGATCTTGAGCAGCACCGGCGGGATGAGGACCATGCCGAGGAAGACGTGGGGTGAGATGAGCTGGCGGACGCGGAGGATCGTGGCGCCCTCGGCGGCCAGGAGCATGATGAGCACGGCCGCGTTCGTCGCGGTGAGGCGGGCGTTCGCTTCGACGCCGCGGTCGGCCCGGCGCTGCGCCCGGCTCTGCTCGTCAGGAGGCCTGGCCTCGTTGCTTACCCGCACATGGGGACGTTACGGGGTGAACCTTACGCCAGCATGAAGCGGGCCTGGTCGACGTCTGCGCGCATCTGCGTGACCAGGGCGTCGACGGAGTCGAAGCGTTCGTTGCCGCGGAGGCGGGCGGCGAAGTCGATGGCGGCGTGGGCACCGTACAGGTCCAGGTCGTCGCGGTCCAGCGCGTACGCCTCGACGGTGCGCTCGCCTTCGCCGAACGTCGGATTGGTGCCGACCGAGATCGCGGCCGGCCAGCGGCTGCTTTCTCTCCCGTCCAGGTCCAGGCTAGTCAGCCAGCCGGCGTAGATGCCGTCGGCGGGGGTGGCGGTGTGCGGCAGGGTCTCCAGGTTCGCGGTCGGGAAGCCCAGCGCCCGGCCCCGCAGGTGGCCGCGGACGACCACGCCTTCCACCCGATGCGGCCGGCCGAGCGCGGCGGCGGCACCTTCGACGTCCCCCGCGGCCAGCCGCTCCCTGATGTAGGTCGAGGAAATCGTCACGCCGTCGACCACGAGCAGCGGTACCCCCTCGGCGTTGAAGTCGTACTTCTCGCCGAGCAAGGCCAGCAGCGGCACGTCGCCCGCGGCCCGGTACCCGAAGCGGAAGTTCTCCCCCACCACGACGGCGGTCGCGTGCAGTCGTTCGGACAGCACGACCCGGACGAACTCGTCGGGGCTCAGCCGGGAGAACTCCAGGCTGAACGGTAGCGTGCAGATGGCGTCGGCGCCGAGGTCGGCCAGGAGTTCGGCTTGCCGTCGCGCGGAGGCCAGGATCGAGGGATGCGAGCCTGGCCTGATGACCTCGTCCGGGTGCGGGTCGAAGGTGAGCACCACCAGGGGCAGGTCACGGTCCCGGGCGACCTCGGCCGCCCGGTGCACGATCCGCTGGTGGCCCCGGTGCACGCCGTCGAACACGCCGATCGTGGCCACGCACCCGCCCCAGTCGGCGGGCACGTCGTCCAAGCCGTCCCAGCGGTACACGATCCCCGGTCCTCCTTCGTCGGCGGCGAGCACCAGCCTAGCCTTCGGCGAAGACGACGAGCGGGCGCGCCTCGCCCGACTCCTCGGTGACCAGGGCGATGAGCGTGCCGTCGGGGGCGTAGGCGGCGGTGGGGCCCGGCGTGGGGGCGTCGGCGGCGGCCGGGGCGAGGCGGCCGCCGTGAGCCAGCCGGCGGGCCTCGTCCGCGGTCAGGTCCCGGCGGGGAAACGCCTCCTGCGCGGCCTGGGCCAGCGGCACGACGTCGAACCGCTCGGCGAGTTGCTCCAGGGTCCGCGCGTCCTCGACCCGGTAAGGGCCGACCCTGGTCCGGCGCAGGCGGGTGAGGTGGCCGCCGGTGCCGAGCTGGTGGCCCATATCGCGGGCCAGGGCCCTGATGTAGGTGCCGCTCGAGCAGCGGATGATCGCGTCGAGGTCGAGGGCGTCGCCATTACGGCGTTCGGCCAAGATTTTGAACTCGTAGACGGTCACCGGCCTGGCGGCCAGTTCCGGCGCGGCGCCGGCGCGGGTCAACCGGTAGGCCCGCTCGCCCGCGACCTTGACCGCGCTGACCGCGGGCGGGACCTGCATGATCTCCCCGGTGAGGCTGGCCGCGGCCTTGGTCAGCGTTTCCGCGGAAACGTCCGCGGCCGACGCGCCGCCGGTGATCTCGCCCTCCGCGTCGTCGGTGCTGGTCGACTGGCCGAGCCTGATCGTGGCGTGGTACTCCTTCTCGGTCAGGGTCAGGTAGCCGAGCAGCCGGGTGGCCTTCTCGACGCCGACCACCAGGACGCCGGTCGCCATGGGGTCCAGGGTGCCCGCGTGCCCGACCCGCCTGGTCCCGGCCAGGCGGCGGATCCGCGCCACCACGTCGTGGGACGTCATGCCGCCCGGCTTGTCCACTATGACCAGAGCGTGCTGGTTTTTCGCCTCCGGCGCGCCTTGAAGGCGTCGCCGTCCCTCATCGCTCGTGCTGTGTTCTCTCTCCGCCTCCGGCGCGCCTTGAAGGCATCGCCTTCCCTCGTCGCTCGTTCCTCGCTCCTCAGTCCAGGCGTTGCCGCGCGCCTTGGCGGGGTCATTCTCCGTCGTCGTCGGCTTCGGCGGGCTTGCGGTAGGGGTCGGGGTCGCCGGCGTACTGGGCACCCTGGCGGCTGCGGGCCAGTTCGGCGTCGGCGTGCTTGGCCTGGGTGACCAGGTCCTCGACCCGCTGGGCGGTGTCGGGCAGCGCGTCGGCCACGAACTCGAGCGAGGGGGTGTGCCGCAGGCCGAGCTGCCTGCCGACCTCGGACCTGATGATGCCGGTCGCGCTGGCCAGGGCCTGCGCCGTGTCGGCGCGCTCCTGATCGGACCCGTACACGGTGTAGAACACGGTGGCCTCGCGCAGGTCATTGGTCAGCCGGGCCTCGGTGACGGTGACGAAGCCGAGCCTGGGGTCCTTGATCCGCCGCTCCAGCATTTCCGCGACGATCTGGCTGATCTGCTCGGCGAGCTTACGCGCCCTGGCGGCGTCCATGTCCGTCACTCCTCCTCGTTGAACAGCCGCTGCCTGGCCGACAGCAGCTCGATCTCAGGGTGCCTAGCCACCAGGTGCTCGCACTCGGTGAGCACGCTCAGCGCGTTCGCGGCGGTGGCGGACACCACGGCCACGCCGATCTCGGCCCGGCGGTGCAGATCCAGGTGACCGGTCTCGGCGACCGCGACACCCGGGTAGCAGCGGCGAAGTTCGGCGACGAGCGGCCGGACGACGGCTCGCTTGGCCTTCAGCGAGTGCACGTCGCCCAGCAGCACGTCCAGCGTCAGCGCCGCGACGTACACGGCGTCACTCCTACCCGGGGACCCGGCGCTCGGTTGGTCAGGCCCTTGGCCTCTCCCTCATCTCGAAGGTCTCGATCGTGTCGCCGATCCTGACGTCGTTGTAGCCGATGCCGATGCCGCACTCGAAGCCCTCGCGGACCTCGGTCGCGTCGTCCTTGAACCGGCGCAGCGACTCCACCGACAGGTTGTCGGAGATGACCACGCTGTCCCGGATCAGCCGGGCCTTGCTGTTGCGGTGGATCGAGCCGGTGCGCACGATACAGCCGGCGACGTTGCCGACCCGCGGCACCCGGAAGACCTCCCTGATCTCCGCCGTGCCAAGCTGCACCTCTTCGAACACGGGCTTGAGCATGCCCTTGAGCGCGGCCTCGACCTCCTCGATCGCCTGGTAGATGATCGAGTAGTAGCGGATGTCCACGCCCTCGCGCTGGGCCAGCTCGCCGGCCCGGCCGGCCGGCCGGACGTTGAAGCCGATGATCACCGCGTCCGAGGCGATGGCCAGGTTGACGTCGTCCTGCGTAATCGCGCCGACGCCGCGGCCGATCACCCGGAGGCTGACCTCCTCGCCGACGTCCAGCTGGAGCAGCGCGTCCTCGAGGGCCTCCACGGAACCCGACACGTCGCCCTTGATGATGAGCAGCAGTTCCTCGCGCTCGCCGGCCTTGAACGCCGACTCCAGGTTCTCGAGGGTGACCCGGCGTTGTCCCTGGGCGAACTGGGCGATGCGCTCGCGGGCCTCGCGGCGCTCGGCGATCTGCCTGGCCATCCGGTCGTCGGTGACGACCAGGAAGTTGTCCCCGGCGTCGGGGACGGAGGTCAGGCCGAGCACCATCACCGGCCGTGACGGCATAGCGTCGGGGATGGGCTGGCCGTTCTCGTCGAGCATGGCCCGCACCCGGCCGAAGGCGTCACCGCAGACGATCGAGTCACCGACGTGCAGCGTCCCGCGCTGGACGAGCACGGTGGCCACCGGG
>Ga0187819_10001030_pt1 | contig 14288 bp, 11 predicted proteins | sample NC_wetland_sal_i_15_FD_132411 | JGI IMG/M metagenome (GOLD analysis project Ga0187819, IMG submission 132411) | Wetland sediment microbial communities from Neuse River Estuary, North Carolina, USA - SO4_4 | ecosystem: Environmental > Aquatic > Freshwater > Wetlands > Sediment | place: USA... | reverse complement strand
CTTCGATGAAGATTCGTGTTGGGTGTATTTGGATTGTGTTATTGGCGGGAATCGCGGCCGGCCAGTCGACTCTAGCTCCGAACCCGGCGGCGACTTCGGTGGATTCTGAGAAGCCGACGCTGACCATCCCAGCGGGAACCAGGGTTCCGCTATCGCTGAAGCAGGCGATTTCCACCAAGACGGCGAAGACGGGGGATCCGGTGTATGCCGAGACGGCCTTTCCTTTTGTGGTTAATGATCGGGTTGTGATTCCCGCGGGCACGTACATCCAGGGGAAGATCGAGCGCGCGCAGCGCGGTGGGCACGTGAAGGGACGCGCCGAGGTCCTGATCCACTTTACCTCGATGATTTATCCCAACGGCTACACGGTGCTGCTGGGAGGCTCGATCGAGAACACGCCTGGGGCGGAGCAGACCACGATGAAAGATTCGGAAGGGACGATTCGCCAGGATAGTGAGACGGGGAGAAAAGTCAAGTCAGCCGCGGAGGGGGCCGGCACGGGCGCCGTGATCGGCGCCGTAACCAACGGAGGCAAGGGAGCAGGGATCGGAGCGGGAATTGGAGGAGTGGCGGGGCTGGCGATTGGAATGCTGTCACGCGGCGCCGACGTCCGGCTGGGTCCGGGAACGTCGATCGAGATGGAGATTCAGCGGGATGTAACCGTGGATGCCAGCCGGATTTCCTCACGGCGTGAGGTTATAGTCCGGAACGATTAATTAAATGGGGTAACGGGCATCTCGTGAGCCTGCCCTGAGCGAAGTCGAAGGGTCATGACGGGGGCGCGTCCGGCTCTCTACCCAAGCAAAAGCACAAACTACTTCAACACAAACACGGCGTTCACATGCGCCGTGACCGTCACCTTCTGAGGAGAGAACTCCTCGGTCGGCGTGGGTCCCTGTGCTGCCATGGCCATGGGCATGGCACGCCGCAGCATGGGCGCGATGACGCGAATGTTCTCCGAGATGTCGACAGACGCATAGGAGAGTTCGCCGAGCATGCGCCCGCTTGCCGTGGCGAGCGGCTCGGCGGAAGCGCGGGCGCGCCGGTAAGCGTCGGCCACGGCTTTGCTCTTGGCCTCGTCGGTTGAATCGAGCGTGTAGCTGAGCGACTGGCTTTCGCTGACGCTGGCGTCGGCAAGCTGCTGGGTCACCGGACCGATCTTGGAAAAATCCTTGAGCTTCAAGCTAACGCTGGTCGTGACCTGGTAGCCGATAACCTTGTGCTTCGGGTTTTTCCAGTCGTACTGGGGATTCACAGCGAAGAAGCCGATCTCCGCCGCCTTGGGATCGATGCCGTTGGCGCGCAGAACCTGGCGTGTGGCCTCGGCTTGTTTGGCGGCCAGGTCGTATGCGTCTTTGGCGGTGTCGGCCTGGGCCGAAATGTTGAACTGGATGAGCGCGATGTCCGGCGCGGTTTCAAATTTGCCATCGGCGCCGACATAAACGGTGTTGGGCAGGGCGTTGAGCGTGGGACTCTGCGCGCTCGCGAGAGCGCTGAGAACGAGAACGGCGCAAACAGCAGCCAGGGTGGTTTTCATCGGATCTCTCCTGCGTCTTGTCGATCTTCCAATCCACATCGTGGAAGGCGGATATCGAACCTGAAGCCTCCCTTATACACCTTTGAAGTTAGAACGCGTGCAGCTTCGCAAGTTGCAATCCAAAAGGGCGGAAGAAGAAGGGCCGAAGAAAGAAGCGTGAGGAAAAAGATCGCGTCCCCTAGCACATCGCCGAGAGAGACGCGGCAAGCCGTCTCTACCGGGGAGTTCGGAAGTCAAGCCCCGGTGCGCCCGCCAGACGTGAAACAGGCGCCAGAGCTATCGGTGATCATACCTTCGGGAAAGACGGATTCGGTCCGCTGATGTCTTTGCGCAGGTCTTCCCAGAGATTGTCCGGCATTTCGAGAAATACCTTGACGATCTGGGGATCGAACTGGCGGCCGGACCAGAGTTTGATTTCCTCGCGGGCGGCGTCAAACGATTGTGCGGGACGGTAGCGGCGGTCCATGGTCATGGCGTCGAGGGTGTCGGCAATCGCGAAGATGCGCGCCCCCAGCGGGATCTCATCGCCCTTGAGTCCACGGGGATAGCCCTGTCCGTCGTAATGCTCCTGATGGGAATAAACGATCTCAGCCGCCTCCGCCAGAAAGGGAATTCGGGAGACGATCTTGAAGCCCTCGTAGCAGTGCTCCTTCATCTCCGCCATCTCCTCGGCTGTGAGTTTGCCGGGCTTTTTCAGAATATCGTCGGGAATCGCCATCTTGCCAATGTCATGCAGGAAGGCGCCGCGGGCGATGACGCTAATCTCCTCCTTGGACAGGCCCATTTTGCGCGCAATGGCGATGGTATACGCGGTAACGCGCCGGGTGTGCTCTTGGGTCTCCGCGTCCTTGGCGTCGAGCGCGTCGCCCAGAGCTTCGAGCGTCATGTCATAGGATTTCTCGAGGTTCGCAAGCGCGTTCTTCCATTGCTGGGTGCGGGCGGCCACCAGCGCCTCGAGGTTGGTGCGATAGGCATCGTTTTCGCGCTTGAGGCGGCGATTCTCCAGCGCGCGGCGGACCGTGGCCAGCAGTTGCTCGCGCTCGAAAGGCTTGAGCAGGTAGTCGTACGCCCCATTGCGCAGCGCCTGCAGAGCCACCTGAATGTCGTGGACCGCGGTGACCATCACGATCGGCATGTCAGGGTATCGTTCCTTGGCGCGTTCCAAGAGGGCAATGCCATCCATTTCGGCCATCATCAGGTCGGAGAGAACCAGATCGAAATCTTCACCCGATTCCAGAATCGCCAGGGCCTCGATGCCACTGGCGGCTTGGCGCGTCTGAAAATTGGCTCCGCCAAGCATCGAGGAAACAATCTCCCGGATTGTCTCCTCGTCGTCTACCACGAGAATGCGATCGTTAGGCATGTCCCTGAGTGTAATGTATCGCTCATTCTAGCTCGGACTTCACGTTCCGAAAGTAACCTACCGGGGACCGAAATCCAGCAACGACGAGGTCCGAGCGTGATATTCAAGAGCTTAGGAGTTCGTGCGTCTATCTTGCGTCTGTTTATGCATCCAGCCGGGATATTCGGGAATTCGGTGGGCATGTTGGCCGTCCCGTGGTTGACGGCGCGGGAAACCTCCGCCTTGATCGTCGTGGCGGTCAGTCTGCTTTTCTTCCGGGTCTTTCGAGAACGCTGTCTGCTGGTGTGGGGTGCGGGCTGGGTTGCCTATGCTGCGTTTCTGTGGATGACGGGTGCGAGCGAGTCGCACGTCGCATTGAAGACGACGACGGCGGCGACGGCGGCGGCATTCGCGCCGGTCGGCTTTGTGCTGGCGATGGGACTGTTTGCCGCGGCGGCTCTCATCTCGGCGCACGCGAAACGAGCCTTGACCGTGTTGGTGGCGGTCTCGTGGGTGCTGATGGTTTGCGCCGTAATGCGCCCGTTCTATTTCCCAGACTCGAAAACCCTGGGGCTGGGGGTGGAGGTAGCCTGCCGGCTGATCGCGGCTACGGCCGCCGTCGAACTGTTGCGCTACCGGTTCGGGCGTATTGGGCTGGGGCCTTTCCTCTTCGGCGCTGGCCTCGTGACGTTGAACCTGCACTGGCCTCGATTCACCAGTCACATTCCGGGTGAAGCATACCTGTTGGCGGAAGTGTTGTTCGCCACCAGCATGTTGCTGGTAGTGTTGGACGACGCGCGCTTGCGCGTGCGCCGGCTGGCGGTGTTGAACGACTTGGCGGTCACGATTGCGCGCGGTCAGAATCATGCCCCGATGATGCAAGCCGCTCTGCAGAGACTGAAAGCGGTAGTCGGGGCAAAGGCAGCGTGGTTCCAAGCGATGGAAGGCGTCCAGCTGACATCTACGCAGCACGTCGGCCTGTCGGCGGAATTTCTGCGAGTCATCGGGTCAACGGAAGCCGATAAAACGACGGATGAAACGCAGGCCCGCGTGCTCCAGAACATACTTCAGAATAACGACAACCGCGCCGTGGTCGTGAACCTTCCCGAGATGCCGGAGCCGGAGCGGGAACAACTGTTGCAGCATGGCATTCACCACGTGGTAGTGCTGCCGGTGGTGGGCAAAAAGTCGCTGATCGGCTTGCTGTCGCTGGGCTGCTCCGGCGGCCGGGGCCATACCCGGGAAGAACTGGACTTCCTGCAAACGGCGGCGCAGACGCTGGGGATTGCGGCGGAGAATCTGCGTTTGCTGGAGCAGGTGCTGCGCTCGCAGCGGCAGTGGATGAATACCTTCGATTCCATCCAGGATCTGATTCTGGCGCACGACGCGGATTTCCGCATCCTCAAGACCAATCAAGCCCTGCTGCAGCGGCTGGAACGGGCGCCGGCCGATGTGCTGGGCAAACGTTGTGAAGAGGTCCTGCCGCAGATGCGCGACTGGAGCGGCTGCCCGTATTGCGAACGAGGCTCGGGGCTGACCGAAGGCTTGGATCCGTGTTTCGGCGGGCAGTCGGTGATTTCGACTTCATCGTATGCGGAGCAGGGAAGCCAGCAGAAGGGCACCATCCATGTGGTGCACGACACGACGGCGCGGCAGGTGGCGGAAGAAAAGTACCGCATGTTGTTCGAGCAGGCGCAAGAAGGCGTGTTTGTGGCAACCCCGGAAGGAGCCTTGCTCGATTGCAACGACGCCTTTGTCACCATGCTCGGGTACGGCAGCCGCGACGAGTTGATGGCGCTGGATGTGCGCAGTGTGCTGCACGCGGTACCGGAGGAGGGTGAGGCTTTTCGCCAGGAAATCGAGGCGCACAACTACGTGCGCAACTTTGAAATTACGGTGCGGCGCAAAGACGGCATGCTGCTGGCGGTGGCGCAGAGCTGTTTTGCCACCCGGGGCGCGGACGGGCGCATCGAGCGCTATCAGGGATTCATGCTCGACATCACCGAGAAGAAACGCTCGGAAGACGAGATGCGCCGGCGCAATCGCGAGTTGAACGCGCTCAACGCCATGGCGGTGATCGCGACCCAGTCGTTCGATCTCGATGAAATTCTGAACTTGACGCTGCGCCAGGTGATCTCGCTGTTTGGAGCGGAGACCGGCTCCGTTTATCTGGCCACGGAACCGGATAGCACCTTCCGGCGGCGTGCCGGTTGGGGACCGCGCAGCGAAGCCCGCGTCCGTATGGCGGAAGCGGTCTTTCCCGAGGGCATGGGCGATCTGGTCATGCGCTCGCGTGCGGAAGTGGTGACCCAGGATTTTCTGCCTCACCTGCCCCCCGCGGTGGTCGAGTTCGTCTGCGCCGACCGCTTGCCCTACTGGATCTGGGTGGTGCTCTGGAGCAAGGACAAGCCCATCGGCATCATGGGGATTGCCAGCAAGGAAGACCGGCACTATTCCAGCAACGATGAGAATCTGCTGGTGGCCATCAGCCGGCAACTGGCGACCACCATCGAAAAGGTGCAGCTCTATGAGGAGACTTGCCGCGCCTACGAAGACCTGCGGCGGACGCAGGAGCAACTGCTGCAGAGCGAAAAGATGTCCGCCGTCGGGCAGTTGATTTCCGGGGTGGCGCACGAGTTGAATAATCCGCTGACCGCGATTCTCGGTTACGCGCAACTGCTGGAAGGCGCCGGTCTCGATGAGCGCTCGGCCGACTATGTAAGGAAGCTGTTCAAGCAGGCGCAGCGAACCCATCGCGTCGTGCAGAATCTGCTTTCCTTTGCGCGCCAGCGCAAGCCGCAGAAACAGGAAGTGGACTTGCGCAAGGTCCTGGAAGAGTCGCTGACTCTCCGCGAATACGATTTGAAGGTCAATAACGTCACGCTGGAACGCGAAATCCCCGAGGATGTGCCCTCGGTCGTGGCCGATCCCCACCAGTTGGAACAAGTGTTTCTGAACGTAATCAACAACGCCCTCGATGCGATCGTGGAGGGCAGTGGCAGCGGTGTTTTGAAAGTGCGAGTGTTCAGGAAAGAAGCCTTTGTGTGCGTGGAGTTCGATGACAGTGGCCCTGGATTCAAGGACCCGGCGCGGATTTTCGATCCCTTCTACACCACCAAATCGGTGGGCAAGGGAACCGGCCTCGGGTTGAGTATCTGCTACGGGATCATCAAGGAACACGGCGGGGAAATCGTGGCGCGCAACCGGGAAGAGGGCGGAGCGACCATTGAAGTCCGATTACTGGCGAGCGAGAAAGCGGCGTTGCCGGAGACGGTGGCGCCCACGCGCAGAGAAGCGGTGCTCAAAGGACGCGTGCTACTGGTCGAAGATGAAGAAGCGGTGCTGGAATTTGAACGAGACGTCCTAATCGGAGCCGGAGCCGAAGTCACGACCTCGATGAGCGTGGAGGATACGCAGGAGCAGCTTCGCAAAAGTTCTTTCGATGTGATCGTGATGAGTGGCCGCATGCCGGGCGGGTACAGCGCCCGTGAAATGTACGACTGGATCGCAAAGAACCGCCCAGGCTTGGAAAAAGCGCTGCTGTTCACCTTTTCCAGCGTGACCGACCCGCAGACTCGAAGTTTCCTGCAGGAACATGGCGTGCCGTCGCTGGCGAAACCGTTTGAGATCGCGGACCTGATCTCACAGGTGCGTGCGCTGAGGCAGAGGGACGGGAACGCGGAAATCAAGACGCAAGAAAAAGACGAAGAAAAAACCTCCGCGGCATCCGCGGGAACCTAGTCGCAGCCAATCCGCCTGACAGAGTGCGAACCCCCGAAATGTTCGAGACTCCAGCTCCGGAGGGGCGAACCAGCTTAGCCCAGCGCTTGAGCGCTGGGAAGAGCTAAAGTTGGCTCTTCAAGCCGCGCATCATTTCCGCAATCAATTTTTCGTTGCGCCGGTACCAGCGCCAGTGGCCCTCACGCTTCGCTTCCACCACGCCGGCTTTTTCCAGGATGCGCATGTGATGCGAGACCGTCGGCTGCGCCAGCTTCACGCGCTGCTCGATATCGGAGGCACAAAGGCCGGTTTCCTTATCGAGCGAGCATCCGCCCTTTTCTCTGAGCGCGCACAGAATCCGGCGGCGGGTGGGGTCGGCAATGGCGTGCAGGAAGCGATCCAGATCGGCAGCGGCGTGAGCCATGATGAGGAAGGGTAACAGAAAAGCTGTGAGCTACGAGCCGCGAGCTATGAGCTAACGCCTGCTCGAAGCTCGTAGCTCACAGCTCGTAGCTCATTTCTTTACAATCGGATTATAACCATCGCCGATCAGCCGCGCGCGCATGGCTTCCGCATCCTTCAACTCCGCGTACGGTCCGACCTGCACGTGATAGAACTTGTCGCCGGCGGTGTTGTTCGCGGTGAAAGCCGGGTACTGCTTCTTTTTCAGAGCCTCGACCAGAGAGTCGGCATCTTCCTGGCGGCTTACGGCGGCGACCTGCACGTAGTAACTTCCAGATGTAGGTGGCGTGGGCGCCGAAATCGCGGCGTCGCCGGCAGCCTTGGGCGCTCCGTCCGCTGTTGGGGAGATTGCAGTTGGAGTCGCAACTGCCGAACCCTGGGGCGTTAGCGCGGAGTCGGCACTCTTTCCGCCCACCGCCTTGTAAAAGCTAAAATCGCTGGAGTTCGACTGCGGCGTTGTCTGGGGAGCTCCATTCTTTGCGGCCGAGGGCCGAACGACGGTCGCCGGAACTGCGCTGGGAGCGCTCAGTAAGCTGCCCGCGCCCGCCATGCTGGTTCTCCGGCCAAGCGAAAATCCGATGGCAAAGAAAACCGCGCAGACCAGGACAAAGGCAAAGAAAATAGCCAGCATGCGGCCGGTGCCAAGCGTAATCTCCGTATCCTGCTGCGCCGTGGGCATGAGAAGTTGCGCTGACCTCTACTTTCCTGCCGGCGCGGCGGGTGTGGGCACGCCTGCGAGCAACTTCTGCATGCCGGAGAAGAAATCGATCGGTACGGGGAACACAACGGTCGTGTTTTTCTCGACCCCGATTTCCGTGAGCGTTTGCAGATAGCGCAACTGGATGCTGATCGGTTCGGTGGCCAACAGGTGCGCGGCATCCACCAGGCGCTGCGCGGCGGAGAACTCGCCTTCGGCATGGATGATCTTCGAGCGCTTTTCGCGTTCCGCCTCGGCCTGCTTCGCCATGGCGCGCAACATGGATTCGGGCATGTCCACCTGCTTCACTTCCACGTTGGCGACCTTCACGCCCCAAGGCGCGGTGTGCGTGTCGAGGATGCTCTGCAAGCGCAAGTTAATTTTGTCGCGATGCGCAAGTAATTCGTCAAGTTCCTGTTCGCCAAGCACAGAGCGCAAGGTAGTCTGGGCGAACTGCGAAGTCTGGTACACGTAGTTCGAAACCTCAACCACAGCCTTGTTAGGATCGACCACGCGCAGAAATATGACCGCGTTTACTTTCAAGGTGACGTTGTCGCGGGTGATGATGTCCTGGGGCGGAACTTCGAGCGCTTCCTGCCGCAGCGAAATGCGCACCATTCGGTCAACCGGGGCGAAGACCAGAATTACACCCGGGCCCTTGGCCGTACCTAACAGGCGGCCCAGGCGGAAAATGACGCCGCGCTCATATTCGGCCAGGATCTTGATGGAACTCAGCAGATAAATGACGACGATGACGATGCCAACGGTGACCACAGGAAACCCGAGCTCCATAGTATGCCTCCAGGCAAATCGTGATTCAGAGTATGAGCGGATTGTAGCGCAAGCGAGCGGTATCGGCGGTGACAACCTGCCGCAAAGTTGTTGAGAAAGATTCGGGCACCCAATCAAAATGTCATCCTGAGCGGAGTAGCCGCTTTGCGAAGCGAAGCAGCTACGTAGTCGAAGGACCCCTACTCCCACCATCAGCCCCACCAGCCTTGCCGTTCTTCTTGTCCCTATAGCAGAAGACGGGTGCCCCATCCTTGCGCGTCTTTTGCGCAAGGGTGGGATTCCAAGGAGGCGTCCCGGTAAGGTGTCCTCTGATTCTGTTTAGAGTTCTATATGGAAGGCGAAAAGTAGAAATAACGACTGAGGATGGTACCGGACGCTAGCGCCCCGAGTGGTTCGCGTCCGGCTGATACACCGTCCACCCATTTGCGATCGCAACCTCTTTCAGATCCGGATTTGGGTTAACGGCGAACGCGTGCCCGGACATGGCGAGCATCTCGCGGTCCCAGATCGCGTTGCCGAATGCGCAATCGGGCGCGGATTTCAGCGCCGATCGAATCGCCTCCGGTTTGCCGGGCCCGCTGGGAACTCGAATGAGCCGGTCGCTGATGATGCCGTTCTCGATGGCCACCTCGGCGGCCAGGATGCGATTCTGAGGGATGCCAAAGAAGCGCATGGCGGAGCGAATGATCCACTGGTTCGAAGAAGAAACAGCCCAGACGTCACATCCGGATTCGCGCAGGCGCGAGACCAACTCCCGCATCTCCGGAAAAATGTTGGCGCCCATAGCCTGGGCAAAATAGGTGTCGCACGCCTGCTGCACCAATTCCTCCCGCAGCCCGCGGTGCATCGTGACCATTTCTCCGCACATGACTTCTTCGGCGACCTGGCCCGCCTTATAGTCGGCGTAGCGCGGACGTGCCCAGCGTGCAATTTCATCCGGCACTAGTCGTTGTTCCAGCTCCCAAGAGAAGAATCCCTCACCGGCATCTCCAGACCAGAGCGTGCCGTCGCAATCAAACGTGGCGGAGAGCGGTTTGAGGCTAAGTACACTTTTGACGAATTCGGTGTGCGCGGGTGTGAGGCTGGTCTTTGAAATATAAGTCATTGGAATATAAATAGTCGGCCTTGGTAGGGGTTAACTCGATGGCAGAAGCTCCGGCGACGAACTCAAAGCAGCATACTCCTCGGGTGTATCGACATTGAGCCCGACGAGCGGGTCGTCCACCGGAACGTACTCGATCTCGCTCTGGTGCGCGTGTTCGACGTCGCGCGCATTCGATGCTTCCGGAGCCCTTAAAAACGCTTCCAGCATCTCGCGTCCCAGCAAAATGGGATGCCCGTGTTTCCCCTGGTATTCAGGAATCACGGCCCATTTCTTTCTTGTCTTCGATAGTGCCAGTCCAAAAGCGGCTTCAAGCGTCGCAATCGTTTCCGCCAGCACCGGCGGCCGGTCCGCGAGCGTAACCATGGCAGCATCGCGGCCGCGGTTGAGAACCTCCTGCAGGCCGACCCGCAACGAGCTGAACTGCCCGCGCGCGGGGTCAGGATTCACCACCAGCGACGCCCCATTGGCATACACAACCGGAGCCAAAGCGGCTTCATTTTTGCCGGCTACGACGAGCACGACGTCAACGTGGGAAAAGAAAAGACGTATGGCAGCAGAGAGAAAAGTGTCAGTCGTCATCGAACCTGGCGCCGAACCCGCGGCCAACGGGGGCCATGGCAGCAGCGCTTTGTCGCGCCCCATGCGGGAGGACTCGCCCGCCGCCAGAATTACTCCGCAGAAACTCGGTGCCCGCCCCATGCACGCACGATAACAAACTGCTGCAACTCTGCCAAGGACGCACGTCACGCGTGTGGACGCGAACTCGTCTCATGAATGGTTTTGGGAACGGCACGGCTTGACGGGCTGCGGAAAAAGTCAGTCTTGCACTTGATTTTGGGTAGCGCAGCGGTTTATCGCTGCGGTAAGTCCTTTGCTTTGAATTCGGCTTTAGCCGCTGAGGGAACGCTTCTTGCTCAGGGGCACTTTTTCCGCAGCCTGTTCAGCCGTGCCGCTACCGTCGATAAAAACGAGGGCTTTAGCCCCTGAGGGCCGGGCGCTTGCGCTTTAGTTGAAGGTCGGCAGTTTGACCAGGTCGTCGTGCGGGACTCGCTCCAGCGCGTGACCCGCCCTGCGCCAGGCCGTGAGGCCGCCGGCGATTACGAACACTTTGAATCCGAGTTCTTGTAATTGGCGCGCCACCCGGGCGCTCGTGGCTTCGCGCTGTCAAGTGCAATAGAGATAAATCTCTCGATCCTTGGGTAGATTCTTGATTTCTTCGATGAGGTTGTTGGGTTCAATGCGGATCGATCCGGCGATTCGTTCGGTGTCGGCATCGTAGTAGCCGTGGCTGCGAACATCGGCGATCAGGAGGCGTTCGGCGGCATCGGACGCCACTCTTCGGGCAAGCTCTTCCACCTGTACGCGTGGAATCGAGTCGAGCAGCCGGTACTTGCGCTAAATCCAGATTCGATAGACGACATAAGCGGCGAGTCCGATGGCGAGGACAATTTCGGCGGCGAAGCCGGCCGAGCGCAGTCCGCGCGTGATGGCGCGCAGCGCGTCACTGAAGAGATATCCCGCGAGAGAATACGCGCCCACATACAAAGCCGCGCCGAGGGCATCGAATTGCAAAAAATCTCCCAGCCGCATTTTCATGCTCCCGGCCAGCGGCGGAGACATGGTGTTGATGCCGGGGATGAACTTGGCAAAAAGCAGCGTCTGCTTGCCGCGGCGATAGAAATATTCCGCCGATCGCAAAATGCAAGTTTCCGGGTTCGCCGAGAGCCGGCACAGAAAGCCAAGCAATGCCCATCCGCTAACTCTGCCCATGAAATAGAGAAGGACATCGCCCGCGACCAGCGCCACCAGAGCGATGCCGAATACGAGATAGAAATGAAGATTCCCATACGCCGCGACCGCGCCAGCGGTCAGGATGGCGAGCGCAGCGGGCAGCGGAAAGCCAACGGCCTCGGCAAAGCACAGCACAGCTAAAAGCAAGTAGCCATGGTGCGAAATCAATGCGAACAAGTCGTTCATGGTGAGAAACGATTGCTTCAGTATACCAATCGCGAAACGGCTGCCCCTCGGGGCTCGATCCGCAGCCACCACCCAAACTCCCGGTTTTATAAATGGTTCGCGCATGTGCTAACGTTGCCAGCGTGAGCGAAATCAAGCGGATTGCCGTGATCGCCGGTGACGGGATCGGGAAAGAAGTCATCCCGCAAGCGGTAAAGGTCATCGAGGCCGCCGGCGCCGCGGTCGAATTGATGCTGTTCGACTGGGGAGCCGACCGGTATCTCGCCGATAAAGTTACGGTCCCGCCGGACGGATTCGCCGTCTTGCCCAGAGATTTCGATGCCGTCCTGGTTGGCGCTTTTGGCGATCCGCGCGTACCCTCTAATATTCATGCCAGGGAAATTCTGCTGGGCATGCGGCGTGAGATGGACCTCTACGCCAATGTCCGGCCGGTGCGGTTGCTGGACGCGTCGCTCTGCCCGCTCAAAAACATCGAACCCAAAGACCTCGACTTCGTTGTGATTCGCGAGAATACCGAGGGGGTCTACGGCGACCTTGGAGGAGTCTTCAAGCAGGGAACGGCCGATGAAGTTGCCATCCAGGAAGACATCAACACACGCAAAGGAGTCGAGCGCATTATCCGTTACGCGTTTGAGTACTGCGCGACCAACCGGAAGCTCGATGGCTCGCCGCGGCGGCGCGTGCTGATGTGCGACAAGTCGAACGCCATGACGCACGCCGGCGGCTTGTGGCAGCGCGCGTTCAAGGAAGTTGCCAAAGATCACCCGCGCATCGAGACGCAACACATGTACGTCGACGCGCTCTGCATGCAGATGGTGCGCGATCCGCGCGACTTTGATGTCATCGTAACCAACAACATGTTTGGCGACATCATCACCGATCTCGCGGCCGGATTGCAGGGCGGCCTAGGGATGGCCGCAAGCGGCAATCTGCATCCGGGAAGAACGTCGATGTTCGAGCCGGTACACGGTTCTGCACCGCGGATTGCGGGGAAGAACCTTGCCAATCCTTTTGGCGCGATTCTGACGGCGGCGATGATGCTGGCGCATTTGGAAATGACCGGCGAGGCGCAGAAGATCGAGGCTGCCGTGCTCGAAGCGGTGCGGGAGAAGAAGACGACGGCCGACATCGGCGGAATACTGGGGACGCGTGAAGCCGGCGAGTGGGTGGCGCAAAGGGTTGCCGGTCGGTAGCAGCCCGTCGTGAAAGTAAGTTTCGTATCAGGGTATGCCTTCAGGCATACCATAAGTGCCAATCAGCCGAACCGCGCCTGGACCTTCGCACAAAAAGTTTTCTCGTTTTGCAGATTCATCTATCCAGACAACGCTTTCAGCATTTATTCTGATCGTTCTGTTTTGCCAATTTGCTCGTCCCTGTAGCCCGTGCGCATGAAATTCCTGAGAAGTTGGAAGTTCCGGATCCTGCTCTTCTTTGCCGTTGTGGGGCCGGGCTTCATCACCGCGAATGTCGACAACGATGCCAACGGCATCTTGACCTATTCGCAGGCCGGCGCTCAATTCGGCTACCTGCTCCTGTGGACGATGATCCCGACGACGATCGCCCTCATCGTGGTGCAGGAGATGTGTGCCCGCATGGGAGCGGTCACCGGCAAGGGTCTGAGTGATCTGATCCGCGAAGAATACGGCCTGCGCGTCACGTTCCTCATGATGCTCGGTATTCTTATCACAAATTTCGGCAACGTCGTCGGCGAGTTTGTCGGCATTGCGGGAAGCATGGAGCTGTTCGGGGTTTCAAGATACTACTCGGTTCCGATCTGCGCCGTGATCGTTTGGTTGATTGCGGTCAAAGGGCAGTACAAGAGCGTGGAGAAGGTCTTCCTGGCGGCCTCGTTTTTCTACATCACATACATATTCGCAGGAGTTCTGGCCAAGCCTGCGTGGATTGAGGCGGTCAAGGCCACGATGAAGCCTCCGGGGATGGCGGCCTTCAAGCAGGGACCGTATCTCTACATGGTCATTGGCGTTGTCGGAACCACGATCGCACCCTGGATGCAGTTCTATTTGCAGTCGTCGATTGTGGAGAAAGGGGTCACGCGGCGGCAGTACAAAACCTCGCGGCTCGACGTGATTGTGGGCTGCATCTTCACCGATGTGGTTGCCTGGTTCATCATTGTGGCCTGCGCGGCCACGCTCTACCTGCATGGGAACCGCGACATTCGCGACGCCGCCGACGCCGCCCAGTCGCTGCGTCCGTTGGCGGGCGACTGGGCGTACATCCTGTTTGCGCTCGGTCTTTTCAATGCGTCCCTGTTCGCGGCTTCGATTCTGCCACTTTCGACGGCCTACACGGTCTGTGAAGGATTGGGTTTCGAGTCGGGAGTGGAACGAAAATTTTCTGAAGCGCCCGTCTTTTACTGGCTCTATACGGCGCTCATCGTTGCCGGAGCGGCCGTGGTGCTGATCCCAGGGCTTCCGTACATAAAGATCGCTGTGTTTTCGCAGGTGGTCAACGGCGCTGTCTTGCCCTTCGTGCTGATTTTCATGTTGCTGCTCATCAACAAGAAGGAACTCATGGGCGAATACGCGAATACGCCCATGTTCAACTTCATTGCCTGGGCAACCACGGTGATTATGATTGGGCTCACGGTGGTTTATGTGTACGGGTTGGTGCGCGGCGGCGCGGGATAGCTCAAGAG
>Ga0187819_10001029_pt1 | contig 14309 bp, 9 predicted proteins | sample NC_wetland_sal_i_15_FD_132411 | JGI IMG/M metagenome (GOLD analysis project Ga0187819, IMG submission 132411) | Wetland sediment microbial communities from Neuse River Estuary, North Carolina, USA - SO4_4 | ecosystem: Environmental > Aquatic > Freshwater > Wetlands > Sediment | place: USA: North... | reverse complement strand
GTGGGCGGACTGCACTTCTTCGGCGGCAATGGGGTCGTCATAGGGCAGGCCATGGTGCTCGGCGCAGGCCCGCTCGCACAGCTTGCAGTCGATGCAGAGAGTCGCATCGTAAAGAATTCCTTTACTCATAAGGGCCTCTGGCTTACGCAACTTTCTGTGGAGGATCCTGCAAGCGTATTGGAATGCAGTTCCGGCGTTGCGGGAAATATCGCGGCCCGACTGTTGAAGGTTTCAGCGGGCACGACGCGCTCCGTGATGAATTCCTCCACGCCCTCGCTGGTTCAGGAGAAAGCATGGCCCATCCGGCAGATTGTCTCGGTGATAAGCGGCACCTGCGGAGGTGACAGAGGTCACCCCCCTCAAACAGCCTATTTCTCTTCAGTTTGGGGCAAAAAAGACCCGGCCTCATCCGCTCCTGCTTGGATGAGGCCGGGAGCCTACTCGGGAATCCCCATCAGGTCAGGAAGAACTGACGAGTCACCTCGCTCCATTCCTGGCCCGGCAGGAAAGCCAACAGGTCGTGCACCGCCAGGCCGCCGTCCTGCGCCACTGCTCCGGCCATCATCGGCATCATCCCACGCAACTGGCTCGCCGCTTCCGCCATCCACTTCTTCGCCAGATTGCCGCCCAGCAGGTTCCGGAAGCTTGTCGGGGCATCGGGAGACGTGACGGATACCAGCCAGCCGTTGCCATAGGGGTCGCGGCATGCCAGCGACGGGTCGCTCGCCACCGCGTCATTCACGTTGGCCACCTCGCCCTCGATCGGCGACACCAACTCAGTCTTCTTCCCGTCCCGCAGGACGGTGACGAATTTCTGGCCCTGACGCACCCATTGTCCGCGCTTTGGCAGGATCACACTGTCCATTTTGCCGATGAGCCGCGCAGCAAAATCATCCAGGCCGGCTCGAACCAGCTTCGGGCTCTCTTCGAGGGCCCAGGTGTGTCCGGGGTGATACCGGAAATTCTCCGGCAGCTCGAATCCGGAAACATAAATCGGCTGCATCCTGGGAGCCGGCACAACTTCCCGCTCGGACAGGGCGGGTTGAGGCACAACCTTTCTTTGCCGGACGTAGTCAATCGTCAGGAAAATCGCGAAGGTTACGATAATCAGCAGCACGGTCATGGCCCACCTCCTTGCTTCTTTTGCTCTTCGCTTATTGAATAGGCAAATCGCCTGCCATTCGTTGCGGTTTGCTATGCACAATCGGTAAGTGCCGCGTATAGAAGGGAATACCGATGAATGCAGAGGCTGTTTAGGATTTCGACTGGGCGGAGCTGAAGGAAGCCGCAGATGAAGATTGCATCACCGCGCGGAGTTTTCCGCAGTCGACGCGCACTTATCTCCATTGCGTCCCGAGAGATAAGCCGGCTTCGCTCGACCGCCGAGAAACTCATCACCATTGTCGAGGAACTCATCATAGAGATTTTCATCAAACTCCATCCGCGCCCGCCCCCAATCCCCTGGCAGCCGCGCGCCTCCGTTCTTTCTCGCCCTGATCAACGAAAACGAGGAGGGACATGGCGCATCGCCTTGCGGCCCAAGTTTCCGTTCGCTACCCTCCTGAGGCATGGGGCGGCTTCCGGCATCGCCGGGCTGCGTAAACACCCTGGCGGTGGTCTCCGCAGGTTCGGAAGGAGGGAAGAATGCGAATCGTTCGATACCAGGCGCCGTCAGGAGAAATCGGGTACGCGGCCGAACGGACCGAAGGGGGCTACGCGAGGATTCGTGGCGATATTTTCGGCGCCTTTGAAGTGACCAGCGAGCCGGCGCCTGTGGCAAAAACACTGGCTCCCGTCGTGCCCCCAATGACCTGGTGCATCGGCCTAAACTACCGCCAGCACACGGCCGAGGTGCAGATGAAGCTGCCGGAGTATCCCGTGGTGTTCGCCAAGGGACCCAACTGCGTGCAGAACCCCGGCGACCCCATCCTGATTCCCACACGCGCGCGCGGCGTGGAAGTGGACTACGAAGGAGAACTCGTGGTGGTGATCGGGAAAACGTGCCGAAACGTGGATCGGCAAAACGCCCTTTCCCATGTGGCCGGCTACACCTGCGGCAACGACGTGGGCGCTCGCGACTGGCAATTGAAGCTCGGCGGAGGCCAATGGTGCCGCGGAAAGAGCTTCGACACGTTCGCGCCCCTGGGTCCCTGTCTCGTGACTCCGGAATCGCTGCCCGATCCGGGCGCATTGCGCATCCAGACCACCGTGAACAGCAGGCAGATGCAGGACGGCAACACGCGCGACATGATCTTCGATGTTCCCGCGCTCGTCGAGTTTCTCAGCCAGAGCACCACGCTCCTGCCCGGCACGGTGATCATGACGGGCACTCCGGCTGGCGTCGGGATGGGCCGCACTCCGCCGGTGTGGCTAAGAGCCGGAGACGAAGTCCGCGTGAGCATCGAAGGGATCGGCACGCTGTCGAACCCGGTGCGCGGCGAGACGTAGGACTGCACGCCGCCGCGTCCTTGGACCTGCGGCCCTGGTGGTTTGCTTGCGCGGCCATGCTTCCTTTCTGGCCGTTGGCGACGTCGCATCCGCCGCGGAAACTGCCGGGCCGATTGGATGGCTGCGGCGCCGCGTGGCCCGTCGCGAACTGGCAACCCAGAACGCGGCGGAGAGAATGAAAGCACCAACCGCAAGGCGTCGACTGGGACGCGTGCCCGGGTGGCGGAATTGGCAGACGTGCTCGATTCAGGGTCTAGTGGCCGCAAGGCCGCGGGCCGGCCCGGCGGACGTCCGAAAACCCGGCGCCACTTGTTCCCGGGAGTGGCTAAGGAGTAGATTGCCGGCAAGGGGAGGCGCCCAATGGGAATCCGAACCCCAGTCATTCGCATCCTGGGACTCTGCCTCGCATTTGTGCCAGGACCAGCCTCGGGACAGGCACCACAGGTTCTGGCAGGCGCTCCACCGGCGGGAGCGTTCCGAGAAGAAGTGCTGGCCGAACTGCCGCGGGATAGCGAGGTAAAGCAAGTGGTCGCCGGCGTCCACCACGTGGTCTGGACGGAGAAGCTGAACGGCACCTACTTGGTGAAACTAGACGGGAAGCCGCAGGGCGGAAGCTACGATGAAGTCAAATACCTCTCGATCAGCAGTGACGAAAGCCACCTGGCATTTTTTGGCAAACGGGAGGGAAAGAATTGGGTGCTGGTGCTCGACGGGAAGGAAGGCTCTCAGGACTACTCAAGTGGCACATCGGTGGGCTTCCAGACTGGAGGAAGCTCCTACGCGTATGGCGCTTGCATTGAAAAAAGCTGCCACCTGTACGTGGATGGCCGGGAGAGCGGGGCGGAGTATCAAGAGATTTCCTATCCCAAGTATTCTCCGGACGGCAAGCGGCTCGCCTACCTCGGCAAAAGCGGCAAACTGTGGACGGCGGTGGTGGACGGCAAGGAGACCGGGCCCAAATTTCACGGCTTCGCGGGTTTCGGTTTTTCCCCGGGCGGAGTGCGGTTCTACATTGCTGCCGCGTCTGGCTTCCAGTGGTACTTCGTCGTGGACGGAGCCTCCGGCCAGGAGTTCCAAGTGCTCAGCCGCATCGCGTTCACCGAGGACGGGCTGCACTACGCCTACGGCGGGGTACGCTCCGATAGCGGATTCAAAAGGAAAAAAGTCTTTGCGACGGTGATTTTGGACGGGCAGACCGCGGGCACTTACGAGGGGAAAGGAATGCGCGGCAACTGGTCGTTGCTGGGAGGATCGGTGGAATTTCTGGCGCCCGGAATCCACTCGCTCAATCCGGATTTCCACGGCATTTCCGAGCCGGACCTGACCTCCGATGGCAAGCTGGTGTACGCCATCCGCCGGGATAAGGGGGACATTGCCGTGCTGGTGGGAGGCGAGGCCGGCCCCGGGTTCGAGGACATTCTCAGCCCGGTGGCGTTCACGGACGACCTGAAACATTTCGCCTTTGTGGCGAAGCAGGGAAACGATTTCGTGGAAGTCCGGGACAATGTGGTGGTCCGGACGTTTGCCGCGGGAGGGCGCGGTCCCACGCTCGCACCGCGGATCTACCTGAGCAAGGATGGCGCGCATCTGGCGTTTGAAACCGCGGAAGGAGGGGACAACTTCAAAGCAGGGAAAACGCTCCGCGCCATTCGGTCCCTGGTGGTGGATGGCCGCGAAAGCCCCCGCTACGATGCCCTGGGGATCACCGGGTTCAACCTGAGCAAGGATGGGAGCCGGTACTACTGCGTCGTGAAGGGAGCGAAGGGCGACCGGGACCTGGCGAGCGTGAACGGGCAGGAAAGTAAACTCTACGACCTGGTCACGGGAGCACGCTTCACCGAGGACGAGAAGTCCGTGGTGTTCATCGCGCGCGACGGCCTGCGAATGCTGCGCGTGGGCTACGATTTCCCCTGACGCTCCCTCTCGAACAGGGCCGGCAGAATCTTTGGTGATGGCTGAGGGATTCGAGTTTCGTGATCTTGGCGACCTGCTGGCCCAAGCCAATAAAGAGAAGTCGGGCGATCAATTGGCCGGCATCGCGGCGGCCGTCGCGAAACTGATGAGCAACAAGGACTTGGTGCTGGCCGCGGCACCGGAAGCTCACGTGTTTTCCACCCCCGGCACTCACGCTGGTGTAATATTTGGGAGATACGCTCGCGACCCCCAGAGGCAGCCGTGGCACACACAGAATCACCAGACCCGCGCATGTATCTCAACCGGCATTTCTCCTGGCTGCAATTCAATGAACGTGTGCTCGAGGAAGCGCGCGACCCGTCGAACCCCCTGCTCGAGCGCGTGAAGTTTCTGGCCATCACCGCGAGCAACCTCGACGAATTTGTCGAGGTGCGCGTGGCCGGCCTGCTGCAGCAGGTGGAACACGGCCACCGGATTCCGGGGCCGGACGGCAGAGTTCCGGAAGAAGTCTTGTCCGGGCTGGCCGAAAGAATTCACGGATTTGTCGAATCGCAGTACCGCTGCTGGTGGGAAGACCTGCTTCCCGCTCTGGCCGCGGAGTCCATTCGCGTCCTGGCGCCGTGGGAATTGCGTGCTGCCGGGCGGGAATTCATCCAGAGTTTCTACGCAAAGACAGTTGAACCCCTGCTCACGCCGGTGACCGTGGACCCGGCGCACCCCTTTCCGCACGTGCTGAATAAAGCCCTGTGCCTGGCTTTCCTGCTGCGAAAGAAGGGGCGCAAGGGGCGCACCTTTCTGGGCGTCGTCACGGTTCCCCGGGCGCTTCCGCGGCTGGTGCGCGTACCTTCGCCGGAAGGCGAGATCCACTACGTATTCCTGCACTCCGTGGTGCACGCCTTTGCGGAGCGGCTCTACCACGGATACGAAGTGCTTTCCTGCGCGGCCTTCCGCGTCACGCGAAACAGCAACCTCTACCTCGAAGAGGAGGAATCGCGGAGCCTCCTGGAATCCGTGGACGCGCAGCTCCATCACCGCCGCAGGGGGGAGGCCGTACGGATGGAGATCGAGGCGGGAGCGAGCCCGGAGATTGTGGACCGGCTAGAGGCCAACTTCCGGCTGGCGGAGTGGCAGGTCTTTCACCTGAACGGCCCGATCAATCTTTCGCGGCTCTTCCATTTCTATGAGGAGACGCCGCGGCCCGACCTGAAGTACCGGCCGTTTGCCCCGCGAGAACTGGCCTTGAAACCCGGTCCGGCGTCCCTGTTCGAGATGATCCGGAAGCAGAGCCTGCTGCTGCACCATCCGTACGATTCCTATGCGCCAGTGGTGCGATTTATCAGCAGCGCGGCCCAGGACCCCGCGGTGCTTTCCATCAAGCAGACGCTCTATCGAACCAGCGAGAACTCCCCGATTGTGCGGGCGCTGATCGAGGCGGCGGCAAAGAAAGAAGTGGCCGTGGTCGTGGAGCTGAAGGCATCGTTCGACGAGGCCTCCAACATCCGCTGGGCGCGGCGCCTGGAGGAGGCGGGCGTGCAGGTGTCCCACGGGGTCGTCGGGTTGAAGACGCACTGCAAGCTGGCGCTAGTGGCGCGGCGCGAAGCGAACGGCCAGATCCGGCAATACGCCCACCTGGGAACGGGAAACTACAATCCCTCGACGGCGCGGTTCTACACGGACCTGAGCCTGCTCACCAGCGACCCGGAGATCACCTCGGCCGTGCAGCACGTGTTCGGCTATTTGACGGCGTATTCCGAGAGGTCGAAGTATCACCCGCTCCTTGTGGCCCCGTTGAACCTGGGAAAGAGTTGCGTCAGCTTGATTGAGCGGGAGGCGGCGCATGCGCGAGCGGGCCGGCCGGCGTTCTTGATTGCCAAGGTGAATGCGCTGGTGGACGAGAAGATCATCCAGGCGCTCTACCGCGCCTCGCAGGCTGGCGTGCAGATCGAGCTGATCGTGCGCGGGGGATGCGCACTGCGCCCGGGCGTGCGCGGAATCAGCAGCCGCATCCGCGTGCGCAGCGTGATCGGGCGGTTTCTGGAGCACAGCCGGGTCTTCGTTTTCGGGAACGGAGGCAGCCCGGAAATTTACCTGGGCAGCGCGGACTGGATGCCGCGAAACCTGTACGAGCGCGTGGAGGTGATGTTCCGGCTGAAGGATCCGGCGCTCAGCGAGCAGGTCCTCACCCAGGTGGTGGCCCCTTACTTCGCGGACACCCAGAAGGCGCGATTCCTGCTTCCCAGCGGGGACTACGTGCGGGGACGCGAAGCGCGGGCCCTATCCGGCGCGCGGAACGGCTTCCAGTTCAACGCGCAGGAATTCCTGATTGAGTTCGTGCAGGGCAACAAGGAAGCCCAGTCGCTCCCGGCGCTGCCGCGCTTCCTGAAGGCGCATGCGGGGCGCGGCGCAACGCCGCTGACGAAATGAAAAGCCCTCGCTAATGCCCGGTATCTCTCACGCCGCTCACGAACAGACAGTACGACCACAGAACGCTCGCAGCGGCTAGCCCTCGGGATGACCACCCGCGGAAGACCTGGGCCACTCGATAGCGGTCCCGCTAAAAATGCGACAGGCCCCGAACTGCGGGGCCTGCCTTGAACGGATGGTGGTCGCGCGAGCTTGATGTGGTCGGTTACCTTCGTCCGCCGCCGCGGGCACCGCCGGCAACGCCGCCGCGGAAACCGCCGCGATACCCGCCGTAATACCCCCGGCCACCGTAGAAGCCCCGGCCGTAGAAGCCCCGGCCGTAAAAGCCCGGCCCGTAAAAGAATCCGAACCCCGGCCCCCAGAAATAGGGATAGCCATAGCCATAGCCATAGCCGTACGGATAGTAGCCGGGGCCGTAGTACCCGTAGTTGGGATAAGGATACGGCGGCGGGCAACCGTAAGGTCCGCACGCCTGTCCGGGCGCTTCGGAATTGTAGTTGACCGTGGACTGTTGATAGTCATCCGGACCTGCGGGCAGAAACGCCTGCGGCGCGTTCTGCGTGTCGACGGTGACGGGAGCCGACGTTTGGAACGTCAGCAGCGTTTCTGGATAAACGACTGTCGGGCGGCCGCGCGTGAGCAAAACGCCGATCACGCCCGCGGCTGCACCGGCGCCAGCGCCGATGGCGGCGCCTGTGCCCCATGCGGCAGCAGCGCCCACGGCCGCGCCAAACCCCGTCGTTCCGGCAATGGCTGCGGCATCACGGCCCTTGGAGGTCGGACCATTCCAGGTAATCAGTTGCGATTGAAGCGGGACGTTTTGGCCGTCCGCCAGCGTCAGTTCGTTCAATTCCAGCCCCAAGTGGGAAACGCCGGAGACCATTCCAGCCTTCTTTGCTTCTACCACACGGCCACCGACGATTTGGTCGCGCTGCGCCACCACCACGCCGTTCACGATCACGGGCTGGGCCAGCGATGCTGTAAAAGCGTCGCCCTTCTGATTACGATCCGAGGAGAGCGTTTGGTTGATGCGCACCTTCAAGTAGGTGCCCGAGGGAATGGTCAATTTCCAGGCCGCCGTGGAAGCGGGGGCTTGGTTTGCCGGCGCGTTCGCCGGAGTGTTCGCCGGACCAGGGGTGGATGCGCTCTGCGCACCGGTAGAAGGCGCGGTCTGTGCGTTCGGGTCAGCGCTCTGCTCCTCGTCCATGGTTACAGCCACACTTGGAGCAGGCGTCGCCTTTGTGGCAGGCGATGTCGTTGAAGTGGGCGGAGACGACCAGCCGCCGTTGAACCGCTTCCAGCCGTCCTGCGGTGCGGGATTCGTTTGCTGCTGAGCGGTCGAGGTTTGCGTCGCGCTCGTGGGCGATTCCTGCGCGACCGTCACGCCTGCCGGTACCAGCAGTGCGATAGCGAAACCGAGTGCCGTACTGCGCAGATAAGGAAAAGAAATGGCGCTCATGACTTGCTCCTTACACTCCCAAGTGGGGAGCATGCAAATGCGTCTCCACTCCGGGCTGTGCTTAAGCCGCTGAAAGAAAAGGCATTGCCGCTCTGTTTCGCTCCTGCTCCCGGCGCCATTGGCCGGAATCCACCACCGGCGGTGCATTTCAGCCATAGCCACCTGACCTCCAGTCTTTCCATGGCTGGGGCGATCGGCGGGCGATTTCGCCTCTTATCTTGAAGGCCTGCGATTCTGAGAGAAGGGTTCATGGCAGGGGCCAAAAGGGGAAGGAAATAAGAAGGAGGCGACCCAGGTCGTAAGTCGCCTCCTCGTTGCGCCCTAGGAGTGGAGATACCCGCTGGAATGCCAGCGGGCGGTTGATGATTCAACCTAGCTCATTGGAACACTCGAGCGGGAAGAAAGTTGCCTCTAATTGAGAAAAACGAGACGTTTTCCACAATAGATTTCTGCCTGCTGCGCCGGAAACTCTGTATCTTATAGCAAGGACATCACCTATGGCCCCGGCTGAACCGCCCAAATCCGACCGCCTCTCCGAGGTTGAGGTGCTTGCTTGCCTCTCCCGGCACCGGCATCCGCTCACTTTGCGGCAGATTGCGGAGGCGCTCGACCTGACCCATGCGGGGCGGCGCGATCTGAAAAAGATTATCGAGCACCTGGCACACACTGGTGCAATCGAAGAGTCGGGTTCGGGAAATTACCGGCTTCGCCGAGACAAGCCGGCGCCCAGGGATTCGGGCACCAGGCGTTCTCAGGAAGAGTCCCCACGCGCGGCCGGCGAGCAGCAATCTCCGGGGAGACCGGGCAGAACCGGCAGCGCGGAGCCGGTCGAAGGCCCTCCATCGGCGGCGCATCTTGTTGGACGTCCCTCGTCGGACCCAAACCGCGTCACCGGACGCATCGTGATGCACCGCGACGGTTACGGCTTCCTGGTGCCGGACCACCCTGTGTCCGGCGTCGAGGGCGACCTCTACGTGGCGCGGAACAACACGGGCGACGCGATGCACGGGGATCGCGTGGCCGCGCGCATCGAACGGCGCAAACCGGGCGGGCGAGCGGAGGCGGCCATCACGCGCATCGTGGAACGCGCGCACCCCACCGTCGTGGGCATTTTTCAATACGGCGCCACCGGGAATACCGTGCGTCCCTTCGACGAACGGCTGCAGCAGGAAATCCTCATCCCGCCGGGGGACGAGTTGACGGAGGAGTTGCGCGCGCGCGTGCGGCCGGAGGATCTGGCCAGCGTCGCATCGCGCCGGCGGCTCCGGTTGAAAGAGTTGAGCGGCGCAGTGGTGAACGTGGAGCTCACGCGATTTCCACGCGCCGGGGTGCACGCCGCCGGCCGCGTGGTGGAGATTCTGGGCCGCACGGGAGAGATGGGCGTGGACGTGGAAATCGTGATTCGCAAACATCATCTGCCCGACCGGTTTCCCGCCGAGGTGCTTCAGGAGGCCGCGGGCGTGCCGCAACTCGTGGGGCCCCAGGAGCGGGAGGGCCGCGGAGATTTCCGCGAGCTGCCCATCGTCACGATTGACGGCGAGACGGCCAAGGACTTCGACGACGCCGTGTATGTGGAGCGGTTGCCCGGCGGGCGCTGGCAACTCCAGGTGCACATCGCGGACGTGGCCCACTACGTGCGCCCGGGCGGCGCCCTCGACCAGGAAGCTCGCTTGCGCGGCACCTCCGTCTATTTTCCCGACCGCGCCGTGCCCATGCTGCCCGTCGAACTTTCCAACCAGATCTGCTCGCTCAACCCGCACGTAGACCGCTTGGTGATGAGCGCGCTGCTCGAAATGGACGCCCACGGAACGCTGGTGAGCGCGGAATTCATGCCCGGCGTGATTCGCTCCTCGGAGCGCATGACGTATACGAACGTCTTCCGCGTGCTGGAAGGCGACGCGGAAGCCTCCCGGCGCTACGCTGCGCTCGCTCCGCACTTCCGCAATATGCGCGACCTGGCGCTGGTGCTGAATGCCCGCCGCACGCGCCGAGGGGCCATTGATTTCGACCTGCCCGAACCGGTGATCGAGTTCGACGAGTTGGGCCGCATGACCGGAATCCTCCGCAGCGAGCGGAATATTGCACATCGCATCATCGAGGAATTCATGCTCGCGGCCAACGAGGCGGTGGCGGAATACCTGGAGGGTCGCGGGCTGGGGCTTCTGTTCCGCGTGCACGAAAAGCCCGATCCGAAAAAAGTGCTCGAGTTTGAGGAGTTGGCACAGGCGTTCGGCCATTCTCTCGGCGTCGAGGACCTCTCCGTCCGCCGGTTGCCAGTGCGCCACGGCCGAGTGCAGCCGGGGCCGCGCGGGGCGCGGCGCGGCGGATTTGGGCGCGAGCGTCCCATGACCGTCACGCTGCCGGGCGCGGCGGAGTTCGCCATCCGCCCGCAGCATTATCAGAACCTCACGCGGAAGATCGCGGGCCGGCCGGAGGAGCGGATTCTTTCCTACCTGATGTTGCGGTCGTTGAAGCAGGCGCGGTACGCGGCCGACCCCGCCACCGCGGGACATTTTGCACTGGCCACGCGGGACTACACGCATTTCACTTCGCCCATTCGCCGCTATCCGGACCTGATCGTGCACCGCGTGCTCAAATGGGCGCTGGCCCATCCGGAGGCGCATCCTTCGCAGCGGCCGGCGCATCACGCGCCGCGCGGCGCGCAACCCGCCGCCCCGCAGGGCGCGCGCCCCGGACCTTATCCTCCGGCGGCACTGGAGGAGATCGCGCTGGAATCCTCCGAAGCCGAGCGCCGCGCCGATGCTGCCGAACGTGAACTGGTGGATTGGAAAACGGCGCAATTCATGGAGCAGCATCTGGGCGAGGAATACGGCGCGCTGGTGATCGGCGCGCAGAAGTGGGGCGTGTACGTCGAGTTGCTCGAAGTGTTTGTGGAAGGGCTGGTGCCCATCGGCGCGATCGAGGAATTTGCGGGCGAACGGTGCTTTTTCCGCGAGCGCGACCGCGTGGTCGTCACACAATCCGGCCGGGCCGTCTGCCGGCTGGGGGACCGCGTGCGCGTGCGCGCCGACCGCATTGACCCCTTCTTTCGTCGCGTTGAGTTTGCGCTGCTGGAGCGCGCCTAGAGCGAGGTCCGTGCCCGAGCCTCCCCGCTCACTTGGCAGTTTCATCTGGCTGCGCTATCGTTCCCTTCGCGCGCCCACATCGAAAGCTGGCACAGGAGAAACGACGCATGGCGATTCGGAAATGTCCGGCCTGCCTGACCACCGCATCCATGGGCGATGTGGCGGCCCACTCGGATGATTTTGTTTGTGCGGGATGCAGCCAGCATCTTCAGGTGGCTAGTGCCAGCCGTATGCTGGCCTCCGCGGTGGGCATTGCCGCCGGCTACTTTGCGCTGCGTGCCGCGCCTCCGCCGCATTCCACACTGGGCTGGGCCGTCCCTGTGCTGTTTGCGCTGCTGGCGTATGGGTGCGTATCGGCGCTGGCGCTGATGCTCTCCGCGGATCTTCAACTGATCCCTGCGCCCGCCCAGCCCGCCGCAACGCCGGAGCCAGCCTCACACGGGAGCCACCATTAGCCTGATTTGGCCGGAGCAATCCCTGAGGCGGGGCACTCGGTTTGAATATCAGGGACAGCGACTCCAGGCCAGATTGAGAGTGGGGGTAAAAGTAAGAGTAGAAGAAAGAGTGGAAGTAAGAGGGGCGCTTTGGAGGTATATCTCGCGGTAACATTTTCTCCCACAGCCCGTAAGCCCTTGAATTAGAGGCATCTAACCGTACCAAACCAAAAGTACTATTGTGGAAGCCGGACCTCGCTCCCCACACTGTATCTGTATGGCCCGCTATGCCAGCCTAATGGGCAGGCGCGTGGAAGTTCATTACCGCGCCGGCGAAATCACCCTGCCTGTGACCGCGCTGCTGGTCGCCGATTCGGGGCGCTCCATCTTTCTCGAAGAGCATTACATGCTCCGCGGCAGGAACCAAACGTTCCGGTGGGAGATTCCGTACAGTTGCATCCTCCGGCTGGAAGAAAGCCAAAAGCCCAGCAAACCCGCGAACGAATACAATCCCGACCTGCCCGCGCCCTCTGAGTCCGCCGCCGATCTCCGCCTGATGTCGCTCCGCGATCGGACCGAAGAAGCCTAGCGCCGTTATTTAGTTCCCTCTCGCACTCCTGCTGCCCGCCGCCGCATTTTGACTTTGGGCCGTAACCATCTTCTGCGCTCCGTGCTCGCGGCCGGTTGGGCGCCTCTCCTGGGCGAAGTTCCCCCACTTTGCCCGCTGCGTACGCAGCGGGTATAGTGACTCCCTGCGCCGGCTTTGAAACTATCCGGCGAGGAGGCCGGGAATGGCGACTCGAGTGGGGTTCATTGGCTTGGGATTGATGGGCCGGCCAATGGGCCTGAATCTTCTGAAGGCCGGATTCCCTCTGACGGTATGGAACCGGACGCGGGCGCGCACCGAAGCGCTGGCCGCGGCCGGCGCCGCTGTGGCGGCTTCGCCGCGCGAAGTGGCCGAGCGCTCGGACGTGGTCGTCACCATTGTGAGCGATCCGCCCGCGCTGGAGAGCGTACTCTGGGGCGCTGAGGGCGTGCTCGGCGGTCTGAAGCGCGGCGCCCTGCTGATTGATTCGAGCACCGTCTCGGCCGCACTGGCGCGGCGTGTGGCCGCCGATTGCGCCCAGCGCGGCGTTGACTTTCTCGATGCGCCCGTCACCGGCGGCACCTGGGGCGCGGAAAAAGGCGAGCTCGTATTCATGATCGGAGGTAAGAGTGAAGTTCTCGAACGCGCGCGGCCCGTGTTCGAGGCAATGGGAAAGCGCTTCTTCCTTCTCGGCGCGAACGGCGCCGGCCAGACCGTGAAGGTGGCCATGAACCTGATCCTTGCCCTCCAGGTGCAGGCGCTGTGCGAGGCGCTGGCGCTCGTGGGAGGTTCGGGAATCCCGGGGCAGAAGCTCGTGGAGGTGATGCAGGCGAGCATGGCCCGCGCCCCGGTGCTCGACGTGAAGGCGCCGCTAATTCTCGAAAGAAAATACGCGCCCAGTTTCCCCCTTCGCCTGATGCACAAAGACATGGGCCTCGCGCTCGAACTCGGGAATCAGACGGGCGTGCCGCTGCCTGCCGCGGCCGCCGCGCGCGAGGTGTACAACAAGGTGCTCGGCGCGGCGAAGGAAGACCTTGATTTCGCCGCCATTGCGCGCTTTTGGGAGAAATAGAGACCACCGCCCCGCCATGCGCGGGTGGCGTTATCGCTGCGCTAGCTCCGGGTTACGGCTGGGCCGCGGGCGGGAAGTAGCACATTGGCAGGTCGCGCGAGGTGCGCAGGCCGGCGTTGGCCTCGAGCAGCACGGGGATCGCGTTCACGGCCACGGCCGCGGTGGAGAGATCCCCGTGCATGCCCCCGGGCACCGTAAGCGAAAGGTTTGGCACGCCCGTGAGCTCGATCGTGTCGTGGGAAGTTCCCGCGCCGACGTACATCTTCAACTCCATGTAGATTTTGTCCTTGCCGTCTTCGATCCCGCGCGCAATCTGCTGCACGCCGGCCACTTGGCCGGGCTCGACGGTCAGATACTCCGTCACCACGCGCGCTTCCGCGATCACCGGTTCGATTTTTTCGATGATGTCGTCCAGCTCGAAGCCCAGGCCGTCGGCGACCATGGCTACCGACTCGGGCAGGCCGTGATGTTTAATCACGCCGGCCGCCACCTGATCACGGAACGCCTCCGGGTCGCTGCCCGCGCCGATTTTTCTCTGGAGCGGCTCGCGGCGGTGCGAGGCATCCACCAGGCGCACCACCCGGGCGGAATCCACGCGCTGCGCGGCGGCCGCGGCCGTGAGCACCAGCTTGTCCATGATGAACCCGGGGTTCACCCCGGTGCCCACCACGGCCACGCCCCATTCTTTCGCTTCCGCGTCCAGTTTCGCGCTGATTTCCGGATACTTGCGGAACGGGTAGGCCAGCTCCTCGCAGGTGGAGACCACGCAGCAGCCCGCCTGGATGCACTCCAGGAGCTGCCCCGCAACTTCCTTCAGATACGAGGACGTGCAGTGCATCACCAGGTCCACGCCCTGGTTCAGCGCTTCCGCCGCGTTGGCGTATAC
>Ga0187819_10001028_pt1 | contig 14310 bp, 7 predicted proteins | sample NC_wetland_sal_i_15_FD_132411 | JGI IMG/M metagenome (GOLD analysis project Ga0187819, IMG submission 132411) | Wetland sediment microbial communities from Neuse River Estuary, North Carolina, USA - SO4_4 | ecosystem: Environmental > Aquatic > Freshwater > Wetlands > Sediment | place: USA: North... | reverse complement strand
TCCATCGTGCATGGAGATCATTTGATTAAGTTCGGTGGGCGGCTTCGCGCAATGACAGATTCCAACGTGTCGAATGCCAACTTCAACGGCATGTTTACTTTCTCCTCGCTCACCGGGTATGAGAAGAGTCCACTGGGTGGGACGGCATGCGTCGCAATGTTGCCGAGCGTGCCTACGCCAAGCCAGCTAGCGGCATGCGGCGCCAGCCAGTTCTCGATCACCACGGGACAGCCGCTCTCCGAGGTGACATTAGTGGACGCAGGCCTCTATGCACAAGACGATTGGCGCATTCGCCCTAACATGACGCTCAGCTACGGCCTGCGCTTTGAAACCCAGAATGACATCCATGATCATGGGGATTTCGCTCCGCGAATCAGCTTTGCCTGGAGGCTCGGTGTCGGCGGGAAGAAGGCAGCACCCAAAACCGTACTGCGAGCGGGATTCGGAATCTTCTACGACCGCTTCCCCTACAGCCTGGTGCTGCAATCGGAGCGACTGAACGGCTCTACTCAACAGCAAACGATCGTTCAGGCCAATCCGAGCTCAAACGGTCAGATTTCTCCCACACGCTACGAAATTGCTTCGAATCTGCGTGCGCCTTCGACAATGCAATCGGCCGTCGGCATCGAGCGGCAAGTTGCCAAGAGCACCACGGTGGCCGTTACCTACATAAATTCTTACGGCGAGCACCAGCTTTTCCTTCGCAACGCCAACGCCCCGCTGCCCGGAACGTTTCCGCCCGGAATACGGCCCTTCGGAAACGACGACAACCTCTATCAATACGACTCGGAAGGAATATTCCGGCAGAACCAAGTGATTGCCAACTTCAGAACCAATCTTGGAACCAAGCTTTCGCTTTTTGGCTTCTACATGCTGAACTATGCCAACAGCGATTTGGGATCTGGCTCAGGTGGCGGAGGCGGTGGCTTTGGAGGCGGCGGTGGATCATCAATAAGTGCCAACTTTCTCTCCAATTCGTACGATCCTATGGCGGACTATGGACGGTCGACATTCGATGTGCACCACCGGGTGGTGGTGGGCGGAACGATTTCGCTGCCCTACGCCGTTCGTCTGAACCCTTTTGTCATTATGAGTTCAGGCCAGCCCTATAACGTCACCGTCGGTCAGGATTTGAATGGCGATTCTATATTCAACGATCGTCCGGCGCTGCTTTCGACCGCGACTTGCAGTGTGCCACAGATTGCTGCACGGCTCGCGTGCACGCAATTGGGTACGTTCAACCTGGCTCCTTCTCCGGGGCAGCCCGCCATTCCGATCAATATCGGCACCGGGCCTGCGTTGTTCACCATGAATTTGCGTCTCAGCAAGACCTTTGGGTTTGGGCGAGAAGTAGGGCCAGGACAGGGTGTGAGCGTTGGAAAAGGCGGAGGCGGTGGCATGGGCGGCGGACGAGGAGGACCTCCCGGAGGTGGTTTGGGTGGCCGCGGATTGAGCGGCGGTGGTGGACCCGGCGGTCCCTTTAGCATGGCAGCCGCAACCAACCGGCGTTACAACGTAACCTTCAGCGTCTCCGCGCGGAATGTTCTCAATCGGGTGAATCTGGCGCCGCCGGTTGGCAATCTCGATTCGCCATTGTTCGGCGAATCGAATGCGCTCGCCGGCGGGCCGTTTTCGTTCGGTTCAGCTACGCGGAGGATTGATCTGCAGGTCCTATTCTCATTCTAGCGGGGTTGCTCTTTCGCCAAGATGTTGTTAAAACTTTCAGTTGGAGAAACCGTGAATCAATTGAGAGCTCTTTGGTTGCTGATAGTGGGTATCCTTGTCTGGGCGCTGGTTTTTGCGGGTTGCTCGGGCGGCAGCAGCTCTCTCGCGGTTACGCTCTCACCCGCCTCCGGGCAAAGCCTGAATCCGGGTGGGACGGTGACCGTCACCGCCACGCTCACTAATGACAAAAACAATCAGGGTGTGACCTGGAGTCTTTCCGGCCCCGGAACGCTGAGCAGCAACACGACCACGTCGGTCATATACACGGCCCCGAGTAACATCTCGTCAAATACGACCGCAACCATTACGGCAACGGCGGTGGCGAACACGAGCGTTACCGCGACGGAATCGATTACGCTGAACGCAGTGCTGACCATAGCTACGACCTCGCTTCCGGCGGGAGCCCTGGGCGTTCCTTATGGACCAACATTTGTCAGCGCCGAAGGCGCAACTGGGACGTTTACCTGGACGATAACTTCCGGCAGTCTGCCTGCGGGATTGACCTTTCAAACAACCAGCACCAGCAGTTCGGCCGAGATCACAGGCACGCCAACGGTCTTAGGGACCTTCAAGTTCACCGTTCAAGTTACGGATTCCGCGGGTACGAGCGTAACCCAGGCGCTCAGCGTCATCATCAATCCCCCGCCGCCGCTTTCGGTCGCGACCGGGTCACTGCCCAACGGCATAGTAAACACCTTCTACAGCGAGACCCTGCAGGCAAGCAGTGGAGTTCCGCCTTATACATGGAGTCAGACGGGAGGCACACTGCCGTTTGGGCTTTCTCTTGCTGCTAACGGGACGATTTCTGGAACGCCTGTCGCCACTGGAACATTTAATTTCACAGTTAAGGTCCTCGATTCATCGTCGCCGCAACAGAGCGCCACGGCGAACCTGAGCATTACGATCAACCAAGGAGTTACGGATAACTCAAGACTGCATGGCAATTATGCGTTCGTGGTGAGCGGCTTCGATGCCATTGGAGCTCTACCCCCACTGTTCGTGGCAGCCGGCAGCTTTGTGGCGGATGGCGCGGGAAATATTTCTGGCGGCGTCATGGACATAAACGACACTCTGCACGGTCCGAGAAATCCGACCTTCACAGGCACTTATTCGATCGGTCAAGATGGCTTGGGATTTATGACTTTGAACACCACAGATGCTTACACGCCAAGCAGAGGATTCGCGCTGTCTTTGATGGCGAACGGAAATGCCAACATCATTGAGTTCGATGACAGCACGGGTGGATTCATCAATGGTTCAGCGCGTAACTCTGGCGTGCTCTTAAATCAAAACCCCTCGGCATTTACTGGTGCTCCCATTAGCGATACCTACGCATTTGGGTTTTTGGGAATCGACTCGGCGCAGAAACGTTTTGGCGTGGCCGGGTCTTTTCAATCGAACGGGGCCGGAACGTTGTCGAGTGTATCGCTGGATTCCGACGACGCTGGCACCGTGTCGTCACAGACTAACCTTAGCGGCAACTCCACGCCCGTTAATTCGAACGGGCGAGGCACGATAACCATCAACACATCCGTTTACAGTTTCTATGTTGTTAGCGCAAGCGAAATGCTCGTGGTGGGGATAGATCCGTTCGCTCCAGGAGGCAATCCTCTGGTTAGCGGCATGATCCTTCAACAGACTAGCAGCAGCGATTTTACCAGCGCGAGTGTTTTCGAGGTGACCGCTCTGAATGGATCCTCGGCTCAGAGCCAGGTCGGACAGTTTCTGGCGGTCACTGGAAACTTCACCCTGACCTCTGATGAGAACCTCGGCGGCACGCTGTCACAGCCAAGCGGAATGGGGGGTTACACTATTGCGCAGCTGAACGGACGCGTGACTGTGACTTCAAGTCCGACCGGAACTGGCTTTCAGAACACGACACCAACGTCGCCGCAACCCGTTCTGTACATGGTGAACAGCAACAACGTGGAGGCATTTATCATCGGCACTGACGCGGCCGTCAGCTTTGGAGTCATGGCGGCGCAGCAGCCGGGGGCTTTGCTCTCGGGGACATACGCGGGCGGTTCGCTTGCGCCTGTCGATCCCGCCGTCAGCAACGTAGTGAGCAGCGCGATTGCTGCGTCCAACACGCTCAACGTAACGCAGGACATCAGTGGCCCTAACGGGCTGATCTTTTCCGGTCAAGTGTCCGAATCCACCACACCCCCGGATGCTCACGGCAGAGTCGTGGTGACGGAGAACACAAATACGGCGGAGATTTTATACGTGGCTTCTCCCACGCAGTTCTTCGCGCTGGACGCGCTTTCAACGGATCCGACGGCGAGAGTTGATATTTTCCAGCAGTAGTTTTTAGCGTCGCGAAAGCATCCTTACTGCGCAGCGATACGCTCTTGCAGGTTCGCCCGGTAGCTGCGGCTGCACGACAGTTGCTTGCCGTCTCGCAGAACAACCATGTACTCCCCCCGGTTGCAGGGCTGTAATTCTTTGATCTTCCGTACATTCACAATAATGGAGCGATGGATGCGAACGAACTGGTCCGGATCGAGTCTTTCGGACAGGCGTCCAATTCCCTCGCGCAGCAGGTAAACTCCGCTGCTGGTCTTTAACTCAACATAGTTCCCTGCTGCTTCCACCCAATCAATCTCGTCCATGTTCACAAGCACAACGCGGCCGGTAGTCTTGATCACCAATCGCCGTTCAGTTTTTGGTCCGCTCGTGGACTTGACCAATAAATCAAGAATGCGGTGGGTAAAATGACGGTCTTGCGCCTTGAGCAGCTCTCCACGCGCCCTTTCGATGGCGCTGTGAAGGCGTTGCGGATCGAATGGTTTTAACAAATAGTCGAGCGCCCGCGCTTCGAACGCCCGGATGGCGTGCTGATCATCGGCGCTGGTGAAGATCACGATGGGCATCTCGTCGCGCGAAATACAATCTCGAACTTGAAAACCATCGGTATTTTGCATTTCGATAGCGAGCAACAACAAGTCAGGTTTGTGGGTCTTCACCGCGGTAATGGTTTGGAGCGCATTACTGCATTCGGCAACAACCTCAACTCCAGTTTCGTCCGCCAGGAGAAGCCGCAACTGCTCACGCATCCGCGGTTCATCATCGGCGACGACTGCGCGGATGCCAGGAATCATCATGTGAAGCTCACGCAGACGGCTTTCTATTTGCGGAGACCACCCCATACAAGCTATTGACGCTTCAAAGTACGAAATGGTTGGTCCCGAACTTCGGATCGTTGGTAACGTTTCGAGCACGACTCGCACCGGTTCACGCAGCGCATCGACATTTGCAACAAAGTCGCTAAACAGTGGCCCATAACAAAGCAGGAAAACATTTGGCAGCTTCTTTTAGGCCGATGTTGGCAATCGTTTCGAAATGATTACTGATTTTTGTATAATCCGCGTCCACGATTTATAGATTCACATAGACCCGTTGCAAGGGCGGGACCCGCGCTCCAGTTTCACAATGTGACGGGCTGATCTTTCGTCCATCCTCAATCACATTTCGTCCCACTAGAAGAACAATCCATCACTACCGTTCGATGGCCGGGATTTCTGGTGCGTTGAATGCACCTGCGAAACCAAAGCTGCGAGTGAGTGCAGATTTCTGTTTTCAAGAATGAGCAATCGGAGGATGGTTATGAAGTTTGCGAAAGTGAAAACTTTACAGGTATTGGCACTTTTTCTAGCGCTTTCGGGACTTTATGGTTTTGCGCAATCTGTAACGACAGGTGACCTGACGGGTACGGTGACAGATTCGAGTGGCGCTGTAATCCCTCAAGCTACGGTCACCCTGAAGAGTACAACCGAAGGAAGTACCCAAACGACGGCGACGAACCAAAGCGGGAACTATCACTTCTCGCTGTTGAAGCCAGGGAACTATGTGGTGTCTGCCTCAGCGCCGAACATGGCAGAGACCAGGCGTGGGGTAGATGTCCAGATCGGACAGATCACAAATGTCATGTTGAGTCTCGGGGCGCGTGGGCAGAACCAGACGATTGAGGTAACCGCCGAGGCGCCACTGCTGCAGACCGAAAACCCCAACCTCACCACCACCATTGACGCAAAGCAAATCGCGCTGCAACCGAATCCGGGAAATGATACAACCTTCTTCGCCCAGACTACCCCGGGCGTAGCCATGAACGTTGGCAGTGCGTTTGGCGGTTACGGCAACTTCACCGCCTATGGCTTGCCGGCAACCTCGAACCTATTCACCCTGGATGGCAACGACAACAACGATCCCTACTTGCAGCTGAACAATAGCGGCTCCAGCAACCTCACACTGGGGGCCAATGAAATTCAGGAAGTCGCGGTTGTTACCAACGGCTACACGGCGCAGTATGGACGTCAAGCCGGCGTACAGATGGACTCCACCACCAAGTCGGGGAGCAATCAGTTTCACGGGAATGCCAACTACTACTACAACGGCGATGTGCTGAACGCCAACGACTACTTTAACAAGTTCGTTGGACCTGGCAGTCCAGTGACACCGCGGCCATTTGCCGTGAACAATCAGTGGTCCACCTCGTTTGGCGGACCGATCATCAAAAACAAGACATTCTTCTTTGTCGATTATGAAGGCTTGCGTTATGTTCTGCCTTCGACCCAAAACATTTTCCTGCCCAGCCCGCAATTCGAAACTGCTGTAATTGGCAATCTGAATTCCGGCGGGTTGAATAGCAACCAAAGCGCGGAAGTTCCTTTCTACAACAAGGTTTTCGATTTGTATAACGGCACGCCGACATATGCCCATTTCACTCCTGCCGGACTGAACGCAGATCCTACGGGAGCGCAAGGCTGCGGCGACCTGAACGGAAAGACGCTCAACGGAACATTGTTTGGTGTGGGCGCTGCCCCGTGCGCGTTGTTTTACCACGCCAGTGGCACGAACCTGAATAAAGAATGGTTGTTGGCCGGACGAATCGATCACACCATCAGCAACAGTAACAAGATTTTCGGCAGAATCCACATCGATCGTGGAAGGCAGCCTACGACCACCGACATCGTCAACCAAAACCTGTTTGGCGTAAGCAGCGTTCAGCCCACCGATGACGGCCAGTTGAATGAAACCCACGTGTTCAGCCCTAACGTGGTCAACAGCCTGGTGGCTTCGGGGATGTGGTACAGCGCTATCTTTGAGCCCAATAGCCCAGCCTCGGTTCGACTCGCCGCAATGCCCTACGACACCATAGTCTTCGCCGGAAATGCTTTGTTCTCGGACCTGGGCGGTACGCAAGGAAATAACTCTGTGACCGCGAATTTTCCCCAAGGGCGCAACGTTACGCAATATCAAATCCTGGATGACCTTTCCATCAACCACGGCAACCACACCGTCAAAGTGGGGATGAATTTCCGGCGCAACGACGTAAGCGACTACGGGAATCAGAATTTCGCCGGCGGGCAGGTTACATTCAAGAGCGTCACTGACTTCGCCAATGGAGTTTTGAACGGAGCCGGTGGTGACCAGTACTTACAGCAATTTACGAACTTTCCCGAGAATCCGATCGCGATCTACAGTCTGGGTGTCTACGCCCAGGACGAATGGAAGGTCACCAGCAACCTCAAACTGACCTTCGCCTTGCGCGCAGATCGCAACTCCAACGCGGTATGCCAGACCAACTGCTTCTCCCGTCTGGCGGTTCCGTTTGACCAACTGAACCACGACGTAAACATTCCGTATGACCAGATCATCCAGACCGGCCAGCACCGAGCCTTCACTGGGCTGCAGGCCGTCGCATGGCAGCCGCGGATCGGCATCTCCTGGAGTCCGTTCGGCCGCAATACGGTGATACGGGCCGGAGCCGGGTTGTTCTCCGACTTATACCAGGGCGTGCTGGTTTCCGATATCGAACTCAACTCGCCAACCTTGAATGCATTCACCTTGTCGGGCGGAGCCCTTAGCAATACTCCTGTAGCGCCGGGAGTGACGTTCGGCACAACGCCCAATGTTCAAACCTCGGCGGCAAATTCCAATGCCGCTTTCAACGCGGGATTTGCTTCCGGGGCAACTCTAGCTAGTCTCTCAACCGTTCCGGGATTTGCTCCGCCTACGTATTACTCGACGGACAGTGTGAAGAATCCCACCTATCTGAAGTGGAACGTTGAGGTCCAACAAGCACTGGGGGCGAAGACATCCCTGGATGTGAATTACGTGGGCACGCATGGCTACGATGAGCTCATCTTCAATGGCTCTGCCAATGCGGTCAATGCGGGATCGAGCCTGCCTTTACCGGCTACGGCGCCTGATCCTCGCTTCAGCCAGATCTTTCTGCTGTCCCCGCACGGAGTCTCCAACTACGCGGGCCTGACTACTTCGCTCACCAGGAGAGCGGGGTACGGCTTCAGCGGCCAACTTAACTACACCTGGAGCCACGCTCTGGATGACGTAACGGGGCTGCCAAACACTCCCTATAATTTCCTCCAGCCGACCTTCCAATTGAACCCGTTCAACCTGCGGCAGAACTACGGCAATTCGGACGGCGACATACGGCACAATCTGACTGCTAGTTATGTCTGGGAGCTGCCCTATAAGTTCCAGAACCGGTTCCTGCAAGAGGCAGCGGGCGGATGGTCTATTTCAGGCACTTTCTTTGCCCGTTCTGGACAACCCTACTCGGTCTACGATACCAATGTTGCGGTCGGTAACGTCCCGAACGCCTATGGTGTTTTTGCGACGTTATTGCCGGGGCAGAGTTTCCCCAGTTGTGGCACTCCCGGAACGAACGCCCTCGATCCTCATGCATGTCTCACATCCTCAATGTTCGTCCCCTCGGGCGCGGAGACCGGACTGGGATCTCCCAACCGCAACTTCTTCCGTGGACCGAGCTATTTTGACACGGACACCTCGCTCGCGAAGAATTTCAATGTGGGTGAGCGAGTGAAGTTTAGTCTGGGGGCGAACTTCTATAACGTTCTGAACCATCCTCACTTCGCTCTTCCACAAAATAACTTGGCGGCGGGAAACTTTGGACAATTCTTCGCTACCGCTCCTCAGCCAACCAGCATCTACGGAGCTTTTCAGACCGCAGGTGTGACTGGACGGCTAGTGCAGGTCGTGGGAAAGATTACGTTCTAACCCGTGACTGGCCGACAAAGAGAGAGGACGATCTCTAACAGATCGTCCTCTTTACTCTTTTTGTGTGATTTTGCAGCGATATCCGCGAGCGGCATTCACGAATAGGCTCGGGACACTCTTGCGGCGAGGATTTCCCCAAACGACACATCCCTCCATGGTGCACGTACCAACGTTACGTTACGAGCGTGGCAGCGTCACACGGAAACACGGCGAACTTCCTGCATAATGACTGCGGAGGTGCATTTCGGTGGGGCTGAGGCTCGACTATCTGTCCTGTGGGCTTACGATCTTTTCAACGATTCTGGTCGGACGGAGACATTGGGAAGGATGGATTCTGGCCGGCATAAACAGCGTGATCATCTGCTTTATCGGATTCAAGACATCGCAGTGGGGTTTCATTCCTGCAAATTTATTTTGTATCGTGCTCTATGCAGTCAACCTCAGAGCATGGCGCAAGGCTGAGCCTTCTTAACCGCGAAGATTAACGCAGAGACTCTTCGATTTCGGAGAGCCAGTCGGGCCGCTTCAATACTTCGCGTGGCTTCGGACCATCGGCGGCGCCCACAATGCCATCTCGCTCCATCAGATCGATGAGATGCGCGGCACGCCCGTAGCCAATGCGCAAACGGCGTTGCAGCAGAGACGTAGACGCCTTGCCGAATTCAACCACCAACTTCACGGCGTCTTCATAGAGCGGATCGTTTGCCGCCTCTTCATCCCCCTCGACGTCGGCTCCCGATTCAGCGTCTTCGCGTTCTTCTTTCGGTGCCTGCAGGAACTGTTCCTGGTATTCCGCGGCGCCCTGAGAACGCCAAAACTCGACGACCGCCGCGATCTCCTTTTCCGTGACGTAGGGAGCGTGCAGGCGGTGAACACGCGCCGACCCGGAGGGCAGGTAAAGCATGTCGCCTCGGCCTAATAGGGCTTCCGCGCCATTGGCATCCAGAATCGTGCGCGAGTCCACCTTGGTCGCCACGCGGAACGACATGCGGGCCGGGAAATTCGCCTTGATCAAACCCGTGATCACGTCCACCGAGGGACGCTGCGTGGCCAAGACCAGGTGAATACCGACCGCGCGTGCCATCTGCGCCAACCGCGTGATGGATTCTTCTACGTTGCTGGAATCGAGCATCATCAGGTCGGCTAATTCGTCGATGATGATCACAATGTAGGGCAAGGGACGTTCGTCAGCACTATCGCCGAATAGATTGGGCGTTCCACTTTCATCGAAAAGTTTGTTGTACTGGTCGATGTTGCGTACACCCTTCTCGGCCAGAAGCTTGAGCCGCCGCTCCATCTCGCGCACGGCGTTGCGCAGAGCATTTGCCGCTAATTTCGGCTCGGTGATGATGGGGGTGTAAAGGTGGGGCACCCCTTCGTAGTTGCCCAACTCCAGCCGTTTTGGATCCACCAGAATCAGGCGAACTTGATCGGGTGTTGCCTTATACAGGATCGACATGATCATGGCGTTGATGGCGACGCTCTTCCCTGCTCCGGTCGATCCGGCAATGAGCAGATGTGGCATTCCGTTTAAGTCCGCAGTAACAATGCGGCCGTTGATGTCTTTGCCCAGAGCCAGCGTAAGCTTGGACTTCGATCCGATGAATTCCGTGGATTCTATATTCTCGCGCAGCCAGATGATTTCCCGTTCGCGGTTGGGCACCTGGATGCCCACGGTGGACTTGCCCGCCATGCGTTCAATCAGGATACTCTCCGCCTTCAGCGCCAGGCACAGATCGTCCGTCAGATTGGTAATGCGGCTGTACTTGATGCCCGCCTCCGGTTTGAACTCAAATGTCGTAACCACGGGACCGGGATTGATCTGAGTGATTTGCCCATGCACCTCAAACTCCGCATATTTCCCGGTGAGTACTTGGGCCAGCAGCTTGAGTTCGTCGGCATCGATGGCTTGCTGCTCATCTGGCCGATGCAACAAGGAACTCGGAGGCAACTTGAAGCCGCCGGCTGCAATGCGGGGCAAAGTCGTCTTCGGTTTCTGCGCGCTGTCGGCCCGCTCCGTGACTTCTGGAGAAATGGCCTGCGGCTGAGGTCGCGCGTCGACTGCGGACTGTTGAGCCTGATTTTCTTCCGCAAACGTCCGCTCAATGCCGGTTCGGACGGGTTCCAGATTCCGCACCTGCGATTGCCCAGGTGGAATTGCAGGCCGAGCGGGAACCATCTGTGTCGTGATGACTGGCTTGGGAGCGGCGCGGCGTTTCTCCAGTTCCCTCTGCATGCGCTTCTTGGCCCGTGCCTCTTGCCAATCCTTCCAGCGTTCCCACAGCGCAATTGCAAATGCGAAACGGGTGGGCGCCCAGACTTGCAATGCAGCGAAGGAGAATGCGGTCGAGAGATAAAGGGCAACGGCGAGGACGCTCGCACAAACGATATAGGCTCCCGCCAGGTTAAAGTAATGGATGAGGAAATCCCCGACCATCCTTCCAAACAGGCCTTCTATGGGGATGGCATTCATCCAACGCAAGTGCCCGGGTAGGAGAGCCAGCAAAGCGGGAACAAAGATTATCAACCAAAGCCCGCCCACAATCTTAGCGACTGGCGATGAAGTCCTGCGGGAACGAAACCAGCGGAGACCTAGCGCTGCGGAGAAGACAGGGAGCAGGAATGCCCCAATCCCAAATCCCTGCAGGACCAGATCCGAAACAAGCGCGCCCGCTACTCCGATCCAGTTACGCGCAGCTCGGGAACTGGTGAGCACAGAAGCGCTGTTCAGCGACGGGTCCAGCGGCGAATACGAAGCCAGCGCCAAGAAGAGGAGGAGGGCGGAGATGCACAAAAGAAAGCCGACCAACTCATTAAGCCGGCGGTTGTTGGTCGGAGCAAAGATCTGAGCGAGATGCCTCATAGGCGTAGTTGATCTGCGCAGGAGCGACACTCCCGCCTGCGGTGCCAGATCTGTGCCAGAGCCTTTCGATTATGACAAGAATAGAAGAACCGTACAACTCAGGATTCTTGGCAGTATCCAGAATGACAAACACCACCTATGCCACCCGCCGGGCAGCCAGCGCAAGCACCAGCGACCGACGGTCGAGGTGACGTTTGTGCCGCCTATTGCAGATGCCACATCAAGGCCAGACCAATCACGATTACGCCCACTACGATGCGATAGACAATGAAGACTTTCAGGCTGTTGGATTGAAGATATCGAATCAGCCAGGCAATCGTGACATATCCAACGATCGCTGAAACCAGCACACCGACGAGAAATGGCATATGCATTCCCGCCGGCAAACCCTCTTTCTTGAGTTCGTGAGCCTTAAGCAAGGCCGCCCCCGCGATGATGGGGGTCGAAAGCAGGAAGCTGAAGCGAACCGCGGCTTCCCGGGTCAGGTTCCTGAACAACCCCGCTGTGATGGTCGAACCCGAACGCGAGACACCAGGGACTAGCGCGGTAGCCTGCGCGCATCCTATGATGACTGCATCCGAAAAGCTGACGCGAGTTAGCGGTTTCGAAAGCCGGCTTACTTTTTCTCCCCACCACATGAACAGCGCTACCACAATCAGCGCCGCAGCAATCAAATAGATGTGTTCGCGAAAGTAGTCCTCAGCCGAGTGCTCGAGCAATTTCCCAGCAATAGCACCGGGAATCGTGGCGATCGCCAAGAACCAAAGAAGTAAACGTTCCTCGCGCTGCTCATCGGCTGTCAGGTTCTGGTCGGCATCGCCCGTCTCGGAAAAGCGTACGACCTTGCCGCCCAAGGCCGCCCGGATGATCTGAAACCAGGTTCGCCGGAAATAAAGGAGAACGGAGAGCAGCGTGCCAAAATGCAGCGCCACATCAAACGTGAGCTCGTGTGCCGGCGAGAGCTCGTTCCACCCGAGCAATCGCCGCACGATAATCAGGTGTCCAGAACTGGAAACGGGAATAAATTCCGCCAGCCCTTGAATAATGGCCAGAACCACCGCTTGATAAATCGGCAAATTAGTCTACCCCGTTCCCATAGGTTGGAATGTTCTGCTCGATCATGAACAACAGCCGCTGAGCGCGCGTTCCCCAGTCGCTTTGCGGGGCCTGCGTGACCGCCTTCTGTGCCAGCGCGATGGCCTTGCCTCTCGACTCATCGGATTTCTTGGCCTGATTTTCGGTTTTGTAAATCTCGATGAGGGCCGACCGCCGCCAGGCCGCATCGTATAGCGCTTCCACCAGCGCCGGTGATTGCGGATGATCGTTGGCGTATTTCTCGTACATTTCAGCTTCCTTTTCGGGACACTTGGAAGAGGCTTGCCACTCGCCACACAGTTTATTGTCAATCAAGTGAAAGGCTGCCAAGTCAGCCCACTTGGTGCCGGGGAATTTCTTCATAACCTCCTTCATGAAGTCCTCGTTCATGCCCTCTCGCAGATACGCCTCCTTCTCTTTAGCCGAAGGCCGCGACATCACATCCGCCTTCTCAATCTGCCAGCGAATGTCGGCGGAACGGTACATGGCTTCACTCGCGAGCGGGGAGTGCGGAAAATATTCGGCCGTACGGTAATAAAGTCGCATCGCATCCTGCGCGGCACCGCGACGCCCGTGCCGCTGGCTCGCCTGATCTTCGGAGTCTACCGCTTCTCCAAACACGATCCTGTCGCCGTTTGGCGTGGAAGCTTGCACCACGCCTTTATTCAGCATCCAGCCGGTGATAATTTTTTCTTCTGTGAGAACCGCTTCAACATGTAACCAGTCGCCGCTAGTTTCCATAATTATCACTTCGCGGCCGCGATCGATGTCGGCGAGCTTGTTCGAATTGGAATCCGGCGACAGATAAATCGAGGCAGGCCTTATTGGCGTGCCCCGCAATGTGTCCGCCCAAGCGGTCAAGCATAACAAGAGGGCAACAATGATCGTTAATCTCAATGCCATAGTTTCAATTTTGCGCATTAACCTGTTTGTATGACACAAACCTCTGTACAGACGTTGCTTGCAACGTCTCAGGCGCCGACAAGCCCAAACCCCCGAGCGAAGCGAAAGATCTGGGTTCTTTGCCGAACCTTTCCAAACCCAGATTCCTCGTCGCTTCGCTCCTCGGAATGACAGATGTTTGTTGTTTCGGAAACAGCGTCTCAAAGCCGGCGGATCTCTTGCAACATCTGAGGATCAATATTTCCCCCGCTGATGATCGCCACATTCATCGTAGTTCTCGGCAATTGGTCCTGATGGAACAAAAAGCCCGCCACCGCCACAGCACCGCTGGGTTCGGCTACGGTCTTAGGGTTCGTGGCCAACCATTGCATAGCTTGGCGAATTTCATCTTCGCTGACCGTAAGAATGTCATCCACGTATTGGCGGATATGTTCAAAGTTGATTGCGCCGATGCTCTGGGTACGCAATCCGTCGGCGATGGTACGCGAAACCTGCTCGGCAGAGGATTGAACTATCGCTCCGCTTCGCAAACTAGCCTGCGCGTCCGCCGCCAATTCGGGCTCGATCCCGATCACCTTTGCGCTCGGCTTGCTTAATTTGATTGCAGTGGCCACGCCGCTGATCATTCCTCCGCCCCCAACCGGTACGAGTACAGTTTCGACCTCAGGTAGGTCTTCCAGAAT
>Ga0187819_10001027_pt1 | contig 14330 bp, 12 predicted proteins | sample NC_wetland_sal_i_15_FD_132411 | JGI IMG/M metagenome (GOLD analysis project Ga0187819, IMG submission 132411) | Wetland sediment microbial communities from Neuse River Estuary, North Carolina, USA - SO4_4 | ecosystem: Environmental > Aquatic > Freshwater > Wetlands > Sediment | place: USA... | reverse complement strand
GATGATGCAGGCGCTGACGCGGGAATACTTCACGCACAACAAAGTGAAAATGTTGGACGGCTCCGACCCGGTCCTCGACTGACGCATGACCAGGAAACAACTGCTGGCCGTCGCCAAGAAGTACGGAACGCCCGTCGTGGTGATCGATCACGAGGTCATCCGGCGCAATTATGCGAGCTTTCGCCGGCACCTGCCCAAAGTCCAGGCATACTACGCCGTGAAAGCCAACCCCGCCCCGGAAATCGTTCGCACGCTTTATGAAGCGGGAGCGAGCTTCGACGTGGCTTCGCTGCCGGAGTTTCTGCTGGTGCACGAAAACATTGCGGGCTTGCCGGCCAAAGAGCGCCAGGATTTCATCTGGGACAAGATCATCTACGCCAACCCTATCAAGCCGAAAGAGACGCTCCAGGCACTCGATGAGTACAAGCCGCTGCTGACCTACGACAACCGCGATGAGCTGATGAAGATCAAACGCTACGCGCCGCATGCAGGCCTCGTGCTGCGTTTGCGCGTGCCCAACACCGGTTCCATGGTGGAATTGTCTTCCAAGTTCGGCTGCGACACCGGTGAAGCTGTGGACCTGATCCTCGAAGCGTTCCGCATCGGGCTGGTGGTGGAGGGCCTGAGCTTCCACGTCGGCAGCCAGTGCACGAATTTCGAAAACTTCGTGCAAGCCCTGAATATGGCCGCCGCGGTGATGCAGGAGGCCCGGTCACGCGGGCACGAGATTAAGATTTTGGATATTGGCGGTGGCTTCCCCGTTCCGTATGATGCCCATGTCAGGCCCATTCGGCAACTCGCCACGAAGATCAACGCTGAAATCAAGCGGCTCTTCGCCCCCGACATCCAGATTCTGGCCGAGCCCGGCCGCTTCCTGGTGGCCACCGCCGCCACCGCTATCGCACGAGTCATCGGGAAGGCCGTGCGCGATGGCAAGCGCTGCTACTACATCGACGACAGCGTGTATCACACTTTTTCCGGCATCATCTTCGACCATTGCCAATACCACCTCAACGCGTTCGGCAAGGGCGAGACCGAAATCTGCACGGTTTTCGGACAGACGTGCGACGGGATGGACACGATATCCCACTCGGAACAATTGCCGGCGCTCGAGATCGACGACCTCGTCTACTCCGAAAGCATCGGCGCCTACAGTAGCGCCTCCTCCACGTGGTTCAATGGCTTCGCCCCCGCGAACGTGGTGCACGTGAATCAGTAATAGGAATGCGAGAGAAACAACCATGAAATTCATTTCGCTATGCGCCCTGCTTCTAACCAGCTTGCAGGTGCAGGCTGCGGAGAAGCTGGTGGGCGGGCCATTCGTGGTTCACGCCGGAGCGCGATCGGCAACGGTCGTTTGGATTGTCAAGGACGGAGAAGCTACTCTGGGCACCGAACCGGGCAAGGCCGAGAAGACGGCTCCCGTGCTTCGCGCCGAAAAGACGTCGTATACCGGGATGCAGCCCGGCACCAGGTACTACTACGACGTCCTGGGGCGTGATGAGGGCCGCGGTTCATTCAAGACCGCTCCCAGCGAACCGGCCGACTTTCAGTTCGTCGTTTATGGCGATACGCGCACGCGGCATGACGTGCATCGCCGTGTGATTGACGCCGTGATCAAACACGGCATCCCGGACTTCGTGCTGCATACGGGCGACCTGGTGGCCAATGGTGCGGACTCCGCTCAGTGGCCGGTGTTCTTCGACATCGAACGCGAGCTGTTGAGCAAGACCGCATTCTTCCCATCGCTAGGCAATCACGAGCGCAACAATCACCAGTTCTATGACTTCTTCGATGTGACCACTCCCTACTACTCATTCGACTGGGGGCAGGCTCATTTCATTGTGCTGGACAGCGACATCGGCAATGCGGCTTCGACCGATGCAGCGAGAAAGAGCTTCTGGGACGAGCAGGTGCAATGGCTCGAGGAAGATTTGACCAAGAGCCAGACGGCCGATTTCCGCTTCGTGATGGCGCATCATCCGCCCATAACCGCGGTTGCGCGGCGGCAAGGCGATAACCCCGAAATGACAGCGTTGATGCCGCTGTTTGAGAAGGAGCACGTCACCGCGGGATTCTTCGGCCACGATCATAACTACCAGCATTACCTCAAGAACGGAGTGCACTACGTAACTACCGGCGGTGGGGGCGCTCCCTTGTACGATGTCAACAAACCGCCGGCTGGAATCACGCAAAAGGTCATCAGCACCGAGAACTTCGTTGCGGTCAAGGTCACGGGCAAATCCGCGCACCTGGAGGCGTTTGCGCTCGACGGCTCGATGCTGGACCGCATTGACTTCAAGCCGTAACCGTCCACCCGCTGTTCCAGACCATCTGTCCTCGAAACAAGTCCTTACGAGAGATTAATTGGACTTGTTCACCGGGTTGATCCTATACTGGGGGGGAGTATAGGCGGAAGCCCCTTTGGCACACACCACACGTGATAAGGAAAAGTTAATTCGGCGGATGCGCAGGATCAAAGGCCAGGTGGAATCGATTGAGCGCGCGCTCAGCGAGGAAGCCGATTGCTACGAGGTCTTGCAACAGGTCGCGGCCTGCAGGGGGGCGCTGAATGGTTTCATGGCCGAGCTGCTGGAGGGCCACATTCGATGCCACGTTCTGGATGAAGACCGGAAGGCCAGGCCGCGGCAGAAGCAAGCCGCCGAAGAGCTGATCCATATTGTCCACAGCTACATGAAGTAATGGCATTGCGACCTAAGGAGGCGCAAACCATGTCGTCGACTCCCCAACCCGCGATCGCGGACGGAACCTCTGAGGCCGATGCCCGAGACCGGCACGAGGACCACGAAGAACATGCGCATGGACTCGAGTGGCAGGATCTCGCCCGGATTGTCCTGGTCGCGCTGGCCGCAGCCGCCGTGTGGTTCCGTGTTTGGGAGCCGTTGCCGCACTTCAGCATCATCGGCATCGCGGCGACTCTGATCGGCGGCTACCCCATCTTCAAAGAGGCGATCGAAAACATCTTCGAAGGCCGCATGACCATGGAGCTTTCCATGACCATCGCTCTGGTGGCAGCGCTGGTGGTCGGCGAGTTCTTCACCGCTTTGGTGATCGCGCTGTTTGTGCTGGTCGCCGAGGTGCTCGAGGGCCTGACGGTCGGGCGCGGCCGCCGCGCGATTGAGCAACTGGTTAACCTCCTACCGCGAAGCGGAACAGTTCGCCGTAACGGCAAGGTGCAGGAGCTTTCGATAGCGGAGATCAGTATCGGCGATCGTCTGTTGATCAATCCTGGAAGCCGGATTCCGGCGGACGGAACGGTGCTCGAGGGCCACTCATTTGTGGATCAGGCATCCATCACGGGAGAGTCCATGCCGGTTGAGAAGACCACTGGCGCGCTCGTCTACGCGGGCACGGTAAACCAGTCCGGGCTATTAGAGATCCGCGCGGACCGCCTGGGGCACGACACAACCTTCGGCAAAATCATCGAGGCCGTTGAGCGGGCGGAACACTCCCGTGCACCCATCCAACGGACGGCGGACCGGCTGGCCGGTTACCTTGTCTACTTCGCGCTGGGCGCCGCCGCTCTTACGTTTCTGATTACCCACAATGCGCGCTCCACGATCTCAGTGATCATAGTGGCGGGAGCCTGCGGCATAGCAGCCGGCACGCCGCTCGCAGTCCTGGGAGCCATTGGCAGGGCCGCGCACGCGGGCTCCATCGTCAAAGGCGGTTTATTTCTTGAACTGCTGGCGCACGTGGACACCGTCATCTTCGACAAGACCGGAACTCTGACGTTTGGCCAGCCCGAAGTGATCGATGTTGTGCCCGCAGATGGCGCCGGCAGGCAGGCCATTCTGGAAGCAGCGGCCATTGCCGAGTGGCGCTCCGAGCATCCGCTGGCCAAAGCCGTAGTGCGCAAAGCGGTAGAGCAGGCGATCACGGTGAAGGATGCCGGCGAGTTCCGCTACACACCAGGAAAAGGAATCACTTCGATGGTCGACGGAGACCGCATTGCCGTGGGCAACCGCTTGTTGATGCAGGATCTCGGCATTCAGGTGCCTGGCCGGAATCACCAGGATGGCGCCACGGAAGTGCTGGTCGCACGCCGCGGCTCATTCCTGGGAACCATCCTGATCGCAGACCATCTTCGCACTGAGGCCGTCGCGGCCGTTGCGGAGTTGAAGCGCTTGGGACTTCGAATCGTGCTGCTCACCGGCGATGCCAAGCCGGTCGCGGAACGCGTGGCCCGAGACCTGGGAGTGCCCGACGTTTACTCAGAGCTTCTGCCTGAACAGAAGTTGCAGAAGGTCACCGAACTGATCGAAGCCGGCCGAAAGGTGGCCATGCTCGGGGATGGCATCAACGACGCCCCGGCTCTCACCAAAGCGACGGTCGGTGTAGCCATGGGTTCGGGCACGGATGTCGCGCGCGAAAGCGCCGACGTGGTGCTGATCGGCAGCGACCTGGGCCATTTTGTGGAAACCATGCGCATTTCCCGGCAGTGCATGAAGATCATCATGCAGAATTTCTACGGAACCATCGGCGTGGACAGCCTGGGTGTGCTGCTGGCGGCATTCGGCATGCTCAACCCTCTGCTCGCCGCGTTTATTCATGTTTCGTCGGAGCTGACTTTCATCCTGAACTCAACACGCATGCTGCCAAGGAACCAGGCGAACAGCGCGCCCTCACCAGTTCAATAATTCTCGAACACTCTTGGCTTGCCGCTTGCTCGCGATGAACTCCTGATCATTGCTGAGGGTGAGCAGCCATCTTTGGCTGCTCAGGGCGCTCATCTTTCTGACGTGATCGACATTGACCAATGCGTTTCGATGAATGCGGCGAAAGCTCGTGTTGACCAGGCGCTGCTCCAGCGCTTTCAGCGTCTGAGTCGCCAAATATTTTCTCTTCGCGGTTAAGATCCAAACCAGATCTCCTTCCGCTTGAAAGGCGTAAATTTCGTTTGCACTCAGCAGGAAATACTCTTCCCCGAGCTTTCCGACGATTCTTCTGGTCCGCGGGCCCGATGGGGTTTCGCCAATTTCCTGAAGCCGCGCGATTCGTTCCACGGCTTCTCTGCCCGTAACACGCTTTGCACGCTCGATCGCCTCGGAGAGACGCTCTTGGCCGACAGGTTTGAGCAGGTAGTCGATCGCCCCCGCCTCGAAGGCCTCCAGAGCGTATTTGTCATACGCGGTGACGATGATAATCACCGGCATGTGCGCGCCGTTCTTGAGTCGCCGTACGACTTCGAGCCCACTCATCGCAGGCATCTGCAGATCCAGAAGCACCAGATCGGGTTGGTGCGTTGCGATCTGTTCGAGGGCCGCGGCGCCGTCGTCAGCCTCCCCGACGATCTCCAGGTCCTCAATCGACTCCAGTTCTTCGCTCAAGACTTTTCGGGCAATCGGCTCATCGTCCACAATCAAGGTCTTCAAGGGCATATTGGGGTCCGATGCTTAGATCCTTATTAGCATGCTGCGGTCGACCGGCTAACGAATTTCAGATCGGCGGGCGGCAAGCAAAAGTGAACGGTCGCGATTGTGGAGTGAGCGGACATGGCCCTGCGTTATATCGCCGCTGCGAGTTTCAGGGGAACCAGGAAACCGACCGTAGTGATGCCCTCCTCCGCGGTCGCCTTGAAGTGCGTTTCATCGCCGTAGCACAACTCCAGGCGCCGGCGCACATTCGCCAGGCCTATGCCTCGCTCGCCACGGACGTTGGTCAGAACTCTAGTGTCACATTCTCCGGAGTTCGAAACTGACACAGAGATGGCGTCAGATTCTGCGGTGACGCTGAGCCGCACAAACCCCGTTCCCGTCCGCGATGCCACGCCGTGCTTGACGGCGTTTTCTACCAGCGGTTGAATCGACAGCAGGGGAATGTGGGCGCGAAGAGCCGCGTCATCCACCTGAATTTCGGTCTGCAGTTTCGGGCCCAGCCGGAGCTTCTCAATCTCCAGGTAGGACCGGACAATTCTCAATTCCTCCTCAATTTCAATGAACGTGCGCTCCGAGCGAAGAAGGTAGCGAAAGACATCGGACAAATGCAGGACCAGGCGCCGCGCTTCGGCATTATTTCGATCGATGGTTCCATAAAGCGTGTTGAGTGAATTGAACAGAAAGTGGGGGTTGATCTGCGCTTGCAGCGCCTTCAGTTCCGCCTGTGAGACGAGATTTTGCAGTTGCAGGCCGCGAAGTTGTTCCACTTGCTCCACCACGCTGGCTGCCAAGCGGGTCAACACGGCAAAATCCTCGCTCAAGTAACGGCGGCCGCCATCGCGGGGTCCCAGGAGCAGATATCTGGCGTCGCCCTTTGAAAATCGCAACGGGACCACGGCATGCACCCATGAGGGAAGTTGCCGGTCTCCCGCGTCCAACCGGGCTGCTGGGGTTGCCAGATCACCCTCTTGGAACGGGCCCTCTTCGACCAGGTCAAATCGTGCCGCCCGGACGAACCTGGCGATGACCTCCGCGGCGAATCGAAGGTATTCGGTTTCGGCGTGACTCGCACGGGCCAATTGTTGAAGCTCCTGCAATGCGTCGTCAACGTTCGATCGCAAAAAGATCACCCGGGTGAGCCAGCCCTGGACACGGTTGCGAACGTACACGAATAGTGTGAGCAGCAGACATGCCGAGGCGAAAAGAAGCCCGGCATCGAAGGGGTGTTGGAGACGCCGGGCGAAACCGGGAAACTGGACGATTCGGATACCAATCAGCAGCGCGCCCGCAGCCAGCGACGCGTTGACCACAAATCGTAAGAAGGCGTCCAGGAGAAGAAAGCGATAGTCTTGCAGGAGCACAAAGAGCGCGAGCGGTATGCCGGCATGATGCAACGCTATTTCTTTCGACCAAGGCTGGTGTCCGTGGTCGGTGCCGAAGTGCGCGAACGAGATCGCAAACAAGAAAAGCACCATCGCACCGGCCAACCGGGAAATAGCCGCGCGGTTTCGCTGCCGCATTTCCAGGATGACGACAATGAGAGTGAGCCATGCGAAACCCAGTGTCACCAGTAATAGCGCTGCGGAATGCAGGCGCGGCGCGCGCATAACCCAATCACCGATGTGGAGCGCGACGGCTATGAGACTCAGAACGTACCCGCTCATCCACAATGTGCGGTGGTGCGACCCCAGAGAGATGTGCAGCAGCACCGCGGGCAGGAGACTCAAGACCGAAAAACTTGCGGCAATGACCATGTCCGCGGCCATTCCGCTGGCCGGCCCGGTCGCCAATGCGATGAGAGAGCCAATATTCCACAGCAGCGCCAGCGCAGCTGCCACTGCGGGCAAACTGCTGTGTTCTTCCCGTGCGCGACGCCAGTTTACAAGAAAGAAATACAGCAGCATCCCGAAGATGAGTGCTCCGGCGCAGTGCCCAATCGTGTTGACCAGGACGGGTTCGTGGACGCTTAGCCAATCCGGCATTCTGGCTTTACGATAGCGAATTTAGGATCGGACCGGAAACGCGACTCGATCTTTCGTGATCAGCCGATCCCCGCCGCCGCGAATGCCCGTTGGAGGTCTTCCTTCAGATCGTCCACGTCTTCCACGCCCACCGAGAGCCGGACCAAAGTGTCGGTGATGCCGGCCGCCTGACGGCGCTCGGCCGGCAACGACGCGTGGGTCATGATCGCGGGGTGCTCGATCAAGCTTTCCACGCCGCCAAGACTCTCGGCCAGCGCGAACAGGTGGCAGTGCTCCAGGAAACGGCGAGTCGAATCAAGATCGCCTCGCAAAATCGCGGTCAGCATACCTCCGAAACCCTTCATCTGCGACGCAGCCAAGGCATGCTGCGGATGCGATTGCAAGCCCGGATAAATCACTCGCGAGACGCCGGGATGCCGTTCCAGCCACCGGGCAATCTCGGCCGCATTCTCCGAGTGCCGTTGCATGCGCAGATGCAGCGTCTTCAAGCCGCGCAGAGCCAGAAAGGAGTCGAACGGTCCGCTGATGGCGCCTACGGCGTTTTGGAGAAACGCCAGCCGGTCCGCCAAATCCCGATTTTCGCCAACCACCACCACGCCGCCGACCATGTCCGAGTGACCGTTGAGATACTTGGTCGCCGAGTGCAGCACCAGATCGAATCCATACTCAATGGGCCGCTGGAGGTACGGGCTGGCAAAGGTGTTGTCCGCGACCGTCAGTACCCCATGAGCTTTGCCGAACTCGGCTACGGCCCGGAGATCGATCAGCTTCAAGAGTGGATTCGACGGCGTCTCCACCCAGATCATTTTCGTCCGCGGCTTCAGCGCCACGTCCAACGCTCGCGGATCGGAAAAATCGATGAACGTAAAGTCGAGACCTGCGGAGCGCCGCCGCACGCGCTCGAACAAGCGATACGTCCCCCCGTACAGGTCGTCACACGCGATCACGTGATCCCCACTGGTCAGCAGGTCGAGAAGGGTCGCGGTGGCGGCCAGGCCCGAGGCGAAAGCAAATCCGCGAACGCCACTCTCCAGATCGGCGACACATCGCTCGTACGCCATCCGCGTCGGGTTTTGCGTGCGCGCATATTCGTAGCCCTTGTGGACGCCGGGGCTCTGCTGAACGTACGTGGAGGTCGCGTAGATGGGCGTCATGATGGCGCCGGTTGAGGGATCCGGTTCCTGGCCCGCGTGGATGGCTCGTGTTGAGAAGCGATGGCTCATAAAATCGATTATTTCAGGCGCCGGCGCAGGTGTCCGAGCAGATCGGACCGCGTGATGAGGCCGAGAAAATGACCGTCCTCAACCACCAGCGCCACCAGGCCGCGGTCGAGAATGCGCTGCACGTCTGCGAGCGATGCGCTGGCCGGCACCGTTTCCAGACGGCTGGTCATGGCGGTTCGCACGGGCTGGCGGAAGTGCGATTCGTCGTCGTGCACCGCCAGCAGCAGATCAGACTCGTCGAGAATCCCGACCGCGCGGCCCTCCTCCACCACCGGCACCTGGGACACGTCTGCAATACGCATTCGCTGAAACGCCGTCAGCAGCGGGTCGTCAGGACCCACGGTGATCACCGCGCCCTCTTCATATCGGCGCGTCAGCAGATCGCGCAGGGTTCCAGTGGCCGGCCGTTGCAGATACCCCTGATCGATCATCCAGTAATCGTTAAACAGCTTCGACAGGTATTTATTGCCGCTGTCGCAGACGAAAGTCACGACACGTTTGCGAACGGTTTGTTTCCGGCAATAGCGAAGCGCCGCCGCCACGAGCGTCCCAGTCGAGGAGCCCGCCAGAATGCCGGTCTTGCGCAATAGGTCCCGGGCAGTCGAGAAACTCTCGGCATCGCCGATCGCGAAGGCCTCACGAACGCGCGAAAGGTCGGCGATTTTGGGTACGCAGCTTCCACCGATCCCTTCCACCGCGTACGAACCCGAAGCACCCAGTTTCCCCGTTTGTACATACGAAGCCAGGGCGGACCCTTCCGGATCCGCCAGAATCATTTCCAAGTGGGGCGCGACTCCCGCAAAGTAGTGGCTCAATCCGGTGATCGTGCCTCCGGAACCAACGCCGCAGACGATCGCATCCACCTCGCGGTCCATTTGTTCCCAAATTTCCGGCCCGGTGGTTTCTTCATGCGCCTTTGGATTGGCGGGATTGGAAAACTGGTTGATGTTATAAGCACGCGGCGTGCTTGCCGTGATCCGCGCGGCCATGTCCTGGTAGTAGTCGGGATGCCCCGGGCTAACGTCGGATCGGGTAATGCGAACGTCGGCGCCCAGAGCCCGCAGATGAGCGATTTTCTCCGTCGACATCTTGTCGGGGAGCACCAGAATCAGACTGTAACCCTTGACTGCCGCCACCAGCGCCAGGCCGATGCCCGTGTTCCCCGCCGTGGCTTCCACGATGGTGTCGCCCGGCCGCAAATCGCCCGACCGTTCGCCGGCCGTCACCATGGCTAACGCCATCCGGTCTTTGATTGAGCCGCCCGGATTGTTGCATTCCAGCTTCAGAAACAGCCGGCACGCGCCGGTGTCGAAACCGTGAACCTCGACTAGCGGAGTGTTCCCAATCAGATCGAGAACGTCGGATGCGATGGATGCAGGCACCTCTCCAGTTTCGCTCGAAACTTTCCTGGACGACGGCACGGGCTCACCTCATGTGCGTTTCCAACATTTCCGCGAAATCCTTCCAGCTCTTTCGCAGCGAGTTGATTTTGTTTCCGCTGGGCCACCACTCCACGCTGCCACGCCCCAGCATGAGCGTGCCCAGCAGGACCTCATGACTTCGGACCTCGATTTCCAGGCCATTGCCGCTCTTCAGCTTGGTCAACTCAATGGAGCCGGGAAGAAGAGCTTTCACGCTGGTGACGCGAGTGGATCTGCGATGTCTCGTCATACAAGTCTGCCTCCCATAGAAGGTTTGTCACCGCACGCAGGATCTCTCCGCCGGATCATCCGCGCGATGAGCATGGACATTTCCAGCGCCTGCTCGTAATTCAGGCGCGGGTCGACTTCCGAACGGTAGGCGCGCTTGAGATCTGAGTCGTTCAGGTTCCGCGCTCCGCCCAGACACTCCGTGACGTCTTCGCCCGTCAACTCGAAGTGCACGCCACCCAGACAACTGCCGCTCGCCTGGTGGATGGCGAATGCCTGTTCCAACTCACCCAGGATTTCATCAAAATGGCGCGTCTTGATCCCGTCGCCGGTGTGGCGCGTGTTCCCGTGCATGGGGTCGCAGCACCACAGCACGGTCCTGCCCGTCCTCCGCACGGCTTCGATCAGCCTGGGCAGGCACTCGCCAATGCGCGCCCGGCCGAAACGGTGGATCAGCACGAGCCGGCCCGGCTCATCGTTCGGGTGAAGGCGATCGAGCAACTCGGCGAGAATTTCCGGCGTCATGGCAGGCCCCACTTTCACACCGATGGGGTTAGCGATGCCTCGAAAGTATTCCACGTGCGCCGCGTTGGGATCGGCCGTACGCATTCCGATCCACGGAAAGTGAGTGCAAAGGTTGTACCAGGTTCCGGGCTCCGGTCCCGGGCGGGTTTGGGCCTCCTCATAAATCAGGTGCAGCCCCTCATGACTGGTGAAGAAATCCACCCACTCCGTTTCGCCCGCTCCCGCGCCCACGATGTTCTCCATAAACTGCAGCGCTTCCACCACGCGGCGCGCGCGGGTGTGATATTCGTCTGCCAGCGGCGAGTGCTGGGCGAAATCCAGATCCCAGTATTCCGGATGATGCAGGTCCGCAAAGCCGCCCTTGACCAATGCGCGAATGTAATTCAGCGTTAAGGCCGAACGTTCGTAGGCTCGCAGCAGAAGTTGCGGGTCGGGCGCCCTGTCGGCTTCAGTAAAGCCCTTGCGGTTTACCAGGTCCCCTCGATAACTGGGCAGAGCGGCTCCCTCCCGGGTCTCGAACTCCTGGGAGCGTGGCTTGGCATATTGCCCCGCAAACCGCCCCACCCGGATGACCGGTTTGTTGCTGCTCTGCACCAGGATCAGGCTCATTTGCAACAGGATTTTCAGCTTGTTGGTGATGATCTCGGCCGTGCACTCCTCAAACTGTTCCGCGCAATCACCGCCCTGCAGCAGGAATCGCTCCCCTTGAGCCGCTTCAGCGAGCTGGCTTTTCAGAAACTCGATTTCCCACGGAGTAACCAGCGGAGGGAGATGAGCAAGCTGTTTGACGGTGCTTGTCAGATCCTGCTCGGAGGCGTAGGCAGGCTGCTGGGCCGCAGGCTTCGCACGCCACGATCCTGGAAGCCACTGCGTCATGAACCTGGAAGCGTAACACAAGAGCCGGTTGAAAAATGGTGACTGGCTTCACCGTCCCAAGCCGCCGTGCTGCGTGGCATACACGCCCCAGCCACTGGGCGCGTGGACGGTGCTGCCTGTCACCGTTTTCAACCACTGTGTAGGTTAACCACTTTCGTTAACACAGTTCCGATAACTAAGTACATATTGAGCCCCTTCGCAGGCTGAGCGCATAATCGGCTAATCGGTCGAGAGGATGGCTGTGCGTATCTTTTACCGGCTTACTCCAATGCCTCCAAGATTGGCCGCAGCAGTTCTTATGATGTGGAGCCCGTCAGCGGATGCAGCCGATCGGGTTCCTGTGAGCTTGTCGGCCGAGGACCGGTCCCGACAAGCCTTGGGCAAGTGGATCGACGCGCTTGCCTTTGCGGAATCCGGTAACCGGGATTGGATCGTTCACCAGGATCGCGACGGACGGAATTATTACGGATGCCTGCAGTTCCGCGAAGAAACTTTCCGGTACTTCGCGACGAAATTCCACCTCGTTCAGGCGGACGAGCCGGAGGAGTTCATGAGTTTCATCTACGATTGCGCGCTGCAGAAGCGGCTGGCAAGCCGCATGATCCGCGACAACCCCGAGCACTGGAAGCACTGCAGGAAAACCGTCGCACGAATTGGGTTACCGCCCGGAGCCAAAGCTCCGGCAGATGTGGTGGCGGCGGCCAAGCAACCCAGCCGCGCCGCGAAGTAGGGAGGGCCGAAGATTGGTCGTCACGCAATGAGCTTTGCCAACGAACTCCAGAAACTGAAGAACCTCCGCGATTCCGGCGCCATCACGCGAGAGGAATACGAAGCGTCCCGGAACCGTCTGCTGGAGGAGTGCGTCCGCCGCATTGAATCGGTGCACGATCGGCCCGCCAGACCTTCCTCGTTGGCGAGCCAGCCGCCTGGCGCGATGAACGCTTCCGGCCCGGCTGACTCCCAGGGAACCGAAAGCGAACCGCGCGTAAAGTTCCCCCGCCTGGATGCGGAGCTGGCAGCCAAGAGATCTTCCACGTATTCCCAGGAGTTGGATTACAGTCTGGTCAAGCCTCCCGCGAGCCGCGGCCACGTTGCGAGCGATTCCAGCGCCACGGCCTACGCTCCGGCCAAGGCCCGTGTTGAGAGCCCGACTTCCGCGCCGAGCCGCGAGGAGCATGCAATCTCTCCCGAGCCAGGTGTTCCGCGAGTCAAGTTCAGCTCCCCGCCACCGTTCGAGGAGCCCGTCCGGAGGGCGCCAGTTGAAGGTGTCCGGAACGAAAGCACAGCGCCCCCCGCGCCAGCCTCGTCCGTTCGCGTAGCGTATGAGGCGGTTAAGATCCATCCTACGACGCTGCGCGTGGATACCAAACAGCAATCCGTATCCCACGACGTAAGCGCTCACCGTGCACCTCTATCGGCCGAGGATCTGGGCCACAGCCCGCAGAAGCTGCGCTCAGAGGCCGTCACGGCATTCCAGGTCGAGAACAAGCTGGCGCAAGCTCCGCTCAAGACCGCTCCTGGCGCGCCCGTTAGCTCCCCGAAGCCACCCGTCCACATCCCGGCTGTTGAGAGCATTCTGTCATCGCCGCGGGAACCCGATACCGCCGTGCGGCTGATGGAAGCAGCCTCTGCGCCACAGGCCGAGGAGGTGGAACCGGTTGAAGAGTTTCTGCCCCGCTTCGCCGCGCCCTATGACACCAGGCCGGCCGAGAGAAATCGCTGGGGTTTGCCCCATTTCAAACTCGTGAATGGCGTCGTTCAGGACGTCCGCCTCTCGTTGTGCCCGGACAGTGAAGCCTACGCTGCGTTTGTCAACGTGGATGGCCACCGGATGGAAATCAGTTCATCGTCGGAAATTCGCATTGCCGTGGGCGATCATGTCAGCCTCGGGGGCTACGAGCGCGACGGACAACTCCTCGTCCTCGGCTACCGCAATGAGACCAGTGGAAGCCACTCGGATTTGAACGGCTTGCGCAAGCGGTACCGGTTCCTGCTCACATTCGGCCGGCTGAGCTTGCTGATAGGGCTGGCTGGCGTTGCTGCCACCGTGATGCTTTTCCTCCACAAACCGGCGTGGGCTTCGCAGTTCGCGCAATGGGGATACTTGCCCTACGTGCTGTCCGGCCTGGTGGCAGCCGCCGTGTCCTATCTTGGCCTGGCCCTGTCCTGTGTGGGAAAGTGGGCCAAAGAGTTTCACAGCGCTCTTGCGCCGGCCTCCAGCGGCACGGAGCGGGCTTCTTACAGTCCGACTTCTCTTCCCGTCGCGCTGCGCTGAATTACGCCTTCCACGGTCGCAATCCCAGCAGCCGTTCTCCCAGTTCGGTCAGTTCAGCGCGGCCATAGCGCGTCTTTTCCCACTCGCGCGGGTCGCCGGGAAACGCAGGGTCATTCGGGATCTCCCGCTCGCGCCACGACCGGATTCGCCCTTCGCGCGCATCGGCGTTTCCCTCATCAGGTGAACCCCGTCGGGGACTGGCTCCACCGTCCCTAATCGAGCTGCCCACAAACCACCAGCCCCCTCGTCGTGGACGGTGGTGCCTGTCCCCTGTTGCACCGAAAGAAGCTAAGCTCCAAGGGGAGGAAACAGGGACAGCTGGTTGTCTCAGTTCTTGGGGCAGCTCCAAGAATGCCGCATCTGCCCGCGACGCTATGCTAAACTCGCTTGCTGCCGCCGCG
>Ga0187819_10001026_pt1 | contig 14332 bp, 10 predicted proteins | sample NC_wetland_sal_i_15_FD_132411 | JGI IMG/M metagenome (GOLD analysis project Ga0187819, IMG submission 132411) | Wetland sediment microbial communities from Neuse River Estuary, North Carolina, USA - SO4_4 | ecosystem: Environmental > Aquatic > Freshwater > Wetlands > Sediment | place: USA... | reverse complement strand
GCCGCGAAACGCGACGAAATAGCCGAGATCGATCGGCGCGGCAGTTCGTGCCCCATTGTCTTCGTCTGGAACGGCAAAAAATTTGAATTTCTGGCCGATATGATCGGCCCGGGCATTGTCGGGCACTGGATCGGCCCCCATGAGCGCAACGTTCCCGATCCGGATGAATATCTCAAAGTAGCCGGTTCGCAAGTCTCGCCCCAGAATGGCCGGATCCGTTTTCGGATGCTCGAGCCTATGGAAGAGCTCGATTATCTGGATCAAACGCGATTAATCGCAGTCGATCATCCGGCGGACATTGAGGTCTGGCCGAACGAATACTTCGCCAGCAATCCTCCCTTCCCGAAATACAAAGTGATAGCCAGCAAGAATGCGCGTCCCATCGCTGGCGCATGGGACGACCGCGGGCGCGATGTCTTGCCTCTGCTTCTTACGCGCGATCGGAAGTATGTGACCGACTTTCCCGACGCGCCGTATCAAGGCTTCGCGGCCATGCACTCGCTGAAACTCGATCTCGGCCCGTGGGATTCGTCGAAGCCCCTGCGCCTGCTGATGGACGGCTTCACGGATTATTTCACGGCGAATTCAATGTACGCGGCGTGGCAAGCCGGGATTTCGCCGGTCGCCCCGTACGTCGAAGCGCTCGAAGCGGGGAAATGGGTGCGCGTTGTGGACGACATGGGATTCCCGGCGGGTCTCGCGCGCACGATGGTTGCCGATTTGACAGGCAAACTTCCTCCCGGCGCGCGGTCTATTCGGATTACCACGAACCTGAAGGTCTACTGGGATCGCATTCGCGTGGATAATTCTCCAGCCGACCTTCCTTTTCGCACCGAGGAAATTCCGCTGGCCAGCGCATCATTGCGATTTCGCGGTTATCCGCGCGTGGTTGAAGGCTATCCGAAGAACGATATCCGATACATCTACGAGGAGACCAGCGCCACCGGCCCATACACGCGGCAGGTCGGCAACTACACGCGGTACGGCGACGTCACTCCGCTCGTCCGCGCCACAGACGATGAGTATGTGATTTTCGGCTCCGGAGACGAAGTCGCCGTCGATTTCGACGCGACACACATGCCGGAACTGCCTGTGGGCTGGACGCGCGATTATTTCTTCTATGCCGATGGATTTGCGAAGGACATGGATTTTTATGCCGCGCATGGCGATACGGTTTCACCGCTGCCTTTCCACACACTCGTTCCCTATCCTTATCCGCAGGGTATCGGCTATCCGTACGATGAGTGGCACGTCGAGTGGCAAATCGAGTACAACACGCGCGCGGTTGACGGTCCTGCGGGGCCGCTCTACCGGTTTAAGTATCCCGATTCGCCCCGTCCTTGAGCGCATTCATCGTTTCCTTGATTGCGTGCTTTTGGCATGCTAATTATTTTGGGTCTCGGCAATTAGAGACGTGCGGGTTGTTCATTCAATATGTCTTCGGCAACATCTAGAGGATCCAATTCGTCTTTGACCCAACGGAAGCCCGGCGCTTCGGCAAACGAACTGGTCTTCTGGCGCGTCGAAGGCAGCTTGCTCAATCTGACAGCCGTTCGCCCCGTTGGGTTTTTCAGTTGGAACGCGCAGAGTTTTCTCGAACGCTGGGCGCGCCGCGGCACGATGGGCGCCCTGGCTGTTGCTCGTCCCCTCTTTTACTTGACGAATCGCGCCTTCGCCACACGCCTGCTGCACACAGTCTTGCGTGGGGTCAGCCGCGATCGGCTGGATTCGCTGGGCGAAGAGTACTTCGAATATCACGTCAAGCCGCACCTCAAGCAGCAAGGCCTCGACAAACTCAAAGAAGTGATGGCGTCAGGAGCGGAGATTGTTCTCGTCAGTCAAGGCCTCGATCATGTGATGCGTCCGCTTGCCCTTCATCTCGGCGTCCCATACATTCTTTGCAACCGGCTCGATTTTCGGCGCGGCATCGCCACCGGACGCCTCATCGACCCGGTGATTCGTCCCCGTGGCCCTTTTGCGCGACTGGCCGGCAACGCGCCGGATGGACGCGTCGCGCATGTGCGTATGCTGCGGGATCTCGGCTTTCAAAAACATCCCGAGATGGTAGACGATGCGATTCGGCCCGTGCGCCGAACCGAACCCGCCGTTCGTATTCCCGTGGTTCAGTTCAACTCGCGTAGATCGCCCGCTCCGTTTTCGGTTCGTGAATCTCTTCGTAGCAAGAAAATCCTTCTCATTGGCGCGACGGGCTTCATCGGCAAGGTTTGGCTCGCCACTGTTCTCGAGAAGCTCCCCGAGATTGGCCGCATTTATCTGTTAGTCAGACACAATCGCTCGAAATCAGCCCTCGAACGGTTCCAGCGCGTCATCGAGGAGTCTCCCGTATTCCAGCGGCTGGCGGCGCAGCACGGAAGCCGCTTCGCGGAGTATATTCGCGAGCGAGTCGAGGTGATCGACGGCGACGTTAGCCAGCCAGGGCTTAGCTTGCCAGTCGAAATTCGCAGCCGGCTGAGCCGCGAAGTCGATGTGATCGTCAACAGTTCCGGTCTCACGGACTTCAACCCGGATTTGCGTGATGCTTTGGCGACGAATGTTCGTGCCACATTCCACCTGCTGGAGTTCCTGCGCGAATGCCATCATGCGGCGCTTCTGCATCTCTCGACTTGCTACGTGGTGGGATCCCGCAACGGCCGCGTCCTCGAAGAGCTGCCGCGGAACTACACGCCGCGTGGCGAGCCAGGTTTCGACGCCGGAGTCGAGTGGCAATCGCTCGAAGCTCTCGTTCGTGAGACGGAAGCTCGCGCTGAATCAGACGAACTGAGTGAAGAGCTTCGTCGCGCGGCAGTGGAAAAAGAACACGCCGCAAAACATCTGAGCGGCGCCGCCTTGGAGAATCAGGTCCGGAAAAACAGGTTCCGGTGGGTTCGCCAGACGCTGACCAATGCTGCCATGCAGCGCGCCAACGAGCTTGGCTGGCCGAACACATACACGTTCACCAAAAGTATTTCGGAATCCCTGATTCGCAATTTTCTCGACGCGAACCCGCGCGCCGCGATTGCCGTGGTTCGTCCGGCGATTGTTGAGTCTTCGATCAAGAATCCGTTTCTCGGCTGGAATGAAGGCATCAATACGTCCGCGTCTCTTTCCTACCTGCTCGGCACCTTCTTTCGGCAGCTCCCGACAAACGAATCAAAGTGTCTGGACCTGATCCCGGTGGACCTCGTGTGCCGGGGAATGATGCTCATTGCTGCGGCGCTCGTCGCTCGGCGCCACGCCAGCGTTTACCAGCTCGCAACTTCCGTCACGAATCCTTGCAATATGCGGCGGTCGATCGAACTGACGGGCCTCGGCCACCGCAAGTTCTATCGCGCCCATGGCGACTTTCATCATCGGATTCGCGCGAAATTCGACGCCATTCCCGTTTCGAAGGCGCGATACGAGAAGCTTTCTGCTCCCGCGCAACAGGCCGTGGTCAAAGCGATCAACCGCAGCGTCGAGCCGATTCCGTTCGTGCGGCCTCCGCTTGCGCGGCGGGAACGCGAACTCGAAAAAGTAATCAAGCTCATCGACTTGTTCGAACCATTCATCCTGCTGAATGATCACGTATTTGAGGCCGCCAACATCGAGCGCCTCAACGCCGCGCTTCCTCCCGAGGAGTTTGCCGAGTTGGGATATGATGTGCGGTCGCTCGATTGGTGGGACTATTGGATCAACGTCCACATTCCTGCGCTGCGAAAGTGGTGCTATCCTCTCATCGAAGGCCGACAGCCGGAGTATCCTCCGCCGCGCAGTGTGCCTCTTGGGGATCGCGTTGAGGTCGACGAGCGCGTTGCGGGGGCGCATTCCGGTCTGGCGCCTTAACGTCAAAAAACTGTGGCCATCCTCCTAACCGGGTCCACCGGCTATATCGGTGCCCACGTTACGGCGAATCTGCTGGCGGGTTGTTCCGATCCGCTTAATCTTCTGGTGCGCGCGCGCGACGTGCAGGAAGCTCGCGAACGTCTCTGGCGCTCGCTCCAGTTGCACGTGGATTTCGAACAGTTCCAGTCCTATCTGGAATCGCGCATCCATATCTTCCTGGGCGACATCACGAACCCGAAATTCGGCCTCCCGGCAGGCGACTACGACGAATTAGTCCGCACCACAGATTCCGTACTGCATTGTGCCGCGTCGCTGAACCGCAAATCGGAAAAGAGCTGTTTGAACGTCAACCTGCGCGGAACGCTTGAGGTGATTCAACTGGCCAGGTGTGCGCAGAGCGATCATCGGATTCGCCGGTTCAGCCACGTCAGCACGGTTGCTGTGGCGGGCCAGCGCGCGAATGAAGTGGTGCAGGAAGATTCGGCGATTGACTGGAGCCGTTCGGATTACGATCCGTACGCTCGAACCAAGAAGTTTTGCGAACATATGCTTCGAGAACTGCTGCCCGAGGTGCCGCGGACAATATTCCGCCCGAGCATTGTTCTTGGCGATAGCCGGCGGGCCGAAACGAACCAATTCGACATGGTTCGCGCCTTCGTCTTCCTCGCAAGCCTTCCCGTTCTCCCCTTTCGGCCGGCGGATAGAATCGATATCGTGCCGGTTGATTTTGTGGCGGACTCGATTGCGATGCTACATCAGAAATCCGAGACGTCGCACGACATCTATCATCTTTCGTCCGGCACGGATTCGGGGAATTTCGCTGAACTGACTGACTCGCTTGCCAAGGCTCAAGGAAAGCGGCCTCCCGTCTTCGTGCCCGCCCTTGAAGGGCCATCGTCGACCATGCTGAACGCTCTCGCTGGCACCGCCGGGAAAGTAGGCGGTCTGGCCACGCTCCTGAAAGTTTTCCTGCCTTACCTCGTGTGGAACACTGTTTTCGACAATTCGCGAGTGGTGGCCGAAATGGGACGTAAGCCGGTTCCGTTCTCGAAATATTGTTATCCGCTGCTCCGTTTCAGCCGCGAAAACAATTTCTCATATTGCTATCGCGAGTGGCCGTCTCGCGCAGCAGCCCAGGACGCACGCTGATGCTCGACTCCGACCTGATCCTCGAATTGTGGGTGGCCGGCCTCATCGAGCTGAACAAAGTGGAATGGATTCTTGGCGTCGGCCAGTCGTGGAAGCCCGGCGAGAAACTGAAACTGCTCTTGGCCAGCTACAACGGAACTCGGAATACGGGATCGGACGTGCGCGTCGAGGAAATCGTGCGCCAGATTTGCAAAATTCTCGGCGCGGATAACGTGGAACTCAGCGTGATGTCTCAGAATTTCGATTACTCACGCGGCTATTTCGGTAACTCCCGGCAAGTTCATCTGCCCGATGTGTACCCGCCCTTTTTGCATCGCGAAGTCGGACACAACCATGGTGTTGTTGCGTGCGAAGGCTCCATGTTTAAAAGCAAGTTCGCCAATGCCCTGACGAACATGATGATAGGCGCGCTGGGCATCGCTGCCGCGCAAAACAAGCTGAGCATCGCCTATGGCGGCGAGGCCGGCGCGATGGATCCTTTTCTCCAGCGCATGTGCAGACGCTTTTGTCGGGAGTCCTTCGTCATCACGCGCAATCCGGAATCGCAGGAAATCCTCGGCAAGCTGGGGCTCTCGTCTGAATTGGGCACCGATACTGCTTGGACCTTCGAACCGCTCCCTGTTGATTGCGGACGTAAAGCTCTGCGGGATTCCGGCTGGGATGGGACCACCCCGGTTCTGGCAATCTGCCCGATAAATCCCTTCTTCTGGCCTGTGAAACCATCCGTGTGGAAATGGTTTGCCCATTCCGTCGCCGGCGCTTACAAAAAGAGCTACTACCGCACAATTTATTTCCACCGCTCAGGCCGCGACGTGGACGTCGCGTACGAACGCTACCTTTCGGCGATCGGCACGGGAGTCCAGCGCTACAAACACGACCGCGCCGTCTTTCCTGTCCTGATTGCCATGGAGATGCTCGACCGCGATGCATGCCATCGCCTGGCCGAAAAGCTGGGAGGCCTCCCGGTCTTCGCGTCCGGCCAATATAATATGTTCGAACTTGTGAGCATTTTGCGCGCGTGTCATCGAATTCTGTCTTCGCGCTATCACGCCATCGTCACTTCGATGCCCGCAGGCGTTCCTTCCGCCGGTGTAAGCATGGATGAGCGTATCCGCAACTTGATGAAAGAGCGCGGCCACGAGCATCTGCTCATCAGCGTGGATGATGCCGAGCTCGAGGATAAGATTCCGGAGGTGTTGCGCGCGCTAGATGCTCAAGCCGAAGAACTTGCCTGCGTCATGGGCCGCATCGTGGCGCGAAATCTTCAAATGATGGCGCGAATGGGAACCTATTTCGAGGAGCAAGTTGCACGCCAATATCCTGAATTTCCCATTCGGACCGGAGTTCTGAGTTGGGAGGATTACCTTCCGCCCCTCAGCCCGTCGCTGCGCGAACTGATCGAGAAACACGAATCGGCTCTTGCCTGATGGAATCTGGGTTGAAGCTGAGACGGCGTGTCTTTGAGCCTGTAAACGAACCATGACTTTTCTCGAGAACATCTTCGACCGGCTCGAGCGCGCCCCCGATCTGCGTGTCGTGCACGAAATTCGTGGCGCGCAGATCGACAGCATTACCGGCGCGGAGCTTCTTGCGCAGCTTCATCGCGCGCGCCAATTCCTCGTTGAAGAAGGATTGAAGCCGGGCGACCGCTGCGCTTTGCTTGCCCCCAACAGCATTCGTTGGATTGTCCTCGATCTTGCGCTCATGGCGGAGGGCATCATCGTTGTGCCGCTGTATGCGCGCCAAGCGCCCGCAGAAATTTTCGCCATGCTCAAGGACTCGAGTACCGCCCGCGTGTTCTGCTCTGAGGCGGAATTATCCGCAACAATTCAGAAACAGTGGGCTGGCGTGCCGCAAATAGTCGGATTCGACGCGGTTTTTTCAGACCAGAACGCTCGCGCGACCGCCCGTCCTCTTGCGCCGCGGCACCATGCCGATTCTGATCCCGTGACCATCATTTACACTTCCGGAACTTCCGGCGAGCCAAAGGGCGTAGTGCTGAATGCGGGTAACGTCAACCACATGATTCCCTGCACGAATGCGCGCCTGGATCAGCTGATGAAGCTCGGCGACGATCCGCGGGGCGGAGCCGACCAGATTTTCCACTATGGCCCGTTTTGCTTTGCCGCTTCGTGGATCCTCCTTCTGACGGCTCTTTCGCGAAACAGCGCCCTAATGCTCTCGACGGATCTTTCCAACCTCTCGGATGAACTGAAAATCGCACAGCCCGACTATTTCATCAATGTTCCCATTTTTCTCGAGCGCGTTCGTCGCAGAATCGAGGAGGCGGTTCAAAAGCAGGGCGGATTTGCTGCTTTAGTTTTCAAGCGCGCGCTGCGAGCTTACCTCGCTCAACACGAAGGCAAGACCAATCTTGTCGACTCGCTCTGCCTCTCCCTCGCCAATCGAATCATGTTTCCCGCGATTCGCAAGGGCGTTGGCTCGAACTTGAAGGCGCTCATCTGCGGCTCGGCGCCACTGGCCGTCGAAACGCAGCTCTTTTTCATGATGTTCGGCATTCCTGTCCTGCAGGTTTACGGCCTGACGGAAACAACCGCGATCTGCACGCTTGACGATCCGAATCACCTCGAACCGGGCCGCGTGGGCACAGCTGTTCCGGGCGTTGAGATGATGGCGGCGGAAAATGGCGAGATTCTCGTGCGCGGTCCCAACATTTTCCCGGGCTATTGGCAGCGTCCGGCTGAAACCGCGAAGGCTCTCGAAGGCGGATGGTTCCATACCGGCGACCGCGGCGACGTTGATGCTCGTGGAAATTGGCGGATCGCTGGCCGCGTCAAAGACTTGATTATTCTCAGCTCCGGGCACAACGTTGCACCCGAGCCGCTGGAACGCGAGCTGGCACAGCGTTTGCCGGAAGCTCAGCAAGTGATCCTTATTGGCAATCAGCGCAGCTTTCTCGCCGCGCTCGTGACCGCGGGCTCCTCGAACGGGCTGAAGCCCGCCGCCATTCAGGCAGCCATCGAAGCGATGAACGCCGATTTGCCGCACTACAAACAGATTCGCGCGTTTCAGATTGTGAATGAACCGTTCAGCGTCGAAAACGGTTTGGTTACCACCATGGGCAAGATGAAACGCGAGGCGATCGCCGCACGCTACGGCGGCGAAATCGAGCAAATGTACCGGAAGAAAACGGCATGAACAGCTTCCACGGCAGAGCCCTTTCGTGGCAGGTTGCGGATGGCGTCGCGGAGTTGGTGCTCGATCGCGCCCCCTGCAACGAAATCGGCTCAATCGCGCTAGCCGAACTCGAGCAATTTGCTGCTGCGCTGCCCTTGCTCGAACGCGATTCGCACGCTCTTATCATATCGAGCGCCCGCAACGAGGGTTTTTGTGCCGGAGCGGATTTGCGCGAGCTGTACGGTGAGTCTCATCCGCTCGACCCCGCGCGCCGCGTCGCCAGCGTCCGCGATTTCCTTCTTCGCATTCATCGCGTGATGAACGCGCTCGACCAAAGCCCGCTGACAACGATCGCGGCCATTCACGGCATCGCCTTCGGCGGCGGTTTCGAGCTGGCCCTCACCTGCGATTTGATCATCGCGGACAAGATGGCTCGCTTCTGCTTTCCCGAGCTGCGCCTCGGCCTCATTCCGGGATTCGGCGGGATCCCGCGCCTCAAGCGCGACCTCGGCAACTCTGTCGTTCGCGACCTGATTCTGACCGGGCGCAGTATTAATGCCACGAAGGCGCAGTCAGTCGGGCTCGTAAGTCAAGTGACGGCCGAGGGAGACGCGCTCCGCGTGGCCCGCGCAACGGCCGCGCAACTGTGCAAATTCGATCGCGAAAGCGCAATCGCCGCCAAGCGCTTCATCAAGCCCATTCTCGCAGAAGAACTTCGGCGCGAGATTGACATCTTCTGTGAACTGTTCACGCGGCCGGCCGTCGAAGCCGGTTTGCGCAAGTTTGTGGAAAGCACTGATCCGCTGCCCTATTTACCTTGACTGGCGCGTGATGGCGTTGCGGTCATTCTGTGGCAAGATAGGCGTTTATGACCACGCTCGATGAGACTACCGACGAGGTTCTTCAGCTTGCGGCGCAGCATTTCAATATCCCGCGTGAGCAGCTTTACGCCACGGACGATTTTTTCAAGAAACTCGGCATCAACAGCCTCCAGGCACTCGATCTGCTTACCCGCATCGAGCAGCATTTCCATATCGAGCTTCCCGATTACGAACTTCAAGGCGTCGCCGATTTTCGCACCCTAGCCGAACGCATTCAGTCTCGCCTGTGATCCGCTTGCATATAAAGCCACTGAGCCTGATCGGATCATTTGCTTTCTCCGTGTGTTTCTGCGGCAAAATGCGAATTGCCAATCGGAACGCCTCCGCGTTTGTCAGGCGAACTGTGCATGCTTGATCTGAACAAATACAACTCCTTGGGCGAGGCGCTGCGCGCGGCTCTCGATCGCTGGCCCAACGAAACTTGTCTCATCGAAGCGGATCGCGAACGCGAAAATGCTCGCTTCACGTACCGGCAATTCAAGGAAGCCGCGCTGCCCCTAGCTCGCGCTCTGCAAGGCGCCGGCTTTCGCGAGGGAACTCGTGCCGCCATCATCATGACCAATCAGTCGAAATGGCTGATCTCCGCCTCCGCCATCTTCTTTTGCGGCGGCATTCTGGTTCCGCTCGATTACAAGCTTTCTGCCGGTGAACAACTGAAACTCCTCGCCCATTCCCGCGCGGAATTCCTGATCGTCGAGTACCATCTCTGCCGCGCCATCACAAAATCCGTTGAATTCAGCAAGTCGGGAGGTTCGCTTCCGCGCGCTGTAATCGTCACCGAAGCGCCCGCAAACGCTGATTTATTCGGGGCGCGCAGGTGGGAACAATTTCGCGATTCACGCGAACCAGCTTTTGTTCGGCGCCAGCGCAAAGATCCCGCCTGCATCGTATATTCCTCAGGCACGGGCGGACGGCCGAAAGGCTGCGTCCTTACGCACGAAAATTATCTCGAGCAATGCAAGGCCCTGACCGCCTGGTACCCCTTCTGGCCCGGCGTCCGCTATCTCAGTATCCTGCCCACCAATCATGCCATCGATTTTATGGTCGGTTTTATCGGGCCATTCGTGTGCGGCGCATGCGTCGTTCACCTTCGCACGCTTCGACCGGAATTCGTCCGCGACGCCTTTGTGCGCTACCACATCACGTATGTGACTCTTGTTCCCATGATCGTGAAAAATCTCGAACGCGGACTCCGCGATAGGTTTGCGGCGCTGCCCGGCTGGAAACGGTTTTTGCTCGATCGCACCATGGCGGTGAACAAACTGCTTACTCGCACGCGCCCCAGGGTTCGATTGAGCCGCATGCTCCTGCCAGGCGTGCATCGCGCGTTTGGAGGCGAATTGCTGGCGTTGATCACTGGCGGCGCGTTTATCGAGCCGGCGACGCTGCAGTTCTTCTATGACCTGGGGATTCCGATCGCCAACGGGTACGGGCTTACCGAGGCGTGCACCACGCTCACGGTCAACGATCTGAAACCCTTTCGCGCGGATACTGTGGGCAAGCCGCTGCCGGGAGTCGAACTGCGCATCCTTGATCCCGATGCGGATGGCGTCGGCGAAGTCGCCGCCAAAAGCGCAGCAGTGATGTCGCATTACCTCGACGATCCGGAACTTACGGCGGAAACCATCGTGGACGGTTGGCTGCTTACCGGTGATCTTGGGCGCCTCGACAATTCCGGCCATCTGCAACTCTTTGGCCGCAAGAAAAACATGATCGTCACCGAAGGCGGGAAAAACGTTTATCCCGAGGATATTGAGTCCGCATTTGAAGGCATTGCGGCCAAGGAGCACTGCATTTTCGCGGCGAATTACATTTGGCCCAAGAGAGAATTAGGCGGGGAAATGCTCGTCCTGATCTTGCATTCCGAGGCGAACCAGCAAGTCACGCCATCCGCCCGCGATGAAATTGCCGCGCGCAACCGGCGCCTGCCTGACTTCAAGCGGGTCAGCGGCTACGTCGTTTGGGACACAGATTTCCCTCGCACCGCCTCGATGAAAATCAAGCGTCACGAGTTGGCGGAGCAAATCCGGTCGAAGCTGAGCCAAGCCTCAGTGGTGCTGCTGTGAAATGGCCCTGTAGCACTGGAAAAGGAGATTCGCACGCGTGAGGCTGCAGTTCTTCGCGATCGTCAATCCAGCCGCGGGCGGGGGTCGATGCGGCCGGCTCGCGGATTCCGCGTTGAACCTCATTCGCCAGACCAGCGTCGATATTGAAGTCGCCCGGACGACCCGGCCGGGCGAGGCGGTTGAACTCGCGCGCCGCGCTTACGATCGAGGTTTTCGCAATTTTATTGCCGTTGGCGGCGACGGCACTTCGTATGAGGTCATCAACGGCTTGTTTCCGCAGGCGCTTGCCGGCGAACGCGCCGCACTTGCCATTCTTCCTCTCGGCACTGGAAATTCCTTCCTCAAGGATTTCACGCCCCGTGGTTTCGAATTCACGATCGATGCCATCGAAAATCGCAGCCGCCGCGCGTGCGACGTGATCCGCCTTCGCCACTCGGATGGGGATATTTACCTGCTGAACCTCGTGAGTCTCGGATTTCCGGCCGACGTTGGCGACCTCACCAATCGCCGGTTCAAGAGAATGGGGGAGATGGGCTATATTCTCGGCGTGTTCACGCGCCTCGCTGGGCTGAAGCATCACGCGTTCCCGCACAGGCTTGATGCCGCAAGCGACTGGGATCGCCGTCCATGCCTGTTTCTTGCCTTCAGCAACAGCAAATTCACCGGCGGGAACATGATGATCGCGCCAAAGGCCAATCCCACGGATGGTCAAATCGAATATGTGCGCTGGAGCCCCATCAGCCGTACGGGTTTAGTGCGCACTCTTCCGCGATTGTTCAGTGGAACGCACATCGAGCATCCTCTGGCTTCGCGAACATCAGCGCGACGCGTCGAATTCGATCTAGGCGGGCGCGTCAACGTGCTCGTCGACGGTGAGATCTTGCACCTCAATTGCCGGTCCCTTGAAATTCTACCGGGCGCCTTGGATGTGTTCGCGTGAAGAGCCCGGCTCAATGAAGAACGTTTACCTTGTTGTGCGCTCGGCGCTGCTTTGGGCTGTCACCGGCATCCACTTCGCCATCGTCTGCACCTTCCTCGTTTTCTTGGGCGTCTTCATCGATCCGCGCAAGAACGACCGGCCGCAGCGCGTGTTTTTCCGCAACATTCTGCGGCTCGCGGGAGTGAAATTCGAAGTTCGGCGCGCGCGCGGCTTCGACCCAAACCGAACGTGCATTTTCGTTTGCAATCACGTCAACATTTTTGATCCCTTCGTCATCTATTCGGCGATTCCGCAATTCGTGCGCGGCTTCGAACTCGAATCGCACTTCAAAGTTCCGGTTTATGGCTGGATGATGGGACGTTTCGGAAACATTCCTGTGCCCGACAATCCTTCGCGTGACAGCCTCGAGACGATGACCGAGCGCGCCAAGCAGGCGATTGATTCCGGGATCAGCTTGATTGCATTCGCGGAAGGATCAAGAACGCGCGACGGCCACGTTCACGATTTCAAAAAGGGGATTTTCCGCATCGCGCAGCGCTTTGGAATTCCCATCGTTCCGATGAGCGTCGTCGGCGCATTTCAATTTTTTCAGACAGGGAATTGGATGCTCTACCCGGGAAAGATTACCGTCTATCTGCACGATACGATCGATACTTCGCAGGTTTCCCGCGCTGAGGTAGCCGAACTGTGCCAGCGGGTTCACGACATCGCTGCAGCGCCGGTCGAACAGTCGCTTACGAATTCTGCGGCGCAGCGTCCCTGAGAAGCTCTGCCTGTGGTTCGGGTTCGGGCAGGCCGCGGCCCGCGCGCAACTCCCGCCACGTATACACGACGCGGTGAATCACGGTAAGCGTCGAAATGGTGGCAATTACCCACAGCACCGGCGCCATTTTCAAGAACGTCCCGCCGATGATCAGCAGAACGAGCCGCTCCGGCCGCTCCATGAAACCGACCTTGCAGGACGGGATCAAGGATTCCGCGCGCGCCCTCGAATAGCTCACCATAAACGAGCTGGCCATGGCCAGGGCGGCAAGAAACATGTAAAACGTGCGGCCGATCAGCGTGTAGTAAACAACGAGCCCCATGTAAAGCGCGAGATCGGAGTAACGGTCGAGCGTCGAATCCAGAAAGGCGCCGAACGCCGTTACCCGGCCCACACGTCGCGCCACTTGGCCGTCCGCCATGTCCAGAAACCCAGCCAGGAAAAGCATGGCCGCTGCTTTGTGGAAACGTCCCATGGCGAATAACGCCGCTGCCCATGCGTTCACCAGCAGGCCCAGGAAGGTGAACATGTTCGGCGTTATGCCGGTCGCCGCCAGCCCGCTGACTACGTGCCGCAGCAGCCAGCCCCCGCCCTCGCCGATCCAGTAGGTGGCGGGGCGCGCTACCTGTTGCTCATTGTGCATTCGAGAAAGAATATACCCCAAAACTCCGTACGAGCAATCGGGCGTTGCCCCGGATTGCCCGGCATTTCTGTAGATAACGGAATGCTTTGGGCTTAGTCATCCTGCAGATGGATCAGGTCAGGACGACTGATCTCGCCTGATCTCGCCGCGGCCACGCCGTCGAGATTGCCCGTGTTCGCTATTCCTCCTTCGGTGGCGTCACTGCAATCGCAGGAATTGCTGCCTGCGAAATTTTCGCGTTCAGAGCCGGAACATCCTTGTCCTTTAACTCCTTCCACTTCGCCAGTTGCTCGCCGATGGGGCCATTCAGGCGGTCAAAAACGGTGTAGGACTGTGCCGTCGGAGCATTGTCCGAACTGTCGACGCTGCTTAACAGCGCCTGCAGTTGATCAGCAGGCTGGTTGGGGAAGTTAAGTGCGTCTTCACCTGCTTTGGCTTTGAGCTGGACGAGCCCGTCTTCAACCCCTTCGATTTTCTTATTCAGATCATCCATCGCTGTGACGACATCCTTGGCTTTATCTTCGGACGTCAGCCGCTTTTTCAGCGTCTCCAGTTGACTCTGGACCTCCTTCATTTCATTTACGGCTCGATGTGCTTCGCTGAGCCGGTCGCGAATCTTCAAGCCAAACTCGAGCTGTTTCTGCAAATCCGCCTCCGTAACTGGAACGCGCGGATCTTCCTTCAGCTCGGTGGGAACGGTGTAATCCTTCCCCGCGACTGTCAGTTTTGCCTGATATTTTCCGGGAACGGCCAACGGCCCGGCGCCGGATCCGCCCCACACCACTAACCCGGGAACTCGTGTGGCGGGTTCGTAGCGCAAGTCCCAAACAAAGCGGTTTAGCCCTTTTTCCGCTGGAATGTTTTGGGTACCGCGGAACTGGAATGGCTCTCCTTCGCTCGGCGGACCTTGCTCCTCCTTTTTCTTGCTGG
>Ga0187819_10001025_pt1 | contig 14344 bp, 14 predicted proteins | sample NC_wetland_sal_i_15_FD_132411 | JGI IMG/M metagenome (GOLD analysis project Ga0187819, IMG submission 132411) | Wetland sediment microbial communities from Neuse River Estuary, North Carolina, USA - SO4_4 | ecosystem: Environmental > Aquatic > Freshwater > Wetlands > Sediment | place: USA... | reverse complement strand
TTGCAGCGTGCGGCCCACCTGGCTAGCCAATTTCTGCGGGTTCACCTTTTTGCGCTGGACCGCGGTGCGCATACGGGGTTTCGATTCCTACGGAGGAGATGTAGCCGCTGTCCCTCAACTCGCGCAGAGTGTGGGTGTACTCCCCGAGGAACTCTCTATACGTCCAATCGGTCGAAGTACCAGCAAAGTACGCTTCGCGTATGGCCGTCGAAGACAGCGGATACTCGTACGCCAGCGCCGGCGCCGCAAACGCTGCCGCAGCCAGAACCACCGAAAACCAGCTCCGCCGATTCATCCTCATCCCACCGATCCTACGCCCGCTGGAGTTCCTTCGAGGCACCGGTCCTGGGTCTTGACAAGTATGATATAATAACCATATGATGAATAGCTGGAGCACCAGAAAATCCCGCCGGGAGCCTTATGACGCAGCCCGCGTCATCCGCTCCACGGCTTGACGCCGCAACCTCCCGCCGAGGCATTCGCCTCCCGCTTTTAGAACCGCCCTACAGAATTCTTAATCGGGACATCCGTTTATTAGAATCAAAAAATAAATTCCATAGCCTCAGTGAGTTCCAAAATTCTAATCGGGACACTTTGCCCATTTCCCGCTTCGGTGTTCACAAGTCACAAACGGTCCAAACGCAGCCCTCCCGTTTTTCATAGCGACGCCCGCTTCCCCATTCCGCCCTTCCTGCAAAAACTGGAGCAACCGTCTCAATCAAGGAGTACTCTCACTTGTAGGCGACCCGTCCCGCACTTGGAGGTGTATCGTGCCGAATCGCAAATTTTTCCTGCCTTTGCTGCTCGCCTTCACCGTAACCGTGGCGCTCGCTGCTTCCGCGGCCCAAGCGTCCGACAATCCCACCGGCTATAGCTACGCCCGCATCGTCCGCCTGAGCTTTGTCGCTGGCGACGTGCAGATCGTGCGTACCGACAAGTCCAACAAATGGGAGCCGGCAGTCCTGAACATGCCGGTCGAGCAAGGCTTCGCCATCGGCACGAACAACGGCCGCGCCGAAATCGAACTCGAGCACGGCAGCACCATCTGGCTCGCCGAAAATTCCGTCCTGCAATTTACCGAACTTGCCCTCTCGAATGGCGGCCGCATCACACGCATGACCCTCTCCGAAGGCACGGCGGCATTCCAGACCAGCCTCTCCTCAGGCGATACATTTGAAGTGGCCACGCCATCTTTCCGCGCCGTCCCGGCGAAATCGTGCGAGTTTCGCATCGATTTGCGTGACAAGGCCCGAGCGCTCAGCGTCTTCAACGGCAAAGTTTCCGTCAACGACTCCGTCGGCACGCAGGATGTGCCCAAGGGCGCAACGCTCGCCATGAAAGGCAAATCCTCGGAAAACGCGCTTCTGAAGAACGCCTCCAGTGACGAGTTCGATCATTGGGTCAGTTCTCGTTCCTCCGCGGAAGTGAGCGGCGAGACCCAGGCAGCCCTCTACACCGATGCCCCGTTCACTTACGGCATGGCCGACCTTTCCGCCTACGGCGCATGGAATTATTTCCCGAGCTATGGCCTCGGATGGCAGCCGTGGGGAATGACCGCCGGCTGGGCGCCCTTCGTGGATGGCCAGTGGATGTTCTATCCTTCCCTCGGCTGGTCCTGGATAAGCGCGGAGCCCTGGGGCTGGGTTCCCTACCACTTCGGTGGTTGGAATTACGATCCCTTGTACGGATGGATGTGGATGCCCGGCGACTACGGAATGTGGACGGCGGCCCCGGTCCAATGGGTGAACGTCGGCAATCGGGTCGGCTGGATGCCTCGCCCCGGAAGCACCCTGCATCCGGGTTCGGCTGGGACGCGCGTGATTGTCAGCACGAAAAAACTCGGCAAAGAGGGCACGAACCGCGTCTATGACGCTGCCGAAGTTTCCGGCAGAATGCAAGCGTTCGCTGCCGCGCCAGTCGAAAATGGCAAACCCGGCATCGCGGGCAGCATCGCCCGCGTGATTGTGCCCACAGCAGGAACCCTCGGCACGTTTCGGGCAGCATTGTCCGCGAATCCCGTGACAAAGCTGAGCCTGAACAATGCGGGAACTAACGCGAATTCCCTGCACACGAACACGATGGTCCCCGCCCGCGAATTCGAGCCAGCAAATGCAGGCGTGCGTCCTTCGAAAATGCCGAGCCGCCCGCCGTTGCGTGCGGCGTTTACATCGCCAGAAATGGGCGGCTTTTCAGCGGCGCAACGTTCGGGCGGAACAGCCGCAACACCAGCCGCAACTTCCTCGCGAAGCGTCTCTATGCCGGTACAAACGTCGCACCCGTCAGCAGCAGGAGGCGCCGCAGGCAAACCCCACTGAGAGCTAGCGCACCACGTCCGACGCGAACACGAACCGGATGCCGCGCGATTCGAGTTGCGGCACCTCTTCGGCCAGCGCCGCGATGGTGGCCGGATGCGGATGGCCGATCGCGATTGCGAAACCGTCGCGCTTCGCGTCTCGTGCCGCGAGATCGAGTTGGGAGCGAATCGCTTCTTTCGTCGGCGAATCGTCGAGAAAAACTCTTCGTGACGCGGCGCGAACACCTGCCGCTTCCGCCACGTTGTAAGCGACCGTAGCAGTCGTCGTTCGGCTGTCGATGAAAAAAAGTCCGCGCTGCCGGAGCGCAGGCATCAACTCCCGCATTAGAGTCGGGTCCGCTGTGGCCAGTGAGCCTTGATGGTTATTCACGCCGACGGCATGCGGCACCGTCTCCAGCATGCCTCCCAGCGTTGATGCCACTTGCTGCGAGTTCATCCCCACTTGCAGCTCGACTTCTTCCCCCTTTTCCCCGGACGATTCCGACTGCATCGGAAGATGCAGCAGGACCTGATCGCCGCGCCGAAACGCCTCCTCGGCAACTTCGCTCGAAAGCGGCAGATGCGGAATCACCGAAACCGTGAGCGGAAAAGGGAGCTCCAGCAGCGAGTCGGCAGCGGCGCGATCGTAGCCCAGGTCATCGAGAATGATGGCCAGACGCGGGCCCGTCGAGCTGGAGTTGCTGCCGCGCGGCTGCCACGCGACTGGAGTCACGATGTGAAGGGAATGTGTCCGCGTGCTGCGGAAAAAAATATCGAGAACGACGACTCCAGCCGAAGCCTTCTTGGTCAGGCTCAACCTGTGACGCCGCGCAATATCCCCGACGGATTTCTCGAGGGTCTGCGTTTCACGCGGATCCGTCAGCGAGACGTAGATCGTGTCAACTGTCCCCTGCGCAGCCGCGTTCCCGGCAGCGGGCCGAAGCTCCGGGCGAATCGTTATTTCGGATTTATGCGCCGTGATTTTCTGCACCGATGCAACGATCTCGCTGGTGACGCCGCGAAGTTCCGACTTGGAAGGAGCCTTCTTGGCACAGCCTGCGACCCACAACGCCGCCAGCAGGCCCGCCAACAGAAGTGCGCGAATGCTCGGTGTCAGCAGTCGAAAGGAAGATGTGGCTGGCGAAGAAAAACTTGCTGGCGGGGTCAAACTCCCGCGCCACGCTCGCACGATAGGCTACGCGGCCTTTCGCTCAGCGCCCGAACCTTGCAGAATCTCAAGTGCCTTCTTCAGCACTGGATCGTCGGGAGAAACAACCTGGCCCGGAGGGGGTGGTGGCGGCCCCGGCGATTCGAGTTCAGCGTAATCGTCAGGAGTTGTCTTGACCGGGCTCGTTGGCGTGACGCCGTCGGCGGGAATCTCCTTGCCGCCTGGCGTGTAGTAGTTCGCGACGGTAAGGATCAGAGCCGAGCCATCGTCAAGCTGAATCAGTTTCTGCATCGAGGCCGTGCCGTAGGTGCGTTCCCCCACGGTTTCGCCGCGATGGTTATCCGCAATAGCGCTGGCCAAGATTTCAGCAGGACCCGCCGTGGTGTTGCCAATCAAAACGGAAACAGGCTGCGGCCAGACCACCTTGGAGGGATCAGCCGACGCAACCTCCGGCGTAACCGTCTGGCCCTTCAGCGTCGTGATCGTGCCCGAGGGCAGGAACAATTGCGCCGTCGCGATCGCTTCCTTTGGGTTACCCGACGCGCAATCACGCAAATCCAGAATGAGTTTGTGTGCGCCCTGCTGGCTGAACTGAACGAGCTTGTCGTGGATTTGCCCGCTCATGCCGTCATCGAAAGCAGGCACACGAATGTACGCGACATCACCTTGCAACCGCGTATCAACCAGCTTCGGGGGAGCCAGCTTTGCCAAAGTAATGCTGATTTCTTGAGGTTCCGTCTTGCCCCGGCGAAGCGCGGACACCTTCACGACCGAGACCTTCATGGTGGTACCGGGATCGCCGGTGAGCAGCAGTTGCGCCTGATCGATGACCATTTGCGACGTGGTGAAACCAGCGATCTTTTCCAGAATATCGCCAAACTGCAGGCCCGCTTTCTGCGCCGGACTGTCAGGCAGGACAGACAGCACCGCAACGTAGCCGGACCGCTTCGTCAAGTTGAGGCCCGCTCCCGCTTTGGCTTTGCTGGCGCTCTTTTCTTTGAAATCCGTGTATTCGAGCGGGCTGAGATAGCCGGACTGCGGATCGAGCGAATCTACCAACCCGTGGAGAGCGCCCGCCGTAACCTGGTGCATATTGGGGTCATCGACGTAATCGCGCTGGATGCGATTCAGTACTTCGCTATAGACGGTGAGAGCCCGAAAGGCTCGATCATCGGAAGACGTTCTGGCGCGAACATAGCCGGTTGTCACATACGCCAGAACAAGGAGGGATAACGCGATTACAACTTTTTTGGCCAGCGAACTCATGTCTGCCTTTCACCCAGTCCGGGTTGTCGCCCTTTGATGCTGCTCCTCATCTGATGCAGTAGCAGCCCGCACCGTTTCTCAGAGGCCAGCTAATGCAAGCTTTTATTATAACATCCGGTTTGGAGGGGATTAGCCGGATTTGCTGTCTTGCCGTTCGACAATGTCCGTTTTTCGAGGTGAGCCGCTGCGGCCCGACGTTCCTGTGATCTTGTTCAGTTCCGCCTTAGCACGCTGCAATTCGGCGCGCCGGCTGTTCCGCTTCCCCAGCTTTTGGTTAAGGAATCCGCGTCTCATAAGCCCGCCTCTTAAGCTAGTGTAACTCAAACCTCCGCGAGTTTATCTGTTCGCGAAAATGTGACGCCGCGAGTGGAGATCGCCGGGCTGAAGTTCGATGGGATCAGGCGACGGCACGGGAGTGGCTGCCGTGACGTAGGTTTGCGAAATGCGATCGTGCCAGGTGAGGTTGTCCTCGTCCCAAAGCGCCCAGAAAAATCCAAGCATGAGCGCGGCCCCGGACAGCAGGTAGCCAAAGCTGCGCCAAACCAGTTGCCGCGTATCGGGCAGGGTGCCGTCGAGGCGGACGATGGTAAGGCCGCAGAGCTGCATTCCCGGCGTAGCGCCGGCCAGTGTTGTGAAGAGGAAAAAATAAAGTCCATAAAAGAGGCAAAGAACGGCGAGGCAGACTAAAGCGTCCATCTTTGCGAACGTGATCTCGCCCCCCAAGGAGCGAAACAGAACGACAAATCCGGCACAGGTCAAGCCGAGAAAGATGGAGTCTAGCGCCCCCGCCAGACGCCGCTGTGCAAGGTTGGCCACTGGCACCAGAGGACTCTGCGGGCGCGCCCGGTCACCCGGCGCGGAAAAATCAAGCTCAGGCTGAATGCAAATTTCGACCCGTTCTGGCTGGCGTGACCGTTGAACGGTTCTCAATCGTGGGCGCTTCGGTAACTCTTCAGCTTGGAGTGTAATCTCCTCATGGAAGGGGAGCCCTGATTGATTATCCTCGGGATCAGGATAATTGCGCCGCGCGCGGTATTCGCGCAAACGCCGCGACACTTCCCGTCGCCATTCCGGCTCTGCTGCAGGCTCGCCCTCGGGTGTAACCGCGACAGGTGCGGCCATGTTCTCGTTAATTTCGGGAGGGATTTCGCAAACGGAGCACTTCTCGTACTTGTCCAGCAGGAGAGCGCCACACTTCGAGCAGATTCGTATCACAGGTCCGTTTTGCGCCGCGGACGTTCCAGTCGAACGCTCGGATACTAACATGACGGCACGGGTTCAACCAGCACGGATTGAAACGCCGCAACGCCAATAAGGCAACGGTCCGCCACACAGCCGACTCTCATGATTTGCGTCTCGGACGACATGGGCCGATTGCGAGGCCAGAGGTCGCGTGTTAGGCTCATTTCTCTTTCTGCGGAATTTCTGAGTCGATGCCCAACGCGAAAGCTTCGGTTTCCGCCTTCAAAATCATCCGCCTCCTCGTACTCTTTCTCGTTGCGACGACTCCGCGCGCCCTTTTCGCACAAGCCGTGAATCCGCTTTCACAAATCTCACAGGCTGGCGGCGAGGTGACGCTCGAAGCGGACCGCCAGGGCGGAGAGATCGGTAAGTTCTACTACGCGGACGGCAACGTTGACCTTCGTTACCAGAACCTTCGCCTTCGCGCCGACCACATCGAATGGAATGAACAAACGGATATCGTGATTGCGCGCGGGCACGTCCAGCTCGACTACGTGACCCAGCATGTTGAAGCCGACGATGCCCGGTACGAGCTTCGCACAGGCCGCGGAACCTTTCACCACGTTCGTGCTACGTTTGCGGTGCAGCGCCGCCCTACGCCCACACTACTCATCAGCCCGAATCCGATCACTTTCGAAGCAGAGGAAGCCGACCGCCTGGACGAGAACACGTATCGTATCCGCAAGGCTTGGCTGACCGTCTGCGATGCGGAACACCCCACTTGGAAGTTCTATGCGCCGCAAGCGACCATCGAGTTGCAGAAATCGGCGCAGCTCGAAAACGGCAATTTCCGCTTTCTGTCCGTGCCCGTCCTGTATCTTCCCTACGCAACTTTTCCCGCCGAGAAGCGCCGCCAATCAGGTTTCTTGATTCCCGAGTTTGGCGACAGTTCCAGAAAAGGCCTGATTCTCGGCACTTCGTATTATTGGGCGCCTGTGGACTGGATGGACGCGACCGTCGGCAGCGAATATTTCAGCAAGAGGGGTTGGAACCAAAAAGCCCAGATCCGAATGAAGCCGTGGGAAAACGCCAGGCTCGACGCCGACTATTACGGTGTCATTGACCGCGGGCTCGAACAGCCTAATGCGCCCCCGATTCCTCAAGGTGGACACGAGGTTCGTTTGCTGTTCACCTCGCTCCTATCGAACAACTGGCGCGCGGTAGCCGATCTCGATCAACTCAGTTCGCTGACCTTCCGCTTGGCCTGGTCGGAAACTTACACCCAAGCGGTGAACTCGGAAGTGCGAAACACGGCTTTTCTCAGCCACAATTTCAACGGGTTCAGCCTGGATTTTGCCGCGCTGAGCTACGAAAATTTCCTGAGTGCGACTCCGCAAGAATCCGTCACGCTGAGGACTGCGCCGGAGGCTCGATTCAGCTCCGTCGACCAGGCGTTCTTCAACAAGCTGCCCGTTTATTTATCTTTCGAGGCCTTTACTGGCGCCGAGCACCGTTCCGAAACCCTTACTCCCTTCGACACTCCAAATTTTGTGGATCGCACGGAATTTTCGCCGACATTCACCGTTCCAGTTCACTTCGGACCCTGGCTCGATGTGACACCGCGCTTCACCTTCCGCTCAACCTATTACGGCGGCCAAATGCAAAACCAGCACTTCGTTGATGAATCCTTCTTTCGCAACACCGAGGAATTCTCCCTCGATTTCCGGCTTCCCACCCTCGAGCGTGTTTGGGGCGACGACGGCACGAAGTGGAAACATGCCATCGAGCCCGACTTTACCTACAGGTACGTCACGGGCGTCAATGATTTCGGCCGCTTCATACGCTTCGATGAAGATGAAACGCTGACCGACACCAACGAAGTGCAGTACGGGATCACGCAGCGGCTCTATCGGCGTGAAGCCGGAGGGGATGCGGAGGAACTCGTCACCTGGCGCGTCACGCAGAAGTATTTCTTCGACCCGACCTTTGGAGGAGCGCTCGTGCCGGGCCAGCGAAACGTTTTTCAGACGCTCGATGAGCTCACGCCTTTTGCGTTCGCGGACGAGGCGCGCCGCTTTTCGCCGATTGTCAGCCAGCTTACGATCGAGCCAGGCAAGAAATACGACACCCAATTCATCCTGAACTATGATCCCCAGCGAAATCGCATGACCGCGATCGGCACCCTTGTCAAGGTCAAGCCCTACAAGGAGTCTTTCTTGACTCTTGCGCACTTTTCGACTCTGAATCTTCCGCTCAATCCGCTCGTGCCGCCGCCGAATTTTCAACAGCGCTCGAACCAGATTCGCGCGCTGATCGGCTACGGTGATCTGACGCGGCGCGGTCTGAACGTGACCTTCGGAGCCAGCTACGATTTCGAGCCTCTTTCGACCCAAGTGCAAGGCATTTCGGCGACGCCTAGCGGATTCCAGAACCAAATTGCGGAAATCAGCTACAACGGGTCGTGCTGCGGATTGGGATTCGAGTACAGGAAATTCTCTTTTGGCACGATTCGAAACGAAAATCAGTACCTCGTGACGTTTCGCATTGCCAACGTGGGCTCGGTCGGAAACCTCCGCCGCCCGGAGAAGATCTTCTAATGCCGCGCAGACAAAACGAGGCGAGCGGCGCTACCAGACCAGAATTGGCGTTTCTTTCGATTGCGGAAGCGGCGAAGCTGCTGCAGCGGAAAAAGCTTTCGCCCGTCGAACTTGTCGACGCCGCGCTAGAGCAAATCGAGCGCCTGAATCCACACCTGAAGGCCTTCATTACCATCGTTTCTGATCGCGCGCGTCGCGGGGCGCGGGCAGCCGAACGCGAGATCTCGCGCGGCAAATGGAAAGGTCCGCTGCACGGAATTCCTATCACGCTTAAGGACAATATCTGGACGCGCGGGATCCGCACCACTGCCGGCTCGAAAATTCTCGCCGATTTTGTCCCGAAGACGGACAGTGATGTTGCGGCACGGCTGGCGCGATCCGGTGCGATTGTCGTTGGAAAGACGAACCTGCACGAGTTCGCGTATGGGGTGACCACGGAGAACCCGCATTTCGGATGCGCACGAAATCCGTGGAATCCCGAGCGAATCACCGGAGGCTCGAGTGGCGGCTCGGCAGGCGCTGTTGCTACCGGGATGTGCTTTGCCTCAGTCGGAACCGACACCGGCGGCTCAATTCGAATCCCTTCCGCATTGTGCGGAGTAGTTGGACTGAAGCCCACATTCGGGCTCGTGAGCGTCGAAGGAATCGTGCCGCTGGCATTAAGCCTGGACCACGCGGGGCCGATCGCCCGCAGCGTTGAAGACGCATGCATCGTGCTCGAGGCCATCGCAGGCGGGTATCCAAAGGGAGCCGCGCGCCCCGATTACCGCAAGTTGAAGAGCAATTTGCGGAAGCGCTTTCGCATCGGCAGGCCCGCCGATTACTTCTTCGATCGTGTCGACGCCGAAGTCCGCGAGTTGCTTGAAGCAGCCGCTCGCGTTTTTCAAACGTTCGGCGGGCAAATCCATGAAGTCGCCATGCCGCGCCTCGCCGATGCGCTTCTTCCTGCGACCAACGACATCGCTCTTGCGGAAGCTACCCACTATCACGAATCGCAAGGCTATTTTCCATCTCGCGCCGCAGATTATGGCGAGGACGTCCGGCGACGCCTTGAACAGGGACAAAAGATCCTGGCAGTAGATTATCTGCGCGCCTGCGCGTGCAAGCCCGCAGCCGAAAAGGAATTCGAGGACGCATTCGAACGCGTTGACGTCATCGTCGCTCCCGCTGCTCCAGTCCCCGCACCACCAATCGGCCGACTTGACGTTGAGATCGACGGGGAAAAGGAGACGGTCCGCTCGGCGCTGGTCCGCCTGAACCGGCCGACCAACTTCACGGGGCATCCCGCCATTTCGATCCCGTGCGGATTCACGCGCGACGGCTTGCCGGTCGGCATGCAACTTATCGCGCCACGATGGACCGAGGCGCGTCTTCTGGCAATTGGAGCCGCATATGAAAACGCGACGGATTGGCACACGCGACGCCCGCCTCTAGTCTGAATCCTCACCTCCTGCAACTTCGGGGACCGCACCCCTTCGCTGCATGAGCCAGCTGCCCACCAGAAAGCCCGCTGTCCCGACCGCGAGTCCACCGAGAACGTCCGCAACATAATGATATCGCCCGTAGATAGTCGCGACGCACATGCACACGAAGAACGGGAGGCAAATGCAAAACAGCCAGCGCTTATAGCGCCACGCTGCGAGCATCGCCATCATTGATCCTCCCACGTGCGCGGACGGAAACGCCGCGCCATGAACGCGCCCGAATCGCTCGATCAGGTTAATCAGTGCCGTCACCCCGCCACCCGTCAGTTCCTTTGTCTGCAGAGAAGCGAGCGAATAATAGGGGCTTTCCACCGGGAACAGCAACGCGATGACATAGACGGAATAGTGCGAGACGGCTGTCGATACCATGACCGTCCAGAACGCCAGTCGGTCCCGCTGTACATAGAGGATCGCAGGAAGAATTACGAGGTACAGGAAATACGTCAGATAGGCGAACTGCATGAAGTCGTTCAGCGCCGGGTTCGCGAAGCGCGCGAGCCAAACAGAGGGATGGACTCCAGCGAAGTTGTAATCGAACTCGATGAGAAGGCGATCGTACCAGCCCGGAAGAATCGCATGCACGAGGCTCGTGAGTTCCTCGAATAACCACAAATAGAGCGGCAGCGGATACCAATGCCGCGCGAAGTCGAGAAATTTGTTCGAGCGACGCGCCCCGACCCGGCAAAGCGTCACAATCGCGCACAAGACGAGCATGTGAATGATTGCTTTCTCGCCTGGATGTGCGAGATTGCGATGGAAGACAGCGAAAATCCCCAGGAGCCAGCCGAAATACGCGAACGTGACCCACTCAAACGCGCCGTATGCGCGTCGCGTTTCCTCGAACCAGCAGGCCCAGCGCGAAATTACGCTCTGCCATTCTGGCTCTGCTTCATTACGCCAAGTCGCTACTCCTTCTTGTGTTTGCATTTCGGGCGCGGTGTCATTGGGTCTCATGCTGCTCCCCTTAATGAAAGGCATCGCGCCTGGGCACTAGTCGTCGGAGGAGATAAGGCTCGCCAGTCGCAGATCGGCCAGCCGCGTAAGCGTGCGGCGCGTTCGAGCCTCGCGCCAGGATTCACAGCGATCGGATGGCCTACGGATTCCAGCATCGGCAGGTCTGAGATTCGGTCGCCATACGCGTAGCTTTCGTCAAGTTTCAACCCGTGCCAGCTGGCGAACTCCGCGACCGCACGCGCCTTTTCCCGCCCACTGACATGCTCGCCTGCAAGCTGGCCAGTCCAGTGGCCCGCGCGAACCTCGAGTTCGGTGGCAATCACACCGACATTGCCTGGAAGTTGCCGCGCGATTGCGCGTGCAAGTGGCGCAAGCGTTCCGCTGGCGAGAACGACCTGACGCTCTTTGCCGAGGTGCCACGAGAGGTGTTCGAGCCCACCTTGCAGAAATTCAATCGATTGGCCCGCCCGCGAGCGCGCCCATTCGGAGACGAGAGATTCGCGAAGACCGGCGAGATAGAATTTGTTGCTATCCATTCTACTGTGCGGCTCGCGAAAGAATCCCTTCGAGCAATGCCAGAACCAGCGAAGCACGTTTGCGCTGTTGATTTCCTCACGCGCTAACAGGTACGTGACAAATCGCCATTCGAGTGAGGGCTGGGGTAGAAGCGTGCCGTCCAGATCGAAAAACGCGCCGATGGTCGCGGCCGGTTTCATCGCCCAGCCTCCAGCACAACAGGAGGCGCCGGGTTTCTCAACCCTGTTACATATCGGCGACCCTCCCACAGCACGGGAAGCGCTCGAAGAATGCAGAAAACAGCGGCTGCGGCGACCAGCGCGTGCCCGCTTCCAAACAGCCACGCTCGCAGGTTCGCCTCCGGCCACACGTCGGGCATTTGCCGGAGCGGCAGCAGAAGCCCGAGGTAACAGAAGGAAACGCATTTCAGGACTGCGTAGGAACCGCGGCTGGCCCGCGAGGCAGCCAACGCGCGCGTCCAACGCGATTGGAGCATCCCGTCGCGGCCGAAACCGGTTCGACCCGCCTGAGCCGCCAGCCCGCGCACAAAGTCCGTCAGCGTTCCGCGCACAAAAAAGAGGATGGGGACCCAGATCGAAATCAGGCCACTGACTGCGAAAAATGTGAAGAAGAGGTTCTCGATGATGCGATCACCAAGAATGTCGAGTTGGGCGCCGAGCGGGCTGGAAAGGCCGCGTGTACGCGCGATGTAGCCGTCGAGGCCGTCGAGAGCGATGGCGGTAATCGTCAACCCGACGGCGACAAGATCAGCCGCGACTATCCGCCCCAGCAAGGTGAACAGGGCCACGGCGGCGAACCCTGCAGCTACTCGCGCGCCGGTGATCTGGTTCGGCGTCATGCGGACCTCCTGCAAAGAGGTTCTTTAACGGGCCCGCACCGCAAGAGCGAATCGCTTCGCAGCTTGCGGTCCCAGCGGGCGGGCCCGCAAAGACGGGGAGAGCAGATCCTCTGCCGTTCGCGGTCGCAGCCAAATTCTTTGTTTCGTGTCGCTTACAACGAAAGTATCCGCGCCGCGTTTTTCGGGTGTGTCGCGTACCGCCGCCACATGACGGGTTTTCTTTACGCCTTGCGAACGCAAAAACCGTAAGGCCTCGTCTAATGAATGTGCGAGAATTTGCGTTTGGCGGGACGCGGGCCAGGCCGCCACAACATCCAGATCACCGGAGAAAGGCGTAGGAGATCAGATGGGAGTTTCCGTATTCGCGGCGTTTCTTGCAGGTCTCGTCTCATTTCTCTCGCCGTGTGTTTTGCCGCTGGTCCCCGGATACATCTCCATGCTTTCGGGGATTGGGGTCGAGCAACTGAAGGAAGGCAATGCCCCGCGCGCAACGCTGCTCAGCTCGGCTCTGTCGTTCGTCGTCGGATTCTCTATCGTATTCGTGGCCTTCGGCGCGTCGGCCAGCGCCGTCGGAACGTTCCTTCGCCAGAATCGAACCCTACTGACGCCCATTGCCGGCGCCTTGATCCTCCTCTTCGGCCTGCACTTGGTTGGCTGGCTCGCGAAAATCTCGATACGCTTGGGAATCATCATCGGCGTCCTGCTGGTCGCGGCCGGCGTGGTTCTAAATTTTCTGCCGAACCTGCAAGGGACGCATTTCAAGCCCGTGCAGTTTTATTCGTTCGCGCTCATCTTTTTTCTTGGTCCGGTTCTGACTCGCTGGCTCAATCGCGACGTTCATTTTCGGAAATTGGGAGGCAAGCCGGGAGTTTTCAGCGGCTTCTTTTTGGGGTTTGCCTTCGCTTTTGGCTGGACGCCTTGCATCGGCCCGATTCTAACGACCGTGCTGACGCTCGCCGCCGCCGAGGAGACACTGGGACGCGCGGTTTTTCTCTTGGTGTGCTACTCGGCGGGCTTGGCTATACCCTTCCTCATTACCGCCATCGGGATCGGCGGATTCTTGAAGTTCTACCAGCGCTTTCGCCGGCATCTCCATGCGGTGGAGGTATTTAGCGGCGTTTTGTTGCTGGCGGTGGGTGGCCTCGTGTTCTTTAACCGCTTGACTTGGCTTTCGGGTAAACTGACATTTCTGAACCGATTTGTGAAGTAAACGGAGCTTTTTTCGATGAAGAGAAACTTCACCGCACTTTCTTTGGCCGCTGGTTTGCTCCTTGCCGGCGCCTCTTTTTCCGGGTGCAAGAGCAACGCACTGTCCCCGAGCGTAAACGCTGCGGGCGGCAAACCGGCAGGCCCCATGAAGGAAGAGCCCAACGTCGCCTTTAAAGACCTTCACGGGGCCAGCATTAGTCTCGCGAGCTTCAAGGGAAAAGTCGTCCTCGTCAATTTCTGGGCCACCTACTGCGAGCCCTGCCGGACCGAAATTCCCTGGCTCATCGAATTCCAACGGAAATACGCGAGCAAGGGATTCTCGGTGCTTGGCGTGGGTATGGACGATGAGGGGGCTAAGGTCGTTCAACCCTGGGTGCAGACGACCACCTTCGATGTGAACGGGCAACCCACACTGATGGATTATCCGATCGTCATCGGCGATGACGACATCGCCGACAAATTCGGCGGGCTCTGGGCCTACCCCACAAGCTTTCTGGTAACGCGCGACGGCAAAATCGCCAAGAAATACATCGGGATGATCGACAAAGAGGACCTCGAGAAACAGATTCAAGCGCTCCTGGGATCGTGAAGCAGGCCCCTCGGGTTAGCAGCTGCGAACGGACTCAGATGCGAAAGCGCGTTCAAATTGGATGCATGCTCGCCGGCGTTTTTGGCTTGTTTGGCTGGGCGTCGATTACTCACGCGCAGAGCCCGCCACAGCCTGCCACGTCCGTGGTCAAGCCGCACGCGTATGTCTCACTGGAACCCGTGCCGCGCGGAAAAGAATTCGAGGTCGCAGTGGTGGTCGACATCGCG
>Ga0187819_10001024_pt1 | contig 14355 bp, 7 predicted proteins | sample NC_wetland_sal_i_15_FD_132411 | JGI IMG/M metagenome (GOLD analysis project Ga0187819, IMG submission 132411) | Wetland sediment microbial communities from Neuse River Estuary, North Carolina, USA - SO4_4 | ecosystem: Environmental > Aquatic > Freshwater > Wetlands > Sediment | place: USA: North... | reverse complement strand
GTGCAGAACGGTTCGCCGCACACCCATTCCCGAAGCTCCATGGGGAAACGCCGCATCCACTGCAAGTCCACCCGCCAGAAATCGAATGCCGCGGAAAGGGTAAGAATTCTCCGGCTCGACTGCGACTCCAAGCTTTTCCAGAGCCGCGACGCCGTCTGGCATCAGGCCTTCGCCGCAGGGTTTATCGATCGGCATCTGCGCGCCATCGGCGACGATGACACGAAAGCCCCGCTGCCGCGCAGCGATCGCCGACGCCAGTCCCGCAGGACCGCCACCAATCACGAATACATCAGTTGAATTCAGCAACTGCCAACCTCACCACTGTAGGAGTACAAGTTCGGAGCAAAATCCCGGACCCATCGCCGCCAGAATCCCCAATGTGCCTGCGTCCGGACGCCGGTTCTTCATCACATCTTCCAGCACCACTAAAACAGATGCGGAAGAGAGGTTCCCGACCTTTTTCAGACAATCCCAGGAAGCGTCAAGCTGGCCATTGTGCAGATCGAGCGCGGCGGCCGTTGCCTCCAGCACCTTTGGCCCGCCGGTATGCAGTACCCAACTTCCGATGTCGCTGCGTTTGTGTCCGTGATCGGCCAGGAATGCATCCACGTCGTGCCCCAGGTGTTCGCGAATCAGCACCGGCACCTCGGGCGAGAGCGTGATGCGGAAACCCTTCTCGGTGATGTTCCATCCCATCATCTCTTCGGTGTCAGGATAGAAGACAGATCGAGTCGCGACGATCTCGGGTCCGGCCGCATTCAGGTCACCACCCGTGACGATGACCGCTGCCGAGCCATCCGCAAAGAGTCCCGAGGAAATCAGATTGGCCACCGAAAGATCTTCGCGTTGAATCGTCAGGGAGCAGAGTTCGACCGACACCAGCGCGGCCGCCTGCGACGGATAAGCACGCACGTAGTCGGCTGCGCGCGCAATTCCCGCTGCTCCCGCCACGCAGCCCAATCCAAAAATCGGCACACGTCGTATGTTTGCCGGCAGGCCCATGCGGTTGATGAGCAATGCGTCAATCGAGGGGCTGGAGATTCCGGTAACGGAAGTGAAGAACAGGGCGCCGAGTTCGCTCGGTTCGAGCTCCGCGTGGTGCAGCGCGAGGCACAGCGCTTGTTCACCTAATTCCTGAGCGCACTGGATCCAGACGTCATTCGCCTGGCCCCAGGTTGTGATGTCGTAGTACTTCTCCGGAGGCATTACCAGATGGCGGCCTTCGACGGCGACATTCCGGTGCAGCCGCGCCAACATCGCCGGATTCCGCAGCTGGTCGCCCCAGTATTCCTGGAGTTTTTCCAGTAGGAATTTCTGAGAATAGTAATGTTTAGGGAAGGCGCTCGCAGCGCTGGCGATTTTCATTTGTGTGGATCCTAGTCCTGGCACGGCGTCAGCGCCATCACCTGCCGGACATCATGGCTGCAGACTTAGATGATTGGTCGCTGTTTGCGGTTGTACCCGTGTCCTGGGTACTGTTCCGCTGTATTGTTCTAGTGCCCCTGGGCCGAATTGTCACCCGTATGTTAAATCACGCTGCGGCAACGGAGGCTAGCCTAACTGCGGAAGGCGCGTCGCGCCAGCCCCAAGGCCTCGGACCAAAAAACTCCGGGCGAATGAGCAATCCCCACCACTTCTCGAATCGCCAGCACGAACGAGTCGAGTTGCGCGTTGGTTACCACGAGTGGTGGGGCAACCTTCAGCACCATAAAGTTATTTCCGCAAATCTGCGTCAGGAACCGCCGGTTCGACTTGGAGGGCTGTATGCATTCCGCTCAGACTCAAAAACTAGGGCTGTGCCACGATCGAAGTTGGCGTACCGGGAACGCCGTACGATGCGACCGAAGTAAGCGTTCCCGTGCCGGAGTCCAGGCTGAGAGACTGAATTACGGGGCTCTTCTGGTTGCCGACAAACAGATACTTCCCGGAGGAATCGATCGCAATCGTGCTTGGGTTCGCCGCCGTTCCAAACGGCGAACTCGACAGCACGATCAGTGAGCCATCGCTGCCAATAGAGTATCCGGCTAGATTCGTGGAAGCTTGATTGGCCACATACAGATACTTGCCGGACTTGTCGATCTGCAGCGCAACCGGCCCGGAGTATTGCGTTCCGAACGGAGAGCTGGCAAGTTGCGTGAGCGCCCCACCTGAGTTGATGGAGAATTCCGAGATGGTATTGTCCGTGTTGTTGCCTGTGTAAAGAAAACCGCCGCCGGGGGCGATGGCCAATCCGTAGGGGCTCAACCCCGTGGAAAACGGCGAGCCCGTAATCAAGCTGGGAACGCCGTTGCTGACGGTAAAGGCCTGGATGTTTCCGGACGAGCCTAGAGAGCCTCCACCCGTGACGTAAAGAACGCCTCCGGATGGCGACAGCGCCATGTTGATCGGACTGACTCCCATGGGGAAAGGGCTGCCCGCAACGGGGGTCAGCGCGCCGGTACTGGCGCTGATGGAAAACACCGAAATGCTATAGGAGCCGGAATTGCCGACGTAGAGGAACGCCCCTGCCGAGTCCATCGCAAGCAACTGGGGGGACACGCCCACGGTTGTGCGCGGTGTGACTTCGGTCAGTGCCCCGGCTGACGAGATCGTGTACAAAGAAACGTCACCCTCGCCGGAGTTTGCGGCGTACAAATATTTTCCCGAAGGATGGATTGCCAAAGCCTGGACCGCCTGCCCTGCGATGACCGGACTTCCCGCCAACTGTGTGAGCACACCCGAATTCGGGTCCTCGCGGAAGATGACGATCTGATTCGTAGCGGGAATCGCCGCGTACAAGAATTTGCTGCTGGTCGACCCACAACCGATCCATGTGGCCATGCTCGCGCAAACAAGGAACAGAGCCGCTGCTTTCTTTAGCATCCGTGACTCCTGAAGGAATTTGACGAAAACGAAAATCGGAAATTCGCCGGCACCCGGCAACACTCGGGACGAATCTTTCGCTCAAGCGGTATTACGCGTGAGCTCCTATCATACGGGACAAACTGTCTTTCGCGCAGCAAGCATGCGGTCGTGATAGGTGCGATGCCGAAGGTCGGCGGCGAGGTTGCACGAGGCTTTCAGTCTGGCCAGTTTGCGACGCCGTATTCAGTCATGGGCGATGTATATCGGCTCAGTGCGCGGGACTCGGACGCGGGCTCACTGGTGGGCCTTCGTGCAAAGACTCCTCTGCGCCGCCGCGCAACGCCAACCGCAACCGGTCAAGATACACGTATACGACGGGCGTGGTGAACAGCGTCAGCATCTGGCTCACGATCAGGCCTCCGACAATGGTGATGCCCAGCGGTCGGTGCAACTCGGAGCCAGTTCCCCTGCCCAAAGCCAGCGGCAGTCCGCCCAGCAGAGCCGCCATGGTCGTCATCATAATGGGCCGGAACCGCAGAATACACGCTTCGAAAATCGCCTCCACCGGCTTCTTGCCCTGGGTGCGTTCGACTTCCAAGGCCACGTCGATCATCATGATCGCGTTCTTTTTCACCAGCCCAATCAGCAGAATGATGCCGATCGTCCCAATCACGTTCAGTTCGTTGTGCGTGAGGAGCAGCGCCAGTAGCGCTCCCACGCCCGCCGATGGCAGAGTCGACAGAATCGTGATGGGATGAATGTAGCTTTCGTACAGCATGCCGAGCACGATGTAGACCGTAATTAACGCGGTCAGAATCAGGATGGGTTCGCTTGAGAGCGAATCCTGAAAAGCAGCAGCCGTCCCCTGGAAGCTGGCCGAAATCGTCGGCGGGAAGCCGATCGTGCGTTCCGCATTCTCAATTGCCTGTGTCGCCTGGCCGAGTGAGACTCCCGGCGCCAGGTTGAAGGAGATCGTGACCGATGGCACCTGGCCCTGGTGATTCACCGCCAGAGGCGTGTTCGAGGGCTCGTAGTGCGTGAAGGCCGCCAAGGGGACGGGTGTTCCGGTGGTTGAGCGTAAATAGATGTTTTGCAGAGCCTCCGGAGTCTGCTGAAATTGCGGCGCAACTTCCATGACGACGTGATACTGGTTGAGCGGTCGGTACATGGTCGAAACCTGCCGTTGTCCAAACGCGTCATACAGCGCATTGTCCAAAGTCTGCGGAGTGATCCCTAGACGGCTGGCAGTATCGCGATCGATGACCAGCTTGGCCTGCAATCCCTTATCCTGCTGGTCTGAGTTCTGGTCGCGTAATTCCGGCAGGCTTCTCAGTTTCTGTAACAGGCGCGGCGCCCAGTTGTTCAAATCGTCGAGGTTGGCGGACTGCAGGGTGTACTGGTACTGCGCGTTGCCGAAGCGGCCGCCAATGGTGAGATCCTGGGCAGACTGAAGAATCAGCGTCGCGCCCGGCACCACCGCCAGCTTTCCGCGCAGACGGTTAATGACGTCGTCCGCGGTCACAACCGGGCAACGCTGCCAGAAATGTTGCGGATGGCAGTTATTGCGCTGCTCCAGAGGCTTGAGCATCATAAAGAAGCGGCCCTGGTTCAGCGCGGTATTTCCTCCCGCGAATCCCACCACGGAGTCGACCGCGGGATCTTTCATTACGATGCCGACATAACGCTGCATCTTGTCGCTCATGGACTGGAACGAGATGTCCTGCTCGGCCATCACGCCGCCCATAATGCGTCCCGTGTCCTGCTGAGGGAAGAAGCCCTTTGGGACTTTGATGTACAGATAAACGCTCAGGCACGCCACTAGAACGGTCACAGTCAGGGTGACGGGCTGGTGCGCCAGCACCCACGTCAGCGAATGACGGTAGGAGGCCAGGAGCCTGTTGAAGACCCACTCGCTGACACGGTAAAAGGCGTTGCGCTTTTCGTCCTTGGGAGGCCGCAAGAACTTTGCGCACATGGTCGGTGTGGTGGTGAGCGAAACGACCAAAGAAACGCCGATCGCGATACTTAGGGTCACCGCGAACTCGCGGAAGAGCCGTCCCACGATTCCGCCCATCATCAGCAGCGGAATGAACACGGCCACCAGCGAAACGCTCATGGAAACGACGGTAAATCCAATTTCAGCCGCGCCCTTGAACGCCGCTTGTACTGCGTCCATGCCATGCTCGACATAGCGGGTAATGTTTTCCAGAACCACGATGGCGTCATCGACGACGAACCCGGTGGAAATGGCGAGCGCCATCAATGAAAGATTGTCGAGACTGTAGCCCAGCAGGTACATTCCACCGAAGGTTCCGACCAGGGAAAGTGGAACAGCGATGCTCGGAATGATCGTGGCCCGCAGGGTGCGCAGAAATGCAAACACCACAAGGATCACGAGAAACACCGAGATAATCAGCGTCGTCTCGATGTCTTTGACAGAGGCGCGCACGGTTACGGTGCGGTCCATGGCAACCGAAAGGTTGATCGCGGGAGAAATCGAGGACTGCAGAAACGGCATCAGGGTACGGACCCGGTCGACCGTCTCTATGATGTTGGCGCCCGGCTGACGGAAGACGATGATGAGCACGCCGGGCTTACCATTGGCCAGGCCGATGTTCCGCCGGTCCGAGACGGAATCCAGGACATGAGCAACGTCACCCAGTCGCACCGCCGCTCCGTTGTTGTAGGCAACGATGAGCGGACGGTACTCGTCCGCGGTGAACAGTTGGTCCGTATCGGTGAAGGCGTACGACCTCGTGCCGCTGGAAACCTGGCCCTTGGGGCGGTTGGCGTTGGCCGCATTCAGAGCGTTGCGGACGTTGTCGAGTCCAACCCCCAGTTTGTTCAGCAGGGTTGGATTCACTTCCGCGCGCACCGCGGGCTGCGCGGCTCCGCCCACGAACACCTGGCCCACGCCGTCGACCTGCGCCAACTTCTGCGCCAGGATCGAGTCCGCGGCGTCGTACATCTGCGGCACTGTCATGGTGTCCGAGGTTAGCGCAAGAATCAGGATTGGTGCGTCCGCCGGATTTGCCTTGCGATAGCTCGGATTGCTGGGCATGTTCGCAGGCAGCTGGCTGCGTGCGGCATTGATCGAAGCTTGTACGTCGCGCGCCGCGGCGTCAATGTTCCGGTTGAGATCGAATTGCAGCGTGATGCTGGTCGTGCCCAATTGACTGGAGGAAGTCATCTGGTTCACGCCGGAGATGCGCCCGAACTGCCGCTCCAGAGGAGTCGCCACTGCCGAAGCCATGGTCTGCGGGTCCGCGCCCGGCAGGCCCGCGCCCACACCGATCACGGGAAAGTCGACTCTCGGCAGCGACGCTACCGGAAGAAAATTGAAGGCGAGAATCCCCGACATCAGGAGCGCCGCCGCCATCAATGATGTGCCAATCGGGCGCCGTATGAATGGGGTCGAAATACTCATTTCAAATCAATGCGTTCAAATCAGTACTTTCGAATTAGTTCGTCAAATCTATGCGTCTAGTCCGCCGACATGGGCTCGTGGGGGATCGGATTGCCGATCCGGTAACGCGAGAACTTGTGCGCCAGCCGGTCGAACCACAAATAGACCACCGGCGTCGTGTACAGCGTCAACAACTGGCTGAGCAGCAATCCACCGACAATGGTGATGCCCAGAGGCCGCCGCAGTTCCGCGCCCGTTCCCGATCCTAGAGCGAGCGGCAGTCCGCCCAGCAGCGCCGCCATCGTCGTCATCATGATGGGCCGGAAACGCAGCAGGCATGCCTGATAAATCGCTTCCTCCGGCGGCTTGTGCTCTTCGCGTTCGGCTTCGAGCGCGAAGTCAATCATCATGATGGCGTTCTTCTTCACAATGCCGATCAAAAGTATGATGCCGATCAGCGCCACCACGGTTAAGTCATTCCCGGTGATCATCAGCGCCAAAATCGCGCCTACGCCCGCCGACGGAAGGGTGGAAAGGATCGTCACGGGATGGATGTAGCTCTCATACAGAACCCCGAGCACGATGTAGACGGTGATCACGGCGGCCAGAATCAGATAGGGTTCGGATGCCAGCGAATTCTGAAACGCCGCTGCCGTGCCCTGAAATGCCGCGTGGATGCTGGGAGGCAGCTGAATTTCTTTTTCTGCCTGCTGAATTGCCTTGGTGGCGTCGCCGAGCGAGGCGCCAGGCGCAAGATTGAATGAAAGCGTCACGACGGGAAACTGCCCCTGGTGGTTGACGGCCAGCGAGGCGTTGCTCGACCGCATCCGTGTGAACGTCGAGATAGGAACCGGAGCGCCGCTGGTGGTCACGGCCGCTCCGTTGGCCGTGGGCGCGCCAGAGTTCGGCGTTACCGTGCTGGGGCGGATGTAAATGTCTTTCAATGCTTCGGGAGTCTGCGCGAAATTCGGCAGAACTTCCAGGATGACGTGGTACTGGTTCAATTGCGTAAAGATGGTTGAAACCTGCCGCTGTCCGAAGGCGTCATACAGCGTGTTGTCGATAGCTTGTGGGAAGATTCCCAGCCGCGAAGCCGTGTCCCGGTCGATCGTGACGTTCGTCTTGAGCCCGCCGTTCAGCTGGTCAGTAGCCACGTCGGTTAACGCCGGCAGGGTTCGTAGCTTGGCCACCAGCTTCGGGGTCCACTGCGCCAGTTCCTGCGCGTCCGCATCTTCGATGGAATACTGGAACTGGGTGCGGCTCACCCGGTCTTCCACCGTGAGATCCTGCACGGGCTGCATGTAGAGCGTAATGCCGTCGACTTTCGCCAGTTCGGGCTGCAGCCGGCGGATGATCGCGGAAGCGTCGTCGGAGCGCTCATCGCGTGGCTTCAGGTTGATCTGGATCCGGCCCTCATTGGGCGTTGTGTTCGTGCCATCGACTCCAATGAATGACGACAGGCTGTCTACCGCTTTGTCCTGCAGAATGATCTTCGCCAGTTCCTGTTGCCGCTGCGCCAAGGCCTCGAAGGAAATGAAATCGGGCGCTTCCGATACGCCCAGGATGACTCCCGTATCCTGCACCGGGAAAAATCCTTTGGGCACGATCACGTACAAGAACAGAGTAAGGACGAGCGTTCCGAAGGTTACTAGCAGCGTCGCGGTCTGGTGCTTCAAAACCCATTTCACGGTCCGGCCGTAGAATGCAATGATGCGGTTGTAGTAATCCTCGGTGAGTTCGTAGAAGCGCCCCTGCTGGCCTTCCCCGCGATGCTTCAGAAGTTTCGCGCACATCATGGGCGTCAGCGTTAGCGAAACTCCCGCTGAAACTAGAATCGTCACCGCCAGTGTCACCGCAAACTCGCGGAAGAGCCGGCCCACGATGTCGCCCATGAACAACAGCGGGATCAGCACCGCGATGAGTGAAACGGTCAGCGAAACAATCGTGAACCCGATCTGTCCCGCGCCTTTCAACGCGGCGTCCAGCGGCGAGTCTCCGGCCTCCAGGTAGCGATCGATGTTTTCGATCATGACGATGGCGTCATCCACCACGAAGCCGGTGGAGATGGTCAGCGCCATGAGCGTCAGATTGTTGAGGCTGTAGCCGAGCAGATACATCACGCCGAAAGTTCCGATGAGCGAGAGCGGCACGGCCACACTCGGAATCACCGTGGCGGCAAGATTCCGTAAGAACAGGAAGACCACCAGCACGACCAGCGCGATCGCCAGCATCAGCTCAAATTCCACGTCCTTGACGGAGGCGCGGATCGTCGTCGTCCGGTCGGTCAGAATCTGCACCTTCACCGCCAGCGGCAGCGAAGCCTGCAGCTGGGGCAGAAGCTTCTTGATCCGGTCGACGACGCTGATGATGTTGGCGCCCGGTTGGCGCTGGATGTTGACGATCACCGCGGGCGTCAGATTCATCCACGCGGCGAGGCGGTTGTTCTCCGTTCCGTCGATGACGTTGGCTACATCGCTCAGCCGCACCGGTGCGCCGTTGTGGTACGCGACGACGATCGGCTTGTACTGATCGCTGGAAAAAAGCTGATCGTTGGCGCCGATGGTGTAGGATTGCCGCGCGCCATCGATCACCCCCTTCGCTTGATCCACGTTCGCCTGGGCCAGCGCCGCACGCAGATCCTCCAGGCTCAAGCCGTAGGATGCCAGCGCAGTTGGATTGGCCTGAATGCGTACCGCGGGCTTTTGCCCACCGCTGATCGAGACCAGTCCCACGCCGGGCAGCTGTGAAATCTTCTGCGCCAGCGAGGTATCTGCAAGATCTTCCACTTTCGAGAGCGGCAGGGAATCCGACGTCAGAGCCAGCGTAAGAATCGGCGCGTCGGCCGGATTGACCTTGTTGTAGATCGGAGGATTCGGAAGGTCAGTCGGCAGGTAGGTTGAGCCGGAGTTAATCGCAGCCTGCACCTGCTGCTCTTCTACGTCGATATTCTGATCGAGCCCGAACTGCAGCGTGATGACCGAACTGCCGAACGAACTAGTCGAGGTCATCTGGCTCAGGCCGGGCACCTGGCCGAACTGCCGCTCCAGCGGAGACGTGACCGACGACGCCATGACATCGGGATCTGCGCCCGGATAGAACGTCACCACCTGAATTGTCGGGTAGTCCACTTCCGGCAGCGCCGAAACGGGCAGTTGCATGAACGCAACCCACCCCACCAGAAGCACGCCGACCATGAGCAGCGTGGTTGCGACCGGCCGGAGAATGAATAGCCGTGAAGGACTCATGAACCTGATGTTCCTGGAGCTGGAGTTCCTGGTGCTGGGGTTCGGGAGCCGGGCGTGGAACCCGGAGTTCTCGCTGCCTGCCGACCTACAGCTCCAGCGGGCACAACACCAGTCGGGCTCGCAGCACGGGGCTCGATCTTGCTGCCTCTCTGCAGCTTGTCCTGCCCGTCAGTGACGACGACCTCTCCGGGATTGAGCCCGGCGGTGATAACCGTCGTGTCTCCCTGTGTGAGCGACACAGTAACCGGACGGTCCTGCACCGTCTTGTCAGGATTGACCGCATAAACAAATGTCCCCTGCGGGCCACGAAGAATCGCGGCAGTCGGTACGACGGTGCTGTCTTTACGCGTCTCCAGAAGCAGGTCGGCGTTGACGAACTGGTTCGGCCACAGCTGGTTGTCTTTGTTGTCAAAAACCGCCTTGAGCTTCGCCGTGCCGGTCGTCGGATCAATCTGATTGTCAATCGTGAGCAGCTTGCCGGTCGCCAGTTTTGTCTGGTCGTCGCGGCTGAAAGCATCGACCTCCAGCGTGCCTTGCTTCATGTGCTTCGATACGTTCGGCAGGACGTCTTCAGGCAACGTGAAGATGACGGCGATCGGCTGCAGCTGCGTCAAAATCAACATGGGATTCGTGTCTGAGGCGTGGATGATGTTGCCCGGGTCGACTTGCCGTAGTCCAACGCGCCCGTTGAAGGGCGCGGTAATGTGGCAATAAACAATATTGAGCTTGGCGGTCTCGATCTGCGCCTGGTCCGTGCGCACGGTACCATCGAGTTGGTCGACCAGAGCCTTCTGCGTGTCGACCTGCTGCTGGGCAATGCTGCCCGAAGGAATCAGAGCGGTATAGCGCTCGAGATTCAGCCTGGCGTCGCGCAGTTGCGCCTGGTCTCGAAACAACTGCGCCTGCATCTGATCCAATTGCGCCTGATAAGGACGGGCGTCAATCTCGATCAGCAGTTCTCCCTCGCTGACGTTTTGCCCCTCCTGGAAGTTGACCTTCATGATCTGTCCGTCAACCCGGCTCTTGATGTTCGCGGTATTGAACGCTGTGACCGCGCCCAACCCGCTCAGGTAAACCGGCACGTCCTGGCGCTGCACCGGAGCCGTTGCCACCGAAATGGCGCGCGGGGCCGCGGCCTGCGCTTTTTGCTGCTTGGAGTCGGCGCTGCTGGTACAGCCAAGGAAACAAGTGCAAATGGCTATAAAGGTAAGGATCGCCACGATGCGGCACACGCCTACCATGGTCACGCACGGTCTTTCTTCAGAGAGATCAATCATGTTCACAGGTTTTAGTCCGTCGCCGCGATTTTCGACACAGGCTCGGCGCGAGATGCAAGTATTAGACGTAAGCATTGTAGGCTCGGTTGCGGCAACTCGACCCCGGGAGGCAGGATATTTTCGAGCAAAGGGAGCCTCCCCAGGAGTGGCTCAGGCAGGAACCAGAAATGCAGTTGCTATAGTAAAACCGCTCCCTACCAGCATCAACCGCCACTGGGGGGCAGGTCAAGGCTGGGGCGAAGGTTTTACAAATCTTTACTCGCTTTGACTTCTCTTGACTGTTACGAGGCTTTGAGCGCAGAAGGAGCAGGATGCTGCGTCTCGTACGCTGCAATTTCCGCTTCGTGCTGCAGAGTGAGCCCAATGTCGTCGAGGCCGTTTAACAGGCAATGCCGGATGAATTCGTCGACGGAGAATTTCGCACGAAATCCCTTCGCATCGCGGACTTCGCATTGTTCGAGGTCGATCGTGAGCTGGTAGTCATCGATGTCCTGTGCTCGCTGCATGAGTTGCGCAACTTCGTCTTCACTGAGCCGCACGGCGAGGAATCCATTCTTGGTGCTGTTGTTGGCGAAAATGTCGGCAAAGGAAGACGAGATCACCGCGCGGAACCCGAAGTCCGCCAGTGCCCACACCGCATGTTCGCGTGACGATCCGCAGCCAAAGTTCTTTCCCGCAACCAGGATGCTCGCGCCTTCATAGCGCGGCTCGTGCAACACGAAGTCGGGATTCTTGGTTCCGTCGGCGCCAAAGCGCCAGTCATAGAACACAAACTGGCCAAAGCCCGTGCGCTCGATCCTCTTCAGAAATTGTTTGGGGATGATCTGGTCGGTATCGACGTTGACCCGGTCAAGTGGCGCCACGCGGCCGCGATGGACAGTAAATGGTTTCATCGTGTCTTCCCGTAAATCGAATGTCTGCTCGGCGTCTTCCCGAGCGGAGCCGTTCTTCAGGCGAAGCGAGGGATCTCGCGCGCATTAAGTCAAACTACTGATATTTCCAATTCCGGATGTCGGTGAAGTGACCCGCAATCGCCGCCGCAGCAGCCATCATCGGACTTACCAGGTGTGTCCGTCCTCCGCGCCCCTGCCGGCCTTCAAAATTGCGGTTGCTGGTCGAAGCGCAGCGCTCTCCGGGCTGGAGAATGTCAGGATTCATTCCCAGACACATCGAACATCCCGACTCGCGCCACTCAAATCCAGCATCCTGAAAAATCCGGTGCAGGCCTTCCTGCTCGGCCGTGCGTTTCACAGTTTGCGATCCCGGCACCACCATCGCTCGCACCTTTTTGCTCACGTGATGTCCCTTGGCCACGCGCGCTGCCGCTCGCAAATCTTCGATGCGCGAATTTGTGCACGATCCAATGAACACGCGATCGATCCCGATATCTTCAATCCTCTTGCCCGGCTCGAGCCCCATGTACTGCAAAGCAAGTTCGGCGGCTCGCCGATCCGACTCAGCTAATCCCTTGACCTCCGGCACGCGCCCCGTCACGGGGGCTACCATGCCCGGATTCGTGCCCCAAGTCACGAACGGGCAAAGCTGGGCGCCATCGATCTCGACAACTTTGTCGAAGGTCGCGCCTTCATCACTCGGAAGGCTGTGCCAATGCGCGACTGCCTTCTCCCATTCCGCATTCTTGGGAGCGAAGCGCTTTCCCTTCACGTATGCGATGGTCGTCTCGTCGGGCGCGACCATGCCGGCCCGCGCACCCGCTTCGATGCTCATGTTGCACAGCGTCATGCGGCCTTCCATCGAGAGCGCGCGCACAGCGGGACCGGCATATTCGATTACATGCCCGGTCGCGCCGTCGGTTCCGATCTGGCCGATAATCCCAAGCGCCAGATCCTTCGCGGTCACGCCCTCCGCCAGACGTCCGCGCACGTCGATCTTCATCGTCTTCGGAGTCTGCTGTGCCAGGCACTGCGTCGCCAGCACATGCTCCACCTCCGACGTCCCAATTCCAAAAGCCAATGCGCCGAACGCCCCGTGCGTACTCGTATGGCTGTCGCCGCAGACAATGGTCATGCCCGGCTGCGTCAAACCCAACTCCGGGCCAATTACGTGGACGATCCCCTGATCCGGCGAATCCATATCGAACAGCCGGATGCCGAACTCCTTGCAGCTCAACTGCAAGGCGGAAATTTGCTTGGCTGCAATCAGGTCGGTAATTGGAGTGCCGCGAGGCTCGGTAGGAATATTGTGATCGACAGTAGCCACGGTGCGCAGCGGTTGCCGCACCTTGCGTCCCGCAGCGCGCAAGCCGTCAAATGCCTGCGGCGATGTCACCTCATGCACCAGATGCAAATCGATATAAAGGATAGGCGACCGCCCCGCCGGCTGCGCCACCAGGTGTGCGTTCCAAATTTTCTCAAATAGCGTTTTCTTCTGTGCCATTCAATTCTGCTCGATTGCCCCAATACCAGATTCGGCTAACGTGGTGTCGTGATCGCACCTTGCGACGCCGACCAAACCAGCGCCGCATATTTCGCGAAGACGCCCTTTGGATAACGCGGTTGCGGCGCCTTCCATTGCGCCATACGCCGGCGCAAAACCTCGTCGCTGATTTCGACTACCAGTTCGCGCTTGTTCACGTCGAAGCGAATCATGTCACCGTCGCGCACGCCGGTGATCGGACCTCCTAGCGCAGCCTCCGGAGAAACATGTCCCGCCATCAGTCCACGGGTCGCACCACTGAAGCGTCCGTCGGTTAACAGCGCCACTGAGCCGCCAAGTCCTTCGCCCACAATCGCGGCCGTGACGCCCAGCATCTCGCGCATCCCAGGGCCGCCCTTCGGTCCTTCGTTGCGGATCACAACCACATCGCCGACTTGAATCTTCTTCGCCGTGACCGCAGCCATCGCGTCTTCTTCGGACTCGAACACGCGCGCTGGCCCGCGATGCTCCAGCCGTTCATGCCCGCTGATCTTGGCGACGCAGCCTTCCGGCGCAAGATTTCCTTTCAGAATGACGAGACCGCCAGTCGCCTTCAGAGGCTTCTCGAGTGGAACAATCACTTCCTGTCCCGGAGTCTCGACTGCGGTCTCGCTCTCGGCGCCAATCGTTTGTCCTGTAACCGTCTTTGCCGATGGATGCAGATACTTGCCAAGCACGAGTCGCCTTGCCAGCAGCCGAATGCCGCCTGCGCGGTGCATGTCCGAGGCCACGAAGCGCCCGGACGGCTTGAGATCAGCGAGCACCGGAGTGCGAGCGCTCACCGTCTGAAAGTCCTCAATGTCCAACTCAACTCCCGCCTCGCGCGCAATCGCCAGCAAGTGCAAGACCGCGTTGGTCGATCCGCCAGTCGCAGCGACCGAAGCAATCGCATTCTCAAAGGCGTCGCGGGTGAGAATGTCGCGCGGCTTGATTCCGTTCTGCAGCACATTCATCACAACCTTGCCGCAAGCAAACGAAATGTCGTCTTTCCCGGGATCCATCGCCGGAACGCTGTTGAAGCCCATCGGCGAGAGACCGATCATCTCCATCACGGTCGACATAGTGTTCGCCGTGTACTGACCGCCACAGGCGCCCGCGCCCGGACACGCCGCGTCTTCTAGCCCGCGAAGATCGGCGTCACTCATCT
>Ga0187819_10001023_pt1 | contig 14355 bp, 11 predicted proteins | sample NC_wetland_sal_i_15_FD_132411 | JGI IMG/M metagenome (GOLD analysis project Ga0187819, IMG submission 132411) | Wetland sediment microbial communities from Neuse River Estuary, North Carolina, USA - SO4_4 | ecosystem: Environmental > Aquatic > Freshwater > Wetlands > Sediment | place: USA... | reverse complement strand
TCGGCACCACGTTGCGCGCCACGCGCAGACGCTTGTAGTAAGCCTCGTTCCCCATGCCGTTCAGTTCTTTGATGGTGACGTAATAACTCTTGCTGTCCTGCACGCCGGTATAGGCAAGATAGGCGAGCGAGACTAGGATCAACACCGTCACCGAACCAAATTTCAAATATTTGCTGGTTTCACTCGACATGAAAACGTCTCACCCCTGTGTAAAAACTGTACGCGCCGCCCGTTTGCCGGTCAAGGCGTAGCGCCGCCGTCCCGGCGGCTGTCCGGCGGGCGTCCGCGTCCGCCGCGCCAGTGCTAGCAGCCCCTGCTGCAAGTGAGGTTCGTATCAGGGCATCGCTTCAGCGATGCCGCAAGCGCTGCGTTATGATGCGCCTTTAGGCGCTGGCTCTCGGCGTCTGAGTCTTACCGCAGGCCGCTAGCTCCCCGTTTCCCGCTCGTAAGGCTTTTGCATATAGCGGCGGGTTTCATCAAGCGCGCCCTGGGTGTTGTCGTTGGTCTGAAGAGCTTGCCGGTATTCATTGACCGCGCGCTCGCGCTGGCCGGTTACATCGAAAATCTTGCCCAGTTGCAGGTGGCTCCAAACCTCTGTCCAGCGCGGCTCACCGTCGCCATTCAGCGACTCGCGGTAGGCGTTCGCCGACGCCTGATAATTCTTCTGCAGGAAAAACACTTCGGCGATCCGGTAATGCGCCAGCGAACTGTTCTTATTGACTCCAAGCGCCTTGTTGAATTCGAGCAGCGCGCCCGCCAGATCGCCTTGCTGGGTCAGGCCCTGTCCGCGCACGATCGACGACCGCAGCTTGATGTCGGCCGAGTTCGTCAGCACGCGGTTTTCAGGATCGATCGAGATCCGTCGCGGCCGTCCAAAGGTTTCGACCGAAAACGGAGAATTCGTCCCCACCACCTCAATGCGCTTTTCTTCCGTTTTGCCGTCGGTGTCGATTCTCAGATTTACCGGCATGCGGAACAGATCCAGATCCTGGCTGATCGCGCCGACGATGCGGAAGCCCTTGCTCCGGCCCAGCCGGTAGATCGTGTACTTGGCTTTAAACTCTGGCGCGCTGGTGGAATCCATCCACTGGGTGTAGAACCAGGTGAGTTTTTCGCCGTACACGGTCTCGGTAAGCTTGCGGAAATCGTCGGTGCTGGCGGACTTACCCGCATATTTTGTGGCGAAATCACGCATGATCTTCAGATACTTGGGCTCGCCCACCACCCAGCGCAGCATGTGCAGGATCATGGCGCCCTTGTCGGTCACCAGCGACTGAAATTCCGGTGAAAATTCGTCGAGCTTGTCGGCGCTCGAAAGCGGCACGCTGTCATAGGCGAGCGCTCCCACCGACATGTCCTTCACCATCTCCTCGAGCCCCGCTGCGCCCGCCGCGCTCTCCACGTAGCGAGCTTCGGAGTAGCGCGAAAAGCCGTCGCTGATCCACCAGTCGTTTTTCGATGCCGGACTCACCGACACTCCCCACCACTGATGGGCAATCGTATTCGCCAGCAGCCGGTAGTTAATCTTCTCCGTAATGGCGCGGCTCGAAAGCGCCGCGATTTCCGGCGCCCATGCCGAGGGCACCGTGTCATCCGGGAGCTCCACGACTTTTAACCGCGTCGAAGGCGCGTTTCCATACTGCGTAACGAAAAAGGTGAACGCCTTGACCGCCGTCGAGGCGTACTCCGCGCCCAAATCCTTCTTATCGGGCTTGAAGAATACGTGCAAATCGATGCCCGCTTCGTCACTCTTGAATTCCTGAAACGTGCCCGCAATGATCGTGCCCGGGAAACTCGGCTTGTCCCATCGAAAGCTGAAGGTCTTGGTGTTCGCCAGAGCGGTCGCGGCCATCTTTGGAGTGAGGGCTGCCTCCGCCGCGGCCGACTCCTTCCCGCTGCCGATCGCCACCATGTGCGCCGGGACGGTCACGTTGATGGTGGAGGTAAAGCGATTGACGCCGTATCCCGCAACCGGAAACCAGAGGCCGGAATAGAGCAGATAACTGGTGTCAGGGCCAACGTAGGCGAGCTTCAATCCCGGCACCGGGCTGTCGTCGGCGTTTTCCAGCGTGCCTTCGTATTCGAAGTAAAAGGTCGTGCTCGCATTCTTGGCAATGCCGCTCGATAGCGCAATGCGCACCGTCGAATCCTGCGTGTTGCGCTCCGGAGTGAGTGGCTTGTTGTTCGCGTCCGTCAGCTTCGTAATGCGCAGCGCGTTGTTCAGCTGAAACGTGGCCACGCTGAGGTCTTCGAGCGCCGTGACCTTCACCGTGGCGCGCGCGCTGAGCTTGTGCGTCTGCGGCAGAAGTTCGACGTCGATCTGGTAGTCGTCCACGCGCAGCCGCGGTTTCTCGGCCGCCCGCGCCGCAACCACGCACAGAAAAAAGACAACCGTCAAACCGAGCGCCCGGCGCGCCGGTCGAGAGTGGCAAAGCTTCAAGTAGAGTCTCCTGGCAGGGCTACAAATTTTAAGATGTCAATTTTCCCGCAAAAGATGCTGGGAGGACAAGGGTTAGCGAAATTTTCGTGTGGCGCGGACACTCCTGTCCGCGTGCCTTTGACTTACCGGATTCATTGTCCCTTGATTTCCTTCAAGATGATCTCCGCCGCCATTTCCGACGGATGAGCGCCGCTGTCGCCGAGCTTCAGCCTCGCCTTCACCCCCGCCAGCCGCTCGATCATGCGCATCCGCGGCTCCCCGTCAGGGATGATCTTCTTCATCTCGGTGACGATGTTTTCCGCCGTGAACCTATGCTGCACCAACTCTGGCACGACCTCCTCCTCCGCAATCAGGTTGACCATGGCAAAGTAAGGAACCTTGACCCGCGGCTTGCCTAAAGCGTAGGTGAGCGTCGATACACGGTACACCATAACAAACGGAGTGCCCATGAGCGCCGCTTCGACGGTGGCTGTCCCGCTAGCCACGATCGCGGCGCGCGCGTGGTAGAGCGCAGGCAAAGCCTCGGGAACCAGGTGAATAGCTCGCTGTAGAGACGTGGCTGGCCGCGTCTCCGTCAGTTCCCGGAGAAACGCCGCGTCCAGGGTGCGCGCCACCGGCAGCAGAAATTCATAGCCGCCGCCCAACCGACCCGCCGCCTCAAGTATCGTAGGCAGATTCATGCGCACTTCTTTCCGGCGGCTGCCCGGCATCAGCACGATCCATGTCTTCGCAGCGTCGAGGTGATTTTCGACGGCATAAGCCTCGCGAGCAATTGCAGGCGCAGGCAGATCGGCCAGCGGATGGCCAACAAACGTAGCGTCCACTCCACGATCGCGATAGAACTTTTCTTCAAAGGGAAAAATCACCAGCGCCTTGTCGACATACTTGCGCAGCAACTTCACCCGTCCCTGCCGCCAAGCCCAGAATTGCGGGCAGACGTAGTAAACCACCGGAATGCCGCGCCGGCGCATCTGCCGCGCCACACGCCAGTTAAAAGCCGGGGCATCGATCACGACCGCCAGCGCCGGACGTTTCTCATCCGCTGCGTAAATCAATTTCCGATAGAGCCCCAGAATCCGAGGCAGACGGCTAACAACCTCAGTAATGCCAACGACCGCAAGGTCCCTGGCATCGACAACAATCTCGCATCCAGCAGCGCGCATGCGCTCCCCGCCCGCGCCAAAGAATTCGATCTCCCCGGCTCGCGTAGGGGCGGACGCATTCGTCCGCCCAGCCGAGCGAAGCTCCGCCACCCGCCGCATTGCTTCCATGAGTTGCGCCCCATACATTTCGCCCGAGGCTTCACCGGCTGAGATCAGGACACGCACGGGTCACATTGTAACGGGGCAGATGGAACGGTGTTCAATCGTCGGCATTCGCCGTGACCGGGGGAGCTCCCGCTGGCAGCTCCTGATCCTTATACTGCAGCTGATACAGCTTGTAGTAAATTCCACGCTGGGCCAGCAGTTGCTGGTGCGATCCCATCTCGCGGACTTGGCCTTTGTGCATCACGATGATCTTGTCAGCGCGCTGAATCGTCGACAGCCGGTGCGCGATGATCAGCGCCGTCCGTCCTTCCACCATGCGGTTGAGCGCGTCGCGCACCCGAAACTCGGTTTCCGTATCCACGCTCGAAGTCGCCTCGTCGAGAATCAGAATCTTCGGATTATGCGCCAGCGCCCGCGCGAAACTGATCAACTGCTTCTGTCCGGTCGAAAGCGTAGAGCCCCGTTCGCGCACTTCTTCTTTAAATCCTCCCGGCAAGGTTCGAATGAAGTCGGCCAGATTGACATCCTCCGCGGCCTGCTCCACGTCTGTGTCCTGAATGCGCGCCGTCCCCAGCCGGATGTTGCCCGCAACCGTGCCGCTGAACAGAAACGGATCCTGCAACACAACCCCGAAACGCCCGCGCAGGTCGTCGAGATTCATGTCTTTAATATCCACGCCGTCGATACGAATCGCTCCCCGCTGCACATCGTAGAAGCGCATCAGCAGCGAAATCAGCGTAGTCTTCCCTGCCCCGGTGTGGCCGACGACGGCGATAGTCTCGCCCGGCTCCAGCGCAAAATTGACATCGCGCAAAACCCAGTCCGGCTCGCCAGCCTGCGTAGGGACGGACGCATTCGTCCGCCCAGCGGAGCGAAGCTCCGCAGCTTGCGTAGGGACAGCCGCCCTCGGCTGTCCAGCGGAACGAAGCTCCGCTAGCCGACTCAAAGAGTCGGCAGGCTTCTCTGTGGGCGATTTGTTTCCATACGCGAACCACACATGATCAAACTCAATCCGCCCCGGACCCTGCGGTTCCTTCGTAACCGCCGGCGACGTCACTTCAATCTTCGTATCCAGCAGCTTGAACACGCGCTCCCCCGCCGCCATCGCCGACTGCAGAATGTTGTACTTCTCGCTCAAATCCTGAATCGGACGAAAGAACCGCTGCGCGTACTGCATGAACGCCACCAGCACGCCGAGCGTCATCGGAATCGCCAGCAGATGGAGCTGGCCCTTGTTTATGGCCAGGCTGGAGACACCCACGTGCCGAATGATTTCCGTTCCGCCGAACCAGACGATGCTGGCCACCGCGATCGACGCCAGCACTTCGACCACCGGGTAATACACCGCATAGGCCAGGATGGCGTCTTTGAATGCCTCCATGTGCGAAGCATTGATGTCGGAAAACTTATTGAACGCCCGCTTCTCGCGATTGAAAAGCTGCAAGACCAGCATCCCCGAGACCGCTTCCTGCAGATACGAGTTGATGCGGGCGATCGCCGTGCGAATGCGCCGGTAGGAATCGCGCACCTTGTCGCGGAAAATCTTGGTCGCGTACACGATCAGCGGCAGCACCGCGAACGTGATCAGCGCCAGCTTCCAGTTCGTATTCATCATGATGGCGATAATGCCGGCCAGCACGAACACGTCCTCGAAAATCGAAACCACGCCCGCCGTAAACATTTCATTCAGCGCGTCGACGTCCGTGGTCACGCGCGTCACCAACCGTCCCACCGGATTCTTGTCAAAAAAGCCGACGTGGATATGCTGCAAATGGCGAAAGATCTGCCGGCGCAGATCAAACATCACTTTCTGCCCCGTCCACTGCATCAGGTAAGTCTGGACAAATTCCAGCACGAAAGTGAAAACCAGAATCCCAACATAGAGTCCGCCAATCTGCGCGATGCCGGTCAGCGGAGTGCTGCTCAGCCGGTCGCCAATCCAGGAATGCGAGGTCGGCGACTTCGCCAGATATTTATCAATGGCGATCATGGTGAGGAACGGCCCCAGCACGTCCAGCCCAGACTTCAGGATGATCGCCCCGAGCGCCACCGCCACGTGCAACTTGTACGGACGCAGATACATAAGCAGCCGCCGCATCAGCCGGCCGTCGTACGCTTTGCCTAATACTTCTTCTTCCTGATTAGAGGCCATGGGTGGCGCAAGACCACATCAAATTCGTGATGATCCTGCTTAAGCGTAAACGCTAAGCTTATCGCAAAAGCATCAACGTAAATAGATGGCGGAACGGCCACAAAGATGGAGAAGTTTCAGAACAAGCCAGTATCGTGTTCCACAAATCTCTGTCATAAATCTAGCTTGTCCTCGGCCCCGGAGGGGCGACCGAGCTTAGCCCAGCGCTTCAGCGCTGGGACAAGTGAAAAAGATGACTCAAATCCCGGAGGGACGACGAGTCCTCACGTACACTCTCAGCGCTCGGCCAGTTGCCGTTGCACAAACAGGAAATAAAAAGCCAGCACGACCAGCAGAAATCCGTTCACGCTGAGGACGATGGGCGCCGTAAACAACGGCACCAGCCATCCCGATAACAGATTCCCCATGGGCATGCCGCCGCGGAAGGCGAAGTTATACACGCTCATAACCCGCCCGCGCATTTCGTTCGTGGTAATCAGCTGCACCAGCGAGTTCACCGTGGCAAATACCGCCATCATGGACGCGCCGACCAGCACCAGGAATGTATCGCTCAGCGGCAGCGACCGCGAAAGCGCAAAGCCCGCAATCCCCGTGCCGAGCGTGGCGAGCGCCACGAGAGCAACCCGCCCCTTTCTCTTTATGTTGCCCGCGCCCGCGATCGCCAGCGAGCCGCAAATCGAACCGATTCCCATCAGCGCGAGCAGATTGCCGTAAGTTTCCGGCCCGCGATGAAAGATGTCTTTCACAAAAACAGGAAAGTAGGTACGCAAGGGCATGCTCAAAAAGGTCATCAAGAACGCCAGGATGATCAACGCTTCCATCGAATGCTGCTTGCGAACAAAGTGAATGCCCTGCTTCAGGCTTGTGAACATCGATTCCGTGGCCTTCAGCGGTTGGAATCGCGATCGTATGATGGACAAAGACACAATGGGCGCCAGAAAAGAAAGTGCGTTGAGTCCAAAACACCACTTCTCGCCCAACTTCGCCAACGCTTGACCGGCAAGTGCCGGACCCACCATGACTGCGACGTTGAATTGAATCGAATTCAGCGCGATGGCGTTCGGCATGTCTTCCCGTTCCACCAGCGTAGGAATCAACGCCTGGTACGCCGGACCGCCAAATGCCTGAGCGAAACCCGAAACAAAGGAAAGGCAAAGAATGTGCCACACATGGACTAGTCCGGTCGCGACCAGAATGGTAAGCAGGCCGGCGCTCGCCATTTGAACGTACTGCGAGGCAAGCAGAATTTTCCGGCGCTCCACGCGATCGGCCACCACGCCGCCAATCAGGGAGAAAAGAAAGATGGGGATGCCGCCAAGAAACTGATCCAGCGCCAGCAGGAATGCCGAGTGACTGAGCCGGTAAATCAGCCAGCCCTGCGCCACGATCTGCATCCAGGTGCCGATGCTCGACGTGCAGGCGCCAAACCACATCAGACGAAAATCGCGATATTGAAATGCTTTGAAAACCCGCCGGATCAATTCGAGCGCCCCCGTGAAAAGGCTACCATGCACCTTCACCCGGGTAAGGTGAGTAGAACGAAATCAACATAGTCACCGCTATTGAATCTTCCTGGGCGTTCGCGTCTTACCCGTTTGCGCCGCCCTCGGCCCGGCTTTAGCAGGTCTGCAGTCGCGCTCGCGGCAATTCGGGCATACGACCTTCGCATTCTTTTCGGCCATTTCGTGCAGGAAGGCGGAAAACGTCTTGCCGCAGTGCTCACATAAAGCATCAACCGTCTCAGTGCTCGAATTTGTGCTGGTCACCGTTCTACCTCTGACTTGTTGATCCTATCCGTCGTGCGCGGGCTTCATTTTATTCTAAGGAGCGTTCCGGCAACCTGCCCGGAGGCCCGTCCCCTAGAATGGCAATAGCAATAATTTAAGAGCATGCCCCTCGGCCTCTACATCTCGGTCCCCTTCTGCCGGACCAAATGCAGCTACTGCAACTTCGCCTCTGACGTGTTTTCAAAGTCCGCTTACGAAAACTACGTCGCCCGCGTGATCGAAGATATCGCCAACTCGCGCCAGCTCGCGTCGGGGCTGGCTTGCACACTTGACGATAGCGCCGACTCCATCTATCTCGGCGGAGGAACGCCCTCCCTCCTCGAGGCCGCGCAGTTGCTGCGCATCTTCGCCGCCGTCCGCGCTCAATTTGCACTTACGCCCGATGCCGAAATCACCGTCGAATGCGCTCCGGGAACGCTCACCCCCGTTCTCATCGAAACCTTACTGCAATGCGGCGTGAACCGCGTGAGTCTGGGAGTGCAGTCGTTTGTCGATCAGGAAGCGCAGTCCGTCGGGCGGTTGCACAAGCGCTCCACGGTCCTCGAAGAAATCGACCGGTTGCGTAAGACGGGCGTCGCCAACATCAACATTGATCTGATTGCCGGGTTACCGCACCAGTCGGAGGAGAGCTGGGCTTACTCAGTGTCGGAAACGATTGCGACGGGCGTACCCCACGTAAGTGTTTACATGCTCGAAGTCGACAACGATTCCCGCCTGGGCAGAGAACTGATTGCCGGAGGCGCCCGCTACCACGCCCACTTTGTTCCCAACGAAGACGCGACCGCGGATTTCTACGAACAGGCATGCCAGATGCTCGCGTCCGCCGGCATCGCGCAGTATGAAATTTCCAACTTTGCCCGCGCCGCCTCACCGTCGCAAAATAACGAGTCCCGCCACAATTTGAAATATTGGACCCGCCAGCCTTATCTCGGCTTCGGCGTCGACGCCCACTCGATGCTTGCAGTCGATCGTCACCAGGCGATCCGCTTCGCAACCCCCGACTCGCTCGACGCCTACATGAATCGTGCGCCGCATACCGTCACGCCGGTTTCCGCGCAAGCCGCAATCGAAGAATATTTCTTCCTCGGCCTGCGTCTAAATCGCGGCATCGATCTCAAGACCTTGTTGAAGTTATTTAAGAGTTGTCATCCTGACCCTGAGCCTGTCGAAGGGGAAGGACCTGCTGGTTGGGAGTCCGCAATCCACCAATGCGTGCAAGAAGGCCTGCTCGAACAGCAAGGCACCATCCTGCGCCTCACCGCGCGCGGCCGTCTCTTATCGAATGAAGTGTTTGCCAGATTCCTGACCGAAGAAGGAAAGGAAAAGGCGGGACCCGGTCACGTAAATCCACGTTAGTTGGCCGATAAGTGCCGGTCGGCATTGGCCGATCCGGTCCCGCCAGTTCATAAACTTTGGGGGAGGCCGATGCCCAAGATGGGCGGCTCAAATGCCAGAGCCTGTTTGCCGGCCCCGCCCGAAAGACTCACTTGCCTCGAATTGTCGCTCCACCATGCAAGCGGATCATAACCAGAAAGGCCTCTCCGTGAAAGATCACGTCAGTTACACCCGAACGGGTTCCCGAGGTTACGTTGCATTGGACGCGGCGACAAAGGAGGAATGGGGCCTATGGCTTGCAGGTGGAAACACTTTTGAACTTATACAAAGGCCTCAGCCCGATGAAAGTGAGATTCGTATCAGGGCATGCCTTCAGGCATGCCGCAAGTGTCGTGTGATGAATGCGCCTTTAGGCGCTGGCTTTGGGCGCGTGAATTTGACCGCAGGCTGTTAGTCCAGATCTCTCAGCGAGCACGCCCCCGGCCCGCCTGCGTGGCCGCACGACCCGCAGGGTCCCGCCGGCCCCGCCGAAAAAGACGGCTGGCTCGCGCCTCCGCTCTTCGCCGAAACCGCGAACACGGAGAGCTGCGGCTCCAGCTTCCGGCTGTGGCACTTCGGGCACTCGGCCTTTTGTTTGCCGAAGACCAGCGCCTCGAACGCGTGCTGGCATTCCTTGCAGACGTACTCAAAGATGGGCATGAAGAAAAACTCCGCGAAGAAAATTGCTGTCTTCTATTTAAAATCAAACCGTGGGTACTTCGCAAACACACGAAGTGACGCGTCCTTTCACGCCGCGCCGCTGGTTGCGCGGCGGCCACGTGCAAACCGTTGCCAGTTTTTTAATCCCGCGGCGTTTTCATTTGCCCACGCCCGAAGAACGGCTGATCGAAGTGGAGCCCGGCATCCAGGTGCTGTGCCACTGTCACTGGCAGGCGGACCCCGCCCGAGCCTTAACCATCCTCATTGTGCATGGCCTCGAAGGCTCGAGCGACTCGCAGTACATGCTCGGAGTCGCCGAGAAGGCGCTGACTGCGGGAATGAATGTGATCCGCTACAACCAGCGCAATTGCGGCGGCACCGGCGCCCTCGCTCCCGTACTCTATCACTCGGGGTTGTCGCAGGATGTGGCAGCGGTGGCGCGCGAGATCATCGCTCGCGACGGCGTTTCGCGCCTGGCTCTGGCCGGATTCTCCATGGGCGGCAACATCGTCCTGAAGTTGGCGGGCGAGTGGGGATCGCAAGCGCCGCCGCAGTTTCGCGCCGTCGCGGCGTGTTGCCCCGCGATTGATCTGGCGGCATCCGCGGACGCGCTCCACGAACCCGCGAACCGGATTTACGAAACCTATTTCTTGTGGGCGCTGCGCCGCAGCATGCAGCAGAAGGCGCGCCTCTTTCCCGATCATTTCGACGTGAAACGCCTGCGCGGCATCCGAAGCCTGCGCGAGTTCGACGACAAGGTGACGGCCTACTATTGCGGCTTCACCGGAGCTGACGATTACTATGATCGCGCGTCGGCGGCGCACGTAGTAGAGCGGATCGCGGCGCCGGCGCTGCTTTTGCACGCCGCGAACGACCCGTTCATCCGCATCACGCCCGAAACCAGGCGGAAGATTTCGTCGAACCGGCACATCGCCTTCGTCGAGACGCCGGACGGCGGCCACTGCGCCTTTATCGGAAGACGAGGCTTGAGAGATGGTTGTTATGGCGATGGCTATTGGGCCGAGCATGAGATCGTGAACTTCCTGCGCCAGTTCTAGCATGATGTGGAAGAAAACGCAGGGCACAAATCTGAATAACGCCAAGAAATGCTGCTTGTCATCCTGAGCGAAGCGAAGGACCTGCTGTCCCTGGCACTGGCAAAAAGCAGGTCCTTCGCTTCGCTCAGGATGACAACTTATATTTTGTCCATGCCATTTACGGGACACGACGCGCGGTGATGAGGTTCCGATGGATGCCGATTTTTCAATCGAACTAGGCCGCGAAGATCCAGTGCTGGATTTTCCGTGGAAGGACCCTGAGGGCAAGCTCGCCTATGTTGACTTGAAGCGGCGTCCGGAGCTGATGGCATCGATCCAGGAGGCGGAACAATTTCCCGAGCTGGGGGAGTTTCTTAGAACGCTGAACTCGCCGCGGAGCATCCTGGAGACGGCGAAGTGCGATGCCTGGATAACAACGGAGTTGACCCCGGAAGAAGAGATCTATAGCGCTTCGCACAAGTTCGCGAGTTATGTAGACGCGGTGTTCTCTGAAACCGTTGCGCGTCTATCTTTATCGCGCCATCAACAGTTAGTTAAGAAGCTCGTCGAGTTACTGCGGCGAGCACCGGAGATTCCCTCGGCCGCGGAGCTCTGCGTGCGGCGCTGTTACTTCAGCGATGGCAGCGCCGTTCAGGACGGTTTCTACTTCACCCTGTATGTGAGCGGTTACGGCAATGACGAAGCCCGCGCGCGTCAGAATTGGGGAGTGGGGATGAAGTTGGTGGGGAACGCGGCGATCCAGTTATCGCGGCCCTAAATGCCTGCCCGCAGGGTGCCCCATCCTAACGTCGCATTTTTTGCGACGTTAGGATGGGATTTGAGCGCCCTCAACCGCATGAGATTTTCGGCCGGGTGCACCACTCATTCGCGTTTGTTCTTTGCGAATGAGTGGGTTCGTCACCATCGGACTGCATCGGACCACCGTTATTATCGTGACTATTCCGACTGTGTGACGAAGCGCCTCCATCGGCGTGTGCCCCTGCCTTTGATCTTCTGTCACCACCAATGACGACAGCTGCCCCATCCTTCGCGTTCTGTGTAGGGTGGGAACCACGGCCTCCCCCGCCACACTCCCACCCTTGCCAAAAGCGCAAGGGTGGGGCAGCCTCAGTTTTCAAAGGGTGGGCCAGCACCCCAGCACCCCGGTCGGAGCCGAGTCTTACAGAGTCCATTTCGAACGGAGGAACGGATGAGAACCTCTCAGAATCAGGTCAAAACCCGTTCCGATTCAACTGGCCTGGGAACAATTCTTCGCTCCGTCCTTCCTTCTTGCCGCCACTGTCTTTCCCCCATGTCCAGTACATGCCCACGTAAGCGTAGTTCTCCGTCTGTCCGGCGACGGAGTGACCGTAGCAGAACAGGAACTGCTCGCCCGGATGGTGCCTGAAGTGGTAGTAGCCGCCGACGTCGACCATGGTCGAGGCCTCGGTTTGCGCCGTTGCGCTCCCCTCGCGGCCATGAGCGAAGACCTCCGCGCCCAACTCGAGGCGCTCACTGAGTTCTTTCTTCACCAGCCAACCCGTGTAGGGAAAATTGCGGTATCCATTTTGCGGCACCACCTGATAGCCCGCGCCGCCGTCAAAGGTCCATTTGCCCACGTTCTTTTGCAGCCAGACCGGTATCTTGTACCAGACATTGCCCACGCCCAGTCCTTTGTCCGCATTGCCAGTCGGGATTTCAAACATCGTGAACGTCCCGATCTGTGGGAGATGTTTACTCTCTTTGATGAAGGCGATCTTCGCTCCCAACTCCATGTCCGTCAGGCCGAACTCCGTGGGCCCCATCCCGCTGGGCGGATAGACCGGATGATTAAGTGGCGCCACCACCCCAAACGGAAGTATCGCGTGGAGCTGCACGCGAGGCAATACGCCCCAGTTAAACTCCAAGGCCGGCCCGACAGAGTCCATTTCCACCGGTGTTCCGTCCACGCCGCCAAATACGTAGAACTCATAGTGATGCAACTCGACGGGTACAGGATCGTCAGTCTGATACGGTGGCCCCTGCGCCCACGCCTTAGGTCCACTCAGAATAACAATGACAAGAAGAGCTGTGACCGTGACTACGCCATAACAACGAGTTTTCATCAGGAAACCTTTTTGGGATACTCCTCTTTCTTCAAACAGCTCGCCGTGGCGATCGAACCGGTTAAATCAGGTTGCGAAAAAACCCGATTCGAATGGTTGTTGGGAGGGGCACGAGTTTACTCGTGCCGTTAAGCGTTGAAAATGTGTTGCGCTTTGGCGCCTGAGGTGAGCTTCTTGCGCGCTCGGCGACTTTTTCCGCAGCCTCCTAAGGAAACTCTGATCAAGTCTGCCCTCTGTGTCCTCTCTGGTTTAGGTTTTTCCTCGGACGCTTGATCAAAGTTTCCCTAGGCAGGCTGAACTCTCCGGATCATCTTCTTCCACTCGATCCTCTTCCAGTCGATTTTGGTGCGAGCGAGCGACAGGATCAACATGAAGACAGTAATCTCCAGCAGTCCCCACGAGGCCGCGGAGATGGTTTGAACTCGTTTGGGCAGAATGGAAAAGCGTCCGTAAACGAATTCGATGTGGACCCAATAGACAAGTAACGACGTCTGTCCCAGTTGAATCAGCGGGCTGAAGCCGAGGGTTGCCAGTCCCCAACGACACCACGCATAACTCAGTAATGCGATCACTAACAACAGTCCTACGCGCATCATCAGGAAGTTCGGGCTCGTGTGCCAGTAGTTATAAACGGAGTAAAGATGAACGGAAGAGTGGTCAAATCCGTAAGCTGCAAGAATGGCTACGACTCCCGCAGCGGCGAAAATCCCCAGTGTTTTCGCGGTCTGGTTGCGGGCCCGATCGCTGAAGAGAACGAATCCAGCAGCCAGACCGGCGAAGGCGAAAGCAGCCCACGGGAACATAGGGAAAAGCCAGCCCTGAGGAACTCCCAGGTTATGGCAGCCGTTGATGTAGGATTCCAGCGGCCAAGGCAGCCAGCTTGGTCGCCAGGTTGTGTGGAGAGGCGGCGTGAGTAAGGCGATCAGCGCGGCAACGGCGATCGCGGCGATCACCAGTGCAGCGCGCCAGCGGCCAACGCTCTGAGACATCTCTGGACGCGAATCGCTCGCCTTCCTCCAGACTGTCAAGGTCAATCCGCAGAGCAGCGCCATCAGGATCATGGAGAGTCCGATGATATTCAGGACGTCCACGCGCAGTAAGTCCGACCATGGAGCCCATCCCCAGGCAATGAGAAACTCCTGCAAGCGAAACAAGAGTCCGAAGGCAAGAATTTCGGCGCCGCGCCGAGCCATGGCGCGAGTGATTGCGGCAGGAGTCAGGCCTTTGCGAATCAGTTTGTCGGTAACCAGAGCAAAGGAAATTCCGGCTAGAAATAGAAACAGAGGCGCAGGCAGCGTGCCCAGCAGTTGCGATCCTGTGAGAAAGCGCGTTTTGCGGGCCTCGCCGCCCAGCCAGGCATCGTAACAATGCGTCTGGAACATGAGGACGCAGGCGAGACCGCGCATCCAGTCGATCCAGGCGAGGCGGGAAGAAGGAGCTGTGGCCACGGACGAAAGTGTAACGTGCGAGCGGGTTTAGAGCCAAGGTAAAAGCGGATATTGTCCAGCGTCCACGCTCGTCTCTCCATTGCC
>Ga0187819_10001022_pt1 | contig 14360 bp, 8 predicted proteins | sample NC_wetland_sal_i_15_FD_132411 | JGI IMG/M metagenome (GOLD analysis project Ga0187819, IMG submission 132411) | Wetland sediment microbial communities from Neuse River Estuary, North Carolina, USA - SO4_4 | ecosystem: Environmental > Aquatic > Freshwater > Wetlands > Sediment | place: USA: North... | reverse complement strand
TTGGAGAGGAATCAGTTTAACTCGGTCCGCCATCACCTGGTCGCGGGCGAAGCTTGCGCTGATCAGCGAGACTCCAAGCCCGGCGGCCACAAAGCTCTTGATCATGCCAATGCTGGGTAATTCCATTCGCACTTGCAAATGAGCGCGGTGAGGACGGAATAGTTTATCCATAACCCGGCGGCTATACCCAGTTCTTGGCAACAGCAGCGGCTGGGTAACGATGTCGGCGACGGATGCCTGTTTATGCTTGGCCAGAGGGTTCTGCGGATTGACCATCAGCATAAGCTGATCGCGAAAAATGGAATACACCTTCAGGCTAGGCGATTTAATTGGCAGAGTCACGATGCCGACATCAATCGAGCCATTCTCCAGTTTTTCGATGATTTTGTAGCTGAAGTTGCGGTAAATGCTGATTTGCACTCCGGGATAGAGCCGGCAATATTCGGCGAATACTTCCGGCAGGACGTACAGACACGTAGCTTCGTTCGCCCCGATTAAGAGTGTGCCGCGCGGTGTCGCGCCTTGGTCGGCCACCGCCAGCAGGGACTCATCGCGCAACCGCAAGAGCCGTTCGGTATAGGCAAACAATACTCTGCCAGCTGGCGTGAGCCTGACCGACTTTCCTGAGCGATCGAGAAGTTTGTCTCCATATTCCTGTTCGAGCAGTCGAATCTGACTGCTCACCGCGGATTGGGAGCGGAAAACTTTTTCTCCCGCGCGCGAGAAACTGCCGAGCTTGGCGACCTGCAGAAACGTGACTAGCTGGTCAAAATCCATTCGTGCGTGATTATAGCGGAGGCGAAAGGAAGGTCTATGCGGAAAAGTTCATTGATTCCCCCGAAGCGCTCGTTGTTTCCGGAGCGGCTGCAAGCTGTCGAGCGGAACGGTCCGTGAGATCTCGAAAACTGGGGTTTTGTGTATTCTGAAACGCGTCAGGATCTTCTCCCATGTCTCGGCGGTCGAACAAGGTACGGAAAGCGGCTCAACGCGGCTGAAGGGCAGCATCTGATCACTGCGCAACAACTGTGCCGCCCGCGGACTTCCGGTGAGACGTTCATGCCTGCGCAGCACGCGGCGAAGCCACAGTTCCTCCGTGAGCTCCAGCGGAACCATTCTCACGGACTGGTCGTTATGCACGTGCGCCTCGCTGGAATCGCGGAGCAAGTAAGCCAGTCCGCCCGTCATCCCGGCTCCAAGGTTAATCCCGGCGGGTCCGAGAATGACCGTCACGCCCGCGGTCATGTATTCGCAAGCATGTTGGCCGACACCTTCGACCACCGCCAGCGCACCACTGTTGCGCACGGCGAATCGTTCTCCCGCGCGGCCAGCGATGTACAATTCGCCGCTCGTGGCGCCGTACAGTACGGTGTTGCCGGCTAATACATCGCCGCGTAGCGAGGCCTCCTCGCCCGCCGTGATGGCGATGTTGCCGCCCGACAAGCCCTTGCCCACATAATCATTGGCTTCGCCGAAGAGACGAAGGTTGATTCCGGGAATCAAGAACGCGCCGAAACTCTGGCCTGCGGTGCCGATGAAATCGTAATCCACTGGCGTCATGAATTCCGAACCCTGCCGCAGGATTTCGCCCGAAAGATGGGCTCCGACGGCACGGTCGGCATTGGTAATACGGAAGCGTTTGGAACGATACGTGTCCCGCTGCTCGAAGGTTCGGCTCAAGGCGCGGGGAAGAGCGCCAACGGGCTCGTTACAACCAGCGGTTTGTGCCGCCGTGGCAACCGGTTCAAGCAGTTCTGCTAAGGCGCGTCCGGCCTGCTCATTACGAGGCTGAAGCCGATCGACAGCGCCCACGATGGCATCAATAGAGCTGGCTCCCATGGCCGCTAGTAGTTCTCGAACCTCGCCGGCCACTGCGCGGAAGTAGCTCTCCACCATTTCCGGCTTGCCAGTAAAACGCATTCGTAGCTTTTCGTCTTGCGTGGCGATCCCGACGGGACAGGAGTTGAGATGGCATTGGCGCGCCATGACGCAACCGAGGGCAAGCAACGCCGCCGTGCCGAAACCGAATTCTTCGGCTCCTAACAGCGCGCCCAGAATCACATCCCGCCCAAACTTAAATCCTCCGTCCACGCGCAGGCGCACCCGGCGACGCAAGCCTGCGCGCACCAGAGCACAGTGCGCATCGCGCAGTCCAATTTCCCAAGGCGTACCGGTATTCTTGATGGACGTCAGCGGAGACGCGCCGGTGCCGCCGTCATATCCGCTGATGGTAATGACATCAGCCCCGGCTTTGGCCACGCCAGTGGCAACGATTCCAACACCGCTGCTTGAGACTAGCTTGACTCCAATCCGTGCGCGCGGATTCACCGCCCGCAAGTCGTAAATCAGTTGTTCCAGGTCTTCGATGCTGTAGATGTCGTGATGCGGCGGCGGAGAAATCAGCACCGTGTTCGGAACCGAATGCCTCAGCCGCGCGATGTACGCGGTTACCTTGCCTGCCGGGAGCTGGCCGCCTTCGCCCGGCTTCGCGCCTTGCGCGATCTTGATCTCTAACTCGTCGGCGTGGACCAGATATTCCGTAGTCACGCCAAATCGTGCTGAGGCCACTTGCTTGACCCGATTGTTGGCTTCCGATTGCTCCCCATAAACTTCTGGGTCCTCGCCGCCTTCGCCTGTGTTGCTGCGCGCCCCAAGCCGGTTCATCGCGATAGCCAGCGTGCGATGCGTCTCGGGAGAAATCGCGCCGAGTGACATGGCTTGAGTGCTAAACCGGCTGAGGATGGAAGCTTCCGCCTCTACCCCTTGCACCGGCACGGGAGTGGCGGGAGCGATCTCCAGGAGATCGCGAATGGCGACTGGCTCTCTTTTTCCGCCCAGTTCGGTGAACGCCTCGTAGGTTTTTTCGTTGGGCGATTTGATGAAGCGGTGCATTCGCCGCACCAACTCTGGCGATGTTGCATGGCGCTCCCCTTCGTGGCGAAAACGGTACAAACCCAGATCGCGGAGTTCGGAATTTTCAGCTTTGAATGCGGCAGCATGACGCTCAATGCAATCCTCGAGAAGTTCGTCGAGTCCTTTGCCTCCGATAGCACCGCCCGCATCTTCAAAAAAGCGTTCGCGAAGCTCTAGGTCGAGACCCACCGTTTCGAAAAGCTGGCTGTTGCGGTAGCTGGCAACGGTTGAGATGCCCATGCGCGCCATTACCTTGCGCAATCCTTTTTCTACCGCGAGGCGATATGCGGGCAAACCGTCGGGACGCAACTCTGCGGCCTGCTCCAAGGCGGCATAGGGCAGCACTGCGCTGGCGCCGGCTGCAATCAGCAAAGCAATATGATGCGTGTCGACGACCTGCCCGGTCTCGATGATCAGCGGCACATTCCAAAGTCCTGCGCTGACCATCGACTTCCAAACGGCAGCTAGAGCCAGCAATGCCGGCAAAGCTGTATTCTCTGCATTCACGCCACGATCACTTAGCAGAACAAGGCCGGAGTCCCCCGTAGTTGCTGCTTCCCCGAGACGCTTCAGGAGGTGCTTGGCGCCTTCGTTCCCATCTGCAACCGCAAAGGTGAAGTCGAGATGCCTAACCGGCTGCAGCTTGTCCTGGATTAATTGCAATTGGCCTGGGTCAAGCAGCGGTGAAGAAAGCAACAATTTGTCGTACAGATGAACATCCAGCGACATCACGTGAGCTTCGCGCAAGGGGTCGATGGGAGGGTTCGTAACCTGCGCGAAGCGCTGCTTGCAATGATCCCAAAGCGGCCGCCGCATGCTTGAGAAAAACGCTGACGGGGCGTCGTCGCCCATGCTCCAAACGGCTTCCTGCCCGTTTTGCACGAGCGGTTGGAAAAGCAGTCGAAACTGATCTTCGCTCCATCCCAGCGCCGCCAAAACTTTCTTCGACACGGAAGTTGCGGGAACCTGATCCGAGGGATCGATGCGCACCGCTGCGTTGGTAGAAACGAATTGGCGCCATGGGCCAAGCTCGGGCGCTTCTCCCGGACGCAGAAACATCCCCTTCGCGGGATCGACCACGAGCATTTCGCCCGGTCCCAGTCTTTGCCGTTCAATCACTTTCTTGTCGTGCAAGTCGGCGATCCCCACTTCCGAAGCGGCGACGATGAGTCCATCCGCAGTCAGCGTGTAGCGCAGTGGCCGCAAGCCATTGCGGTCGAGCTTGGCGCCCACGGTGAAGCCGTCGGTAAAAATCAGCGCGGCGGGACCATCCCACGGTTCCTGCTCGCGCGCGTGCGCCTGGAGAAAAGATTCAAAGTCAGAGTCGAGGCCGGGATCGTTTTGCTGCGCCGGTGGAACCATGCGCCACATGGCGGCCACCGGGCTGTAGCCTCGGCGAAGAAAGATTTCCAGCCCATTGTCGAAACTGGCCGAGTCGCTCACCCGCTCCTCAAGCAATCGTGCCGTAGGCGGAAGCAGAAGAACCTCTCGCAGACAACCTTCCTTCGCTCGAAGCCAACGCCGGTTTGCGCTGATGGTATTGATCTCGCCGTTGTGGGCCACAAAGCGGAAAGGTTGTGCCAGCGACCAACTTGGGTTGGTGTTGGTCGAGTAGCGCTGATGAAAGATTGCGAACGGGCTGGCAAAATCTGGATCCGCCAGATCGGAATAAAACGCCGGCAATTGCTCGGGCGTCAACAATCCTTTGTAGACGACGGTGCGAGCGGAGAGCGAACAGAAATACGTTCCGCTCGGCGCGGCGGATTCCACCTCTTTGCGCAGCCCAAAGAGATGCGATTCCAGATCGGCGGATTCTTCGATAGGAGCAAAAAAGCATTGCTGGATCACTGGAAGAGTATCCAGCGCACGGGGGCCAACAATTGAAGAGTTGGTTGGGACCGCGCGCCATCCCAATAGGCGCAGCCCGCGACTTTTGGCAAGGCTTGCGATCAAGTCACGCGCTATGTCCTCTTGCCCGCGGGGCAGGAAAACCATTCCCAAGGCGTACACAGAGGGTAAGTCGATCCCAGCTTCACGCGCGCAATTTCTGACAAACTTATCCGGAATGGCGGTGAGCAGCCCGGCTCCATCGCCGCTCCGTCCATCGGCGTCCAAGCCGCCGCGGTGGCCCAGCCGGCGCAGGGCTTCGAGTGCCCGCTCCACCACATCGCGCGAACCTGTGCTGCCAAGTTGCGCCACGAATCCCACGCCACAGGCATCGTGATCGACGGAAGCGAAACTGCGAGTCATCTCATATTGTGTACCTTCCGCAGGGCAGAAAAGTACAATCAAGAATTTCGATGACCGCAATGCGTTTTTCGGGGAAAGGTAGTCGTTGGGCATCGGTCTCAGCGCTTTGCCAACGACGAGCGACCAACAACTGCCTTGCCTCGCTAAGGCCCGCTCCGCAAAGCCTCTCGCAATGCCGCCTCCACTTGTTTCATCAGCTCAGGCGCCAGCTTCTTCCGATTCGCCGTTAGATAGAAGACATCAATCGCCATCTGCCCTTCGGTGTCGATGAGAGCAATTTCGATGTTGCACTTGTGGTGGGAGAAGCAGGACGCGACCGTGTGCAAAAGCCCCGGCCGGTCCTGCGCGACTACCTGCACCAGCGTGCTATTCGAAGAGCAAAGGTTGTCCGACTGAATTGAGGTTTTTATCTTCACTTTGGGTGTGGCTTTTTTCTCCTCGGCTTGCATCCGGTTTTTCAGCATGCGCTCTAAGTCTGCCTCGCCCATCAAAACGTCGCCGATGCTGCGCTTGAAGCGTTCCCACTCGGAGAGGTTTAGTTCCAGGGTCCGGAAGCGGTCGGTGAAATAGAATGTGTCGACGACGGTTCCGGATTGGTTTGAGAAAGCCGTGGCCTTCACAATGTTCATGCCCCATGCGGCCAGGGTTCCGGCGACCCTGCCGAAAAGAAATGGACGATCGTTCGTAACCAGCGTCAGTTCAAACCAGTGGCGGCCGCGCTTAAGATCAAGCTGAACCGGATATTTCCCCAGGCCCTCCGCCATTTCCACGTGATGCAACACCTCGTTGGCTGCATAAGTCCTCAGGTAGCGCTGCGGCAACCCTTCGAGAAAAGCTTTCACGTTCTTGCCCGCAACCGAAGCCAGAGAGCGCAGGCGGATCATTTTCTCGTCATCGACATCGGCGTCCGGATGAAGACGCTGGTCGACATTGCGATTCAGTTCGTTGGCGGCTGCAATGTACAACTGCCAGACGTTCTCCGCTTTCCACGGAGTCAGAGCGTCGGGGTTGACCGCCTTGATGTCCGCGTAGGTAAACAGGCAGAGCATCTTCAGCCGCTCGGGAGTGCCCACTTTGTCCGCGAATGCAGCGACGGTTGCGGAGTCGAAGATGTCGCGGCGAAGCGCCGCCGACATTTCCAGATGATTGGCAATCAGAAAAAGCACGGTCTCCCGCTCTGAGGACTCCAAATCCAGACGCTCCAGACATTGTTCGGCAATGGCCAGGCTTCCCTCGACATGGTTCTCAGAACGCGCACCCTTGCCGGTGTCGTGCAACAAAAGAGCCAAGTAGAGCAATTCCGGATCTTCGAGTTCATCCAGAATTTCGCCGTACTGCTTTTCCCATTCAGAGTGCGGCTGGCGCAGCCGGTGCAAGCTCTCGATTGCGAGGAAGGAATGTTCGTCAACCGTGAAGCGATGATAGAAATCGCGTACCACCAAAGAGTCGATCGTCTTCAGTTCCGGCAAAAGCAGAGTGAGCAGCCGCAGCGAATGCATGGCGCGTAGGGCTTGCGCGGCATGCGGCTGGGTTAGAATTTCTCCCAAATAAAGCCATAACTCCGCTCCCTTGGGCGGTGTCGCCGCCAGGGACGGCAATACCTGCTCAACCTTGTATTCCGTGGTCGTGCTCAGCCGGACGTCATGATGGGCCACAAAATGAAAAAGACGGAGCAATACCTCGGGATCCTGCAAGGCCGCCGACTGGCGCAGAAAAACCAAGCCATCAACCACCGAAAAATCAGCATCGGAGACCCGTGAGCGCACGTTGTGAAAGTGCCGGGAAAGCGACGACCATGCCGCCGGAATTTCCTACAGCAATTGCGTCGCGGTGCGATGAACCGAGCGGGCGTGGCTGAAATAAATCCGCATCCAGTCAGCCGCAGAGAGTTCTTTAGCTTCATACACTCCGATTCCGCGCTGGGCTGCTTCCTCCTGCGCCTCCCAAGACAGCAGGTTGTCGTCGCGACCGTAACGAAAGTGCAGGAAGCACCGAACTGACATCAGAAAATCCAACGCAGGCTCAAACTGCTTGCGCGCCGACGTTGAAAGCAGGGATTTGGGATCGGGCCAATCGTGCAGCTTATCCATGGAGGACAGCAGGCTCAGCCAAAGAGCCACGTTGCAATCCCGCAGGCCGCCGGGACTGTCCTTCACATCCGGTTCGAGATGGAAGATCGTGTTGCCGAATTTTTCATGGCGGACGCGCGTAACATCCGCGAGCCTCTGCAACAGAGCCTGCGCTTCCCGCGTCATCAACCTTGGAATGACTTTGTCGTGCAAGCGTGTGAAGAGATCGAGATCACCCGCAAGATAACGGCAGTCGAGCAGCGAGATGGCAAACTCGACATTCGTAGGATCAAAGCGGTCGCACTCGTGCAGGATGCGGCTGGCGGGGCTCAGCTTGAGGCGGAGGTCCCAAAGGCCCTGCGAAAAGCTTCGAATCTGATCCTTGAAAGTCTTCTCGCTTTCCCCGTCGGCATGAAGAAAAAGCAGATCGATATCGGAATGGGGAAAGAGCCAACTGCGCCCGAAGCCGCCCAAGGCAACCAAGGTAAAATTCCGTGGACCTCGCTCTTCGGAAGATATGTTTTCGCGCCACAGAAGGAGGGAAATTCTTTCCACTAGCGCAGTCCGCTGGGCGATCGCTGCGCAACCATTCCCGGAGGAAGCAAAGTCCTGCCGGATTCGCGCCGATTCTACAGTGTAAAGATCGCGTAGTGCGCTGCTCGATGAGCCTGCCGTGGTCATGCTGTTTGATCCGGGCCGAACCTCACGCACTCAGCAGCGTTTTTGTGGCTGGGGGACGTTAATCTCTATGCGCCTCGCACCCGTGCTTCCATGTTCACAGGGCATCCTCTCCGCGCTCATCATTGCGAATGCGAATGATCTCATCCACACGCGAGAGAAAAATCTTTCCATCGCCGATTTTGCCGGTGCGGGCTGCCGCAGAAATTGTCTGCACGACTTTCTCGACCATTGTGTCTGAGATCACCATTTCGAGCTTGATCTTGGGAATGAGATCCACCGTGTATTCCCGGCCACGGTAGAACTCCGTGTGCCCTTTCTGCCTTCCGTGGCCGCGGGCCTCGAGCACGGTCATGCCCTCTATCCCAATTTCGTGCAGCGCATTCTTGACGCCGTCCAGCTTAGAAACCTGGATAATTGCTTCGACTTTTGTCATCGGGTTTCGCGTCCATCATTTCTTCCGTTAGAGGACTGGTTGCGACTTCCTCAAAACAGTTTTCCTGTTGCTGCGGCAAGGCAGAATATCACATTGCTCCTTATACGATTGTTAAGGGGAAACTGCGCATAGCAAGCGTTCAGGCGCAGCTGTACTCGGCAAATTCGACGTCAGCCCAGCCCGACAATAAAAGACCAACCCGGTACCGTCCAATGCATAGTTCTTATCACAAGCATCGAAAAAATCTCTGCACTTTAAATTTATGGAGGACATAAGCGAGATTTATTCGTCAATCGCTCGGGTGCCCAGGTCTCGCGCCTTCGAGACCTGGGATCTGGCTAATCCCAGGCGCGAAAAAAAGATTGCCTCCAAATTGATAGGTCAGAACGAAGTCACTTGACCATCGCTTCCACCACCGCGACCTTATTCACCCCACTGCAAGCTAGATACAATCGCCGATCCGGAGTCGCCACCATATTGCGCACCGTCCCGCCGCCGGATGGGATCGGCTTGCTGCTGAAGCTCTCCGACTTAGGATCGAACTTCACCAGGGTATTCGGCTTCACGCCCGATTCGCTGTACCAGACCTCGCCATCATTCGCGATTGCTATTCCATAGGGTTCCGATTCCGATCCACCTGGCGATTGCCATTCCTTCAGCAGCTTCCCTGCGGATGGATCGAAATGTCCCAGATATCCCCGCGCGTAATCGGTGTAATAAACCGTGCCGTCCGGCGCCAGCGCAATCCGCCGCGGGCGCGAGTCCGCTGCCGGCAGCGTGTATTCGCGGATTTTCATGGTGCCCGGGTCAATACTGCCCAGCTTGTTCGTGCCAAACTCGCAAAAGAATGGCGTGTTGTTCGGCAAGACCACAATACCGTATGGCACCGAGTGCGGCGTAGGCAATTTCGTTAGGGTCATTTTGCCGTTTGCTGGATCAAGACGCCCTATATAGTTGGTCTGCTCGTTGGTGAACCAGAGAATGCCATTGTGGTCGAAGGCTGGCGTGTGCGGGTCGATCTCGGTGCCGTCGGCGGGACGATACTCGGCGATCTCGCCGGTTTTCGGATTGAGCTTGCCGACGTAACCGGCAGAAATCGCGGTGAACCAGATGTTGCCCTCTTTGTCGGCAGCCAGCCCGTGCGGACCGGAGTTCGGCGTCTTCAAAGGATATTCCTTAAATTCCCCAGTCTTCGGATCGAGTCTACCCAGCCTATTCGCTGCCTGTCCCGTGTACCACAGTGACCCATCCGGCGCGACTGCGGGATCATGCGGCCGCGACTTCGGCGTCGGCACTTCGTATTCCTGGATTCGTACGTTCAGCATTGCCGCCGTCGTTGCGCTAGCAAGCGTCGCAGCCAATGTGAGCAGGCACAATTTGTGTAAAGACATGGACGCCCTCCTTCGCAAAAATTGTAGTCCTTCGCTGCGGTTCTTTCCCAGTGGACGGTCGCGAAGTCCGTTTGGATTCTGCTATCTTTCTGGTGTGTCCAACTCTCTTCGGGACCTCTATTTGTCCCCAACCCGTGATCAACTCACGTGCGGTGGATTCGCTTGAAAAGTGAAACCCGCACACACCCGCGCCCCACGCGGGTTGCGGTGGTCGGCGCCGGCAGCGTCGGCGCGACTTTCGCCTATGCCCTGCTGCTGAGCGGGCTGGCGGCCGAGATTGTCCTGATCGACGCCAACCGCGCCAAAGCTGAGGGCGAGGCCATGGATCTCAATCACACCGTGCCGTTTGCCTATCCAACCCGCATCTGGGCGGGCGATTACTCCGATTGCGCGGGCGCGGCAGTCACGGTGCTGGCCGCAGGCGGTAACCAAAAGCCAGGCGAGACTCGGCTCGACTTAATTAGGAAAAACGCCTCGATCTGGCGCAATATCGTCCCCGAAGTGGCGAAGCACAATCCCGAGGGCATTCTGCTGGTCGCAACCAATCCGGTTGACGTGCTCACCTATGCCGCGGGGAAACTCTCGGGGCTGCCCAGGGACCGCGTGATCGGCTCCGGCACAATTCTCGACACGTCGCGCTTCCGTTATCTGCTCAGCCAACATTTCGGGGTCGACGCGCGCAGCGTGCATGCTTACATCATCGGCGAGCACGGGGATAGCGAAGTACCCGTGTGGTCATCGGCCAATATTGCCGGCATGCGCTTGCCACAGTTCTGCAAGGCCCAGGGCATTCCCGACGACCGTCAGGCGATGGAGAACATTTTTATGCAGACCCGGGATGCCGCTTACAAAATTATTGAACGCAAGGGCGCAACCTGCTACGCCGTGGCTGCCGGACTCATGCGCATTACTGAGGCAATTCTGCGCGACCAGAGTACGGTGCTTTCCATTTCGAGTCTGATTCACGACTACCACGGGATCAGTAATGTGTGCTTCAGTTTGCCGACCGTGATTGATCGCTGCGGGGTTGAGCAAGTACTTCATCTTGAATTGGACAAAGAAGAGATCGAGAAGCTGCGCCAGTCGGCAGCGCTTCTGAAGGCGACGATCAAGAGCCTTGCGCTGGATTGAATTGGTGCAGGATTGTCCTCGTAATGCGCCTTTCGCAGTTTAACCTCCTAGAAATAGGGAACCTGCTATACTTCCTGCGCATTTGATTGTTCGTCAACTTTGGCTTTCGGCATGGCCAACCAGCCTCCCAGTTGGGCCGAAGTCGCCCACGCTCAAATAGCTCAGACAGAGGCATTCGCGTGAAGAACATTTTCGTTGGGAACCTCGACTTCAACACTTCGGAAGACGATCTGCGCAAGCTTTTCGAGGTACACGGACAGGTGGACCGGGTCAGCATCATGACGGATCGGGACACGGGGCGCTCTCGCGGCTTCGGCTTCGTGGAGATGACGAGCGCGGAGGACGGAGAGAAAGCCATCGCGGCACTCAATGGCACTCAGGTTGGTGGACGCACCTTGAACGTGAACGAAGCGCGTCCTAAAGTCGAACGCGGCGGTGGAGGTGGTAGAGATCGCGGCGATCGCGGTCGTGGCGCCCACGGCGGCGGGGGCGGCCGGAATCGTTATTAGATTTCCCTGGGTCCGCGGCCAGTCAAATTTAATCCGGTCTGATGGCTCTGCGATTGTCGCTTGCGGCCTGACGCCGACTTTCGATCCGCCAATTGATAGGCTAAAGCTCCGCATGTACACTGGAATTCTGGCGCGCCCGTAGCTCAGCTGGATAGAGCGGCAGCCTCCGGAGCTGTAGGTCGGGAGTTCGAATCTCTCCGGGCGCACCATTATTTCCCGGATCCTCGTTCAGGCTTTCGGCTGCGGCCAGCTCGCTCACGCCCGCAGAACGCCTGAAGTTCCGACCGCAACTCTCTTCACCGTCGCGCGAAGAACGCCCATCTACGGCTTGATTTCGAACACCACGCCGCATCCGGCATTCATATTATCGTTGCAAGGATTGGCTCCCCCGCCTACCGTCGTGCCGTACAGATTGCCGGCTGCATCGATGGCCAGCCGATCGTCCTGAGGAGCGGCGCCGTCAGGGCCACCCTGGAAGGCATATAGAATAGTCTCTTTCCACTTGCCGTTAGTAGTTGGCGAGAGCTTGTAAACCACGCCACAACCATCGTTGTCGTTACATTGGGATTCTTTCTGTCCTCCGCCATCCAGTGTCGAGCCATAAAGATTGCCCACCGTATCGATAACCAAGCCAGCATACGGAAGCTCGCCGTCGTGATATCGCGGAGTGGGAAAGTTGTGGATGACAGTCTCCTTCCATTCGCCTTTTTGTGTCGGACTCAATTGGAAAACCACACCAGCCTGCAACTGTGCGCTGCCTCCACCCACTGTGGTGCCATACAGATTGCCAGCATTATCCATTACCAGCCCCCCATAAGGACTGGCGCCTCCGGTTGGATGTTCGAGGCCGACGAATGCGTGCAGAATGCTCTCGGTCCACTTGCCGCTCTTGGTGGGCGCAAGCTTGAATACAATTCCCTGATCATCGGGACCACCGGCGACGGTTGTTCCATAGAGATTTCCTGAGCTATCCATAATCAAGCCGTCATCGGGATGCTGGCCGTCGGCAGAGTGGCCGGCACAATGGCTAAAGCCTTGATGGAAGACGTGCAGAATCGTCTCGCGCCAACCACCGTTGGTTTGCGGCGCCAGCTTGAAAACCGTGCCGCATCCGGTCGCGCCGCCGCCTCCGGCTGTGGTTCCATACAAGTTGCCGCGGTCGAACAGCAGGTATCCAAGCGCATCGCAACCGTCGGTGTCGCAACTGTTGAACTCATGGATTATGGTCTCCGTCCATTGTCCGCCCTTGCCAGGAGCCAACTTAAACAGATAGCTCCCACCGGCACCATAGAGATTGCCATGCTGGTCGAATGTCAGCTTGGCTACAACGCCTCCTGGGTCGCCGGCACTCGGATCAAAGTGGTGGATTATGGTTTCGGTCCACTCTCCGCTCGGGCTGGGTGTCAGCTTGAAAATGGTGCCGCAGCCGAATTCGCAGGGACCGCCTCCGCCGATCAGCGTTGTGCCGTAAGCATCGCCTTTCGCATCGAAGATCAGGCCGGCGACGGGGAAGAATCCGTCCGAGCCGCCCTGAAACGTATACAGAATTTTCTCCGCGCCGGCGGCCCAAGTGGTGGCCAACAGAACCAGCGTGACCGCCGCAATCGCCCACTTCATGCTCTTGCCGGCCCGGAATCCTTTGCGTTGTGATGGACGTATCCCAACATTATTCGGCTTCATATGCGCTCCTTTCGTTCAGGGCCGCTGCTGGCGATATCTACCGACGCCCAATTTATCGGCAGCACGAAACGTTATGACAGTGTCTGGCGAGAATTGTCACGGGGATGTCAACGGATTGTGAAACGATTGTCAGCGTGGAAGGGTTGGAACACCGCGCTTCATACACGAGTGGGTACGTTCACTCGTAGCGCAACGCCTCCACCGGATCGAGTCGCGAGGCTTTCATCGCAGGATAAATACCAAAGAAAAGGCCAACGCTCATCGAAGCCGTTACGGCGGCGATGATCGACCATAGCGGGACCGCTGAAGGCAGCTTTGGCAATAGCTTGTTGATCAGGAAGCTGATCCCCACACCCAGCGAGACGCCGATGATTCCACCGGTGCCCGTCAAGGTAATGGCTTCGGTGAGGAATTGGCGAATGATGTCCCGGCGCCGGGCGCCGATGGCTTTGCGCACTCCGATTTCACGGGTGCGTTCGGTGACCGACATCAGCATGATGTTCATCACGCCCACTCCGCCGATGAGGAGCCCGATGGAACTGATCACGACCACGGCAATGGCAATCGCTCCCGTGATCTGACGGAATTGGCGCGCAATCCCTTCCGAACTGGAGATGGCGAAATTATTCGGCTTATCGATCGCCACCCCGCGGCGCCGCCGCAAGAGGCCGATGATCTCATCCTCAGCCTGCGCCTTCCTGCCCGGGAACGCTTCCGCGCCGATGAAGTTTTCGTCGTCCTGTGGATTGTGTTTGCGGTAGGCCCCGTAGGGCACGACCACAACTCGGTCCGCTGATTCATCTTTGAAGAGCTGGCCTTTACGCTTTTCGAGCACGCCAACGACCTGGTAGAAAGCGCCTCCGATCTCGATCGACTTGCCCAGCGGGTCTTCTTCATGGAATAGCCCCGTCGCCAAGTCGTGGCCGATTACCGCGACGTCCATGTGATGCAGGTTTTCGGCTTCGGTAAAGAAGCGGCCTTTCTCCGGGTTGGCATTGTAGACCCATTCGTAGGAGGGAATGGTGCCGGTAAATTCAATCCCGTAGACCTCGTTCCGTTTGTAGCGCGCCGGCACCACGGTGATGGGCTGGCCCGGTTCCAGCCGCGGAGAAACCTCCACGGTCACATCCTTCACGTCGGGGCACTCATCCCGGATGGCGATGGTGTCTTCATACGTGAGCGGCTTGCGGTTGCGTTCTTCCGACGTGAGGTTACCTCGAAAACCAACATCCCAGCGAAAGACAAACAGCGTGTCTGTGCCATATTGATCGAGAAATCCGCGAATATCCTGGTCCAGGCCCACCAT
>Ga0187819_10001020_pt1 | contig 14365 bp, 15 predicted proteins | sample NC_wetland_sal_i_15_FD_132411 | JGI IMG/M metagenome (GOLD analysis project Ga0187819, IMG submission 132411) | Wetland sediment microbial communities from Neuse River Estuary, North Carolina, USA - SO4_4 | ecosystem: Environmental > Aquatic > Freshwater > Wetlands > Sediment | place: USA... | reverse complement strand
TATTCGCGGTCGCGCAAGATGTTGAGCGTCGAGGAATAGGTCGATGGCCTGCCGATGCCGAGCTCCTCCATCTTCTTGATCAGAGTGGCTTCGGTGTAGCGGGGAGGCGCCTCGGTGAAATGCTGCTTTGCCTCGATCTTGCGACCATCAAGGACATCGCTCTTCGCAAGCACGGGCAAGCGGGAGCATTCCTCGCCGATCACATCGTCGGTGCCTTCCTCATAGAGCTTGAGGAAGCCGTCGAAGCGGACCACTGAGCCTGTGGCGCGCAATCCGTAAGCGACACCGTCCTTGCCGGTGACGTCGATCTCGGCGGTGGTGCGCTCAATCTCGGCGCTCGCGGCCTGGCTTGCCACTGTGCGCTGCCAGACGAGCTTGTAGAGCTTGGCGGCATCGTCATCGAGGAAGCGCGCGACGCTCTCTGGCGGCTTGGTGAAATCCGTGGGCCTGATGGCTTCGTGCGCTTCCTGAGCGTTCTTGGCCTTCGTCTCGTATTGGCGGGGCGAGGCGGGCACGTAGTTCCGCCCATAGAGGCGCTCGACCGTACGCCGGCACGCGGCAATCGCCTCAGGCGCGATCTGGACGCCGTCGGTACGCATATAGGTGATCAGGCCCTCGCTCTCGCCACCGAGGTCCACACCCTCGTAGAGCCTCTGAGCAAGCTGCATGGTGTGGCGGGGAGAGAAGCCAAGCTTGCGCGAGGCCTCCTGCTGCAAGGTCGAGGTGGTGAAAGGAGGTGCGGGGTGGCGCCGCTGCGACTTGCTTTCCACGCTGGCAACGACGAAGCGGCCGCCTTCCAGCGCAGCCTTGAGGCGCATCGCGGCGGCCTCATCGGCAATGTCGAACTTTTCGAGCTTCTTGCCGTCGATGGCGACGAGCCGGGCAAGGAAGGTTTCGTTCTTGGCGGTGGCAAGCTCGGCGAGCAGCGACCAGTATTCCTGCCCCTTGAACTGCTCGATCTCGAGTTCTCGATCGCAGACAAGCCGCAGCGCCACGGACTGCACCCGGCCCGCTGAGCGGGCGCCAGGCAGCTTCCGCCACAGCACTGGGGAAAGGGTGAAGCCAACGAGATAGTCGAGCGCCCGACGGGCGAGATAGGCGTTGACCAGCGGACCGTCGATCTCGCGCGGATGGCGCATGGCGTCGAGTACCGCTTCCTTGGTCACGGCATTGAAGACCACACGCTCCACGGCGACCTTGTCCAAGGCCTTCTTGCGGTTCAGCACCTGATAGACGTGCCAGGAGATGGCCTCGCCCTCGCGATCAGGGTCGGTGGCGAGGATCAGCTTGTTCGCCCCCTTTACCGCCTGGGCGATCTCGTCCAGCCGTTTCGCCGCCTTGGGCTCCACGTCCCAATGCATCTCGAAGTCCTTGTCAGGCAGGACCGAGCCGTTCTTGGACGGCAGATCGCGAACATGGCCGTAGGAGGCGAGCACGCGATAGCCCGACCCCAGATATTTGTTTACGGTCTTTGCCTTGGCCGGCGATTCGACGATGACGATGTTCATTAAGTGGTTCCATGGCCGGCGCCAAAGGCGCCCGGCTCGAGGGGGGTATTTGCCGCGTCTTGCCCTCGCAATGCGGCGAAAATGGTGTCTTGCACCAGGAGTGTCAATTCCCACTGAACGCGCGGACCGGCATTGTAGGAACTTGAATTTTTACAACTCTAGGATGTATAGATTTAAAATTATCCACAACCTCAAGAATGTTGCCACCGAAGGAGAGCGCGTTTCAGAAGAAGCAAAATGGAGTGTAAATCGACGGCTCAACCTGCGGGACTGCCCCTTTGCCTATCTTCTTGCCATGGCGAAGAAAGACGCACAGGTGGAGTCACAAAAGGCTGAAATAGCCATTCTTCGAGGCCGATCAAGGAGACAAGTTGCCTACTGCGTCGTTGCAACTTCTCCGCGAGATCGAGTTCAAGCAGCACGCTACGCCCCTTGCGCACAGCGATGCCGGTCGCGCGGGCGACCTCGATCGATATCGACCGGGCTCGTCCAACGGCGCCAACGATCCGCTCGCGTTCGCTTTGGCCAATCTCCAGCTCAGCCGCCGACGGTCGTTCAGTTGGAGAGCGGAACGGGGCGAGGGCGCCTTGCGGCCGGGCTCAGACCTTCTTCGCGCCAATCCGTCCTTCCTCGCCCCGGAGGAGGCGTCCGATGTTGTCGGCGTGGCGCCAATAGAGAAGCACGGTGAAGATCAGGAACAGAACCGCGATGCGCGTTCCGCCAATAAAGAAGAGCAAGCAGGGGACAGCGGCGCTCGCCACGAGGGCCGAAAGCGATGAGTAACGGGTGATGAGCGCCACCAGAAGCCAGATCACGCAGAAGGCTATCGCGCTCGGCCAATAGAGCCCGAGCAGCACGCCGATATAGGTCGCCACCCCCTTGCCTCCGCGAAAACCGAGCCAAACCGGAAACAAATGTCCGAGAAAGGCGCCGAGACCGCCCAGGATCGCCGCGTCCTGGCCCGAGCGCGCACCGATGAGGACGGCGGCGGCGCCCTGCAACAGATCGAGCAGCAGCGTGAGCGCCGCGAGTGCCTTGTTCCAGGTGCGCAATACATGGGTGGCGCCGATATTGCCGGAGCCGATGTCACGCAGATCGCCGTGGCCGGCGAGCTTGGTAAGGATAAGGCCGAAGGGAATGGAGCCGAGCAGATACCCGGCCGCGAGCGCGAGGAGATCGTAAAGGCTCCAATCAGCCGCAAGCATATCGGTCAGACTCCGATAAGGAGAAGGGCTAATTGCCGCGCCCGTGAGGGTAGTTGTACACGGGGCGTCCGGCAACGAGGGTCATCACCGCCCGGCCTTGCAGGCGCGCCTCGTCGAAGGGCGTGTTCTTCGACCGCGTGCGCAACAGCTCAGGGCTCACCACGAAGGGCGTATCAAGGTCGATGAGCACGAGGTCGGCCGGCGCTCCCTTGGCGAGGCGTCCGCTTGGAAGCCCGACCAGGCGCGCCGGGTTTGCGGTGAGCGCACGGAGCAAGGTGACAAGATCGACGCTGCCATCGTGATAGAGGCGGAGCGCCACCGACAGAAGGGTCTCGACGCCGATGGCGCCGTCGGCGGCCTCGGCGAAGGGCCGGCGCTTGCCGTCCGCGTCCTGGGGATCATGGGCGGACACGATCACATCGATATCGCCGATCGCAATGCCTTCGACCATGGCGCGGCGGTCGTCTTCGGAGCGGAGTGGGGGGCGCATCTTGAAGAACGTTCGGTAGTGACCGATGTCGTTTTCATTCAGGGTGAGATGGTTGATGGAGACGCCGCAGGTCACGGGCAGGCCGCGCGCCTTGGCACCGCGGATAATGTCAAGCGATGCCCGGCACGAGATCTGGCCCGCGTGATAGCGGCCGCCGGTGAGTTCTGCGAGGCGCACGTCGCGCTCGAGCATGATGATCTCGGCCTCCCGCGGAATGCCGGGGAGCCCAAGCCGCGTCGCGACCTCGCCCTCGTTCATCACGCCGTCCTGGGCAAGGGAGGGCTCTTCCAAATGATGGATGATGAGCGCGCCGAAATCCTTGGCGTAGGCGAGCACGTTCCGCATCATCTTGGCGCTGGCGAGGCTTGTCTTGCCGTTGGTGAAGGCGATGGCGCCCGCCTCGCGCAGCAGCCCGATTTCCGACATCTCTTCGCTGAGCAGGCCTTTGGTCATCGCCGCCATGGGATGCACGTTGACTTGGGCCGTGTCGCGCGCCCGGCGCATGATGAAGTCGACCAGCGCCACGTCGTCGATGACTGGTTCGGTGTTGGGCATACAGATGATGGTGGTGACGCCGCCTGCCGCCGCTGCCCGGCTTGTCGTGGAAAGTGTCTCCCGATGCTCGTGCCCCGGTTCGCCGGAGAACACCAGCATGTCGACGAGCCCGGGAGCAAGCACGTGGCCGCCGCAGTCGATCACTCGCCCATCGCCGACTGAAGCGGCGGTCACTTCAGGGCCGACATCGGCGATCTTGCCGTCGGCGATCAACACGCCGCCCTTCTGGTCGAGACCTGTGGCGGGATCGATCAGCCGCGCATTGAGAAGTGCCGTGGCGCGGCCGTTGCGATCAGAGTCAGGGGTTTGCATGCTCATCAACGGTTCGGCAGGTGGCGGGCGAGCGCCTGCAGCACCGCCATGCGCACCGCTACGCCCATTTCCACCTGTTCGCGGATCACGCTTCTCGTGTCGTCCGCGACGCTTGAGTCGATCTCCACGCCGCGGTTCATCGGGCCGGGGTGCATGATCAGCGCATCGGGCTTGGCGCGGGCGAGCTTCTCGTGGTCGAGCCCGAAGAAGTGGAAATATTCCCGCTGGCTCGGCACGAGGTTCGACGACATGCGCTCGCGCTGGAGTCTCAGCATCATCACGATGTCGGCGCCTTCCAGCCCCTCCCACATCGAGGAATAGACCTCGACCCCGAGGCGCGCGATGCCCGACGCGATCAGCGTCGAGGGCGCGATGACGCGGACGCGCGCGCCGAGCGTATTGAGCAGGAGGATGTTGGAGCGGGCGACCCGCGAATGCAGAATATCGCCGCAGATCGCCACGATCAGCCCGGCAATGCGTCCTTTATGGCGGCGAATGGTCAGCGCATCGAGCAGGGCTTGGGTCGGGTGCTCATGGCTGCCATCACCGGCATTGATCACCGAGCAGTCGACCTTCTGGGCGAGTAGCTCGACCGCGCCCGCCGCATGGTGGCGCACGACGAGAATATCGGGCCGCATCGCGTTCAGCGTCACCGCCGTGTCAATCAGGGTCTCGCCCTTCGACATGGACGAGGTCTGCGTCGACATGTTCATCACGTCGGCGCCGAGTCTCTTGCCCGCAAGCTCGAAGGAGCTTTGGGTCCTGGTCGAGGATTCGAAGAAGAGATTGATCAGGGTGCGGCCACGGAGATCGTCGCGTTTCTTGGCGATCTGGCGGCTGACGGTCGACGCCTGCTCCGCAAGATCGAGCAGGCCCACGATCTCGTCGCGCGAAAGGCCTTCGATCCCAAGCAGATGGCGATGAGGGAAGGAGAATTCGGTCGCTTCGGCCGCAATGCTCATTAAAGTGGACTCTATAGGCCGACTTTGCCCGGGCGGCAAGCTTGGCTGCCCAAGCAAGCTGTGGCAGCAATGGCTATTCCAGAGTCGTCAAAGGAACCTATGGCCCCCGATTCGATTCCGCCGGGAGAGCAGGTGCTCAACCAAAGCCCAGTCTTCACTGATGTGAATCTGTTCACATCAGACATCCCCTTGTGCGAGGCCGTCGCCCGCGAGGGGGGCGCCGATGCCGCCGAAAACCTTGCCGCTTTCGGCCGGATCGCCGGCAGCGCCGCGGCAGCTGATCTCGGGCGGCAGGCCAATGAGCACGCCCCGCGGCTCCGCGCCTTCGATGCGCAAGGACGCCGGCTGGACCGGGTGGACTACCACCCCGCTTATCATCGGCTGATGGGGTTCAGCACGGCGCAAGGCCTTCACTGCTCGACCTGGGACTATCTGACGGCAGGGAGCGGTCCGCGGCCGGGGGCCCATGTCGCAAGGTGCGCGGGCAGCTACATGGCAGCGCAGATGGAGGCGGGCCATTGCTGTCCCATCACCATGACCCACGCCGCCGTCGCTTCGCTCCTGCACGAGCCGGTACTCGCCCGCACAGTGCTGCCGAAGCTGCTCGTGCGGAGCTACGACCCGCGATTTGCTCCCTGGCAGAAGAAGCAGGCCATCACCATCGGCATGGGCATGACGGAACGTCAGGGCGGCACCGACGTTCGCGCCAACACCACGTCGGCCGTTCCCCTCAACGGCACCGGCTCCGGCAAGGGCTACGCCATCAGCGGCCACAAATGGTTTCTGTCGGCGCCGATGTCCGACGCGTTCCTGGTCCTCGCGCAGACCAAAGGAGGGCTGTCCTGCTTTTTCATGCCGCGCTTTTCGCCTGACGGCCCGGTCAACAAGTTCAGACTCGAGCGGCTCAAGGACAAGCTCGGCAACCGCTCCAACGGTTCGGCCGAGGTGAGTTTCGACCGCGCGCTCGGCTATCTCGTGAGCGAAGAGGGAAGAGGCGTTCCCACCATCATCGACATGGTGACGCTCACCAGGCTCGACTGCGCCGTATCCTCAGCCGGGCTGATGCGGCAAGCGCTCGCCCGCGCGATCCATCACGCACAGCATCGCAGCGTTTTCCAGAAGCGGCTGATCGATCAGCCGCTGATGCTCCAGGTGCTCGCCGACATGGCGCTCGACGTCGAGGCTGCCACCGTGCTCGTCTTCCGCCTCGCCCGCGCTTTCGACGGGCACGACGATGCAGATGAAACGGCCTACCGGCGGCTGATGACGCCGATCACCAAATATTGGGTGTGCAAGATCGCACCGGCGCTCACCTTTGAGGCCATGGAGTGCCTCGGCGGCAACGCCTATGTAGAGGAAGGCGGCTTCCCGTTGCTCTATCGCGAGGCTCCGGTGAACGCCATCTGGGAGGGATCGGGTAATGTCATGTGCCTCGATGTGCTCCGGGCGGTCGAGCGCTCGCCGGAGACCTTGGAGCGCGTGCTTGCCGGGATTGAAGCGGCAAGTGGTGGCGAGCCGCGATTGAAGTCAGCAGTGGACGGCGTGAGAATTCTCCTTGCTGAAGCCGCGCGGGACCAGGCGCGGGCGCGGTCCGTGGTCGAGTTGCTTGCGCTCACGGCCGCGGGGGCGTTGCTCCAGGCCCATGCGCCGCCGGCGGTCAGCGATGCCTTCTTGGCGACACGGCTCTATGGTGCATTCAGGCATAGCTACGGCGTTGGACTTGGCGGCGACATTCACGCCATTGCCGCCCGCGCAGCTCCGACGCTCGCTTGAGCAGCGTAATTTTGATCTTCATCAAGGCCACCGGAAGCTTCGAGCCTTCATTTTTAGGTGATGGCCGTCGCTTACCGAGGGGCCGAAATTGCAATAACTTGCAGTTTACGCTTGGGCGCGAATCATTGAGGATTGGCATGATCGGTCTTCGGGCGACGCCGTCAAGTGGGTGACGGCGCTATCCGAAGGCATTTGTTGTCGCAGCGGTCGCAGTAACGGCGTCAAAGGTTCGGTCAGGCGGAGGCTAAACCATGATGAGCTTACCCTTCCTCTTGTTTGCCTGCGGTCTCGCCGCGGCGTGGACGAGCCGGCGCGAGGCAGCGATGGGGTTCTGGGTTGCCGGCGTGCTGGTGTTGCTTGTGCTGTTCCGGTTTCACGCGACGGATGTGCTGAATCTCGGGCTTTAGTGGAAGAGCTCGTGTGACGAGTGATCTGTCGAGGCTGCTCAACGCCTTGGGGCTCGTGGCCGTCGACACGGTGCTGGTGCTTGCCTTTGCCGACCAGCTTTGGTTCCGCGACCTTCCGTGCCCAATCTGCATCCTGCAGCGGGCGGGCTTCATCGCCGCGGGATTTGGCCTTGCGCTCAATCTGATGTTCGGCCCACGGCCGAGCCATTACAGCCTCGCTATCCTCGGCGCCATGGTGGGCAGCATCGTGTCGGCGGACCAGGTGCTCCACTACATCGTTCCCGGGAGCGGCGCCTATGGCGATGCCATTTTCGGGCTGCACCTCTACACCTGGTCGTTGATCATGTTCGTGGCTGTTGTCCTTGGCAGTGCTGTGATGCTCCTGTTTGACCGCCAGTTCGATACCGCCGGGCCATTGCCCTGGCGCCTGAAAGTCTTGCCGATGTCGGCGGTGGCGCTGCTCGCGCTGCTCACTCTTGGCAATATCGCCTCCGCGCTTGCCATCTGCGGGGCAGGCCTTTGCCCCGAAGCCCCCTCCGGCTATCTCATCTTCCACGAAAATCTAGGGCTAGCACTCGCCAAGACGCCTTAACCGCTCGAGCGCTCCTTGCAGGATATAAGCCGCTGCCATGCGGTCCACGACTTCGGCGCGCCGCTTGCGCGAGGCGTCAGCCTCGATCAGGTGACGCTGCACAGCGGCCGTGGACAGCCGCTCGTCCCAAAACACCATGGGCACCCCGACGTGCGTGGCGAGGTTTCTGGCAAAGGCGCGGGTAGACTGGGCACGTGGGCCTTCGGCGCCGTCGAGGTTGAGGGGAAGGCCGATCACGAGACCGCCGACTTGATTCATTTCAATGACTTCGCGAATGGTCTTGGCGTCGGCGGTGAACTTAGTGCGCTGGATCGTGTCGAAGGGCGTGGCGACGCTGCGGGTCACGTCGGAGAGCGCCATGCCGATGGTCTTGGTGCCGACGTCAAGGCCGAGCAGTCTGGCATCGCGCGCAAGCAAGGGCGGCAGATCTTCGATGGCGATGAGAGCGGCACCGGTCATGGGCCAAGGGGGTGCGGCACCGCCGCGAGGTTGTCAACTCGCTCCGCTTCCCTATAGTCCCAAGACCTTAGAGCTTTGGTGGCGCGTAACTCCGGACGGACAATGCAAATAACCTGGTTCGGCCATTCCTGCTTCCGCATCGATACGGGCAAATCACGCATCCTGATTGACCCGTTCCTTACCGGGAATCCGACCTTCGAGGGTTCGGGCCACACAGTGCTGGACGTTGCGAAAGGCATGACCCATGTGGCGCTGACCCACGGCCATGAGGATCACACCGGCGACACCGTCGCGATCTGCAAGGAGACCTCTGCGCCACTCATCGCCGTCTATGAGCTTGCCGTGCATATGGCGAGCCTCGGGGTGGAGAAGATCGATCCCGGCAATACCGGTGGCACGCTCCATCACGAGGATTTCGACCTCACCTTCGTGCCCGCCTGGCACTCCTCCGGCGTCTTCCACGCGGAGCGGTCGATCTATCTCGGCGCCTGTTGCGGGCTCGTCATCGCCTCCCGTGAGGGCAAGACCGTTTACCACCTGGGCGACACGGCGATCTTTTCCGACATGGGGCTCATCAACGAGATCTATCGCCCTGAAGTGGGTATCGTGCCGATCGGGGACCGCTTCACCATGGGGGCCAAGACCGCGGCGCTCGCCTGCAACGCTACTTCCGGTTCGAGAGGGTCATTCCCTGCCATTACGGGACCTTCCCCATCATCGACCAGACAGCCGACGAATTTGTCGCGGAGATGGGCGGCAATACCGTGGTGGTGCCGAAAGTCGGCGTTCCCTTCGAGGTTTGACCCGCCCGATGCCCCCGGGGCCAAGGCCCAAGTTGAAGCCGCTGCGGGCCGGTGCTACAGGAGCGCTGACAAGCGTTTCAGCTCCTGGCAGAGTCCGTCATGTCCGTTGATCGCGCGACCGTCTATCGCATCGCTCATCTCGCCCGCATCGCCATTACCGAAGCGGAAGCCGCGCGCCTCGAGAAGGAGCTGTCGGGCATTCTCGACTGGGTCGCTCAGCTTGACGAGATCGACACATCGGGCGTTGAGCCGATGACCCGCGTCGTCGCCATGACCATGAAGAAGCGGAAAGACGAGGTCACCGACGGCAATTATGCCGACGACATCCTCAAAAACGCGCCTGTGGTGGACGACCATTATTTCGTCGTGCCCAAGATCGTGGAGTAGGGGCCGGCGATGACATGCGCCGTTCTGTTCGCAACAGGGCTATTGCTGCTTGGTGCCGGTTTGGCGCTCGCGCAGGCGCCCGAGAATTCCTTGCCGGAAGGGACCTTCGCCTCGACGCCGAAGGACTGCGCCACGCTGGCGACAAAGACGCCCGCAGAGCTCGGCGAGGACTTCGACTTCGAGGTGCTGACCAAGAAGGGGCTCGTCGGCTATCAGCAGACTTGCGACTTCGTCAACGTGTTCGCGCATGATCGCAAGAGCTGGGTGGCGACCGCGTTTTGCGACGAGTCCGGCTATACCTATCCGGACCTCTTCTCGATCAAGCAGAAGGACGACGGCAAGCTCAACGTCACCAGGATCACCGATTTCACCCAGCAAGGGGGCAATAATGCGTCGTCCCAATCCGATTCAGAGGAGTCAGCCGCGCCAGAACAGTCGGCGGGTGGCAAGGAGCCCGGGAATGCCGAGGGGCCTTCGGGCGAAGAGGGCAAGTCCTCAGATGAGCAGGCGAGCGAGTCCTACAGCGCCTTCGTCAAGTGCGACAAAGTCAAGCCATAGAGCGCATGGCCGATCCCACCGATCTTTCCATCGCCGAGGCGCGTAAAGCGCTCGAACGCAAGGAGCTGTCCGCGATCGAGCTTGTGCGCGCGCATGTCGACGCCATCGAGCGCGCGAATGAGGCACTGAATGCCTTCGTGCTCAAGACGCCTGAGCGGGCGCTCGATGCGGCGAAGGAGAGCGACGCGCGCATCGGCAAAGGTGAGGCGCGTCCGCTGGAAGGCATCCCGCTCGGCATCAAGGATTTGTTCGCCACCAAGGGCGTGCGCACCACGGCCTGCTCACACATTCTCGACGGCTTCACGCCGACCTATGAGTCGACGGTGAGTGCCAATCTCTGGAGCGCCGGCGCATTGATGCTCGGCAAGCTCAACAATGACGAGTTCGCCATGGGGTCGTCCAATGAGACGAGCTATTACGGCCCAGTGGTGAATCCCTGGCGGCGCAAGGGCTCGAACGCCAAGCTCGTGCCCGGTGGCTCGTCGGGCGGCTCGTCCGCCGCAGTCGCCGCGCGCCTCTGCATGGGGGCCACCGCCACCGATACCGGCGGATCAATCCGCCAGCCGGCCGCCGTCACCGGCACCGTCGGCATCAAGCCGACTTACGGACGCTGCTCGCGCTGGGGGATCGTCGCGTTTGCCTCATCGCTCGACCAGGCCGGACCGATCGCGCGCACCGTGCAAGACGCAGCGATCCTGTTGAAAGTGATGGCGAGCCACGACCCGAAGGACACGACCAGCGTCGATGCTCCGGTGCCGGATTACGAGGCTGCCGTGAATCTCGGGGTACAGGGCCTCACCATAGGCATTCCCACAGAGTATCGTGTGCCCGGCATGGCCGCGGAGATCGATGCGCTGTGGGCGCAAGGGGTGAAGTGGCTCGAGGCTGCCGGCGCCAAGATCAAGCAGGTGAGCCTGCCCTACACCAAATATGCGCTGCCCTCTTATTACATTGTCGCGCCGGCGGAGGCTTCCTCGAACCTCGCCCGCTATGACGGGGTGCGCTACGGATTGCGCGAGTCCGGGAAGGACGTGATCTCACTCTATGAAAACACGCGCTCCGCGGGTTTCGGTGCAGAGGTGAAGCGCCGCATCCTGATCGGCACCTATGTGCTGTCGGCGGGCTATTACGATGCCTATTATCTCAAGGCGCAGAAGGTGCGGAGCCTAATCAAGCGCGACTTCGACACCGCCTTTCAGGAGGTGGACGTGATCTTGACGCCGACCACGCCGTCGCCGGCCTTCGCGCTTGGCGAGAAGTCCGGCGATCCAGTGGAGATGTATCTCAACGACATCTTCACGGTGACGGTGAACATGGCGGGACTGCCGGGGATGTCGGTGCCGGCCGGCCTCTCGTCGGAAGGAACGCCGCTTGGCTTGCAGTTGATCGGCCGGCCGTTCGACGAGGAGACGCTGTTCCGCACGGCCCGAGCCATCGAAGAGGCCGCAGGACCGTTGGCCAAGCCGCAAAATTGGTGGAGCAAGGCAGCATGAATGAGCATTCAACCAAGCCGATGAGCGAGCGCGTCAAGGTCTCCTCAGGCAGCCCCTATGAGCCGATCATCGGCTTCTCGCGGGCGGTGCGCGTCGGCAACATCGTTGCGGTCGGCGGCACCACCGCGGGCTCGGGCGGCAAGATGGTAGGCGTGGGCGATCCCGCAGCGCAGACTCGCGCGATCCTCGAGATCATCGGCAAGGCGTTGCGGGACGCCGGCGCGCGGCTCGAGGACGTGATCCGCACGCGCATCTATCTCGTGGACATTGCCCATTGGCAGGTGGTTGGCCGCGTGCATGGCGAGGTGTTCGGCGATATCCGCCCCGCAGCCAGCATTCTAGAGGTCTCGCGCTTCATCAATCCGGACTGGCTCGTCGAGATTGAGGCCGACGCCGTCATTCAGTCCGCTGGAGGGTAGAGCCATGGCGCCGCGCAAGGCTGAGGACTGTGCCGATATGGAAGAGGTGAGGGCGGAGATCGACCGCATCGACGTGGCACTCGTCGATCTCATCGGCGAGCGCTTCACGTATGTCGATCGCGCCTGGCAGTTCAAGCAGGCGCCGGCGGAGGCGCGCGTGCCCTGGCGCATCCAGAACGTGATCGACCGGGTGCGGGCGCGGGCCGCCGAGAAGGGACTGCCGCCTGAACTGACCGAGGCCTTGTGGCGGCAGATGATCGGCTGGTTCATCCAGTATGAGGAAGAGAAGCTCCGCAACCACGGCGAGGACTAGCCGAGCCCTGGATTGGACTAAGATGCAGCGCTGACATGCAGGAACGTGCAAAGCAGAGCAATTTGATCGAAGGCGCGACCGGTCCCTGGGAGGTGGTGATCGGTATGGAGGTGCATGCGCAAGTGACCTCCAAGTCCAAGCTCTTTTCTGGCGCCTCGACTGAATTCGGCGGTGATCCCAACTCCCATGTGAGCCTGGTTGACGCCGCGATGCCCGGCATGCTGCCGGTGATCAACGCGGAATGCGTGGCGCAAGCCATCCGCACCGGGCTCGGACTCAAAGCCAAGATCAATCTCACTTCCGTTTTCGACCGGAAGAACTATTTCTATCCCGATCTGCCTCAGGGCTATCAGATCTCGCAATACAAGAGCCCGGTGGTTGGCGAGGGCGAGGTCATCGTAGATCTGCTCGGTGGCGAGCGAGTCACGGTCGGCATCGAACGGCTGCATCTTGAACAGGACGCTGGCAAGAGCTTGCACGACCAGCATCCCAATTTTTCCTTCGTAGATTTGAACCGGTCCGGCATCGCGCTGATGGAGATCGTATCGAGGCCGGACCTCCGCTCCGCCGATCAGGCCAAGGCGTACCTCACAAAGCTCCGCACCATCATGCGCTATCTCGGCACCTGCGACGGCAACATGGAGGAGGGGAGCTTACGCGCCGACATCAATGTTTCGGTACGGAAGCCCGGATCGCCGCTCGGCACGCGTTGTGAGATAAAGAACGTGAACTCGATCCGCTTTATCGGCCAGGCGATCGAGCACGAGGCGCGCCGGCAGATCGAGATTTTGGAAGATGGCGGATCGATCCATCAGGAGACGCGGCTGTTCGATGCGAAGACCGGCGAGACACGGTCGATGCGCTCGAAGGAAGAGGCGCATGACTATCGCTATTTCCCGGACCCCGACCTCCTGCCGCTCGAGCTCACGCAAGACTACGTTGATCGGCTCGCCAAGGACCTTCCCGAGCTTCCCGATCAGAAGCGGGCGCGCTTCATCGAGGCCTTAGAGCTTTCGCCTTACGATGCGGATGTGCTCGTAGCTGACCGAGAGACGGCAGATCGTTTTGAAGAAATGTATGAAGAGTCCAAAAGACTCGAATCGAGTGTCCAGCCGAAAGAGGCTGCCAATTGGATTATCAACGAGGAGATGGCGTACGCGAATGCGTTGAGCGTGCCTGTTTCGGAGCTTGGAGTGCCTTCAGCAAACTCCGCCGTGATCATTTCTAGCTTGAGCAGCGGGCAAATCTCACGACCGCAAGCGAAAACTGCATTTAAGGTCATTATTGAATCAGATGACCGAACTATTGATCCGACGATTGTGTTCAAGACGCATGGACTCACCCAAATCAAAGACCGGGGCGAAATCGAAAGGGCGGTCGATGTCGTCATCGCCGCCAATCCGGACAAAGCCGAGCAGGTGAAGGCCAAACCTGCGCTTGCTGGATGGTTCGTGGGGCAGGTGATGAAGGCGACCGCAGGCAAGGCGAGCCCGCAGACCGTCAACGAGCTCGTGAAGGCGAAGCTCGGGATCGGATAATCTCGTAAAGTCGTTCAGTACCCGGCGTCCTGCCCGGCTCTCGCCGGCAAGACGAGGGAAGTGCCTTTGATGCGGGGGTGACAGACATGACGCAGGCGATCCGCGTTCACACCTATGGCGGGCCAGAGGTCCTCAAATGGGAGGCGGTTGAAGTTGGCGAGCCTGGCCCGGGCCAGGTGCGGGTCAGGCAAACGGCGATCGGCGTCAACTATATCGATGTCTATTCCAGGACCGGGTTCTATCCGCAGGCTTCCTTGCCGTTCATCCCAGGCATGGAAGCCGCGGGCGTTGTCACCGCGGTGGGCGAAGGCGTCAAGGATCTCAAAGTCGGCAGGCGCGTCGCCTATGCCGGACAGATTGGCGCCTATGCTGAGGAGCGCCTGATCCCGGCGGATCGGGTCGTCAGGTTGCCGGCAGGACTGAGCGATGAGATCGCGGCGTCAATCATGCTCAAGGGCATGACCGCGCAATATCTCCTCCGGCGGACCTATAGGGTCGGCCCCGAGACGACGCTCCTGTTCCATGCCGCGGCGGGCGGGGTGGGGCTGATCGCCTGCCAATGGGCAGCCTCGCTCGGCGCCACAGTGATCG
>Ga0187819_10001018_pt1 | contig 14384 bp, 7 predicted proteins | sample NC_wetland_sal_i_15_FD_132411 | JGI IMG/M metagenome (GOLD analysis project Ga0187819, IMG submission 132411) | Wetland sediment microbial communities from Neuse River Estuary, North Carolina, USA - SO4_4 | ecosystem: Environmental > Aquatic > Freshwater > Wetlands > Sediment | place: USA: North... | reverse complement strand
TCCAAGTTCATCATGAGGCACAAGGCCGGTTCCGCAGCCGCAGCGGCAACGGCGGCGCTCCTGCTGGTGGCACTGTTCGTGACCCTGCACGAAGCCAGCGTCGCCCGGCTGCAAGCGCAGATCGCGAACCAGCAGGCACAGATTGCGCGCGAGCAGCGGGCGCGAGCGGAGGAACGCTTTGACGAAGTACGCAAGCTGGCTAACTCTCTGATGTTCGAGATTCATGACTCCATCAGGGACTTGCCCGGCGCAACGAAGGCGCGGGAACTCTTGGTACGACGCGCGCTGGAGTATCTCGACGGGCTTTCCCATGAGAGCGGGGACCCCGCATTACAACGAGAACTTGCCGCAGCCTATGAAAGAATTGGCGATGTACAGGGATACACGGGCGCGGCCAACCTCGATGATTTCGCGGGCGCTTCAGTAAGCTATGCCAAGGCGCTCGCGATTCGGGAGTCCTTGGCCGCGGCGAACCCAAGCGATCTGAGTCTGCGTAGTGAACTGGTGCAAGAGTATTTCGCAGTTGCATTCGCACTCATGAATAGCGGTGATTTCGACGGCTCGTTGCGTATGTTGCAGCGAGCTCGGCCGTTAGTGAACACCCTATCCTCCGAGAATAACAATCGGCAATTCCGGATGACCAGAATGTACTATTACACAGCCATGGCGCTCGAAAAGACAGGGGATTTCCCAGGAGCCTTGGAGAACTACCAGCAAGCGGCATCGACCCTCGAACCGGTCGCCGCTCAACCGCAATCCGGTGCGATCCCACGAGCCTACATTGCCGAGCACTACATCGGCATCGCCAGGACGCAGGCACGGCTCGGCCGAACGAATGAGGCGGTCGCCACTGCCGCCAAAGCTCGCACCATGCTTCAAAAACTTTTAGCCGTTGATCCCAAGAATGCAACTTTGCTGGGTTATCTAGGCGAGAGTTACGATGCCTCAGTGGATGCGCTGGCCACCAAAGGCGATCTGGACGCCGCCCTGCGCTGCGCTCGCCAAGAACTAGCGGTCTACGAGCAACTGGTCTTCGCCGATCCAAGTAACCAAATGGCTAGAGCCGACATTGGTTGGAGTGACGTTAACATCGGCGAGATTCTTCTTCGACAAAACAAGCCAACAGAAGCCCTGCAGCAGATTCGTGTCGGACTCGCGAATTTCCAAAAATCCAAGCAATCGAAGGGATTCTGGTACGCAGTGGAAATGGGTCAGTCGTATTTGGACCTCGGAAAGGTGTACGCCGCGCTTGCGGAACGTGCCACCTCGCTCGATGAGAAAATGCGGCTGTGGCGTCAGGCCCGCTCCTGGGATCAAGAAGCTCTCAGGGTTCGGAGCACGAGTCCGGGTCGGGTCGACGCCAGTGGACGCGACCTGATGTCTGAGATTCGTGGGCAACTGGCAAGATGTGACGCCGCAATTCTGGCCCGACCGCTGCGACCGGGAAGTCAGAGGAACTAGAGGCTAACGACTTCGTCGAACTTTTTGTCGCCGTGAGGGTCTGTTTTTTCCTGGTAGCCAGCCAGCTTGCTTTTCGTTCCAACTCCGTATGACCGCTTCCTCGTCTCCTCGCCACGCACTGGGTCCCCGGCCATTTGTGAGATGAGTTGCAGTCATATCGAACCTCCGTGCAATGGACCTAGATTCTACCCGGAATCCTTTAATGGCCCAATTACTTGGGCACCGGCACCGCGCGGCCAACGGGCTGGAGGAGCAATGAGTACCCCAGCCGCCGCTCCCGATGATTAAGCCGCTTCTTCCTCTTCGTCCATGGGAGTCGAGTCCTTGCCGCTCAGTGCGGGAGGCGCGGTCGCAGGCTGCGGAGGTGCAGCGTCGCCTTCGGCACCGTGGCGCAAGTCACCGCTTTCCTCCAGCGGATTGTGGCACTTCCCATCTCGGTTGACCCGATTAAGCCCGGTACAGCTTTTAACCAGATCCTTACACCTGAGATCCTCGAGCAAGTTGCCGCGGTCATCGACCGGTGGCCTGGCTACCACGATTACCCCCGATCGCCACATTTGGCGAGAAGCCGGAGCGCTCTCCGGCACGTTGGCCCGGACTCAGAGATAAGGAAACCATTGGCGGCGGCGCGTCTTGAACGATGCGTTACTATTCGCTACCGCTCGAAAATACGGATGCGGACGGCAATCTCACGCAAAAGGTTCTGGCGACAGAGCGGGTTTCGAACTACACCTACGATCCGCTGAACCACGCCACGTCACAGAACTTCGCCGATCGGATCGGTGATCTGCGTGACTTGATTGTTCGTTTTGTAAGACTAAGGTAAAGCGGTGGTGAGTGGGGGCGTCGTTGCGGGTGGTCGTCGATGCTTCGTGGCTTGCTCATAGGCGTAGGCGAGCCGGAATAAGGTTGGCTCCGACCACGGCATTCCCACAAGTTCCAGACCCAGCGGAAGCACTTCCCGTGCGTAGCCCATCGGAACGGTAACCGAGGGAAAACCGGCGACTGGCGCGAAACGTCCGCTATTCTCTCCGTCCGGAGTGTTCAAATCACCGATTAGTCGCGGCGGATTGTTCCAGCTCGGATAAACCAAGGCGTCAAGCTTCTGGCCATCGAGCGTTCGCGTGAGCAGTCGTCGAACCTCGTGATACTCCTCTTGAACCGGCTCACACGCTGGATCATCATGGGGTGCTCGAGGCGATTCCTGTGCCGCGCGCAGCAACCATTCGATGGAAGGATGGAACTTGCCCGACCTTACAATTTCATCGACATCGTGGACCGAAGCGTGCGGGCCCAGAAGCGCAAGGTAGTCGTGCAACTGGTACTTGAACGGTGAACACCTCGTCCAGACCAATGCCTCGCCTTTCGTGTAAACGTTTGGTGTTGTCTCCAGCTCGGGAATCGATACCGGGTCGACGACGATGGCGCCGTGCGCTTTGAGGTCAGCAACCGCCCGGTCGAACACTTGCACGACTTCAGGATCGGCCGTTCGGGGATCCATAACGTAACGTAGAACACCGATACGCGCACCACGCAATCCATCTACCCGCAGAAACTGCGCGTAGCCACCGGATGGAAGTTTGTCGCGGCTCGCCATCGTGACCGGATCATCTGGATCTGGCCCTGCAATCACGTCAAAGATGGCGACGGCATCGGCGACGGTCCTTGCCATCGGTCCTCCAATATCGCGGTCGAGATCGAGCGGAACAATTCCCGAGCGACTGGTCAGACCCATGGTCGAGCGGATTCCTACGAGACTGGTGTGAGAAGAGGGACCCCGTATCGAATCCTCGGTGTCACTGCCCAGACCAACCGCGCCAAAATTTGCCGCCACCGCGGCCGCAGTGCCTCCACTTGATCCTGCGGTCACGCGGTCCAGAGCGTACGGATTCTTGGTATAACCCGGCAGGCGCGAAGAAACGCTTTCGACGCCGCTTGAGGCGAACTCCGAGAGGTTGGACTTTACCAGCACAATCGCGCCCGCTTCACGGATTTTCCTTACCTGAAAGGAATCATTTGGTGGGATGGTGCCCGCAAGAGCCAGAGAGCCCGCGGTCGTCTCCAGGCCTGCAGTATTGAAGTTGTCCTTCACGATAACGGGAATGCAATGGAGCGGGCCTGTCAGACCGTGCCTGGCAAACTCGGCGTCGAGCTCGTCAGCGTGAACGAGCGCCTTGGGATTGATGGTAATGATCGCGTTCACCGCCGGGCCGCGCTTATCATAGGCATCGATCCGATTCAGATACTGCTGCACTAAATCGTGGCACGTGAGATTGCCTGCCCTCATCGCGGCATGGATCTCGCTGATGGTGGCCTCCTCAACCCGGAACGGCTGCTCGGCAAGAGCATCAACGAATGCGGACAATGTCAAGAAGCAAATTCCTGCTAAACGAAGTGTGCAGCTCATGTGAGCTCCCTGGTTCTCAAGCAAACGATCTTGCAGGATGCGGAATTGCGAGACGCATTCAGATTCCACCTCGCCACACAATCCTGCCGCCCACGATAGTCAGCTGAACTTTTGTCTCACTGATTTTCAAAGCTGGCACTTCGAATAGGTTCTGCGACAAGACAATCAGGTCGGCAAGCTTGCCCGCTTCGAGACTTCCTATGCGTTGGTCGAAGAAAGAGGCAAAAGCAGCATCCCGTGTGTAGCCCGCCAGCGCTTGGTCGAGCGTAAGTTTTTGCTGGCTGTTCCAGCCCTCCTGCGGTTTACCGTTCAGGTCCTGACGAGTTACAGCGGTTTGGATACCCAGCAATGGATTCAGTGAAGCCACCGGCCAGTCGCTGCCGAACGCCAGATGCGCTCCGGAGGCTAGCAGGTCACGCCACGCGAATGCGGATCGCAGCCGAGCGGGGCCAAGATTACTTGCCCAGACGCCACCCTCGTTGGGACAACCGCCTAAACAAAGATGGTAGGGCATCACACTTGCAATAACACCCAGTTGCCCGAAGCGTGGAATATCAGAGGGATTGATGGTTTCAATATGCTCAATCCGGAAGCGGCGGTCCCGCGCTCCATTCTGCTTCTCGGCGGTCTCATATACGTCGAGAGTCATGCGCACAGCACGGTCGCCGATAGCGTGAGTCATTATCTGAAAGCCGCGGCGGTCCAGTTCCGTGACAAATTTCTGAAATTCATCTGGTGTGTAACTTGTGGAGCCGCGAAGGTACGGATCGTCTGCATACGGCTCCAACATTGCAGCCGAATGGCTCTCCACCACACCGTCGGCGAAGAATTTGATTAAGCCGGCACGTACCCAATCATCGTGAAAGCGTCGGCGTCCTTCTTCAAAACTTTGCAATTCCTGCGGCGTCAACCGGTGGGGAATAGCTTCATGGGCAAAGGCGGTGGTCGTGCGGAGGGTCAACTCTCCCCGCTTGTTCAACTCGTCGTACAATTCCATCTCATGGAGATCGCCAGTCGCGTTGACTATCGCCGTCAGGCCGAGACGATTTGCCTCCTCCATACCCGACCGCAAAGTAGCAAGCTCGTCCTCGCGTGGGGGATCAGGAATCACGCGTTCGATTAAACCCATAGCGGCTTCTTTGAAAAGCCCGGTAGCCTCGCCAGTTGTAGAATCACGAACAATCGTTCCTACCACGATGCCGTTTACCACAACGTCCGGTGTTTCACGAGTGATATGAGCCAGCGCCATAGCACGAGTATTCACCCAAAGACTATGCATATCGTAGGAGACAATAGCAGCTGGCCGGTCAGGTACGGCTTCATCAAGTAGCCGCTTTGTAGGCAATCCGGTTGGAGGAAAAATGCCGTAAAGCCATCCGCTGCCTCTCACCCAGGCAAGTTTGGGGTGTGCCACTGAATAGGCGTGGATGCACTCTTGAACTTCCTGAGAAGTGGTTGCTTGTTCCAGGTTGACCCACGCCAGTCCCTCACTGCCGGCTACGAAATGAGTATGGCTGTCGATGAGTCCGGGCATTGCCATTCGACCGGCCAGGTCAATGACCATCGTCTTGCGAGTGCGATACGCCGCAAGCTCCTGGTCTGAGCCTAGAGCCATGATTTTGTCGCCAGCAATCGCTATAGCTTCAACCCAGGGCTCCGCCGGATTCGATGTGTAAATACGACCGTGCAGCAAAAGCAGATCAGCAGCCGGTACGACCTGTGCTGGCCCAAGAACATGAAAGAGGACCAGCCAAGAAAAGAACAATATCGCAATTTTCGGCAGGCAGTGGGTTGCCTGATGACGAACAATGCTACTTCGCATTAGTCAGATTCCATCTCGCCACACAATCTTGCCTCCCACCACAGTGAGAAGCACCTTGGTCTGGGCGATCGTGTCGGCTGGAACTTTGTACAAGTCTTGTGACAGAACAACCATGTCCGCGAGCTTGCCAGGCTGCAATGTTCCCAGACGATTGTCCATGAATTCGCCGTACGCGGCATTGCGCGTATATCCTGCCAGCATTTGATCGAGCGTGAGAGCCTGCTTCGGGAAAAAGGCTTCGTCCGTTTTTTGAAATGTGCTCTTCCGCGTGAGACCCATCTGCATAATGGGGAATGGATCAAGAGACTCGACCGGCCAATCACTTCCCATAATTAGAGTTGCGCCTGCAGAGACGATGTCCTGCCAGGGGATCGCTTCGCTGAGCCGCTCGGGCCCTACATTATCTGCCCACGGTTCCCCTTTCTGTGGGCAGCACCAAGGCTGAATGGCGGCAAGGACTCGCAACTGCGCGAGTCGCGGCCGATCCACTGCATCCACCGTCTCCATATGCTCGATGCGCCAGCGCCGATCACGCGGGCCGTTTTGTTTCTCGACCGCTTCATACGCGTCCAAAATCGTGCGGACGGCACCGTCACCAATTGCGTGCGTCATGACCTGAAAACCCCGGCGATCAAGTTCCAAGAAATCCCGCTTGAACTCTTCGGGTGTGTAAAGCGTGTCGCCTTTCTGCCCAGGCGTGTTTGCATAGGGAGCAAGCATTGCCGCGGTGTGAGTTTCGATGACGCCATCGGCAAAGAATTTGACGATTCCGGCGCGCACCCAGTCATCCTGAAAACGGCGCCGGGCTTCCTCGAAGTTCGCCAGCTCTTGCTCGGATAATGTATGGCGCACTCCCACATCGTCAGCAAAAGCGGTAGCTGTGCGTACAGTCAACTCTCCGCGCTTGTGCAGCTCCTGGTAGAGCTCCATCTCCGGGATGTCTCCAGTCGCATTCACGACGCCTGTGATACCGTGCTGGTTGGCAAAAGCCATGCCCAACTGAAGCCGCCGTAGCTTCTCTTCTTGCGAAATAGTGGCGTTCATTACCTTGAGCACAAGGCTCTTGGCACCCTCTTCCAGCACTCCCGTGGCCTCGCCATGGTTGTCACGAACGATAATTCCGCGTGCGGCACCGCCAGGGTTTGGAGTTTCACGCGTAATTTTGGAAGCTGCCAGCGCTCGAGAATTTACCCAAAGACTATGCCCATCCTCCGACATGATTGAGGCGGGACGATCACGAAATACTTCGTCCAAGAGTTCTTTGGTGGGCAAGCCCGTGGGCCAAAACGAACCGTAATACCAACCAGCGCCATAAACCCATTTCTCGTCAGGATGAGACTTGGCATAGTCCCGGAGTACCTTCCGAACCTGATCCACATTCCTGGCTTCATAGAGTTGAATTCCCGCCAGGCCGTAGCTTCCCCACAGGAAGTGTGTGTGCGTGTCGATCATGCCGGGCATCGCCATGTGCCCGCGGAGATCGACTACCTGTGTGCCTGGACCCCGGTATTTGGCCAGCGCTTCGCTTGGACCAACTTCCAGAATTCTGCCATCGCTAATTGCCACCGCTTCAACCCACGGTTGCGCCGGATTCGATGTGAAGACGTGACCGTTGATGAACAGAATGGCAGCCGATCCAGAGGGTGTTTGTGGTTTTTGCTGAGCGCCCGGTGACAGCGCAGAAAGGACTGCGAACAATAGCAGAATTACGAGATGTGCCGCATACCGGGGCATTAGTTGTGCTTTCGTGTTGAGGCTCGCGACTCTCTTCCGAAAACTGGTTCTAAAATTCGCGAGGTTACTATAAGGGCTCATGACGCGCAAGGAATATCGTTGGCTATCCTAGATCCGCTGCACCGTTCTCATTCTCATTTTTCCTTGACAGGTCTCTGTGATCCTCGCTAAAGTGCGTGCCTATGAATCAACCCTGCTTATTCCAGTAACTCGGGTGTTATAAGCGGATTCGGTTGCCCGCACCTTATATATATCGCTTAGACAGCTCTACCAGACACATGCACTCGACGAGGGGAGAGATGCAGGCTTACTGGAGCGCAAGCGGTTTCTTCTTCTTCTGCGCAGTCCCAAATACCTCTGACTGCATACTTCGCATAAGTCAACCAGCCCTAAGAACCTATCGGCGGGAGGATGCTTATGAAATGCCGGACGCAGCTTGCGCTCGTTGTGTTCCTGGTGGCACATACCGGTTTTGTTCATTCTCAAACCGCGGTTACCTCACTGCGGGGGACAGTCACAGATCCGTCGGGAGCAGTGGTTCCCGCGGTGGAAGTCGTCCTCAATAACCCGGGGAGCGGTTTCCACGTTAGCCGCACGACTGACGCAAACGGGGACTATACCTTTCTCCAAATCCCGCCCGGGAGATACACCATCACAGTCAGCAAAGCTGGCTTCGCAGAGCAGTCCAAAGAGGCCGAACTTCTGGTGAGTCAACCGGCCAGCATCAATTTCTCTCTTTCCGTCCAGAAGACACAGACAATAGTGGAGGTCAGCTCGGAAGCTCAGACCGTCAATACGACCGACGCCACCATCGGCAATGCGGCCGATAACGCTACCATTCAGGCGCTGCCGATGGAGGGCAGAAATGTTCCTGACTTGTTGAGTCTTCAGCCAGGAGTCGTGTATCTAGGGCGCGAGATCAATCAGGACCTGGACAGCCGTAGCGGTTCAGTATCGGGTGCGCGTTCCGATCAAAGCAACGTAACTCTGGACGGCGTGGACAACAACGATCAGAGACAGGGCTACGCATTTACCGGTGTGCTGCGCTCAACGCTCGATTCTGTCGAAGAGTTCCGGGTTACGACCACGAATTCCAATGCGGACAGCGGGCGCTCGTCCGGCGCGCAGATCAGCCTGGTAACCAAGAGCGGAACCAATCACATCCACGGCAGCCTTTATGAGTACAACCGCAATACTCTGACTGCCTCCAACGACTGGTTCAACAAACAAGCTGAGCTCTCCGCGGGACTGCCAAATCGTCCTGGCCAACTGATCCGTAATACTTATGGAGCCACGCTCGGCGGACCGATCAAGAAGGATCGTCTCTTCTTCTTCCTGAACTACGAAGGCCAAAGGACGGCAGAAAATCGCCAGCAGACGTGGGAAGTACCGACCGCCTCTTTCCGACAAGGCATCATGAAGTATGTCGATGTGAACGGGAACGTTGTGTCTTTGACCCCAAAGCAACTGGCCTTGATGGATCCAGGCTGCTTCCCGGCGACCTGTCCTTGGGGTTCCGGCGTGGACCCGAACAGCTTGGCGCAATTTAACAAATACCCGGAGCCGAACGGATCGAATCTGGGTGATGGTTTGAATACGGGATCGTTTACCTGGTCCGCGCCGAATCCGATCACGCTCAACACGTATATCGCCAAAATCGATTACGCGATTTCGACCAGCCAGCGAGTGTTCGTGCGCGGCAATATGCTAGGCGACAGGACGTCGCAGCCTCCACAATTTCCTGGAGGCCCCCCGAGTTCTACACAGGTCAACAATTCAAAGGGAATCGCGGCCGGCCATGTGTGGACCATCGCCAACAATCTGATCAACAATTTCCGCTATGGCTATATACGCGAGGGCCTGACCAATTTAGGCTCTGGAAATAATTCGTTCATTGACTTCGCCGAAATTAGCCCGCTCGTGGCAGAGAACAAGAGCATCATTCTGAATGTCCCAGTCCATAACTTTGTGGATGATTTCACCTGGGTGAAGGGCAGGCATACCCTTCAATTCGGCGGAAACTGGCGGCTCGTTCACAATAACACTCTCTCCGATGCCACTTCATTCAGTTCCGGGACGATGATTGCCGGGCTACTGAATCCCGCCAGCGTCGCCAATGCCAGCAACAGCACTCGCACGATTAACTTAGATCCTTCCGGATTTGGTTATCCAAACGTCAGTCAGACCTTTGCCAGTTCCTACGATAATCAAGTGTTGGCTCTGGCCGGAATCATTAGTGGAGTCACCGACAATTTTAATTATCAGGTGGCACGCGATGGAAGCGGCGCCGCTCTTCGGCCCACAGGCGCGTTCATTCCGCGCAATTTCAAGAACAATGAGGTCGAATGGTACGTGCAGGATTCATGGCGTCTAAGACCGAATCTCACCGTTACTGCCGGTGTTCGGCAGACATTGCTGCAAACGCCATATGAAGTCAACGGCCAGCAAGTAGCACCCAATATCAGTGTCCACGATTGGTTCTTGAACCGGGGCATTGCCGCAGCGCAAGGCAAAGTCGACCAGCCGGAGTTCAGCTTTGTTCCTACGGGGCAGTCGCGCGGAGGGAAACCTTACTGGCCCATGAACACAAACAATTTCGCGCCGCGTCTAGCGGTCGCGTATTCGCCCAGTTCCGACAAGGGGTTTCTGCATACTCTATTTGGTGGGCCGGGGAAGACTTCGATCCGCGCCGGCGGCGGCGTGTATTACGATCACTTCGGTTCTGGGATCGTCGATTCTTTCAGCCAGTTTGGGTCCTTCGGCCTTACCACCGGTTTGAGCATGCCGCAAAACTCTTACTCGATTGCGAATGCGCCGCGCTACACCGGCCCGAACAGTATCCCCAGCTACGCCAGCACCAGCATCACGCCACCTCCGGCGAATCAGCCCTATCCCGTGAAGCCTCCGGACAACGTTTTCGGCTCTGGCTTTGCGATCACCTACGGCGTAGATGATAAGTTGAAAACGCCGTACTCAGTGGCAGCCGACTTTTCAATTCAACGGCAATTGCCGAGTGGGTTCACGTTTGAAGCTGCCTACGTGGGCCGGTTCGGCCGTCACCTGCTGCAGCAGATGGACCTAGCGCAGCCAACCGACTACCGCGACCCACAATCTGGAATGGATTACTACACTGCGTCTGACATGCTCGACCGGCAATTCGATGCCGGAGCCACAACGGTGGCACCGATTCCTTATTGGGAGAATGTTTTCCCCTATGCGGCGGAAGGCGGGCTAAGTGCGACGCAGACTATCTACAACAACCTTTTTATGGTCGAACACGGCAACGACATTGCCAACCCCTTTTACTTGGACGTGATTTGCCTGTATCCAAATGGCAACCTCATACCGCCCCCGTGCCCCAGAAACCTGTTCTGGTCCAACCAGTATTCCTCGCTATACGCCTGGTCCAGCAATGGAAACAGCAGCTACAACGCAGGCCAGTTCATGCTACGACACGCAATGAGCCACGGTTTGCAAGTGGATTTCAGTTACACCTACAGCAAGTCCATCGATCTGGAATCCGACGCAGAGCGCACCAGCACATTCGGAACTACGTCCACCACATCAAGCATCACCGGCAAGACAACTTTCAGCCAGATTCTGGACGCGTGGAATCCTTGGAAAAACCGCGGCCCATCAGACTTCGACACTCGGCACGTCATCACTGCCAACTGGGTTTACGCGCTTCCGTTCGGAAGAGGAAAGGCGGTTGCGGGCAGTTCGGGGACACTCGTCGATGCGCTCATTGGTGGGTGGCAATTTTCCGGGTTGACTCGGTGGACCAGCGGTTTTCCGTTCAGCGTGGTCAGCGGACTCAATGGGGGCTGGCCAACAAACTGGAACTGGCGTAGCAATATGGTGCAAACCGCCCCAATCCAGACCGGCCTGTTCTTCAATTCGTCCGGTTCGCCCACGGTTTTTGCCGATCCACAGGCGCTGGCCGCCGCGATTCCAACTGATACTCCGTGGCGCACACCCTACGCCGGTGAGGCCGGGAATCGCAACAACTTTCGCGGGGACGGATACTTCGGAATAGACACAGGGTTGGCAAAACTCTGGAGCATTGGCGAAAGGATGTCTGTGAAATTTTCATGGGAGGTGTTCAACGTCACCAACTCGGTGCGCTTTGATGTAAATCCACTCACTTCATTGGGAACCCTATCGAGCACCGGCAACCTCGGCGTGTACAGCAGAACGCTGACTGCTCCCCGGGTCCAGCAATTCGCATTACGGTTTGCGTTCTAGGAGAACGGCGGAGCGAACACTCATGTTCAGCGATGAAGAACTGGGGATGAAGCGCGCCATCACGCGCCGTGACTTCTTAAATGGCGCAGCGGTGGTGGCGGGGACGAGCTTCTTTCCCGCCAATCTTTTCGGCTCGCGCATCGAAGGAGAACCTCAGGACCGGCCGGGGTATGATCCGCCCGCATCAACCGGATTACGGGGCAGCCACGCCGGCGCATTCGAAGTGGCCCACAGTCTCCGCGACGGCACCTTCTGGGATCAAGCCGGCCAGCCGACGGATACCAAGGAGCATTATGACCTGATCGTAGTCGGTGGCGGAATCAGTGGTCTCTCCGCCGCTTATTTCTATCGCCAGGCCGCGGGCAGTCGAGTGAGGATTCTGGTTCTTGAGAACCATGATGATTTTGGTGGTCATGCCAAGCGCAACGAGTTCAATGTTGGTGGAAGGACACTTCTGGGTTTCGGCGGAACGTTCGCCATCGAAAGCACAGAACCCTACACTCCAGCGGGTAAAGCACTAATAAGTGATCTTGGCATTGAGGTGAGCCGCTTTCCCCAGTTGAACGACTCCCAGCTCTACCCCTCGTTGGGCCTGCGCCCCGCCATCTTCTTTAATAAAGAGAGCTTTGGAGCTGATCGGCTCGTGAAAAGTCCTATCTCACTGTGGGGAGGATCGGACACAAGCACAGCAACCCGCGAAGCCTTGTGGAAGCAGTTTGGGGCTGACGCCCCGCTGAACGACAAGGCGAAGGATGATTTGAAGCGGCTTTATTCACTGAATGACGATCTGCTGCCGGGGTTGAGCGATACCGAAAAGAAGACCCGATTGGCGAAAATCAGTTACGCGGACTACCTCACCGACTTTGTAAAGGCTGACCCACAAGTCGTCGAGGTGCTGCGCCCAATCATTCATGGGTGGTACGGCGTCGGGATAGAAGCTGTTCCCGCGCAGGACGCGTGGGGAATGGGCTTGCCCGGATTCGACGGATTGAAGCTGGCGCCGTCACCTGGTCCTGGGATGGGACGCGATGCGATTCGGTGGAGTCAGGAAGCAAAGGATTATTTCTTCCACTTTCCAGACGGCAACGCCTCGATCGCGCGTCTGCTGGTGCGCAAGCTCATTCCGCAAGCGGTTCCTGGCAGCACGGCCGACGATGTAGTCACGGCGCAGGTGGATTACTCGCAACTCGACCGGCCACAGTCTCCCACTCGCATCCGCTTGAACAGCACGGTCGTGCGCGTGCGTCATCCAGGAGGAGTTTCAGCAGCAAGTGAGGTCGAGATCTCTTACGTGGAACAAGGCAAGCTTTACACGGTTCGCGCGGATCACTGCGTACTGGCCTGCTGGAATTCGATGATTCCTTATCTCAGCACTGAGCTGCCGACAAAACAAAGGCAAGCAATGGCCTCTGCGGAAAAAGTCCCGCTCGTCTATGCGAATGTCGTCATCCGCAACTGGGAGTCGTGGATCAAACTGGGAGTCGATTCTATCTACGCGCCTGCCAGTTACTTCTCCTATTTCGGCCTCGATATGCGGGTCAGCATTGGGAATTACAAGTGTACGAAGAAGCCTGAGGAACCGATCGTCATTCATATGCAGCGGGTACCGTGCGCCCCCGGCCTGCCAGCCCGAGACCAACACCGCGCCGGTCGTGCGAACCTGTACGCGACTTCCTTTGAAGTCTTCGAACGCAATATACGTGAACTGATGGTGAGAAGTCTCGGGACGGGCGGATTCGATCCGGCGCGAGATATTACTGCCATTACGGTCAACAGGTGGCCGCATGGTTACGCTTATCACTACAACTCCCTCTATGACTCGTTCTGGATTGATGGAGGACCGCTTCCGTGTGTAATCGCGCGCCAGCCGTACGGCAGAGTCGCCATAGCGAACGCGGATTCTGACGCGTTCGCCTATACTCACGTCGCGATTGAACAGGCTCATCGCGCGATCGGCGACTTGGGACTTCTGAGCCGTGCGGCGGAAACAACGTCGTAGAAGATCGGATCATATCGCTCCCCTCTGGCGACGGATCAACCGATGACACGGAAGTTCCGGGAAATCAGGAATTCAATGGCGATTGCACGGACCCCGGTAAAGGCTGGAAATGATTCATGAGGCGTCGAGCCTCTGATGCACCCTTATTCTACCGGCCCGATTTGCCCGGTCGCCCGAAGGGCAGCCGCCCTCGCGGCTGCCCTTCTGTGATTCTGTTGTCAACGAACTGCGACAATGATTGGAGGCCACGACCGTCGGTCCCGTCATATTTGTTCGAACCGCGGGAAGACCCATCTATCCTGCCGTACGGCTGCGGCGGTGGGCATCAGGAATGGCGACGAGGGATGAAGTCGCCCTGGCAACCTGTCAGGCTAAAGCCACTTTGCATCCGCGGCTAGCAGTGATAGCATTGACAGCATGGCGACATTAACCATTCGACAACTTGACGACAAGACTAAGACCCGGTTGAGAGTTCGTGCTGCCCATCACGGACGTTCGATGGAGGAGGAAGCCAGGGAGATTTTGCGCTCAGCTCTAACCACTTCCTCCCCGGTAAAAGGGAACCTGGCGGAGACCATTCGACGACGATTTGCAGTGTTTGGCGGGGTCGAATTTGAGTTGCCGCGACGCGATGCTATGCGCGAGGCCCAAGGATTTGGCGAATGATCATCCTCGACACTAATGTGCTCTCAGAGCTCATGAGGCCCAAGCCCTCT
>Ga0187819_10001016_pt1 | contig 14394 bp, 14 predicted proteins | sample NC_wetland_sal_i_15_FD_132411 | JGI IMG/M metagenome (GOLD analysis project Ga0187819, IMG submission 132411) | Wetland sediment microbial communities from Neuse River Estuary, North Carolina, USA - SO4_4 | ecosystem: Environmental > Aquatic > Freshwater > Wetlands > Sediment | place: USA... | reverse complement strand
GACGCCGTTCCAGTTGCTCGGGCTAGGATTTTGGATGGCGCCGTTCAAATCGCTCGGGCCAGGATTTTGAGTCGTGCCGTTCAATTTGCTCGCGGCGGGTTTTTGGGTGGCGGGTTTTTGGGTGGCGCAGCGCTTTAAGCGCTGCGTTAAATCACTCGCAATGTCACAGGGCTTTAGCCCCTGAGGGAAGTTCGACGCCCCTGCATCCATTTTCACTACGGGATCGTATCCCCCGTGTGCAAACGGATGGCAGCGCAGCAGCCGCCACAACGCCATCAGTCCACCGCGCACCGCGCCGTACCGCTCCACCGCTTCCATCGCATATTCCGAACAGGTAGGAACGTAGCGGCATGCCGGCGGAAACATCGGCGAGATCGCCCACTTGTAAGCCCGCAACAGCCGCAACGTGACGAGTTTGGCGAACTGGCGCATGGAAATCGGTCTCAGGCTTCAGGCTTCCGGCTTCAGGCTTTCAGAGTTTTTCTGCTCGGTCCCGGCAGCTGCTCCCGCCTTGCCCGCGAGCTTCTGTTCTATAACTACGAAAGCCCGGCTCACTTCGTTCACGACGGCGCTAAAGTCAACAGTCAGAAGGGACTTCTTCGGATTGATGACCACATCCGCATTCGGACCCGCCGGCGGCCGCGTGAACCGCACCGCCTCCCGCAAACGCCGCTTCATCCGGTTGCGCTGCACTGCTCCGCCCAGTGCGCGGCCCACGGTAAATCCAATGCGCAGCCCCGGTGCTACGTGCGGCTTCGCTACGGGACCCTTTGACACGACAACTTCTACTTGCGGTCGCGGCCAGTAGAACACGGTCATGGACGCCGAAAAATGCCGCCGCCCCTGCTTGTAGACGCGTTCGAAGTCAGCGTGACGCAACAGGCGTGCGCTGCGCGGAAACGCACCCTTGCCGGGCCGAGGTTCGACCACTCGAGGTTCGACGGCTCGAGCTTCAACGGTTCGAGGTTCGACACCCCGCGGCCCGACGACCTCATGATTCGATTCTCCAGGCACACTGGCAGTCACAGTGACTCTAAATTCCAGATCGCTATTCTCCAGAGGACTGTGAACATCACTGGCACAACAGCGGGTTTGCGCGGACGCTCACGCCCACGCCACTGGACTATTCGCGGAATCCTGGTTTCACCGAGACCCGCTTGCGCCGCTTGGCGCGGCGGCGTGACAAAACTTTCTGGCCGCCCTGGGTCTTCATGCGCGTGCGAAATCCGTGTTTCTTCGATCGCTTGCGCCGGTTGGGTTGGAATGTACGCTTGGGCATGAAAAGTACTTGCTCCTGATTCGTTCGACGGTGTTAGGGCAAACCATAAGTATAAATCACCCTGTGCAATACCTCCAAACCCGCCAACTCAACCGCGGTGTGCCGGTTCGTCAAGGTGATCATGTGGGACAGCCGCCTTCGGCTGTCCGTCGAACACAGTTCGACGGAATCCCGATACAAACTCATCCTGACCGCCGCCGTTTTCCAAGCGGAGGGAAGATCTGGCGGAGGTCCGAAACGCGTCGAAGCGCGAACCGACTCCGAACCCTTAACAAGTTCCGCTCAGACTTTGCCCGCAAATGTTCCCGCTGATCGTGCAGCTCGTCTCTGAATTGATCGTCAGCGTCGCATTCATGCTGCAACTACCGGACGGGTTCGGACCATAGGAAATCCCGCCGCTTTCTGTGACCGTGATCGGATACACCGGAGCGTCGTTCGCGATGGACATTTGCATCGCGACGGTGATGTTCGGATCCCCGTTGATGGTGAGATTCGATACGGAGCAATTCGAAGGTGTAATCGTCAGCGTCGAGCTGTCAGTTCCATCGCCCGAATTGTCCAGGGTAAAATCAAAATCTCCTGAAACTCCGATGGTCCCGCCACCAGGGCAAGCACCGCTGTAAGTTATTGGAATGTTGCACGTCTCTCCATTTGAGTTCGTCGTGCAATCGGACGACTGATTCGGAGTCAGATGTCCTACGCTCGCTGCGAGACTGCGGTGCGTATCGGCTGGCAACCCAGAGGATAAAGCTGCGGTCAGCGCGGCTTGCAGTGCAGCCTCAACCTCTTGCGACACCGCCTGGGCCTGCGCCGGTGATAGGTTCTGGCTGCTTTGTTTCGAACTGCCGCAGCCCCCACAGAGAATCAGGAAGAGGGTAACGAGCGCGAGTGAAATTGGCGATGCGGATTTGATTGGCCGAATCATGAAAGCCTCCTCGGCAAGAGTTGATTGGACGCACGCCGCAACTGCGGCGTTCTGGAGGAGCCAGCGAGGTCCGTCGAAGAAGAACTGAGCGCAGCAAGCATTCTTCAGCGCAACAGTCTTCGTTGACAGAATTAGATAAGAAACGAGTGCAGCCTAGCATGGCCCCTACCATGGGTCAATGCGGCTGCGCACACTCCATTCGGCGTACTCCAAAGGAAGTCGCAGGTGCGAAGGCTTTCAATCTTCTGCACCGTCTCCGCGGCAGTTACCATCGCGGCACTTGACAGCAGCACGCCTTCGGGTTCTGAATAATCATTCGCGGAAAAATTCCAGCCGAAGTTTTCCACACAACAAAAAATTTTGTGCTAGTATGCCGATCTGATCCTGCTTTCGAAATTCTTTTTGCTTTCGGCAGCCTCGCACAGAGAAATCGGACGCATTCCGCAGTAAAATTGATGGTTCCGGCAACTTCATAACAACGGCAGTTTTAAACAGGCGCTCTCCACCAGCCGCCGGAGCGCCGCGGTGAACATTTCAAATATGTCAGTCCCCAGCACAACTCTCTCCCCGAACCCGTGGGCGCGCATCCTCGATGCGCTGGAAAAGAAAATCAACCGCCATTCTTACGACACCTGGCTTAAGCCCACGCGCTACAGCCACTCCAGCGGAGGCGTGCTCTTCGTTCGCGTTCCGACTGTTGAGTTTCGTCACGCCGGCGACAAGTACGCTGACCTCATCCAGGAGGCCATCGACAATCTTGGCCTCGGATTCAACGACGTAAAGTTCGTGACTCCCGAGGACGATCCGGCCGCAACTCCCGTCCGCCACGACGGCGGTCTTGGTCCCGTTGCCGTATCCTCGAATCCCTCGCAATCGCGTTTCGATTGGGACGGCGCCTCGCAACTGAATCCCCGATACACCTTCGACGCCTTCGTCATCGGCAGTGGCAACCAGTTCGCGCACGCCGCTTGCCAGGCCGTCGCCGAGCGTCCCTCCAAAGCTTACAACCCGCTGTTCCTCTATGGTGGCGTCGGCATGGGCAAGACGCACCTCATGCAGGCCATCGGACACGAGATCAAGCGCCGCCTGCCGCAGACCGCCATCTGCTACACCTCCAGCGAGAAGTTCACCAACGACATGATCAACTCGCTGCGCTACGATAAGATGACGACGTTCCGCGACAAGTTCCGCAACGTCGACGTCCTGCTCATCGACGACATTCAGTTCCTCACCGGCAAAGAGCGCACTCAGGAAGAGTTCTTTCACACCTTCAACGCGCTGCACGAGTCGATGAAGCAAATCGTCATCGCCAGCGATCGCTCGCCCAAAGAGCTAGCTGAAATCGAAGACCGTCTGCGCAGCCGCTTCGAGTGGGGATTGATCGCCGACATCCAGCCGCCCGACCTCGAAACCAAGGTCGCGATTCTACAAAAGAAAGCCGAGCAGGAAAAAGTCACGCTGCCCACCGACGTCGCACTCTACGTCGCGTCGAACATCCGATCAAATGTTCGCGAGTTGGAAGGCGCACTGATCCGCCTGGTCGCCCATTCGTCCCTGATCGGCGCCGAAATCACGCTCCCTTATGCGCAGCAGGTTCTGAAGAACTTCATCGACTCGCAAGCGCGTAAGGTCACTATCGAGTCGATCCAGAAAATGGTCGCCGAACAATTCGGTCTGCGCCTGGTCGAGATCAAGGCCAAGAACAACTCGCGCGCCATCGTTTACCCGCGCCAGGTCGCCATGTATCTGGCCAAGCACATGACCGAGGCCTCGCTGCCGGAAATCGGACGCCAGTTCGGTGGCAAGCATCACACCACCGTGCTTCACTCGGTCGAGAAGATCGAAGAGCTTCGCAAGACCGACAAAGATTTGAACAGGTTGATCAATAAACTGACCGAGCAATTAGGCGGATGAATCGCAGTGATCGTTAACTTTTCCACGTAGCAATCCAGTCTTCCTTCGCGATGCCTGTGAATGACATGTGGAAGTTGTGTAAGGCAGGGATGAAATCGGGAGAGCGGTCCAATTACACTGCCGTCTCCGAAGAGTTCGGGACCGATTTCTAACATCAAGGGTGCAGCTGGAACCCGGTGACAACAGGCGAGTTGCCCCGGTTTTCCACTTCTTCGAAGCCCCTTCTGTTACTGCTGGTTTAATAGGTTTTGTATTTGATATAAGGTAATACTAGAAGTAGTAGGCAAGTAGCGAAGTACGGGGAGAAGGACTTTATGCCGGTGGAGGCCGCTGTTGCCGCGGGCACGATGGAAATCACAGTCAGCAAATTTGAGCTGCTGCGCGAATTAACCGCCACGCAAGGTGTGGTCGAACGCAAGACCACAATTCCCATCCTTTCCAATTATTTGTTCGAGGCCGCGGGCGACCGCCTGTCGCTCACTGCTACCGACCTCGATCTCAGTCTCCGTACATCGTGCAATGCCAAGGTTAAGAAAGAAGGTTCGTGCACCATCCCCGCGCGCAAACTTCATGACTACGTGAAGCTGTTGCCGGACGCCGATATCACCATCAAGTTGCTGGAGAATCACTGGGTCAGCATTCGCTGCGGCCGCTCCAACACCAAGATGGTCGGCATGGCGAAATCAAATTTCCCCAGCCTGCCTGCATTCCCGACTGCGGGCGCTGTGACAATTCCAGCGCAGGTTCTGCGCGGCCTGATCGCCCGCACCGGCTTTGCGATCTCGAACGAAGAGTCACGCTATACGCTTAACGGCGCCCTAATGCTCCTGAAGCCCGAGTCCATCACCATGGTCGCGACCGACGGACACCGTCTCGCCCACTGTGAACGCCCCGGCGAAAAATTCGAAGGCGTCTCCGGCGAACTGAAAACCTTGGTCCCGAAAAAAGCGATGGACGAACTGAAGTCGCTCTTGGATTCAACCGATGCCGAAACCATCGAGTTCGCCAAAGATGACTCCACGCTCTTCTTCCGCATCGGCAGCCGTCTGTTGACCTCGCGCCAACTCACCGGACAATTCCCAAACTTCGAAGCCGTGCTCCCGAAAGACAATAGCAAGATCGTCCCGCTGAACTCCGACGAACTGAATGCCGCCATCCTTCGCGTGGCCCAGTTCGCCGACGAGCGTTCGCGCGCCGTCCGCCTGCGCCTGGAGAAGGGCGAACTGAAAATTTCCGCCAGCTCCACCGAAGCCGGAGAGTCCGAAGATTCGATCGAAGCGCCCTACACTGGCGACCCGCTGACCATCGGCTTCAACGCTCAATATCTGGTCGACTTCCTGAAAGCAGCGGGCACCAGCGAAGTCCGCCTAGAACTGAAAGACGCGCAGTCCGCCGGCCAATTCCGCCCCGCCGAAGGCGACGACTACAAGTATCGCTACATCGTCATGCCAATGCGCATCTGAGATATCTTGTGTGGGTCCGGGCCTTTGACCCGGACAGGCCGAGTGCAACTCGGCTGCCCCGCCCGCCCAAAGCCCGCGGCCTATCCGCGCGCAGAGCAGCACTTCAGCGCCGCGTCACAGCCAAACCTAAGTTAGGGCTTTAGCCCCTGAGGCTGTCTCCGCTTGAAAGTCCCTGTCCCTCTTGACCTCCCGCCCCCCCTGCCTTACATTGGCCGCACCTAAATTTTGGGAGGGGCACCATTATGCTAGACGGATTCAAGAAATTCATCCTGCGTGGAAATGTTGTGGATATGGCCGTCGGCGTCGTCATCGGCGCGGCCTTCGGCGGTGTTGTTACCGCCTTGACCAAAGATTTGCTGACCCCGCTGATCGCGGCCATCGTCGGTAAGCCGGATTTTTCCGCCATCCACTTCACCATCAACAACAGCACATTTCAAGTCGGCGAATTCATCAACGCCTGTGTCTCATTCCTGCTGATCGCCGCCGCGATTTATTTCTTTGTGGTCACTCCGGTGAACGCCCTGGTCGCCCGCATGCGCAAAGACCCGGCCCCGGCGGATCCCACGACGAAGAAATGTCCTGAGTGCCTCAGCGAGATTCCCATCGACGCCCGCCGCTGTGCGCACTGTGCCCAACCCGTGATGGGCAAGGCCGCCTGAGCGCTCTTGATCGATAGAGTTGATTGACAGGCGTGATTTGACAGACGAAGTCCGCTTTTGTCGGACCGGATCGTTCGCGTACCATGGAACGATGATCCTTCGCCGTCCTCGGCATCTTCTGTTTTCGCTGGTGGCTCTTGCGAGCGCGACGGCGGCGCTGCACGCGCAGGCGCCAGCAAAACCCCCGGCGTCTTCGTCGAATTCCGCGAAGCACGCAACGCCCTCTGTGCCTTCCAACTCCGATCTCGACCCCGGCACGGTCGCCAACGGCGTCTACCGCAACAAGACACTGGCACTCTCCTGCAAGATTCCCCCCGGCTGGGTCTTGCGAACCGATGAGATGAATGCGCGCGAAGAGGCGGAAGAGAAAAAAGAAGCGACCTCGCCACCTTCCGCAGCCTCCAGCGCCGGAGCCAAAGCGCTGCTGGCCGCCTTCTCGCGCCCTCCCGAAGCGCGCGCGGAAGACATCAACGCGTCGATCATCATCGCCGCCGAAAGCGCAGCATCTTACCCGGGATTAAAAGAAGCCGCCCAATATTTCTTCCCGCTCACCGAAGTGGCCAAAGCGCAAGGCTTCACGGCAGACGAAGACCCCTACGAGATCGCCATCGGCACCAAGACTTTGGTACGCGGGGACTTTCGGAGGAACGTCGGCACCCGCGTCATGCACCAGTCGACCCTGGTGATGCTCTCGCACGGCTTTGCGATCTCGATCACGGTGATTGGCGGGACAGACGATGAAGTAGAAGATCTAGTGGACGGCCTGACGTTCGGCCCAAGCGGAAAGTAAGTTGATTATGTTGGGTGCTTGTGTGGGTCCGGGTCTCAGACCCGGACGGGCCGAGCAAAGCTCGGCTGGCTCTTATAGCCAGCGATGAGTGGAGTTACTCCAGCGGCTCCGGATGCAAACTCAAATCCTTCTCCCCCGCCGCCTTCTTCTCGGCGTACTTCTTCATCCAGGCTTCCCAACTCTTGCCCGCCGCGGTATCGCGCCCGGAAAACGCCAGCGCCCCAATATCTGTGTAGGAAATCGAAACCTTCTCGCTAGAATTCTTGGGATACAGCCGCACCACAGACTCTTTGAGCGAAGCCCCCGTGCGACGGTCGAACAGGTACCCTTCGATCTTCGACCCATCCTTGCGCGTAATGGTCACGTCGCCGCGATAATCGAACGCCTTCTCCAGGGCCGCGCGGAGTTCGTCTTCACTTGCCAGCTCCGGAATCCATCCCTCGAGCCGCTCATGCGCCGTTCCCGGGGCAACTTCCAGCGCGTCGGGATTCATCGCATTCGCATGCGGCGGCGGCGCCGCCAGCGAAGCGTGATCGATATGTCCGCCTTCTTTCCCAGTCATCGTTATCTCTGGAGTTCTTATAGAAATTGTCATCCTGAGCGAAGCGGCGGCAAGCGAAGCGCAGCTGCCGCGCAGTCGAAGGATCCCTACCAGCAAACGCGGCCCAACCTATGCGCCCGTTTCCTGCAACGACTCCGCCTGAGCCGTCGGCGCAATCTGCACCAGCGGATGTACCGCCGCTTGCGGCTCCTCAAGCATCCGCAGCGCCTCTTCGTCCCGATACGCCGGGAACAGCGTCCCTTTTACCGTGGCCAAAAATCCACCCAGCGAACTGAACGTCGCATTCACCGCCGAGGCCTCATACCCGCTGTGGACCATGCAGTTGGCGCACGCTGGATTCCCCGACTCCGTCCCGTACTTGCTCCACTCGGTCGTCGCCAGCAGCTCAGCAAAAGTCTCCGCGTACCCGTCCTGCAACAGATAGCAAGGCTTCTGCCAACCAAAAATGTTGTACGTCGGCATGCCCCACGGCGTGCACGGATACGTCCGCTTCCCCATCAGGAATTCCAGGAACAGCGGCGAGAGATTGAACTGCCAATTCTTCTTCCGGTTCGACAGGATCGCCCGGAACATCCGCCGCGTCCGCGCCCGTCCCAGGAAGTGCTTCTGGTCCGGCGCCTTGTCATACGAGTACCCGGGCGAGAGCATCATGCCCTCCACTCCCAGCTCCATCATCTCGTCAAAGAACGCCCGTACCGACTTGGGATTCGCGCCGTCAAACAGTGTCGTATTCGTGGTCACCCGGAACCCGCGCCGCAGAGCCTCTTTCACCGCATCAACCGCAATGTCGTACCCGCCCTCGCGGCACACGGCCAGATCATGCTCTTCACGTTGCCCATCCAGATGCACGCTGAACGTCAAATACTTGCTCGGCTTGAACAGGTCGATCTTTTCCTTGAGCAGCAGCGCGTTGGTGCACAGATAGATGTATTTCTTCCGCGCCACGAGCCCCTCGATGATCTCGCCGATCTGCGGATGCATCAGCGGCTCCCCGCCCGGAATCGACACCATCGGCGCCCCGCACTCCTCCACCGCCCGAAAGCACTCCTCAGGCGTGAGGTCCTTCTTCAGAATGTGCGCCGGATACTGGATCTTCCCGCATCCCGCGCAAGCCAGATTGCACCGGAACAACGGCTCCAGCATCAGCACCAGCGGATATTGTTTCCGCCCGGCGAACTTCTGCCGCAGCACGTAGCTCGCCACGGTCCACATCTGTGACACAGGTACTGGCATGAATCTTCAGAAACCCCTTTTGCAGGTATCCGCTTATTTTATCAGGATTTGTCCCCCACCCGCCTCCCCGAGGCTCCGGCCCGGGGTTGCCTATGTGGGGACAGCCGCCCCGGCTGTCCGCCGAGCGCAGCTCGGCAAGTGTTATGTGAGCGGAGGGGTGCCCATCCTTCTTTGCGCGGGTTCTTGCGAAAAAGAGGGTGGGGACTTCGCCTTCGATGTTAGGTTCCCGTGGAGGCGTCAAAAAAGTCTCTGCAACCCCGCCGCCCCATCCCTCCTCTAAAGGTCATGTTCCTACGCTCCCAGCCCCGCCCGAAAGAAATCTTGTCCACTCCCCCAAAACCCGGTACCCTAAATCCCGGTCATCTGTATGTTTAACCCGCACCCCAATCTGGCGGACGAAGTCAACCGCAGCATCATCCAGTCGGAAATCGAAGGCGGCGTGTTTCTCGATGACCTTCCGCCGTCCACCGTCCTCCAGATTCAAACCATGCACCACTGCTACACCGCGGTCCTTTTAGGCGGCAGCGAGGCCATGATCTCCGGCCATCCCGAGTTCTGTCCTGAGCCCGTGCAGGTCGCCATTTCCGGCTCGACTTGGGGAGGCTCCATGCTCAAGCTGCAATACGTCGGCCGCGGCATGCACCTCGAATTCCGTCACCCGCAGTATGCCACTCCCATCATCACGTCCCCCATCCAGGAAATCCGCGACAAAGTTCAGCTCCCCGCCCTCGAACTCGACTCCCGCCCCCACGGCGCCCACTCGTAAGCTAAATTTATGTGGGTCCGGGTCTCAGACCCGGACAGGCCCAGCAGAGCTCGGCTGCCTCTGTGTCCTGCGTGTCCCCTGTGGTGAATGCTCGTCCGGGGTGCCCAACCCTTGTCGCGTTTCTTGCGACAGGGTGGGGATCTTGACTTCGCTCCGCGCGTCTTGATGTGTGGCGTACGGCCTCTGGCTTTTTTGGCGCTACTTCGTCTTATCGTGCGCCTCTTCGCAAGGTACATCCTTCACCTGCGCTCGCGACGCATCCTCGGCCGGATCGACTACCAGCCGAACCGCGACCAGGGCCTTCGGACAATCCGTCGCAATCTGGACATCCTTCCGTCCAAATCCCGCTGGCAAGAATTCCCGATTCTCTTCGAGGTACTGATCCAGATAAGTAAAGTCGTACACCGAGCCGGCCTCCAGCTTCCACTGCACCTGCAGTCGGGAAGTCATCTCCTTCTTGCCGACGAACTCAACTTTGTCGAGACGATACTGTGGTCCCTCCTCAATCGTGAGCGTCAGGTCCATCGTTGCGTTCGATCCCGGCGTCGTCTCGGGAATGGCGACATAGTCCAAATACCCACCCTTCGCATACACCTTGCGCAAACCTTCAATCCCGCTGGCCACCTTGTCCCGCTCAAACACCGCTCCCGTTTTGAGTGGAAACTCCAAGCGCAACCGCTCCGCCGTGAACGCCCGATTCTTGACGAATGTGATAGCCCCAACCTTGTACTTCGGACCCTCCGCAACCTCCGCCTCCATGGTCACCGGCTTGGGATTTCCCAGCGGATCTCCCGGCTTGAGCTTCACACTCTTCACCTCCACCAAGAAATATCCGCGATTCTGAAAGAGCGCCCGAACTCGCTCTCCAAGCTCGTCCGTATCGTCATTGAAGCAATTCCCAGTCAACTCGCCGGTCATTCCCGCCAACTCGGTTGCACTGACCGTCTGCGTCCCGGTAATCGTAAAGTCCGTCACCAGGATCCCGCCCTTCGGGTCATCTCGGTTGTCTTTCGCGCACTGTGCGCGCGCCGCCAAACTCAGGCACGCCAAGCCCAAAAGCAGTCGAACCCACTGGCTCCGCATCGCGCTCTCCTCACCTTGGATTTTCCCGGGATTCCATCTCTCCAGATTCCGGTCCCGCCCTACAAGGTTGCCCAGCCTGCCAAATCGCAACCCGCGGCGCCCACTCTTAAGCTTCCTCCGTGCCCTCTGAGTCCTCTGTGGTTAAGACTCTTCGAACTCCCTCCCATTGACTTGCCCCTCCACACCCACTACCATTCCCGCCAGTGGCCAAATACCGGCCCGAATCATGTCTCTGAAGATAGCTACCCGCGAAGTCGCTCACGTCACCATCCTCGACATTACCGGACGCATCGTCCTCGGCGAAGAGATCCACTCGCTCCGCGACGCCGTTCGCGCGCTGGTCGCCGAAGGCAAGAAGAAGATCATCCTCAACCTCAACGGCGTCGACTACCTCGACAGCTCCGGCGTCGGAGAACTCGTCGGCAGCTTCACCACCGTCCGCAACGCCGGCGGCGAACTCAAGCTCCTCAACCTCACCCAAAAAGTCCACGACGTCCTCCACGTCACCAAGCTCTACACCGTCTTCGACATCAAAGACGACGAATTCACCGCCGTCCGATCCTTCGACTACTTCTTCGCCAAATAGCAGGTTGCTTGGAGGAGCCTCGTGTCGGGTAGGCTCGTGTGGAGCGGGCACTCCTGCCCGCTGCTTTTGACGTTGGCCTTCTTTTTCTTGCCCTCGATTAGCCCTCCCTCAGCGCACGTCTTTCCGGTCTGCGATGTACTTCCGGGCCGTTGACCGAATTCCTCATTCATCCTAGAGTCTCTGGCAATGTTCGACCCTCCTTCCTCGCCTGAGGAAGGAAGTCCCAGGTGGGATTCCGCTCCCACAGTGCTGTTCCGTTCGCGGTAGGCACGGCACCGGCCCTTCTCGCCGGACCGCAGCTTTGGCAGAACAGCTAGACCAACCCTTGCGCCACCCGTCGCCAAACCACCAAACCTCAACTCGAAGTGTGTCTCACCCTGCACGGAGGTGCAAAATGAACCGTCACAATCTGACCGTCACGCTTGTCTGTTTCGTATTGGCAGGCATCGCGATCTCCCCCCTCGGCGCACAGACCGATCCCGGTCCCCGTCCTGGCCCGGCAGCCGCGGGAAGTTTTTTCCCCACGCTCAATTCCAATGAGCAGAACTTTTTCAACCAGGCTCTGCTTCGCTTCCAGGAAGTGGATTCAGTCTCCGGCGCCATCGCCGGTGAATCCGGAGTCGGGCTCGGGCCAACCTTCAACGGCAATAGCTGCGCCCAATGCCATGCCCAGCCCACCATTGGCGGAGCCAGCCCCGGTCTAACCAGTCCACAAAATCCGATTCAGAACCCGCAAGTAGCCCTTGCCACGCTCGACGGCGCGACGAACACGGTCCCCTCGTTCATTACGACGAATGGTCCGGTGCTCGAAGCGCGTTTCATCAAGACGTCAACCGGCGCACTGGATGGCGGGGTACATGACCTCTACACCATCGCCGGCCGTTCCGACGCTGTGGGATGCACCCTGGCGCAGCCCGACTTCGCCACCGCGCTTTCCACCCACAATGTGATTTTCCGCACCCCCACTCCTCTGTTCGGTCTGGGCCTGGTTGAGGCCACGCCCGACGCAACTCTGCAAGCCAACCTGGCAGCCACGCAATCGGCGCGAGCGGCGCTGAAGATTGGCGGCGTCTTCAATACCAGCGGCAACGATGGAACCATCACCCGCTTTGGTTGGAAGGCACAGAACAAATCACTTCTGATGTTTGCGGGCGAGGCATACAACGTCGAACAAGGTGTATCCAACGAGAATTTTCCCAATGAGCGCAGCGCCGTGACGGGATGCGTCTTTAACAGTTCTCCGGAAGATTCCACCAACCTGCTGAACCCCAATGTCAACAGCATAAACTTCGGCACTCCCCTGGGCACGGAGTCGGAGATGTCGTCGGACGTGGTCAACTTTGCCGCGTTCATCCGCCTCTCAGCCCCTCCAACACCGGCTCCTCCCACTCAATCCACTCAAAACGGAGCCACTCAGTTCAACACCATTGGCTGCAATCTCTGCCACTCCCCGACTCTCACCACCGGACCTTCCATTTTCACGGGCATGTCCAATGTCACCTACAATCCCTATTCCGACTTTGCCCTGCACAACATGGGCAGCTTACTGTCGGATGGCATCCACCAGGGCGCGGCCAGCTCAAACCAATTCCGTACGGCACCGCTCTGGGGTTTGGGCCAGCGTCTGTTCTTCCTGCATGATGGCCGTACGGCCGACCTGATTCAGGCCATTGAGTCGCACGACAGCTCAGGATCCGAGGCTAACCAGGTGATCAAAAAGTTCAATGCGCTGAGCCCGGCGAATGAGCAGGACCTCCTCAATTTCCTGCGTTCGCTCTGAACGGAGCTGGAACGTCGAAACCGGAACAGCGGAGAGTCCGCCGGGCTCTCCGCTGCTCTGTCTGAACCCTTCGGGGCTGAGCATAGACCCCCGAACCGCTCTAGACACGCCCCAAACACTGCTGGTCCAGTTACAATTCCAGAAGAGAATCTCATGGGCCACGCAAGGTGCGGGGGGAGTCGCGCAGCTCATGGACGCCAGTAACGATCACCGTTCACTACAACAGAAAACCGCGAGAGAACTGATTTGGACGTCCAACCACTCGTTCCATGGATGGACCTGCTCCCAGTGTGAATGGAATTCCGCGATGCCCACGCTGCTGAACGATCCTGAAGCCAAGACTGCCTACGACCGCCTGGCAGCGGCCAAATTCCGCGAGCACAAATGCTCCGACCACCTCTCGCGCCTGGGCTCAGCCGACGACGCCGACAGCTTCACGCCCCGTATCCGCAAACTGGTGCAGCAAGGTTTCAAGCCCAAAGACGCCGTCGAACTCTTCCTGCAGGAGATCGCCCTCGAATACCGCAACCAGCCGAAAATCCTCGCCCAAGCCAAAGCCGACGGCGAAGACTTCCTCCGCCGAGTCCGCGCCGGCCTGATCTAGAATTCCACAAGAAGGCTGCAACTCAGCATTGTCATCCTGAGCGAAGCCGTGACGAGCGAAGCGGAGTCACGGCGCAGTCGAAGGATCCCTATCGTTCCCGACCGCCGCTGAAGGGAATTCTCTTCCGGGTGCCCCATTTCCCGTGCTGTCGGTTGCGCGAGAAGGGGGCCTCTCCTGACCCCTGGCCCCTGACCCCTAATTCTCAACCCCCATCTCCCCCAGAATCCACGCGTAATCAAACGACGCTTCCTTCAACCGGTCATACCTCCCCGACGCCCCGCCGTGCCCCGCCGGACTCAGGTTTGTTTTCAGGATCAAAATATTGTGGTCCGTCCGCGTCGCCCGCATCTTCGCCACATATTTCGCCGGCTCCCAATACATCACCTGGCTGTCGTTGAACGACGTCTTCACCAGCATGTCCGGATAACTCTTCGCCTCCACGTTGTCATAGGGCGAATAAGTAATCATGTAATCAAACGCCGCCTTCTCCTTCGGATTCCCCCACTCCTCAAACTCCCCCACCGTCAGCGGCAGCGACTCGTCCAGCATCGTATTCATCACATCCACAAACGGCACTCCCACCAGCGCCGCATGAAACAGATCCGGACGCAAATTCAGCACCGCTCCCATCAACAGCCCGCCCGCGCTCCTCCCCTCAATCACCAGCCGGTCCTTCGATCCATATCCATGTCCCACCAGATACTCCGCGCACGAAATGAAGTCCGTGAACGTTGTCCGCTTGTTCATCAT
>Ga0187819_10001014_pt1 | contig 14398 bp, 16 predicted proteins | sample NC_wetland_sal_i_15_FD_132411 | JGI IMG/M metagenome (GOLD analysis project Ga0187819, IMG submission 132411) | Wetland sediment microbial communities from Neuse River Estuary, North Carolina, USA - SO4_4 | ecosystem: Environmental > Aquatic > Freshwater > Wetlands > Sediment | place: USA... | reverse complement strand
TGTACGCTTGCTCGGGGCAGCTTGAGATTGCTGCAATCATCCACTAGCGCGGCTCAAATGAAAAGCTTTACGACTTGGTGGACAACAAGGATGGAAGCGTTTCGGCAGTCCGCCTAAAGCGTTGAGAATTGCGTCTGAGCTTGCGGCCCTTCCCTTATTGATGAGCACCCTCTCACTGCCACGCGCGTCCGCGAGATCGCGTCTGTGCCGCGCCCATCGCGGGCCTGACTAGTTGAAGCGGCATCGCTCGTCAGGGGATCAGTAGAAATCATCCATCATTATCAAAGCCCATCCGTCATCCTCCGTTCGTTGCTCTGCCTTTCCCAGTGCAGCCTCCCATTGCTCTCGGGTGTAGTCCTTTGCCTTGGCCTCGGCAGCGACAGTGTCGGCAACCTTGAAGTCGCCATGCGTTGCGCAGTGGTAGCCTGTCGCATACCCGGTACGTGGAAGCTCTCGCGCTGAGGATTTGCAGATTGGGCATACGGGGCGCATGAAAGTCTCATTTGGTTTATCCACCCCCCTGCAACACAATCATGTAGTAGCGAACCTCCTGGTCCACTCGTGGCAGTGGCCAACAGCCAAAGGCCATGAGCGAGTGAAGGCTAGCAAGCCACCTCACCTGGCTTGAGCCCAAGCCGTGCGATCTCGCTATCGGTAAGGCGTCGTTGAAATTCGACGCGCTCGTTCGTGACCGACAGGTGATCCCCAACGAGAGCTTCGGCGTGTCCCGTTTCATACTCAAGGGAAGGGTACGCCGCCTTCCGCTGCGCCACCGCAGCGTACAATTGCTGCTGAGGGCCCTTCGGTCCCTGCACGGCAACTAGCCAGCCTATGAGGCGCTTACGCTTACTCATCGATTGTTGCACGGGCGGGTATGACAGCAAAGCGTAGCTGAGCAAGCCTCTGTCTGCTATCATTCGTTAGCGAATATTGAGGTTGTGAGGGGATCGTCCTTGCTCTCAGGAGGGCGACATGGCGATCACTCGAATACTTCTTCTCGGCACTCTTTTGACGCTGATCGGCACTGCCTTCCCGGCATTGGCTGCGACCAAACAACATCATCGCGTCACCCATGTTCATTCGGCGATCTATAACATGGTGGTCCCCACGGCTGCTGGTGGCGGCTGTACGGCGTCTGGTGGCCCAGCTTGCAGTAGCGCTTGCACGGGATCTGGCCCGTGTGCACCACCAGACAGGTGGTGACAAGCTTCATTCCCTACGCCCCAGCTCATCCTCGAAATAGACACCGGCTTGCTACGCTCGACTTACTTGTTCGCATTCGCGAAACTGAATAAACTTTGATAATGGCATTTCTTTTCTTATTCTTCACTGTCGTTCTCAGCCTGTGCGTTGTCGGGTTGATCGTCCTCGCACTTGCATCAATTCTTGGAAGCGTGCGCGACGACTGGAAAATAAGGAAACCCAAACGAGAACCGCGTCCCGGGGACTACTGATCTCGACCTCGCACTTTGCGTTGACAGTCCAAAAGGGCAGGAAGCGGCGGGCGAGCATAGCCTCCTAATAGAAAGCTTCGCGAGACTTTTACTCACGCGGAGCTTAACGGCGACTGGGGCTTGGGGGACGGGGCAAGTCGCCGTCAACATAATAACACCGCGCGAGTGAGTTATATTTCCTTGACAGACCAAGTCGGCGGGAAGCGGCGCGATGTCACCCGCAATGTCAAGGTTCGTTTTGCGTTGACGGATGACCCCGGACCCCCACAACGTGGGCCCCTTGGGGGCTATACCCCGGGCTCGCAATGACGGTCGTCACGCGGATCATTGGGGGACGCGGCGGGCGCAGCAGCTAGCCCGCCAGCGAGCCGTCGCTTAGGGGTTTTCTTGGGGCAAGGTCAAGGAACGTCTAAACGCCCATGCGGTTAGGGGTCGGCAAGGCCAAAGATGAAGACCACATTTGATGCGTGATTTGTAGACACGGTGAACGACACGCGGCTAAAGCATTGATAGGAATCGGAATCTTTCACGTCTATGGCGGACACCCTCTCCGCCAATTCTGCACATAACCAATTGAAATAAAACGCGTCGGGCCAGCTGTGTTCTCTGCGAGAACTTCCGTTAGCGCGTTTGTGAACTCATGGCACAGTGCAGCAAGATCGGCTTCGGTAATCATCGTTTCCCTCCGCGATCTGGCAATTCCCTCAGGCAATGGCCCGTCTGGCGCGCCGTGAAGGTGACAAGTAAGGAACTTTTAGGATTTCTGCGCGTTCCTTTGTACCGGCCCAAAAACGGTAAGTCGGACACCTTGTCACGGCGGAAGTAGCCTAATGACTGATACGCAACGAGAAATCGCTGAAACTGTTTTTGAGCGCAATCAACGGCGCGAAGCAGAAATCAACGAGGCATTGAAGCGGGAATACGCGCGTCGTGAGGCTGCTGTGAAGAATATGTATCGCTTGCGGGAATTGCGCTTGTCACGGGATGAAAAAGCCAAAACCGGACAGTCATCCAAACCGTTGGCAAGTGGGCACAGTACGGCGAACGCAAGCGCGTAAATTTTTCAGCTTGTCACCCGTTAGTGGAAGAAGGCGCGAGAGTACGTAATCGTCTTACCGTTCCACCAGTTGCCGATAACGCCCGCTTTCAAAGCATCCCGGACATGGTGTGAGACCGGCGCTGAACGCATCGGTAGCGAATGACCCAAAGCGGACATTCTGGTTATTCAGCCGCCATCTGGCCCGGTGCATTAACGTGGGACGTGATCTTGCGCCGAACGATGTCGATGTGACTGCGCAAATTATACAGCTGGTCTGAGAAGGTTAGTGGAAAACGGATGTGGCTGACCGCCTCCTCAATGCGCTCGATTTCGGCTTGCTTTTCAGTCAAAGGTTTGTCCATCGGGCCCAGGTCAAACGAAGCCTCCAAGGCTTTGAGTTGGGCATACCAGTAGACCAGACGCCGACGCGTAAGCCAATTGTACGCCGACGGCAGAAAGCGGAACAGTGGGAGGCCGAGCGCTATCGCCGTCACCAGCACTGCAATGGCTCTTTGTGCATGGACGGATAGCCATAAAGGCAAATGCCTCTGCATAAACGAAGGGCCGTTTTTGTAAAAATCGATAGCTGCAGGGGCAACGGGATATTCCACATCGGTGCTGTTTGGGAATTCACCGGTGCGCTGGAAGATATCTGCCCCACCATGTACTTCTACCATTGTCTGCAACAAGAGCTGGACAATTTCTGGATGAAGATCGCTACGTACCAATACCTTCGTAGTGACCCCGACGAGTTGCACGTCATTGGGCGGAACGTTCCGGTCAATATCAATCACACCTTGTGGCAATACCATCCGAGCGAGCGCGGGGAAAATACGGGTGAAAGCCTCCGCGTTTGGAAAGCTCATAATGCGAAGATTGGGATTTCCGAGGAATGAATGGACGGCCGTCGAATCGGGTGCGCCGAGTATCCACACAGCATCCACCTTGCCATCATTCATCGCGTCAACTGCAGCCGATCCTGCGAAAGGCAACAACGTCGCGGTTTCAGAATTCACGCCACCCTTGCCAAGGATTTGTTCGGCTGAAGCTCGCGTGCCGCTTCCTACTGGCCCCACGGCAATGCGTTTTCCTTTGAGCTGCGACAGCCGGTCAAACGGTTCATTCGAGGAATAAAAGAGCCAAAACGGATTATTGTAGACGGTTCCTAACGACAGCAATCCTGGTGCATGTTTCCCGTCCGAGACACCTCCGATCACAAAGGCAATCTGAACGCCGGAATTTTGATCCTGCAGAAGCTTGACGTTTTCCGGGGCCCCGGCAGTCGCGCGCAGCTCAAGCTCAACGTTGGAACGCGCAAATATTTCCCGATATTGTTGGCCGTAAAATTCGAAAGTACCACCTTTGAAAGCCGTAGCCATTACAACCTTCGACGGCGGGGCAGGAAAGAAATAGATCAAGACGAGCGAAACAATGCTCACGATAGCGACAGCCGTAGCCAATCCTTTGAACAATTGCCAACGACTATATCCCAGCATGAATATCTCCCTAGGGTCTCCATCCGTCGTGGGAAAGCGACGGTAAAACAGCCCTTACGGACCCCACGGAAAGAGCATCTAATTTCTAACGGAGCAGGCAAATATTTATGCGGGCACTGCCAAGCGGTGATGTTATGGCCCCGTGTAGATCAGCTCTATCCGAAAAGTTACCGGGTGCCTGCCGATGGCATCTGTGCGGCGTAAAAGCGGATTTCGGCACGTTCCGCTATCCCGATCCACATTTAGACTATAGCGGTTTCCGCCATACGCAAAAAGGGCGCACGACATTCGTTATTGGCCCATCGCTGCAGATATTGCGGTGGAACCTTATGCCACCTTTCGGGTAATGCGGAAGAGGATTGCAAAACCGTAAATTGGAAGGATGGCAAGGACGGTCGCATACCAGCTTCCTGTATGCCGTTGTGTTTGCTCCACACCGTCGCGTCCGCGAGGATCGGCCACGGCGTGCAAGGTAGCCAACACGCGCATCAGGTGAAACCGAGCGCAACCGTAGAACAGGTCAAAGCGTTTGCAAGCGTTTTGGAATGCAATCTCTTTGATGGCCGCGAGCGTGTTGGCTCACCAAAAGAAAAGCCCCAGGGCATTGCCCGGGGGATTCCCACCCACGTCCGCTGTCGGGGCCAAAGCGGACATTCGGCAAATTAATCGTCATTTCCGCTATTGACCCAACTGTATGGACCGGCCGTGTGTTGCAAGCCAGATGTGAGTGATGGAGGGTGTTGGTCTTGCGCTTCTGTATCCGGCCCGTGAGTAGAGCGTTCATTGCTCTTGGCCATCATGGATATCCGCGCGCGTCCGTTCTCATTCTCGGAAAGGCCCTGAGAGGCCAGTTGGGTCACCAGATCACGGATGCGACGGCGAGACCGTTTCTCCATCTCCTCAATCCAACTCGCAGACCTCGGCGGTCAGTTGAGCGCTACAGGTTGCTCAAAAGCTCTCGATCTCATGCTGCATCTGCTATGACGCGAGCTTCGTAGTTGCGCCGCTGCGCCAACACCGTCCAAGCGATGCGCGCCAGCTTATTGGCGAGCGCAGTTGCCAGAACATTGTGATGCAGCCGTTTCGCCACGGCCGTGAGCCACGGTCCAAAGCTGTGTTTTGCCCAGTTTGCTGGTCTGAGCAGAATAACTCGGGCGCCCCGCATGAACAGCATGCGCAGGTAGCGATTGCCGCGCTTGCTGATGCGCCCCAGGATCGTCCGATCACCTGTCGACAGCTGCTTCGGCACCAGGCCGAGCCAAGCGGCAAAGTCACGTCCTTTGGCAAAGGCGGCGCCATTGGCAATGGCCGCAACCATCGCACTGGCGATGAGCGGGCCAATGCCCGGAACTGTCATCAGCTGTCGGTACGACGCCATCATTGGCGATCGAAATGCTCAAGCAGGCGCTTGAGGTGAACTTCGTCACGTCTCAGATTGAGTGAATGGGGTGAGTACGTCCGTTGACGTACTCAGACGAGTGGGCGGGTGAGACAATTGCGTTCGGGTCAAATCGCATCAACACCTGGCTTCGGTACTATAGTTATGGAATGGTTAAATAGTTGCGCGCGTAGTTCTGGTCCAAATTCGCACCAGATGACGAAATATTTGCAGATTGGCTGAAAGCCGTGCTTGCTGGTGGGGTTTGCGATTCGCCTCACCCCGATGACTAACGCATCTTACCTCGCCAGGCTGAACCCAGAACAGCAGCGCGCCGTCGAGCACGGGCTTGCGCCGCTCCTCATAGTTGCGGGCGCGGGCACCGGGAAGACCAACACCCTGGCCCACCGCGTTGCTCATCTCATCGTGCAGGGCGCCGAGCCGCGGCGGATGATGCTGCTAACCTTTTCAAGACGGGCAGCGGTCGAGATGACCCGCCGGGTCGAGCGCATCGCGGCCAATGTTCTGCCGGACCAGGCCAGGGTCGCGGTAGACGCCTTGAGCTGGTCCGGGACGTTTCACGCTATCGGCGCGCGGCTCCTGCGCGAATATGCCGAGCATATCGGGCTCGACCGTCAATTCACCATTCATGACCGCGAAGATTCCGCCGACCTGATGAACCTGGTGCGGCACGATCTCGGATTGTCGAAAACCGAAGAACGCTTTCCGGCCAAGAACACCTGCCTTGCCATCTATTCGCGCGCGGTCAACGCCGAGGCGGCGCTTGATGAGGTCCTCGGCAACAATTTTCCCTGGTGTGCTGGGTGGGAGGATGAGCTGAAGTCACTATTCGGCGCCTATGTCGAGGCCAAGCAGCGGCAGAACGTCCTCGATTACGACGATCTGCTCCTCTACTGGGCGCAGATGATGCAGGTGGAAGCGATCGCACACGATATTGCTTCTCGGTTCGATCACGTCCTGGTCGATGAATACCAGGACACCAACCGCCTGCAGGCTTCGATCCTTGTTGCGCTCAAGCCCGACGGCAAGGGCCTCACCGTCGTCGGCGACGATGCCCAGTCGATCTATTCGTTTCGCGCCGCGACGGTGCGCAATATTCTCGATTTTCCTCGCCTTTTCACGCCGCCGGCGCACATCATTACGCTTGATCGCAACTACCGCTCCGCCCAGGCGATTCTCACGGCCGCCAATGCGGTGATCGACCTTGCCGCCGAGCGCTACCAGAAAAACTTGCGATCGGAACGATCTTCGGCCGAGCGCCCGCAGCTCGTGTCGGTGCGGGACGAGACCGACCAGGGGCGCTACGTGGCCGAACGGATCCTGGAGCATCGCGAGGCCGCCGTCTCGCTCAAGCAGCAAGCCGTGCTGTTTCGCGCCTCGCACCATAGTGCGCCGCTCGAAATCGAGCTGACGCGGCGCAACATCCCCTTCGTGAAATTCGGGGGCTTGAAATTTCTGGCGGCTGCGCACGTCAAGGACGTGCTCGCATTTTTGCGCTTCGCGGAAAACCTGCGCGACCGGATGTCAGGTTTCCGGGTGATCCAGCTTCTGGCCGGCGCCGGTCCGGCCACGGCCGCGCGGGTTCTCGACCGATTGGCTGAAGCAAGCAGCCCTCTGGACGCGCTGATCGCATTCAAGCCGCCGGCCTCGTGTGCGGAGGACTGGCCGGCCTTCGCCGAAACCTTGCGGCTTATCCGCAGCAACGCCGCTGGGTGGCCGGCGGAATTCGAGCTGGCCTGCCGGTGGTATTTGCCGCATCTCGAGCGGCACTACGAAGATGCCAGAATGCGCGAAGCCGATCTCCTCCAACTCGCGCAGATTGCCTCGACGTATCCGAATCGGCAGCGCTTTCTCACCGAGCTGACGCTGGATCCTCCATCGGCAACGAGTGACGAGGCCGGTCCACCTCTCCTTGATGAGGATTACCTGATCCTCTCCACCATTCATTCCGCCAAGGGCCAAGAGTGGAAGGCAGTTTTCGTTCTCAATTGCGTAGACGGCTGCATACCCTCCGATCTTGCGGTTGGCAGCACGTCCGAGATCGAAGAAGAGCGGCGGCTACTCTATGTCGCGATGACGCGCGCGAAGGATCATCTGCACATGATCGTGCCGCAACGCTTCTACGCCCATCAACAACGCAGCAACGGCGACCGGCACATGTATGCCATCCGGACCAGATTCATTCCCGATACGATCACCGAGCACTTCGAGCAGTGCACCTGGCCGGCTGCGCGTGAGGACAGTTCAGGCCCTCGTGCGCCTATCAAGGCGGTGGATATCACGGTACGGGTCAAAAGCAGGTGGCGGTGATCAATACGGCCTCGGGCAGGTCGAGTTGACGCAAGACCTCACCAAGGCCGCTTGGCATATCAGATCAAATTTTTGTCCCGGAATCGCAGTTCCGGGAGAAGTCGATTGTCTTGTTTGGGCAAAGTAACGCCCTACATACTCGCATCCATGCCTCTCTTCACCCGCGGCGAGCGCGCTGCAAGAGTGGTTTTCCAAACGAGGAGGATGACAGCGATGCTGTCAACGATAGCCGAAATCATTCGCGACTTGCTCATCTTCGTCGGTGTAATCGCCGCGCTGCTGGTTACCCTCCTCGTGATTGTCTCGAAGATGCCTGACACCAACCCATTGAAGCGCGTACTGACCGCGCTGAGCTATCGGCTTGGGGCTACCTTGGCGGCGGGAGCTCTCGCTATACCTCTGGAGCCAATACCGGGAATCGATGTGCTCTATGACATTGGCGTTCCGATCGTCTTGGTATGGTATTGGTTCACGTTTTTCAAAAATGCATTCGGCGTGAAGTCCACCTCTAGCCCCTCCCAGCCTGATCATAGGCACGTTCTCACCGGTTCTTAAGACATCTTCCCGACCGTTGGCGCGAGCGCTTCGCGCAGCCGCTCACGATCTACGGCGATCTCGACTCCGGCGCGTTCCTGCTGCAGGAGCATCACGACGCGTGAGTCGCGTGCGCCCCACCCGCGTGCGAGGGCCTCTGTCATCTCGGCGAGCGTAAGATTGCAGAGGCGCATAGGCATACCGAGCTCGCGGCCGAGTGCGTTAGCGAGCGAAACGTCCTTGTGAGCAAGCTTGAGTGCGAAGGCCGGCGGGTCGTACTCACCGGGCAGGAATTGGTCAATCAGCGCATCGAACGTGAAACGGCGTCCAACCGCACCTTGGCGGACCGCCTCCCAAAGCGTAAGCGGATCCACGCCCGCCTTCACGCCCAAGGTGAAGGTTTCGGCGAGCGCGCAGACGATTGCGTAACCCGACATATTGTGGACGAGCTTGGCCACCGTGGCGCTGCCGATCGAGCCCACATAGGCGGCCTTATCCCCGATCGCGTCGAGCACGGCCTTGTGCTGGTTGAAGACTTTTTCGTCGCCGCCAACCCAGATCGCGAGTTTGCGGGACGCCGCGCCGCTCGGGCCGCCGCTCACAGGGGCATCGAGCATGTGCAGACCCTTTTCGGCAAAGGCCGCATGCAATTTCTTCACGACGCCCGGCGAATTCGTTGACAGGTCGAAATAGGCCGCGCCGGGTTTCATGCCGGCAATAAGCCCGTCCGGTCCAAGCGCGACCGCTTCAACATCGGGTGGCTCCGGCAGCGAGGAGAAGATCACGTCGCTACGGCCGGCGAGGGCGCGCGGATTATCTGCCCAGGCCGCGCCCGCATTGAGATGATGACTGGCCGCTTGTCTGTGTAAGTCATGGACGACCAGCTTGTAGCCGGCCTTTTGCAGGTTGGCGGCCATGCGCCCGCCCATGATGCCCAATCCGATAAATCCCACCACCACGTCGTCCCTGGTCATCCCGAGCCTCATTTCCGGTTTTTGGACCTAATACGGCACCGCGCTTGCGGGTTTTTTTACCTGTTCCGCCGGTTGGTGCCTTTAAGGTGGTCTACATCAGCCGCTCATCGAGCCCGATGAGGTGAAGGGGTGCCTCGCCTGTCAATGCGCGGCGACAGTTCTCAACTGCGCGGCGCAAGCTGATGTCGTGCGCGCCGTCACCCTGTGCCGAGTTGTGCGGTGAGGCGATGACGTTCGATAGATCAAGAAACGGTTGGTCAATGCGGAACTCTCCATGGCGTACTGGTTCAACCCACCAGGCATCAATGCAGGCGGTGAAGTTAGGATGCATGACCAAGTGGTCATACAGTGCCCGTTCCTGCACGATCTCGCCACGGGCCAAGTTGATGAGGATGGCATCATCCTTCATGCGGCGAAGCTCGGCGACGCCAATCAGGCCGTAGGTGGCGCGGGTGAGCGGCACACTGATCAACAGAACGTCGGCCGCCTCAAGGAGCTCGTTCAGCCGCTCCGGCGTTCCAATCCAGTCCACCCGCTGGTCTGTCCGACCACGCCGGTTGATGGCATGCACCCGCATACCGATTCCGTGCATGAGACGGGCAGCCGCGGCTCCGATGCCGCCAAAGCCGAAGATTCCGCAGACACGGCCCGCGAGCATGCGGTTGCGCGTGAACTGATTAAACTGGCCACGTTTGAGGTTTTCGTGCTCCAAGACCAGGCGCTTGGCGGCGGCAAGTGCCATGGCGAGAGCGTGCTCGGCCATCGACTCGGCGTAACCGCCGCCGTTGGTTGCCACGGGCACACCTTCCGGGAGCTCGCCCAACGGAATGAAGTCCACGCCACCGATCATGAATTGGATCAGTCGTGCGCCGTCTAAGAGCTTTGCCTCGCCAGGCCGCAGTTCTTTGGAGGTGTTGAATGTCAGGAGCACGCCAGTGTTACGGAGTGCCTCGGTGCGTGCCGTTTCATCGAGTTCGGTGAGATATACGACGGCACTTGCGCCAGCCAGAGCGTCGGCAACGATTGCCTTGCGTTTCTGGCTCAACGCGAAGGCTATGACGACTGGTCGGCTCAGTTCCGTGGCCCCACGAGATTAGCGCAACTCGGCTCACGAAGCCGCGCCGAATATCTGTAGGTACACCATCGCTGACTTGGAGCGCAGGCGAGATCTGATTACTCCGGACGTGACCGTCACAGCGCCTTTCAGTGCGTCGCCCGTTGTTCAGGCGACGAACATGCGCCCACGTTATTGCGCCGAAGGCTCGTATTTATCTCGCTTCACCTTGATAAGATCGATGCCTTCAATGCGGATGAGACGCGTCTCGGCTTCGCGCTGCGGCGAATGCAGATCTCCCTCGCCATAGAGGTGCGCCATGCCGGGAGTCATTTTGTACGTTCGCACCTTTGCAACCTTGCCCGGCTTTCCATCTGCTGGTTTTTCGACAAGCCGCCAATCCGTCATCTCGGTTTCACCGGTGGCTTGGCCGTAGATGGCCCAGCTCGGCCCGTGATCGTGAGGAGCGCTAGTTTTGGCGCCCTTATAGACGTGGCCGAGTATGCAAAAATGAAGGTCGGGATCCTCGTAAAGAACCGTGCGTTCCGCATCCACGTCGGGGCCGAGGTGCCTGGCAATAAAGTCCCGATCGGCGCACGCCTTCTCGGTAAGCTGGCGGACGTGCTCGCGTCCGGCCCGGCCGGCATCCTCGAGAAGCGCGGCCCGGCAATCGGCGGCAAATTGATCTAGCGTATAGGCCATGATCGCTCTCCTCCTATTTCGCGAAAAGCATATCTGTTGATCGATAGCCCTGTCGGGATCGAGATCCGACGAAGCCCAAGTCCAGTATATTTGCGGTAGTTTACTACCGATAACAAATGTCCGCTAATCACAACGTGGACCACGCAGACGATGCGTAATTCGGCTGCAGTAATTGAAAAAGGAAAGAACCATGTCGGGGGACTTCTCGAACAAAGTAGCTGTCGTTACAGGTGGTAGTCGCGGCATTGGCCGTGAGATCGCGCTTGAATTTACGCGCTCCGGTGCACAGACCGTGATTGTTTCTTCTTCGGCGGACAATCTTTCCAACGCTGCCAAGACGATCGCCTCGGCTGGGCTCGCACCCCTCACCATCGCCGCCGATTTGCGGACGCTGGAAGGGTGTCAGCAGGCTTTTGACGCTGTCAGAGACAAATTCAACCGATGTGACATTTTGGTCTGCTCGGCCGGGGCCACGCGCGCTGGGAACTTCACCGAACTGCCAGACCAGGCTTGGATCGACGGTTACGCATTAAAGTTTTTCGGCTGCGTGCGCATGTGCCGGCTGTTTTGGCCAATGCTCAAGGCGGCCCAAGGCTGTATCGTCAACATTGGCGGGGGCGCTGCGCGCTCCCCCGGCGCTGACTTCTCAATCGGTGCATCGGTCAATGCCGCGATGGGAAATTTTTCAAAAGCGCTCTCCCAACTTGGCAAACGCGATGGCGTTAACGTCAATATCATCCATCCTGGTGCGACCGAGACCGAACGCTTCTACCAACTGTTGGAGCAGCGCTCGAAGGCATCCGGCAAATCGGTCGAACAATTGAAACAAGAGGCGACGGCCAAGGACGGTCTGCGTCGACTTGGAAGGCCCGCAGACATTTCGGCCCTCGTGTTGTTTCTCTGCTCAGAGAAGGCGCGCCACATTCAGGGGACTGCTATCGCGGTCGATGGTGGCTCAACTGTTGGGTACCATTGAGCACACCACCATGCCAGGGCATCCTCATTCATTCCACTACTCACCAAGCTTACGCCGAATCTTGGGGTAGATGCTCGAATGCGATTGTGACTGCCGGAAAGGATCAGCGATGAAGATCGAACGTCACGAGGCCGGGCCGCGTATGAGCAAAGCGGTGACCCACGGCGACACCGTTTATCTCGCAGGCATCGTTGCCGACAACCCGAAAGGCAAAAGTACCGCCGAGCAGACCAGAAGCATCCTCGCGCAAATCGACAGCTTCCTGGCCACAGCCGGGACCAACAAGTCTAAGCTCCTATCGGCCAATATCTGGATCACCGACATGGCGAATTTCGCCGAGATGAACGCGGTCTGGGATGCCTGGGTGTCGCCCGGCAATACGCCAGCGCGGGCGACGGTTGAAGCCAAACTCGCGTCGCCCGACTACAAGGTGGAGATCATGGTGGTGGCGGCACGCTAACTCTGTCGGTCCATGCAAAAGGTTCGCAAACCGAAACGCGCAGCCCGCTCCGAGATGATCGCGGGCAAGCCTGCGCGCAACCGCCGCTCTACGGAGCAAATGCTGGTGGAGCTGAAGCAGCGGTTACGCGAGCTTAGTGATCTGAATGCGGCGAGTGATATCCTGAACTGGGACCAAGCAACCTACATGCCGGAAGGCGGCGCCGGTGCCCGAGGCCGTCAGCGTGCGACGCTCAACCGTCTGGCGCACGAGAGGGCGGTCGACCCGGCGCTCGGCAAGCTGATCGAGTACCTTACTCGCTATGGCGAAAGCCTGCCGTACGATTCCGATGACGCAAGCCTGATTCGAGTGGCACGCCGCGAATATCAAAAGAAGATCAAGATACCACCGGATCATGTTGAGCGCGCAACCGTGCACTGCTCCGCCTCGTATGATGCATGGACGAGGGCGCGGCCGGCCAACGACTTCGCGACGATGGTGCCTTATCTAGAACGGACACTGGACCTCAGCCGTGACTATTCCTCCTATTTTGCGCCCTACAAGCACGTCGCCGATCCGCACATCGACCACGCAGACGAGGGTATGACCGCGGCGTCGACCCGCACATTGTTCGGCGAGCTCAAACGCCAGCTTGTTCCGATGGTGCAAGCGATCTGTGAGCAGCCTGCCGCCGATGACTCGAGTCTAGGGCAAACTTTTGCCAAAGCAGCCCAGTTTGATTTTGCCCTGCACGTTGCGGAGTGTCTGGGCTACGATCTCAAGTGCGGCCGGCTCGACCTCACCCACCATCCTTTCTGCAGTCGGTTTTCCGCTGGCGACGTCCGCATCACTACACGCGTCAACGAGAACGACCTTGGCGACGCGTTATTCTCGACGCTGCACGAGGCCGGTCACGCCATGTATGAGCAAGGTATCAGCGCTGCGCTCGATGGCACGCCGCTCGGCCAAGGTGTCTCGGCTGGCGTCCATGAAAGCCAGTCGCGGCTCTGGGAGAACGTGGTGGGGCGCAGCCGCGGTTTCTGGGAGCATTTTTACCCGAGGCTGCAGCGTATTTTTGCGGAGCAGTTGTCACCTGTTCCACTTGCCGCATTCCATCGCGCCATCAACAAGGTGGCGCGGTCGCTGATTCGCACCGACGCGGACGAGCTGACCTACAATCTGCACATCATGCTGCGCTTCGATCTTGAGCTTAAAATGCTGGCGGGCCAGCTCCGCGTGAGGGACCTGCCCGAGGCTTGGCACGCGGCAATGCAAGCCGATCTTGGCATCGCGCCATCCGATGATCGCGACGGCTGCCTGCAGGACGCGCACTGGTATTCCGGTTACATCGGCGGTCGATTCCAGAGCTATGCGATCGGCAATATTTTATCCGCGCAGTTCTATGCGGCCGCGCTCAGGGCGCATCCAGACATCCCGCGCGAAATTGCCAACGGCAAATTTGGGACGCTGCACACCTGGCTACGCGACAATCTTTACCGACACGGCAGCAAGTTCGTGCCGAACGATCTCGTCGAGCGCGCAACCGGCGCGGTGATGCACATGAGGTCGTATTTTGATTATCTTCGCGAAAAATACGGTGCGCTTTATCGACTGCCTCCGGGAAGCGATCAAACTCTCAAAGCTCATTAAATCGCTACTCTGACGAATGTCTGCTTTGAGGGGCAAAGTGGCATGATTGCTTTGGTCGCGGGGTCTTCATCTCTTCGGGAATCACGCGCATTGCCAATTGAGGCGCAGGAACAACTGTCAAGGTTTCAAAGAAGGCCGGCGTGTCCGGCCTTCTCAATGATCGATCGAGCGCCTCAGAAGTCCATACCGCCCATTCCGCCCATCCCTCCACCGGGAGGCATCGCTGGGCTCTGCTTCTTCGGCAGTTCGGCAACCATCGCCTCGGTGGTTATCAGCAGACCCGCGATGGAGGCCGCGCCCTGCAGCGCAATCCGCACGACTTTGGTCGGGTCGATGATGCCCTTCGACACCAAGTTGCCATACTCGCCGGT
>Ga0187819_10001013_pt1 | contig 14399 bp, 14 predicted proteins | sample NC_wetland_sal_i_15_FD_132411 | JGI IMG/M metagenome (GOLD analysis project Ga0187819, IMG submission 132411) | Wetland sediment microbial communities from Neuse River Estuary, North Carolina, USA - SO4_4 | ecosystem: Environmental > Aquatic > Freshwater > Wetlands > Sediment | place: USA... | reverse complement strand
TCCTTGAGCTTCAACTTTTCCAGCTTCAATCGGTGGATTTCAATGTCGTCCGATCCAGGACGGGCGACTTCTGCTTCAATCTTACGCTCGAGAAGCCGGTGCTTCTCCGCTAGCTCTGCGATATGAGCCGCAAGCGCCATCATGGTCCTCCATGGGTACGTTGAAGGGACAGCTCAGCGTGCCAGATGCTGGTCCGATTGTCCATTGGCGCCTCCCCCTTGAACAGGCTGCCGTGAACACCTAGCAAATGCCGTAATTTGACGAAATTCCGGAGCTTAGTCCGTGCGAACCTGGCAACTTATGATGCAGCCAGGAATATTGTGCATCGGTCGGACGCCGTCGCTTGCCAGGGACGGCCAATCGGACGATAGTCCGGCCGCTTGCACGGTGTTAAGAGGGGGCATTACCGGGCTTGCGTATGAAGCGTGTCGACGAGAGAGAGCTCCGTGACGAACTCGTCAAGCTCCGGGCGGAGCACCGCCAGCTCGACGACGAGATCATCTTGCTCGAAGGCTCTACAACCGCCGACCAGCTCCTCGTCAAACGCCTGAAAAAGAAGAAGCTCGCGGTCAAGGATCGCATCACCGCGATCGAGGACCAGCTCCTACCCGACATCATCGCCTGAACGGCTCGGCCTTCCGGCTCGAGCGCCCCATCGGAGCGTCGTTTGCACACCCAAACCCTCTTGTGCTGGGCGCCCCGCTCCTGTAATCCCCCGCTTTCTTTTCGAGGCCTCGTGCAGCGCCAGCAATGAAGACCGGCAAAGCCGTCGTCGGCATCATCATGGGAAGCCAGTCGGATTGGCCCACGCTCAAGAAGGCGGCCGAGGTCCTCGATGAGCTGCAAGTCCCCTATGAGACCAGAATCGTCTCCGCCCACCGGACGCCGCAACGCCTTTACGACTATGCGAAAACGGCGAACGACCGCGGGCTTAAGGTCATCATAGCCGGCGCGGGCGGCGCCGCGCACCTTCCCGGCATGACGGCCTCGCTCACGCACCTTCCGGTTCTGGGCGTGCCCGTTGTCACGGCGGCGCTCGGCGGCCAGGATAGCCTCTATTCCATCGTGCAGATGCCGGCCGGCGTGCCCGTCGGCACGCTCGCCATCGGCGAGACGGGCGCCACCAATGCCGGCCTGCTCGCCGCCCAGATCCTCGCACTCGCCGACGCCGGCCTCACGAAGCGGGTCGAGGCCTACCGCGCCAAGCGGACCGCGGCCGTCGCAGACGCTCCCAAGGACACCTGATGCGCGCGCTCCCTCCGGGGTCGACGATCGGCATCTTGGGCGGCGGCCAGCTTGGACGCATGCTGGCGCTGGCGGCGGCGAGGCTGGGCTTCAAATGCCACGTTTACAGCGACGTCGACGGGCCGGCGTGTCAGGTCGCGGCGGCGACGACGCTCGGCGTGTTCGATGACCTCGCAAAGCTCAAGGCATTCGCCGCCTCTGTTGACGTCGTGACCTACGAGTTCGAGAACGTGCCGCTCGCAGCCGCCGCTGCCGCAGAGGCCATCAGGCCGGTGCGGCCGGGGCCGAAGGCTCTGCAGTATTCGCAGGACAGGCTCGAGGAGAAGCTCTTCGTTTCACGGCTCGGCATCCCGGTGGCGCCGTTCGCCGCGGTCGAGTCTCCTAGCGATTTCGACCAAGCCATCCGTGCCGTGGGCACGCCCGCAATCCTCAAAACGCAGCGGCTCGGCTACGACGGCAAAGGGCAGGCCCGCATCGGCACGGCGGCCGACATGGCGACCGCGTTCGACGGGATCGGCCGCGCGCCGGCGACGCTGGAGGCCGTGGTCAACTTCGCCTTCGAGGTGTCGGTGCTGGTCCTGCGCAGCCTCGCCGCCGAGGTTCGTTTTTACGACATCCCGGTCAACCGGCATCGCGACGGCATCCTGCGCGTCTCATCCGTGCCTTCCGCTTTGCCCGATCGCCATCGCGACCGCGCGCGCGCCATCGCCGAGACTATCGCCTCGGCGCTCGACTACGTCGGCGTGCTGGCCGTCGAGATGTTCTACGTCGGCGGGGACGCGCCAGAGCCGCTCCTCGTCAACGAGATGGCCCCGCGCGTGCACAATAGCGGCCATTGGACCATCGATGCCTGCGCGGTGAGCCAGTTCGAGAACCACATTCGCGCCGTCGCAGGCTGGCCGCTCGGCACCACCGAGCGCCATTCGGATGCCGAAATGCACAACCTGATCGGCGAGGAGGTGGACGACTGGCCGCGCCTGGCGGCCGATCCCGCGGCTTGCGTTCATCTTTATGGCAAGGGAGAAGCCCGGCCCGGCCGCAAAATGGGGCACGTGACGTGGATAAAGCCCCGGTGAACATTGGTATTTCGGGGCCGCGCTTGCGGCAGCGCACGCGAGCCCAATGGACAACTTAACCGCATTTTGTTAGACAGCGGCCACTTTCCAAGGCGAGCGCGCGGCTGTCGGTCGGCGCGCTTGTCGTGTTTTGATTCTCGGGCAACGCACAGATCAACCAGAGAAAGGCATCGCTTGCAGGTTCTCGTCCGCGACAACAACGTCGATCAAGCCCTCAAGGCGCTGAAGAAGAAGATGCAGCGCGAGGGCATTTTCCGGGAGATGAAGCTCCGCAACTATTTCGAGAAGCCATCCGAGCGCAAGGCCCGGGAGAGAGCGGAAGCCGTGCGCCGCGCGCGCAAGCTCGCACGCAAGCGAGCCCAGCGCGAAGGCCTGCTTCCTGGCAAGCCGGCCGGCCCGCAACGTCCGGGGGCTCCGGGGAGCGGCCCTCCGCGCCGCTAAGCCTTTCGCGCACATCCTTTCAATCCGAGAACCTGATGTGCCCTGAGCGATCCACTCACGGGCGCATTCGCTTTTCCGGCTTCACAAGCGCAGCGCGGCGGCGGGAAAGATCCTCGATCCAGCGGAAGATCTCCTCGGTCGAGCCGTGCAGATGGTGGTCGGAGTGGCCGGCGCCGGGGAACGTCACGAGCTCCTTCGGGCCATTGGCGGCCGCATAGACCGCGCGCCCCATGTCGATCGGGATCACCTCGTCCTCTTCGCCGTGAACGACGAGGAGCGGGGCCTTCACGTCGCGCAGGTGCCGCATCGTGTCGTAGCGGTCGAACATGAAGGGGCGCACGGGGAGGAACGGATAGGCGCCCGCCGCCACGTCGACGATCGACGTGTAGGGCGCATCGAGAACGATGCCGCCGACGGGCTTCTCCGCGGCGACCTGCACGGCAACGCCCGAGCCGAGCGATTCCCCATAGAGAATGATCTCCTCGGGCGGGATGCCATCCTTGCGCAACGCGTCGTAGGCAAGCTTGCCGTCGGCAACGTTGGCGCGCTCCGTGGGCGACCCCGTCGAGCCGCTGTAGCCGCGATAGCTCGGCATGAAGATCCCGAAGCCGCGCGCTGTGTATTTGCGCACCCGCTCCGAGCGGTTGGTCAAGTTGCCAGCGTTGCCATGAAAGTAGAGCACGGTGGGCCGTCCCGGAGCGGCACGGCCGTACCAGCCCACGAGCCGCACGCCGTCGGGCGTATCGAGCACGCGCTCCTCCACGCCCACCAAGCCATAGTTCGACGGCGGCACGCGCGCCCTATCGGGGAAATACATGAGCCGGCGTTGGGCGATGAACGCGGCGATGGCCACAGCCGCATAAACCGACGCCAGAACGAACGCGAGCTTCATCATGAACTCTGTGCCGCCCCGTTCGCATAAGCCCGATGCAGAGGATGCCTTCGAAATATCGCCACGGGAAAAAAAGATAAAGCATCCGAGCAGCAGGGGAATGAATCGGCTGGCTTCTCGGGGCTCATCCCCACTCAGCTCGCTCGGCGAACGGAGGACCCTCTTGCGGCAACCTGAAATTGCAATATGAAAGGAGCAACAACCTACAAAGCACAAGAATTTTCAGGGGAGGGAGCGTTTCATTCGGTAGGCAATTTAAAGAGATCCCTCGGGACTGATCGCCGGGCCGCCAAGCCCGGCGTTTCTTTCGTTAACCCGCGCCAATTTTCTCTCACCCGCCGCCGATCGCCTTCGCCGCCTCCACGTACTTGACGCCCAGCGCCGCGGCAACGGCAGCATGCGTGATCTTGCCTTCGTGCACGTTGAGGCCCGCCAGCAAATGCGGGTCGCTGCGCAACGCCCCAGCGATGCCCTTGTCGGCCAGCGCCAGCACGAAGGGAAGCGTGGCGTTGTTGAGCGCAAAGGTCGAGGTGCGTGCCACCGCGCCCGGCATGTTGGTGACGCAGTAGTGCACGACGCCGTGCTTCACATAGCTCGGATGCGCGTGCGTCGTCGGCCGCGAGGTTTCCGCGCAGCCACCCTGATCGATCGAGACGTCGACGATGACCGAGCCGCGCTTCATGCTCTTGACGAGCTCCTCGCTGATGAGCTTGGGCGCCGCGGCCCCGGGCACCAGCACGGTGCCGATGACGAGATCGGCGCCTAGCACGTAGTCCTCGATAGCCTGGCGGGTGGAAAAGATGGTGTTGAGCGAGGCGCCGAAGCGCTGATCGAGCGCATAGAGCCGCTCGATATTGATGTCGATGCACGTGACCGCGGCTTCGAGGCCGATGCTCATGCGCACGGCGTTGAGGCCGGCGACGCCGCCGCCGATCACCACCACGTTTGCCGGCGCGACGCCCGCGGTGCCGCCGAGCAGCATGCCGCGACCGCCCTGCTCCATCTCGAGACAATGGGCGCCGGCCTGGATCGCCATGCGCCCCGCAACCTCGCTCATGGGCGACAACAGCGGCAGTCCGCCGTGCGGGCTTGTCACCGTTTCGTAGGCGATCGCGGTGACGCCCGAGCGCGTCAGCGCCTTGGCCTGGTGTGGGTCGGGCGCTAGGTGCAGGTACGCGAAGATCGTCTGGCCCTCGTGCAAGAGCTCGCGCTCCTCGGGTTGCGGCTCCTTGACCTTCACGATCAACTCGGCCTTGGCGAAGACCTCCGCCGCGCTTCTAGCGATCTTGGCGCCGGCCTTGCGGTAGTCGTCGTCGGAGACGCCCATGCGCTCGGCGGCCGCGGTCTCGACCAACACCTCATGGCCGTGGGCGACCACCTCGCGCACGCTCGCCGGCGTGAGCCCGACGCGGTACTCGTGAACCTTGATCTCCTTGGGCACGCCGACGCGCATCGCTGAGCACTCTCTTGCGGTTGCCTTGCCGGGAAAGCAGGGTATTGGCGGCGGGCGCCTTGGCAACCGCGATCTTGCCCTCTCCCCAGCGGGGATGCGAGGCCCCCGCCTGTCACCCCGAGGAAGGATAGGGGGCCCGGAGATTCTGACGGCGCGGCAATACGGCCGTCAGTGCATGTGCGCGTGTGGCTTGAAACGTCGACAATTGGTCACAAGCGGCCATCGGGCAGCCTATGGAGTGAGACGGGGCCTCACCGTAAGATAGCGCCCGTCAGTTTTGTCGATCTCCGTGACCAGCTGCCGAACGCCCATCATCACCGTCTCGAGCCATTTTGCGGCGGTGGTTGTATCTTGGCCCATGGCAATCGCATAGGCCCGGCCAAATTCATGAAGGGCGGCGGCACGATCCTCTACCGGGAGCTTGGCGATCGTGATGGCGGTGCGCTGGATCGCGGCGAGCGTTTGCTCGACGAGCTCGAGTTCCTCAACGTACGAGAGAGGCTTTTTACGCATTCGGCTTACTCGAGGACTTCAAGTCTTCGTTGCGTGAATGGAAGCCGTCGGAAAGGAGGGCCAGCCCCATGGTCCCCCGGGATTGGCCCTCGACTTCAGAGCGGTATCTTCCCTCGACGCGCTCCACAGCTTGACACAAAGCTGCTCGAGCAATCGGGCTGCAAAGAGGCCCGAGTGCTCCGCGAGGGCATTAGGCCCCGGTCAGCTTACCGAGAAAGTTACTGGGGTTAGCTTGCGGGAGTTCCACCGACTTCTTAGCTGTGTAGAACCTCTTGGTCGGTGTCCCCCATCCGATCAGAGGTAAGAGGGCGCCTGGTACAGGGCTTCGTGGCGTCCTCGCCCCCGTAAATGCCGCGGCTAGAACACGGCATTGGCCTCGCTGCAGCCAAAAATCCAGTTGAAGTAGCCAAAGTTCGCGACTGCACAAAACCGAGTTTGAACATGTCTGAGAGCCGCCGGGATTTCTTGCGTCTGGCAGGACGAACTTGCGTGATTGCGGCACTTGCAGCACGCGGGGTGCGCGCACTCGCTGCCGGGCCGGCTCATGATACGGTTGCCGAACCTCCCGCGTCGAGCTCCATCGGCATGCCAACGCCTCGCAACACTGATCCCCCCCTGGATGTCGATCTGGCGAGGAGGATCAAAGCGATCTCAAACGTGTTCGAAGTCGGCGCCTCCGAGCCCGACTACGCCTATGTGGAGGATTTGGGGGACGGTCGGGGCTACACGGTCACACAATATGGCTTCTGCACCTATAACAACGAGGTCGCGCAAGTCATCGACCGCTACGCCAAGTTCGCGCCGGACACGGAACTCAAGTCCTTTCTGCCTCAGCTCACGCCCCGCTCAACAGGCAAGCACGCGCTCGGCGACTTTGCTGCAGCCTGGCGCAAAGAAGCGGATGGTTCTCGATATCTCGGCGTCGCCTGCGATGAAGAAGCAGACGAGCTTTACTTTCGTCCTGCGATGAAGGCGGCTGCTGCCGCCGGTGTTCGCTCACCTATCGGCAAATCAATTTTCTACGATACCTGGCTGCAGCACGGCGCCAGCGGCGATGCAGACTCCTTGGCTGCCATACTCAAACGCACCGTCGCCCAGACCGGAGGCGTTGGCGCCAGCTCCGAGACCGAATTTTTGAGGACATTTCTTGCCATTCGCAAAGCCGTGCTCCGCGAACCGGCAAACCGCGAAACAAGGGAAGTCTGGCGAGCTTCCGCCAGCCGAGTGGATGCGTTGCTGCATCTACTCGATAGCAATCCAGCCCTCGTACCGCCGATCAAGGTCGCCAGCGCCGACATCAATGTGGTCGTGCTCTAGCACGACGGGTCATATGCGGCTCGTCCTCGGACAATACTCAAAGCGCGAGCACGACGGCGCCGCCCGTGAGGCCGGCGCCGGCGGCGCACATGAGGATGCGGTCCCCCCGCTTGATGCGCCCCTCGTCGACGGCGAGCGCCAGTGAGAACGGAATCGTGGCAGCGGAGCTGTTGCCGAAGCGGGCAACCGTCGACACCATTTTTTCTTCTGGCACGCCGAGCTTGCCTGCGACCGCCACCATGATGCGCGCGTTCGCCTGGTGCGGAATGAGCCAGTCGATGTCGGCGATGGTGAGGCTCGCCTTGCGCAGCGCCTCGCGCGAAGTCTGCACCATAATGTCGACGGCTTTGGAGAACACCGCCTGCCCGTCGGGAATCGTCATCAAGGTGTCCTCGAGGGCCGTATCGGGCGCGAACGGCCGGCGGCTGCCGCCGGCTTCGATCTTGATGAGGTCGTAGCCGGCGCCATCCGCCGCGAGGCTCACGCCGAGGAGCCCGCACCCCGACCGCTGCGACGGCGCCAGCACGACCGCCCCGGCGGCATCGGCGAAAAGGATGCAGCTCGCGCGCTCGGCCGGGTTGATGCGCCGCGACAGCACGTTCGCCGCCATCACCAGCATGGGTGCCCCTTGCGCACGCACGAACCCATCCGCCAGCGCAATCGCGTAGAGGAAGCCGGCGCAGGCGCCTGCGAGATCGATGCCGCCCGATTGCGTCAGCCCCAGGCGGTGCGCGAGCAGCGGCGCCGAGGGGGGAAGCAGATGGTCGGGGGTGCTCGTCGCCAGCAGCGTCAGCGCGATTTGCGACCGCTCGATGCCGGCACGCTTCAGCGCTTCCTCCCCGGCGGCCGCGGCCATGTCGGTGAGCACCTCGCCCTCGGCGGCGTAGCGCCGCTCCAGGATCCCCGTGCGGCGCTCGATAAAGCCGCGCTCGAGCTTCAGGCGCTCCTCGATCTCGGCGTTGGTGACGCGCCGTCCCGGAGCGTAACGGCCAAATCCTGTGATCTCAGAGCGCATTATCGGTTCGCATTCTCGGCATCGCTAGACCAAGGCGTCCGCCGCTGCGCGGATGGCGTCATAGATCAGATCGAGCTCTGCGTCCGCGATGCAATAGGGCGGCATCACGTAGATGGTGTTTCCCAAGGGGCGCAGCAGCACGCCACGCTGCAGGAAGAAATCATAGAGCTTCGGCCCGACGCCGGCGAGATAGCCGGCATCGCCGACGTCGAGGTCGAGCGCCGCGATGGTGCCGAGGCGGCGCACATTCCGGAAGCGCCTGTCGTCCGCGAATTGAGCAAGATGCCGCTCCTGCCGTTCGGCCAGCACGGCAATCCGATCGCGTACCGGCTCGTGCTCCCAAATCTCGAGGTTGGCCACCGCCGCCGCGCAGGCGAGCGGGTTGGCGGTGTAGGAGCTCGAGTGGAAGAACGTCTTGCTGCGGTCGGCGGAGAGATGCGCGTCAAAGATCGCCGGCGTGGTGAGCGTCGCCGCCAGCGGCAGCGCGCCGCCGGTGATCCCCTTCGCAAGGCACAGGATGTCGGGTGCGATCCCCGCTTGCTCGCAGGCAAACAGCGTGCCCGTGCGGCCCCACCCGGTCATCACCTCGTCCGCGATGCAAAGGACGCCGTGCCGCTCGCAGATGCGCTTCATCCGGGCGAGAGCATCCGCGGAGTAGATCAACATGCCACCGGCTCCGAGGATCAGCGGCTCCACGATCAGCGCGGCGACGGGGCTCTCGCGGCAGGCGGCTTCGAGCGCAGCTAACGTCTCTTCTTCGCGTGCCGGCGCCGGAAACGGAATTCGGGTGACCTCGAACAGCAGCGGCGCGTAGGGGGCACTGAATAGGCCGCGCGCGCCGACCGACATGCCGCCGATGGTGTCGCCGTGATAGCCGTGCTCGAGGGCGAGGATGCGATGGCGCGGCTGACCGATGTTGCGCCAGTAGCCGAGCGCCATCTTGAGCGCGACCTCGACCGAGGTCGAGCCGCTGTCCGAATAGAAGACGTGGGCGAGACCGGGCGGCGCCATGTCGATCAGGCCGCGCGCCAAGCGCTCCGCCGGCGCATGGGTAAATCCGGCGAAGATCACCTGATCGAGCTGCTCCGCTTCGGCCTTGATGGCGGCCACGATGTGCGGGTGGCAGTGTCCGTGCGTGACGACCCACCACGACGATATGGCATCGAGGATGCAGCGGCCGTCCGCCGTCTCGAGCCACGCCCCTTCGGCTGCGGCGATCTCGACGGCCGAGGGCTGCAGCGCGTGCTGGGTGAACGGATGCCAGACCGGAGACTCGCTGCGCGCCGTCATGTCTCGGCGTCCGCGAGAAAATCGGAGCGCCGGAAATTCCGCTCGAAGGCCGCGCGCAGGCTCGCGCCATCGAGCGGATCGATATGCGGCAGCCGCCCGAGCCGGCGCACGCCGCCCATCTCCACGATGGTGCGCTCCGAATCGGCCTGCTCCTCGCCCACGAAGGCGATGCCGAGCAGTGGAATGCCGCGGCGCTTCAGGGCTTCGATCGACAATAGGCTGTGGTTGATGGTGCCGAGCCGGGTCGAGGAGCACAGAATGACGGGCAATCCCCAGTGGGCGAAGAGATCGATCTGCAGGAAGCGCCGCGTCAGCGGGACCATGAGACCGCCGGCACCCTCGATGATGAGAGGCCGCACGCCGCCCGCATCGGGGAGCGCCGCCAGTCGATCGACATCGATCTCGACGCCGTCGCGCTCGGCCGCGAGATGGGGAGACGCCGGCGTCGTCAACCGGTAGACCTCGGGAATGATCTGGCTATCGCGCGCACCGGCCAGCCGCCGCACGATCTCGGCGTCGGTCTCGCCCACAAGACCGCATTGCACCGGCTTCCAGTAGCAGCCATCGAGCGCGGCGATGAGCGCGGCGGCGAGCACCGTCTTGCCCACGTCCGTGTCGGTGCCGGTCATGACGAAGGCTGGCCTCATGGGCTGACGCCCTTGAGCTCGGAGCTGAGCGCCAAGATCATCGCCTCCACGCAGGCGTCATCGACATTGAGCGTCAGTGACAGCCGCAGGCGCGCGGTGCCTTCGGGCACGGTCGGCGGGCGCACCGCGCGGATGTCGTAGCCCTGCGCCTGCATGGCCGCGGCGAGACTCGTTGCACGCGCGTCCGAGCCGACGATGATCGGCTGGATCTGCGATCCCGACGCCGTGATGCCACACGAAGCCGTAAGCTTCTGTCCGGCGAGGGAGATGAGCGCATGCAGCTTCTCCCGCCGTGCGGCATCGAAGCGGCAGATGAGGAGGGCCGCGCGCACGAGCGCCGCGTCGAGCGGTGAGGGCGCCGTGGCATAGATGAACGGGCGGCAGCGGTTGACGAGGTAGTCGCGCAACGTGCCGGGCGCTAGCACGAGCGCGCCGGTGACGCCCAGCGCCTTGCCGCAGGTGTGCAGCGTGAGCACATTTTCACGCCCCTCGTACTCGGCGCCGAGCCCCCGCCCGTTGGGACCGAAGACGCCGGTCGCGTGCGCCTCATCGATGACGAGCATGCCGTCGTGGCGCTCCACAATCTCGATCAGCTCGGCGAGCGGCGCGCGGTCGCCATCCATGCTGTAGAGGCTTTCGATCGCGACCCACGGCGTGCCGGCGCCGCCGGCCGCGCGCCAGTCCCTGATTGCGTCCTCGAAGGCCTGCGGATCGTTGTGGCGCGCCTCCGCGCGCTCGGCCTTGCTCGCCCGCATGCCGTCATGCACGCTGGCGTGGATGAGCGCGTCGTGCACGATGAGGTCGCCGCGCTGCGGCAGCGTCGAGAAGATGGCGACGTTGGCCATGAAGCCGCCGCCGAGAAATAACGCGCTCTCGGCGCCGAAGAAGGCCGCCGCCTCGGCTTCGAGCGCCTCGTGCTCACGATGATTGCCGCGCAACAGCCGGGAGCCGCCGGCTCCGACCGGCACGCCGCGCTCGAGCGCAGCGCGGGCCGCGTCACGCAACTCGCTGGAGGACGCGAGGCCCAGGTAGTCGTTGGAGGCAAAGTCGGCGCCGGCCGCGGTCGCAAGCGCGCGGTGGCGTCCACGCCGGCTCAGCGCCTCGAGCGCACGCTCATGCGTCTTGTGCATCATTGCGCTCACGCGAGCGCGCCTCGAGCTCGAGCGGCTTCAGGCCGAGCTTGGCGAACAGCGCGGCATCGGAGTCTTGGTCCGGGTTGTCGGCCGTGAGCAGCGTGTCGCCGACGAAGATCGAGTTGGCGCCGGCAAAGAAGCACAGCGCCTGCGTTTCCTCGCTCATCTCTGTGCGGCCGGCCGAGAGCCGCACGTAGGAGCGCGGCATGAGGATGCGCGCGAGCGCGATGGTGCGCACGAAGGAGAGCGCATCGATCTTCTCGGCGGCGGCGAGTGGCGTGCCGGGTATGGCGATCAGCATATTGATGGGCACGCTTTCGGGGTGCTGCGGCAGGTTCGCCAGCGCGACCAGCATGTCGACGCGGTCTTCCGCTTCCTCGCCCATGCCGACGATACCGCCGGCGCACACCTTGATGCCGGCCTCGCGCACGCGCGCGAGCGTCTCCAGCCGATCGGCGAACGTGCGCGTCGTGATAATCTCGCTGTAGTAGCGCTCCGAAGTGTCGATGTTGTGATTGTAGTAGTCGAGGCCGGCTTCTTTCAGACGTGCGGTGTCCTCGTCCGAAAGCATGCCGAGCGTCATGCAGGTCTCGAGCCCGAGCGCTTTCACGCCCTCGACCATGGCGCAGAGCGCATCCATGTCGCGCGTCTTCGGCGACCGCCAGGCGGCCCCCATGCAGTAGCGCGTGGCGCCGGCATCGCGCGCGCGCTTGGCCTCTTCGATGACCCGGTCGACCGCCATGAGTTTGGTGGCGGTGAGGCCGGAGGCGTGATGGGCGGATTGGCTGCAATAGCCGCAGTCCTCCGCGCAGCCGCCCGTCTTGATGCTGAGCAGCCGGCTCATCTGCACGGCGTTGGGATCGAAGAAACGGCGGTGAACCGTCTGGGCGCGGTAAAGGAGATCGTTGAACGGTGCGTCGTAAATGGCCTGGGCCTCGGCGCGCGTCCAGTCGTGGCGCAGGCCCCGATCAGTCTCGACGCCCCGGATCGCGGACCTCCGCAAGTCCATCATTTCAAAGGTCTCCTGTCGCGCCGGCACGCTGGCCGAGTTGGAAGATGTTTGCACCGGCACCGGCCGCACTAGCAAGGGCTAACGCCGCCACGGTGATGGCTTAACCCTTGCGTGGGCTCGCTGAATTGGTGCCCGCCAACTGGCGCGGACATCCGATAAAGACAATCCGAGAAATAATAGTGGACAGCGGAGAGCGCGCCTTTTGATTCGTGTTAGAGTTTGGAGCCTAATTATTGTGCGCTACTTCGAGAGTCTGAAGGGCGTTTTTGTCTCTGTTTATCAATAACTTGAGCGCGGCAGACTGCCCCTACGGACGATCGACGCGTCGCACAAGCGAGAATTCGGCCCGCTGTTTAAGAGCGAAGGCCGACAGGCTTGGGGAGGAGCAGTCATGACGGCGATCGGGCGTTTCTCCACGCGGCCCCTCTACCTCCAGGTCAAGGACATGCTGATCCAACGGATCCTGGCCGGGGCCTGGAAGCCCGGCGCGGCGATCCCGAACGAGATCGAGCTTTCACGCGAGCTCGGCATCAGCGTGGGCACGGTGCGCAAGGCGCTCGACGAGATGGAGGGCGAGCGGCTCATCTCGCGGCGGCAGGGGCGCGGCACGTTCGTAATCGACCAGACCTCGGACGAGTGCGCGATCCGCTTCAGCAACATCCGCGACGCCGACGGCGCCCGCGTCGCCGGCTCGGTCGAGAGCTGCGAGATCGTCGCTGCAACCGCGAACGAGATCGAGGCCCGCATGCTGCACTTACGCGGCGGCGACCCCGTCTTCCGCCTGCACCGCGTGCGCGTGCACGACAACCGTCCGTTCCTGATCGAAGATTCGACGATTCCCCAGGCGCGCTTCCCTGGTCTCGCCCAGGAGAGCGAGATCTCCTCGAGCATCGTGGTGCTCGCCCACCGCTACGGCGTGCTGCTCGCACGCGCGGAGGAGAAGATCAGTGTGGCCGCCGCCGACCATGTGGCCGCCGCCGCGCTCAAGGTTGCCGAGGGCACCCCGCTCTTGAAGCTCGACTGCGTCGTCTACGCTATCGACGGCCGGCCGATCGAGTGGCGGGTTGCGCGCTGCCACTTGCGCGATATGTACTACATGACCGAGATACATTGACGTCGTGACCGCCGGCATGGCGCTTTCGAAAGCGCCATTTCACGTGTTCATGCCGCTTTCTACGCCCAAGCGCCCTGACCGCTATTTGCCAAGCCCGAGCGCGAGAGCGATGGCGCGGAAGACCATCGTATTGTCGATGTGCCCATGGAACATTTCCGCGCCGGGGCCGGCTGCGGTCAGCACGACGTCGTCGCCCGAGTGCACGCCAGCACGCGCCGTAAGCGGAAGATTTCCGACCCGTAGCGCCGTGCCGGGCGCGCAATAGACCTCGTTCGGAGATGCCTTGCCGAGGTCGACCGGCCCCGCGACGTTGGGCTTGCCCGCATCGCAAAAATCGGGGTAGGCGGCGAACACAAGGGCCAAGCGCCGCGCCACGTCGACCGACGGCGGATAGCCCTCGGCATTTGGCGCCGCATAGTCGGGGAACTTCGCCGCGGCATAGGTCTGCAGCTTTTCGCGCAGCGTCGTCCCCTTCGCGTCATCATACGTGCCGACCAGCGAAATCGGATGCGCGTGGTCGGGAACGACGATGATCAGCGTGTCGTTGTGGTTGGCGGCGAAATCCTTCGCGACCTGCACCGCATCATCGAGCATGATGGTATCGTAGACCGCGCGCTCCCAGTCGAGGTTGTGGCTGTATTTGTCGATGAGCCCGGCCTCGACTATCAGCACGAAGCCGTTGTCGTTGCGCGACAGGACCTGCAGCGCGGCGCGTGTCTCCTCCGTCAGGTCGGGCTGATCGGGAAAATTGGAGACGGTGCCCTTCTTCAGGAATTTGAGATCGAGCGCCCCATCCATATTTCCATCGTTGAACAGGCCGAGCAGCTTACGCGTCTCCGGCTTTGCCGCCGCAGCCTTGAGCTCGGTGGCGTTCGCTGCGAATGCATATCCGGCTCCCTTGAACTTCTCGATGTAGTTTTCCTCATCTGGCCGTTTTCCCTTGGCGTCGCTTTTCGGCAGGAAGAACGGCGTGCCGCCGCCCATGATCACATCGGGCTGCACGTCCCAGAACATGCGCACGATGTGGGCGTAGTCCGAGCGCAGCCGCGTGTGCGCCACCATGCCGGCGGGCGTCGCGTCCTCGATCTCGGTATCGGTCACGACCCCCACGGTCTGCGGGAATCCGTCCTCGTTGGCGATGATCTCCGGCGCCCTACCGAGCGCTTTGGCGGCATCCTCGCCGTTGATCGTCACTTTGACGTCGGCGGGGGACGGCGCGCCCGGGAACTCGACTTTCAGATCGAAGTTGGC
>Ga0187819_10001012_pt1 | contig 14415 bp, 11 predicted proteins | sample NC_wetland_sal_i_15_FD_132411 | JGI IMG/M metagenome (GOLD analysis project Ga0187819, IMG submission 132411) | Wetland sediment microbial communities from Neuse River Estuary, North Carolina, USA - SO4_4 | ecosystem: Environmental > Aquatic > Freshwater > Wetlands > Sediment | place: USA... | reverse complement strand
CGCAACGTTCGGCGCCTTCCAATCCGCGAACCCGATGGCGGTGATCGTAATCGCGTAAATCCCCGGCTCCACGGCCGAAAAGTGGAAAGATCCGGCTTCGTCCGTGATCGTTGTACGTTGGGCTGTGGAGGCGGCAGTTTCCAATGTGACAATCGCACCGGCTACCACTGATCCGGAGGTGTCTGTCACGGTGCCACGGATGGTTCCGGGCCCCTGCGGGCTCGACGTGTCCCGCGCCTGGTCATCGGCGGCTTTTTGGGCCGTGGCGGGTTGGGCGCATGCGAATCCGGAGACAACCAGGCAAAGCAGCGCGAGGCGAACGTTTTGCCGAAAGAGCACACGTCCGGCTATCTGTGACAGGTCCATTCGCCTCCTAGCGCCGTATGCACCTGAAACCCAATGCTGTCGACGCCAGGCTGAAAAGACGCCGCCCAAGTCTGACTGGTTACGATACCGATTTTCGGCCGCAATTGACAAAAATACCTCGAACCTCGCGTTTTGGAAGTTCAGATTGGTAAAAAGACTGCGTGGCGCAGCCCGCTTGGCGCGGAAACAAGTAGCACGGCGATATGATTGCGGGCATGATGGCGAAATTCGCAGCGGAAAAATCGAAGTAGCCACGGTAGTGTATGCATCGCATTCTGATCATTGGCGCCACCGGCACCGTCGGCAGCCAGGTTGTCTCTCAATTGTCGGCTGCGGGAGTGCAAGTGCGCGCGATGGCGCGCAACCCGGACGCGGCTGGTTTGCCGCCACAGGTTGAGGTGGTACGCGGAGATCTCACTGTTCCCGCGACCCTGGATGGATGCCTGGATGGCATCGATACGGTGTTCCTGGTGTGGGTGGCTCCGCCAGCCACTGTCGCTCCCGCGTTGGAGCGGATCGCGAAGCACGCACGGCGCATCGTATTCCTCTCCGCGCCGCTCAAGACGGCACATCCCCTCTTCCAACAGCCCAATCCAGCCCGAGCGCTGGGCGAGCGAATCGAGCGGCTGATCGAGGCCTCAGGGCTTCAGTGGACGTTCCTGCGGCCCGGAATGCTCGCTGCAAATGCGCGGGTCTGGTGGGCGCCGCAGATTCGCGGCGGCGATGTGGTGCGCTGGCCGTATCTCGCGGTTCCTACAGCCCCGATCGACGAGCGTGACATTGCCGCAGTCGCGGTCCGCGCGTTGTGTGAGGAAGGACACGCTGGAGCGGAATATGTTATCACCGGCCCTGAATCCCTGAGTCAATTCGAGCAGGTGGCCACCATCGGCCGCGTGATCGGCCGCTCGCTGCGCATCGAAGAGATTTCGCCGGACGAAGCGCGTCGCGAGTGGCTGACTATCATGCCTTTGTCCGTCGTGAATATGCTGCTGGACGCCTGGGCGGCCGCAACCGGCCAACCTGCGTTCGTCACATCCACAGTCGCAGAGATTACGGGAACCCCGGCACGGACGTTCCGCGAATGGGCCACCGATCACGCCGCAGAGTTTCGAGCGTGATCTCGAGTTCGGTCATGCCTCACTTGACCTTCAGCACGACCACCGTTTGATCGTCGAACAGCGTGGTGTTGAAGCGGTCCAGGTCCGCGAAGATGGCCTCCACCAGCGCGTGCGCAGGGAGGTTGCAGCCCTCACGCACCACCTTAGCCAGGCGGCCGCGGCCATAATCCTCGCCGGCAGGGCTCAGGTGATCGGTGACGCCGTCGGAATAGAGCAGGATCACATCGCCGGTCCGCGCCTGGAATGAGATTTCCTCGTACTCGCGATCGGGTAGAAGTCCCAGGGGCACGCCTTCCACGCGAAGCTTGAGGATCTCGCTCTCACGGCAGATCATGGGCGGAAGCGCACCGGCATTGGCCATGGTGAAATGACGCGAATGCGGGTGCCAGAGCATCAACAGCAACGTCACGTACCGGGCTTCGACTTTGCGCGCCACCAGCGCGTCATTCAGCGCCTTCATGAGCGCCGCGGGACTCCTGCGGCGGTGCGCGGTGGTGCGCAGGAGTCCCGACATCAGCGAGCCATAGAGCGCCGCGGCCACGCCCTTGCCGCTCACATCGCCAAAAGCCAGCGTGGCGTGCTCGTCGTCGTGTTCGGAGAAATCGTAAATATCGCCGCTAATTTCGCGCGCAGGCCGCAGACCGATGCCTACCTCCAGGTTCGCCAGATCGGGAGGTTCAACCGGCAGCAGCCAGCTTTGCAGCTCGCGAGCGGCCTTCAAATCTCCCTCCATGCGGCGCTGGCGCCTGGCCACCTCCTCGTAGAGCCTGGCGTTTTCCACCGAGGCGGCGATCTGGGGCGCCAGCAGCCCGAGGGTGCGCACGTGATCCTCAGTGAAATAAGCCACGCGGTCGCTCTCCAGGTCCAACACGCCCACGACGCGGTCCTTGACGATCAGCGGAACCGCCACCTCGGAGCGCATGTCGGGATGCGAAGCGATGTAACGCGGATCCGTCGAAGTATCGTCAACGATGACGACTTCGCGCGACTCCGCCGCCGCGCCGGTCAGCCCTTTGCCCAGCGGAACATTGTCGATCTTGACGCGCCGGTCGCGGCGCACGCTGACGCGGTGCCGCAGGACTCTTTGCAGCTCATCCACCAGCAGGATGCTGAAGGCGTCGTAGTTGATCAAGCTGCGAATGGTTTCGCCAATCTTGTTCAGCAGCTCATCCAGCTCCAGAATCGAGGCAAATTCCTGCGAAATGCGCGCCAGGGTGCGCAACGTGCGGTTCTGCCGTTCCACGCGGCGGTAGAGGCGTGCGTTGTCGATCGATGACGCCACACGGGAGGCGATCAGGCGCAACAACGCACGGTCATATTCGTTATAGGCGTTGTCGCGAGTCGACTGGACATCGATCACACCCACCAGCATGTTGCGCGCCAGCATGGGCACGGCCAGCTCGCTGCGCACCGCGTCGAGCGCGTTGATATAGCGGGGGTCTGCATGTACGTCCCGCGCCAGAACCGGTTCACGCTGGGCCGCCGCCGCACCCGTGATTCCCTCCCCTAGCGCGATCGAAAGTTTACGGACCACCTCTTCGCGATGGCCCACGGCGAAGCGGATCCTAAGATCCTGCCGTTTCTCGCTGTAGAGCAGGATGGCGAACAACTCGTAGGGGATGACCTTCTTGACGATCTCGGCAACGTTCGAGAGCAGCTCGTCGAGGTCCAGCGTGTTGGCGGTGGCGGTTGTGACCTCGAGGAGGAAATCGAGCAGCTCGGAGCGCTCGCGGAAGTGCACGCGGGTTTTACGCGGGACGGCTTGCATCAGTATGAGGCTTTGTTCAACATCATCACCGGGCGCTCGCCTCGACGATGGCCACACTCGAGCTGGCGCCGATGCGGTTGGCTCCGGCGGCCACCATTTGGCGAAAATCTTCGAGGGTGCGGATGCCGCCGGCGGCCTTGACACCCACTTCCGGACCCACAACCTGCCGCATCAACGCGACGTCGTGCGCTGTGGCGCCTGCCGGGCCGAACCCCGTAGACGTTTTCACGAAATCCGCCCCGGCCATCCGGGCCAGCGTGCAAGCCACGGCTTTCTGATGATCATCGAGCAGCGCGGCTTCCAGAATCACCTTGACGATCGCGCCGGCGCGGTGGCAGAGCCCGGTAACCGCTTCGATATCGTGCTTCACGGTATCGAGGTCGCCCGAGCGTAGCGCGCCGACGTTGAGGACCATGTCGATCTCCTGCGCTCCCACGCGCAGCGCGGCGGCGGTTTCGGCCATCTTGCTTTCCGTGCTGGTCGCTCCTAACGGAAAGCCGCATACGGTCGCCACTTTGACCGGCGTCCCCATCAAGTCGCGGGCTGCGAGCGGTACCCAGTAGGGATTGATGCACACCGCCGCGAAGCCGTACTGGCGTGCCTCACGGCAGATTCGGAGAATATCGTCCCGTGTGGCCTCGGGCCGCAATAACGTGTGATCAATGAGACGCGCAACCGCCGGATCGATAGCACTCATGCGTTTTGCGTTACTGCACCCAGCCGTGCAACAACGCGCCGGCCCTGCCATGTGCGCGATGATCTCTTCGCCAATCCGGGCAGCAAGCTGGTCGAGTTCCTCAGGTTCCACAATTACTTAAATCCAAAACCGTCGTACAATTCGTAGGAACCATTGTAATGGAGAGATCGAAAGCACTGTGGCTGGCAATGGCCGTGGCGGCATCCGCCACCGGATTGCTGGCCCATCCCATGGGCAATTTCAGCGTAAATCACTACGCGCGCATTGAGCCGTCAGCGCGCGGCGTAGAAATCCTGTATGTCCTGGATCTTGCGGAAATTCCGACGTTTGAGCTTCTCCAGAAATGGAATCTCACCGGCGAGAGCCCGCGCGACGAGATCGAACGCCAGGCCGCGGCGCAGGCGCACCAGTGGGTTCAGAACCTGGCCATTTCAGCCAATGGGCGCTCGGTGGTTCCTCAGCTCCGGTCCACCGAAGTGACGATGGCGGACGGCGCCGGCGGCATGCGAGTGATGCGCGTCAATATGCGGCTGCGCCTCGCCGTGGCGGGCGGACGGCTCGATTACGAGGATCGCAACTATGCCGGGCGCGCCGGGTGGAAAGAGATCGTGATTGCGGGTGGCGATGGCGCGGCCATCGAGACCACCACTGCGCGCGATCTGGATCGCAGCCGGGCTCTCACGGCTTATCCGCAGGATCCGACCGTGGCGCCGCCACAGGATGTGCGGGCATCGCTCGAATGGACCGTCGCGGCTGCGCAGGCGCGGCCGAAGAAAATCGTGACGGCACCGGCGCGCGCCGCTATCGTTGCGCCGGCCAATCCACCGGCGCCTACGGCCCCCGTTCCGGCACAGGCCTCCGCTCCGGGCACGGTGGTGCGCGGCGACTTCCTTTCGCAATTGCTCAACAAGCGGGAGATCAGTTGGGGCATGGTGCTGATCGGCCTGGCGGTGGCTTTCAGCCTGGGCGCAATTCATGCCATGTCACCAGGCCACGGCAAAACCATCGTGGCGGCGTATCTGGTGGGCGCGCGAGGGACAATCAAGCATGCCATCTTCCTCGGCGGCATGGTGACGTTCACTCACACCATCAGCGTTTTCTTCCTCGGATTCACCACGCTGTTTCTTTCGCAGTACGTGTTGCCCGAAAAGATTTATCCGGTACTCGGCGCGATTTCGGGCATATCCATCGTATGGATCGGCGCCCTGATGCTCTATAAGCGCGCCATACGGCTGCGCGGGCACAGCCATGACGGCCATCCCCAACATCACCACGATCACGATCATGACCACGATCACGGTCCCCACGGCCACAGCCACGTGCCCGAAGGCGACGTCACGCTCGGCAGCCTGATTGCGCTCGGTGCGAGCGGCGGACTGGTTCCCTGCCCCTCCGCGCTGGTGCTGCTGCTCAGCTCCATTGCGCTGGGCCGCGTGGGCCTGGGATTAATCCTGCTGATCAGCTTCAGCGCCGGCCTGGCGGTGGTGCTCATGTCGATTGGCGTCCTGGTGCTTTATGCCAAGCACTTGCTGCCCGACGGCGAAAAGGCTGCACGGCATCCGGCGTTCCGCCTCATCCCGGTTTTCTCGGCAGGCGTGGTCATGTGCATCGGGTTGGTGATGACGGGCGTGTCGCTGGGAGTGATCCGGCCGGATCGCTTGCTGGGCTAACGTAGTGGGGCAGCCATTCGTGGCTGCGAGCCAGCCTTCCGGCTGGCTCGACCCGCTGGAAAGCGGGTCCGCAGGCTGAAAGCCTGCCCCACTTCAACAAATATGCGCGCCGTGGGCTTCCACGTAGACGGCGTAGAGCGATTGGCCCGCCGCCATGAACAGGCGATTGCGCTTGGGCCCGCCGAAGCAGACATTGGCACAGATTTCGGGCAACAGAATCTGGCCGATGCGTTCACCCTCCGGCGTGAAAATGTGCACGCCGTCGTAACCGGCGCCCACCCATCCCGCTCCCACCCAGATATTGCCGTCGGTGTCGGCGCGAATCCCGTCGGCGAGGCCTGCGCCCTTCCCGGAAAGCTCCATGTCGATGTACTGGCGGCCATTGCGCAGTGTCTTGCCATCCACCACGTCGTAGACCTTGATGTTTTTTGGTGCCTGCGGATAATGCGTCGCGCCGGTATCGCAGATGTACGCTTTTTTGTAATCGGGTGAGAAGCAGATGCCATTCGGCTTGAACAAATCGTCGGCGACCATGGTCATCTGGCCGGTCTTAGCGTCCACGCGATAAACGGCCTCCTTGAGCAGCAGTTCGCCTTTGTGGCCCTCGTAATCCACCAGTGTGCCGTAGCCGGGGTCCGTGAACCAGATGCCGCCATCGGGATGCACCACGATATCGTTCGGCCCGTTCAGAATTTTGCCGTTCCACTTGTCCGCGATCACGCTCACCGAACCGTTGTGCTCGTAGCGAACCACGCGCCGGTTGCCATGCTCGCATGAGAGCTGGCGCGCTTCGTAGTCGAACGTGTTGCCGTTGCTGTAGCCGGACGGCTGCCGCATGGTGCTGACGTGGCCGTCATCCTCGATCCAGCGGAGCTGGCGGTCGTTGGGAATGTCGCTGAACACCAGGTAGCGTCCGACTCCATTCCACGCCGGCCCTTCCGACCACAGAGTGCCCGTATAGAGCCGCTGGATGGCCGTGTTCCCGATCTTGTATTTGTTGAATCTCTTGTCGAGCACGACGATGTCGGGATCGGGATAACGGATCGGATTTTTCCCGCTCCAGTCGCGCTGCGCGTAAGCCGCAGAGGCTGCCGCCACAAAGCCCGCTCCGAGAAACGAGCGCCGGCCGACGCGGCCGGATTCGAGGTTGCCGAATTTGTTTGTCATGAAGCCACCCGTTGCGTTCGATGGAATAGTATACAGCGGGCGGCTTTGGATTATTCGGTTCGCAGAGCGCGCATGGGATCGACGGCCGACGCGCGCCGGGCGGGCACGAAGTTGGCCGCGAGACCCACGCCGGCCACTCCGAGGATGACGGCAGCATAAATCAGCGGATCTCTGCTGCTGACGCCGAACAGCAGCGTTTCCAGAAACCGCGCCGTGAGCAGCGCTCCTGCCAGCCCGAGCAGCGTTCCGATGAAAACCAGGATCATCCCGCCGGTCAGCACTTCGCGCAGCACCTGTTGCGGCCGGGCTCCCAGCGCCATGCGGATGCCGATCTCGTGTGTGCGCTGGCTCACCGCAAAAGAAACCACGCCATAAACACCGGCGGCCGCGAGCACCACCGCGACCATGGCGAAAGCGGCGAAAAGCCATGAATAAGCGCGGCGCGCCCAGAGCGATTGGTCGAGCCTCTCGGTCATTGTGCGAACGTCATACATCGGCAGATCCGGGTCCATCTGGCGCAGCACGTCTCGGGCCGGAGCGATAAGCATTTGCGGGTTGATGGCGCTGCGAAGCACGACGCTCATCGAATCCCAGTCGGGGATCTCGCGCTCGGAAAAGCTCACGCTGGGGCGCATTTCCTGATCGAGCCCGTAGTGCTTGGTGTCGCGCGTGACTCCGATGATGGTCATCCACTCCTTCTTCTCGTCCCACGCGTGGCGGATACGTTTGCCAACAGCATCTGCCGGCTTCGGCCAGTAGCGTTTCGAAAAGCTCTCGTTCACCGTCACCACATAGGGTCCCTTGGGATTGCCGTCACGGGCGTCGAACGGCCGTCCTGCCAGAAACGTAATCCCGATCGCATCGAAGTAACCGGGCGTCACGACGACCTGGAGCACAACGGGGTTCTGTCCGTTCGGACCCAGGGGCGGAGCGCCCTCCGCCGTGAAGAAATTTCCCCAGTGGCCTCCGAGGGGCGGCGCTGATGCCGCGCCGGCCGCCTGGACACCCGGCAGCACGCGAACGCGCTCCACCAGATTTTCGAAGAAGGCCAGCCGTTGCTCCGGCTTTTCATACTTCACATTCGGAAGCGAGACTCGGAAGGTGATCACCTTTTCCGGCCGGAATCCGGGATCGACGTGCAAAACATTGCGGAATGCTTCCACCAGCAGACCGGCGCTGATCAGCAGGATGAGCGCGAGGCCGATCTCGCAGACCACCAGAGCACTTAAGGTGTAGCGGCGGCCGCGCGACAGTGACGTGCGCGGCGCGGCGTCCTGTAGGCAACTGCGCATGTCCACTCCCGAAGCCTGAACGGTAGGCGCCAGACCGAACAGCACCGCGGCCGCGCCGGTTACGAGCGTGCAGAACAAGGCGAAGCGCACATCCATCTGGAAGCTGATCCAGCGCGGCATATCCTCGGGCATGAGGGAGATCATCGCCTTCAGGCACGCATTGCCGAGGACGACGCCAAGAACGGCCGCGATCCCGGCCAGCAGCAGGTTTTCCGTGAAAAGCTGGCGGATGATTCTGCCGCGCGATGCGCCGATAGCAGTTCGAATGGCGATCTCGCGCGCCCGAGCCGAGCCCCGCACCAGCATCAGTGCGGCAATGTTCACGCAGGCGATCAGCAGCACAATGGCTACCGCGCCCAACAGCGCGTTACTGATGGGCCGGAAATCGCCGAGGTAGCGATCGCGCAGCGGCATGAGGATAGGGGAGGTCTCCTCTTTCACCATCGCGGTCGCCTTATGGACGCTCAGCAGATTGGCTCGCGCCCGTTCGACCGTGACGCCGCGCTTCAGACGGCCGACGCCGTTCATGTAAAAACCTTCACGTTTGTTCTGATCCAATTGCAGGGGTACCCAGAGCTGCGCCCGGCCCGGAAATGCGGCCTCGCGCGGAAGTACCCCGACCACCGTGTATGCCTGTTTGTCGAGCTGCAAGATCCGTCCCAGGATTGCGCGCTCCCCGTTGAACTGCTGGCGCCAAAGTTCGTAGCCTACAAGCACCACCCGTGCGCCGCCCGGCCGGTCTTCCTCGGCAAGAAAATTTCGGCCGAGCGCCGGCTTCAGGCCGAGAACGTCGAGCAGGTCGTAGGTGACCTTAGCGCCGTGCACGCGCCGCGCCGACCCCAGACCCGACAGGTTGAAGTCCGCAGTGTCGAAGCAAGCGATTCCGTCGAACGTGCTGTTGCCTTTCCGCCAGTTGTAGCAGTCAGGGTCAGAGATTCCCACAAATTTCAGGTTCCATTTCGGCGCCGTTTCATCGAGGTCCAGCAGCCGCTCGGGATCCCGGAACGGAAGCGGCTTGAGGAACAGCCCGTTGAAGATGCTGAAAATGGCGGCATTGCCGGCGATCCCCAAAGCAAGCATCCCGATGACCGCCATGCTGAATGCCGGCTTCTGACGGATGGCGCGCAGTGCAGTTTTCAGATCGTGCTTCAAGCCTGAGAGATAGCCCGCTCTTGGCGCGGGGGCTCCGAGCGGCGCTGGTTGAACCGCCGCTCGCCGGGCTGCGATCAAATCTTCGATCAGCCGGTCGCTTGCGATCTCCTCGAGGGCCATACGCTGCGCCTCGGCCTCCGAAACGCGCGCGCGCAGTTCCATGTAGCGGTCCTCCAGGTGCTGCGCCATCTCGTCGACAATTTCGGCCTCCCGAGCGCCATCGAGTCCGCTCCCGGCCAGCCGCTGGCGAACGATTTGTTTCCAGTCAGGCATACTCGATCCCCGTGATGCGGCGCACCGCTTCCGCAAACTGGCGCCATCCGTGCCGCTGCGCTGCCAGCACCTTGCGCCCCTCAGGCGTCAAGCGATAGTAACGCCGCCGCCGCTGTCCCGCCTTTTCCACCCAGCGGCCTTGCACCCAGCCACGGGCCTCCAGACGGTAGAGCAGCGGGTAAAGCGAAGCCACATGGAAGCGAAGCATTCCCTGGGAACGGGATTCGATCAACTTGCTGATCTCGTAACCGTGGCGGGCGCGGCCCTCCACCAGCGAGAGGATCAATAACTCGGCGCTGCCTTTTTTCAATTCGCGGTCAGACGATGGCACAGCCATATATAGCTGTAAAATATATAGCAATCAAATAGCCGATGTCTATCCGGCGATCAAAACGTTACATTTTGTGTTCGGAAGCGGAGAGCGCGATCCCGCCTAGTCGTCGTAGAAATTCCGCGCCCAGGCGTGCCGTCTCAGAATCGCAATCACTTTCTCCGGCAGCGGCCCTTTGCCCGGAATCGAGCAGTTGAACGCCACATTGGCCGGGCTGCGCATCCCCGGGATCACGCTGGAAACGGCGGGGTGCGAGAGGCAGAAACGCAGCGCCACCTCCGGCATAGCTCCATCGGCGATCGCCAGGTCACGCTGGATGGCCGCTACGTGGTCGGCAACCTGCTGCTTGCGATCCCCCTTGAAATACCCCCCGCGAAAATCGCCCGGCTCAAATTGCGTGAAAGCGTCGATCTTGCCCGATAGCCCGCCTTCATCCAGGGGCGAGCGAGCAATCACGGCGATTCCACGCTCCATGGCCAGCGGAAACAGATTCTTCTCCGGGGTCTGATCGAAAATGTTGTAGATCACCTGCACCGTGTCGATCAATCCGGTCTTGATGAGCTCGAGCGCGCTATCGGGCTGATGATCGTTGATGGAAACGCCCACTGCCTGAGCTTTGCCCGACTGCTTGATGACCTCGAATGCGCGCATCCACTCGTCGCGACCAATCCACTCCGGATTCCATACGTGCAACTGCTGAAGATCTAGGGTTTCGAGGCCAAGATTCTGGAGGCTGCGATCCGTGCATTTCAGAATGTAGTCATAGGGAAACACCTCGGAGATGCCGATCCCCGGCCGCGCCGGCCACAATTGGTTTTTGGGCGGCACCTTGGAGGCTACATAAATCTTGTGCTTGGTCTCGCGAACCACCTGCCCAACCAGGCGCTCACTGTGGCCCTCGCCGTAGGCTAAAGCGGTGTCGATGAAGTTGACGCCCAGCTCAATGGCCATGCGGAGGGCGTCGAGCGAATGCGGGTCGTCACCGCCCAGCCACTGAGTTCCTCCAATCCCCCAGGCGCCATAGCCCATCTCGCTCGTTCGAAATCCTGTTCTGCCTAGCTTGCGGTAGCGCATGACCAACTATTATAGAAACATGACTCTCGGCAAATTGCTGCGGATGCGCCGAATTTTTCCCACCGGCCGGGCGTTGATTGTGCCGCTCGATCACATCTCCGGCGATCCGGTTCCGTACGTCCGCATCGTGGCGCGCTCGGGCGCCGATGGAGTCGCGCTATCGCCCGGCGTGCTGGAGCGAGTCACCGAAGATCTTGCGGGCCTGGCGGTCATTCTGCGGCTGAATGGATCGAAACGCACATCCCAGTTGGTGAGCGTCCAGGGAGCGCTCGAGATGGGTGCGGAGGCCGTGCTGCTCCGGGTGGATGCTCACGATCCCCGCGATCTGGAGCGCCTGGGAGAGGTAACCGAGGACGCGCGCCGCCTGGGCATGCCCATCATCACCGAGATTCTGGGCGAGGATTTGCCGGCGGTAGTCACCATCGCGGCAGAGTACGGCGCGGACTCGATCCAGACGCAGATCATGGGCAATCTTGCGGATTTCCGGCAGACCGTGCGCACGGCGGGACGCCCCGTCCTGGCCTCGGTGACCGAAACCGGTTCAGTCAGCCACTTGCTGCGATTCGTGAACGACTGCCTGGAATCCGGCGCCCAGGGCGTGGTGGTCGAGCCGCAGGCGGAGACCGTGCTGGCCGGAATCAGCGCCCTGGTGCATCAGGGCGTTTCCGTGAGCGAAGCCCTGGCCATGGCGGAATCGGAGCGCGTTGCGGCTCCCGAATAGCCGAAACGCCGCCCGCGATAAAATAGTCATAGAACATATGCGGAGAGTTTTGACCGCGCTTTTTGTCATCGCCGTCTCCGCCTTCGCCGCCAATTTCCGCCTGTACCTGAAAGACGGCACCTATCAGATGGTCCGCGAGTACAAGATTCAAGAGGACCGCGTTCACTATTACAGCGTGGAACGCAGCGAGTGGGAGGATATCCCGCTGGATTTGGTCGATCTGAAGCGCACCGAAGGCGAAATCGCCGAGCATAAGGCCGCGCTCGAAGAGGAGAACAAGGTGATCGCGGCTGAAGAGAAGGTGGAACGCGAGCAGCAACGAGAGGCTTTCAAGATCCCGCAGGACCCGGGCGTCTATCAGTTGATCGACGGAAAAGAACTGCGCATTCTCCACCTGGCGGAATCGAAGCTGCACAGCAACAAGAGGCGCACCGTGCTTAAGGTGCTGTCGCCCATCCCCATGGTCTCAGGCAAAGCCACCGTGGAAGTGGACCATCCGCACTCCAATTTCAACGTGGAAAATGATACCCCCGAGTTCTACATCCAGCTTTCGACGGACGAGCAGTTCGGCATCATTCGCCTCGTGCCTCATGACAACATCCGGATTGCGGCCAAGATCACCATCGAGCCGGTGGTCAAGGAGGTGGTCGAAGAGCCGGAATTGGTCGACGTATTCCGCAAACAGCTCGAAGCCAACGGCCTGTTCAAAATCTGGCCGCAGAAACCGTTGGAACCGGGAGAATACGCCGTGGTGGAGTACACGCCGGGCAAACTGAATATGCAAATCTGGGATTTCACCTGGCAACCGGGAGCGAAATACGTGGCCCCGCCGCCCGAAAAGGCGCCAGGCGCCAAACCCTAGGAGCTTGTTGAAAAACGGGGACTGGCTTCGCCGTCCCAAGCCGAGCGGCGTGCCGAATTAACCCCATCGACCTTCGTTGGCGGGTGGACGGCGCAGCCTCTCTTGAAAATAGAAGCGACGGATTCATTCGCTGCAAGTCGAGCCCTTCGGGGACTGGCTCCACCGTCCCTAATCGAGCCGGGTGCCAAATACCGGCCCGCCCGTCGTGGACGGTGGTGCCTGTCCCCTCTCGCACGAGCCCTCTGAGATTTTCATCCTCGCGGGTGTCGGCCCTCGGGCGACATGGCTCAGAACTGTCCCTGTTTTTCACAAACCACTCACGTGGGGCAGCCCTTCTGGGCTGCTGCCGGGCTTCCGCCCGGCGATGGACGGCGTGACTCTTTGGACGCCGCGCGGAAGCACGGCGGCAGGGCCGAATCCCTGCTTCACAAGATCAGTTCAGAAAATACGTGCGATACAGCGTGTCGCGTTGCTTGGGGATGAAGCCGGCGTCGCGAATCAGGCGGCGCAGTTCTTCTTCCGAGGCCCGGTGGTGTGTGCCGGCTGCTGAAACCACGTTCTCCTCAATCATGATGCTGCCCACGTCGTTGCCCCCGAATCGCAGGCCGAGTTGGCAGGTCTTGAGCCCCGGCGTCACCCAGGACGACTGAATATTCAAAATGTTGTCGAGGTAAATGCGCGAAAGCGCCAGCATTTGCAGATACTCGACGGCCGTGGCTTCCTCTTTGATAAATCGTCCCAGCGACGTATTCTCGCGCTGAAACGTCCACGGGATGAAGGCCGTGAAGCCGCCCGTGTCTTCCTGAATCTGCCGCACAATCTCCAGATGGTTGATGCGCTGCTCGAAGGTTTCGCCGCAACCGAACATCATGGTGGCCGTGGTGCGCATGCCGAGCGAGTGGGCTGTGCGATGAACCTGGATCCACTCTGAGGTTGAGCACTTCAACCGGCTGATGCGATGGCGCACGGCATCGTCCAGGATTTCCGCTCCGCCGCCTGGTATGGAATCGAGCCCGGCATCGCGCAGCCGGGCGATCGTGTCACGGAGAGAGAGCTCGCTCACCTGCGCGATATTCGTGATTTCCGGCGCGGAAAAACAGTGGCAATGAATCTCAAAGCGCGCCTTGATGGAGCGCAGTAAATCCTCGTACCATTCGATCTTGAGATCCGGATGCAAGCCGCCTTGCATCAGGATGCCGGTTCCACCGAGATCGATGGTTTCCTGAATTTTGTCGAGGACGGTTTCCTTGGGCAGGATGTAACCTTCGGCATGGCCCATGGGACGGTAAAATGCGCAGAAACTGCAATATTCGGTGCAAAAGTTCGTGTAGTTGATGTTGCGGTCGATGATGTAAGAAACCACGCCTTCCGGGTGGAGCTTGCGGCGCACGGCGTCCGCCGCCACGCCGATGCCGATCAAATCGTCGGAACGCAATAAATCCAGGGCTTCCTCGCGCGAGATCATGGCTCGAATAGACCATCTTACAACAGGCTCCAAACGGGCTTTTGACTGTAACGAAAGAGCCGATTGTGTCACTATGTTGAGGGAGGAGTTCCTCCGCTCCGCCCCTTTGCCACCGGAGCCAAATCTGCGTTAACGTGTGTAAAGTCCCTTGCGTTGAGGGTTGACGATTCTCATGGTGGAATGTCCGATTTGCCACACCAGTAATCCGCCTGGGACCCTCGCCTGCGTGAAGTGCAGCACACCCATTGAGATCAATATCGCCACCGTTGTGATCCCGCCGGAGGACGCCACGGTACTCGATCCTTCACTCGACCCTGAAGCGACTCAGGCGGTGGTCGGCACAACCGGCTGGTCGGTCGCTATTCGAAAACCCGCGCCGGAGGCCAACGCGCCCCTCGAGCCCGGCGCGGTGCTCGGCGAGCGCTACGAGATTCTGAAGCGGCTGGGGGAAGGCGGCAT
>Ga0187819_10001011_pt1 | contig 14416 bp, 11 predicted proteins | sample NC_wetland_sal_i_15_FD_132411 | JGI IMG/M metagenome (GOLD analysis project Ga0187819, IMG submission 132411) | Wetland sediment microbial communities from Neuse River Estuary, North Carolina, USA - SO4_4 | ecosystem: Environmental > Aquatic > Freshwater > Wetlands > Sediment | place: USA... | reverse complement strand
ATCCAGGTCTCCTTGGCGGCCCCCTATCCGGGTACATTCCTCTTTGAGCAGGCGGTGAAAGAAGGATGGTTGGACGCGGAGCATGCCGAGCTCGTCGATGAGCACGGCGTACAGGTTGCGCCCCTCCACTACCCGCACCTATCTCACTCTGAGATTTTCCACTCGGTCGAGTCGTTTTACCGCCGCTTCTATTTCCGGTCGGGCAAGATCGCATCGATAGTAGGAGAGATGGTGAGAAGCCCGCAGATGATGAAGCGGAGGCTGCGCGAAGGCGTGGAGTTTTTCCACTTCCTGCGCGAGCGTCGCGAGCTCGCCTCCTGACGGCCCGCGGAGGCGCCTCTCGCTATTGTCGCGATTGGCGCGGAGGACCCATCAGGATCGGTTGAAACAGAACCGCCGCCGCGAGCGTGGTGAGGAGAGAAAGACCCAAGAGCTTTCCCATGCTCGACGTTCCCGGGTGGTTGGAGAACCACAAGCTGCCAAAGGCAGTTGCCGTCGTCATGGCGCTGAACAGGACCGCGCGCGTGAGCGGCGAGGCCAGGAGGCTTGTCTCCCCGCTGCGCCAGGCGAGGACGTAGTAGATCTTGAAGGCCACGCCCACGCCCAGCAGCAGGGGCAGCGCGATGATGTTGGCGAAGTTCAGCGGTAGCCCGATCAATGCCGTCAGCTCCATCGTCACGACGCCGGCCAACAGCAACGGCACCAGCGTCACTAGCAAGTCGCTGATGCGCCTAAGGACGACGGCGAGAATTAGGGTGATCGAAACAAGCGCCAGACCGCCCGCCTCGAGAAATGCCCGCACGACGGCATTTGCCGATTCGCGAATGAGAATGGGATTGCCTGTGGCCTCGGGCGCCACCGACAGCACGGCTGCAACGAAGCGGTCCATCGTCTTGCTGTCGGCAACATCGCCCTCGGCGGCCACCTCGACGCGCGCTCTGCCGTCCCGAGCCAGCCAGTCGCCCAGGAGATCCGGCGGCAGCACACCGATGGAGATGGGCTCGGGCTTGAGAGCATTGCGGATCTGGTGGAGGCGTGTTTCGAGTGGTGCGATCAACGCGTGCTCGATGGAAGCTCGACGGCCGGGATCGGTAGTCGCGAGAGCCATGAGCGCGCTAGCCACACGCAAAAAGAGAACCGCTGACGGACTGCTGGCACGCGCGCCGACGAACCCGTCGCTCGCCTCCGTCAGCGCTTGCACGGTCTCCGCATCCGTCGGCGCCGCTTTCGTCTCGCTGGGGTCGAGTGTCGGGCCGAGCAGGCCTTGAGCGTCGGTGATGGTCGCGAGCTTTTCGTGCTGAGCATCGGGAACGAAGGTCTTGAGCGTGGTCGCGCGCGCCACTTCCGGCAGCTGCTCGAGGCGGCGCGCCAGCACCATGGCGTCGGCTAAGGACGGCGTGAGGATGTCGATGGTGTCGGGCGAGGTCGCCGGATCCCTCATCAACTCCAGCATGGTCGCGACCGACTCGACCTTGGCGCTGCGCAGGTTGAGCGGATTGAAATCGAACTTCACATGCCGCAGCAGGGGCAAACCTGACACCACCGCAAGGCAGGTCAAAATGAGGATTGCGTGCCGGCGGTGTGCCAGAAAGCGGTCGACGGGGACGAGCGCGCGATACCCGACCTCGTGCGCTTCGCCCGGCGGCTTCAAGATCATCAAGAGCGCCGGAAGCACTGTGACGCTTGTCGCGAACGCGATCAGCATGCCCGTACCGGCGATGAGCCCGAGCTCGGAAACACCTCGATAGTCGGTCGGTACAAACGCGTAGAAGCCAGCTGCAGTGGCGGCTGCGGCAAGAGCCAACGGCTTGCCGGCCTTGGCGGCCGCGCTGGCGAGCGCTCCGGCAAGATCGTTGTTCGTGTGCCGCTCCTGACGGTAGCGCACCGAGAACTGGATGCCGAAGTCGACACCGATGCCCACGAACAGCACCGCGAACGCAACCGAGATGAGGTTCAGCGTCCCGACCATGGCGAGGCCGACGGCCGCCGTTATGGCGAGCCCTACGATAAGGCTCACGAGCACGGCGAGGACGATCCGAGCGGAGCGCAAGGCAAGCCACAGGATCAGGATCACGGCGGTGATGGTCAGCGTGCCGTTGAGCACTGCGCCGTCGGCGACGGTGGCGAATTCGTCGTCCGCCATCGGCACCGAACCTGTCAGCCGTACCGAAACTCCTCGATCGGGGACGAGACCGAGGTCCTTTGCCGTGGCGCGGATAATGTCCGAGGCAGCGGCGCCGGGTTCAAGCGCGCCGTAATCGAGCACGGGCTTGACCTGGACGAAGCGCCTGAGGTCTCGCGCTGCCGGCGCTTCGCCGCTGATCAGCTCGCTCGATGAGAACGGGGTAGCGCGCCCGACGAGCAGCGCTTCGAGCGTGTCGGCGATCTTCGACAGCGGCTTGGCGAACTCGGCGAACTCGACGCGGCCCGCCTTCACCCCCGCAGGAATGAAGGACAGGGCGTGGGCGAAGCCGCGTAAAGTCGGATCGGCAGCGAGCGTGGCGAGGAACGGCTGGGCTCTGATGAGTTGCTCTGTGGTCCGCGCCACCTCCGAGGTGGAGAGGAACAGCAGACCCTCGCGTTCAAAGAAGGGGCCGGCATCCGGCTGGCGGACCGATTGGATATGGTCCGGCTTCCACGCGAGAGCATCTGCAAGAGCTCGCGAAGCGCTGTCGGCAAGCTCCGGCGTCGCCGCGTCGAGCACGACGACGATCGTATCTGACTGTTGCGGAAATGCCGCATCGAATTGGATTTCGCGCTGTCGCCAAGGTAATTTCGCCGAGATCAGCTGGCTTGTGTCGGTGGTGATCGCGAAGTTTTCCTGGACGTACGCCGCCGCTCCCGCGGCCGCGATCACAACGACGACCAGCACAAACCAAGGGAAGCGGCAGCAGGTTCGCACCACTCTTACGATAACCGTATCGAGCATCTGTGCGCCTTCGTTTGACCCGTTGCCGTAAGGAAGGTGTAAGCTGGTTTGGGGCAGGTCTCGATTATGCCCGGATGGAGGGAGTTAAGTCGGCGCATTGTTCGCTATAGTAACTGCCGGCAGGGGGCGGGGATCGGTGACAATCGTGCGATATGGATGCCCGCTCTGCGGGGTGTGCCGCGGCATGCGGCGAGGGGCCGGGTGGGAAAGACGGGGTGTAGTCCATGAAGGTCATACTGGCTCAACCTCGTGGCTATTGTGCAGGCGTCGTGCGCGCGATCGATATCGTGGAACGGGCGCTTGAGAAACATGGACCTCCGGTTTATGTGCGCCATGAGATCGTGCACAACCGTTATGTCGTTGAAAGCCTCAAAACAAAAGGCGCTCGCTTCGTTGAGGATCTCTCCGAGGTGCCCGCAGGTGCAATCACGGTCTTCAGCGCGCATGGGGTGTCGCGGGCTGTCGAGGACGACGCACAAAGTCGCGGCCTTTCGGTTCTCGACGCAACTTGCCCCCTCGTAGCGAAGGTCCACAAGGAAGGCCAGCGCTACGTCGACCACGGCCGCACGGTGATCCTCATCGGTCACGCGGGACATCCCGAGGTCGAAGGCACGCTCGGGCAACTCAGTGGGCCTGTCTATCTCGTGCAGAACCAGGCCGACGTATCGGCACTCGACATTCCGTCCGATACGCCGCTCGCCTACATTACTCAGACCACGCTCAGCGTTGACGACACGCGATCGACGATCCTGGCGATCAAAAAGCGGTTCACGAATGTCATCGGTCCCGACATCCGCGACATCTGCTATGCGACACAAAATCGCCAGACCGCTGTGCGCGAGCTGAGCAAGAAGGTCGACCTCATTCTGGTTGTCGGCGCGAGCAACAGCTCCAATTCCAATCGTCTGCGCGAAATCGGTGCTGAGGCGGGAATTCCCAGTTACCTCGTAGCCGACGGCAGCGAGATCGATCCGGCTTGGGTTTCCGGCAAGTCGACGATCGGTATTACAGCGGGAGCCTCGGCCCCGGAGGTCCTCGTCAACGATGTGATCGACGCGCTTCGCGGCATTGGCCCGGTCGAAGTCGAAATGCTGCCCGGCGTCGAGGAGAGTGTCGAGTTCCGGTTGCCGAATGAGCTCGTTGATGCTTGAGCCTCGCCCCTTCAGTTCGGGCGGGCACAGAGGGACTAAGGAGCAGGGGTGGGAATTCCTCTAAATCAAATCCTGTCGATCGGGGGCTACATTATCGACCAGCACCTCAAAGGGCGCCGGCGCTACCCCCTTGTGTTGATGCTCGAGCCGCTGTTTCGCTGCAACCTCGCGTGCGCCGGATGCGGCAAGATCGACTACCCGGAAAAGATCTTGAACCAGCGGCTATCGGTCGAGGACTGCATGGGCGCGATCGACGAGTGCGAAGCGCCGGTCGTCGTTCTCGCCGGAGGCGAGCCGCTGCTCCACAAGGAGCTCCCACAAATCGTGGAAGGTGCGCTCGCGAAGCGCAAGTTCGTGACCGTCTGTACCAATGCCCTGCTCATGGACAAAAGGCTCGATCAGTACCGGCCGCACAGCCGGTTCAATTGGTCGGTACATCTCGACGGCGATGAGCAGATGCACGACAAGTCCGTGTGTCAGAACGGCGTCTACGCGCGCGCGCTCGCGGCCATAAAGAATGCGAAGGCGAAGGGCTTTCGCGTCAACATCAACTGCACGCTCTTCAGCGACGCGCAGCCCGACCGGGTCGCCCGCTTCTTCGATACCGTTAAGGCCCTCGGCGTCGGCGGCATCACGATCTCTCCAGGCTACGCCTATGAGCGTGCACCCGATCAGCAGCACTTCCTCAATCGCGCGAGGACGAAGCAGCTTTTCCGCGATGTCTTCCGGCGCGGGCGGGGCGGCAGGGCATGGCCGTTCTTCCAGTCGGCGCTGTTTCTCGACTTCCTGGCCGGCAACCAGCAGTATCATTGCACGCCGTGGGGAAATCCGACACGCACTGTGTTCGGCTGGCAGCGGCCCTGTTACCTGCTGGGCGAAGGCTACGCGAAAACCTTCAAGGAGCTGATGGAAGAGACGGACTGGGACGCTTACGGTACCGGCAACTACGAGAAGTGTGCCGATTGCATGGTACACAGCGGCTTTGAAGCGTCCGCCGTCCTCGATGCGGTCCGCAGGCCCTGGAAGCTCGTGGCCGTCGCATTGAGGGGCGTCAGGACCGAGGGTGCGATGGCGCCCGAAATCCCTCTCGATCGCCAGCGGCCGGCCGAATACGTCTTCTCGCGGCACGTCGAGCACAAGCTAGCCGAGATCAAACAGGCCGAGGCCGGGTCCCAGCCGCCGGTGGCAGCGGAGTAGCGCGTAATAGGCGCGACCCGCGTCGGCAGCGACGCGCACGAGCTGCGGGATCTGACGGGGATCTCTGCCAAGAGAGAGCAGCACCGCCGCCGGATCGGCGGCTCCGCTCTCTCGCATACCCGCGAGCGCTGCGGGAGGCAGGGGTCGCTCCATAGGGTCCGCGACGACGCGAAGAACAGCAAATGGCAGGCCGTGCCTTGCAGCAACGCGTGCAGCGACGTGACTTTCCATGTCGGCAGCTGCGGCGCCCGTCGCCTCAAACAGCGCCCGTTTCTGCGATGGGGTGACGAGCGGCTGGTCGACGCCCGCGATGCCAACGAGTTCGGCTCTGGCGAGCCGAGCCTTTAGGCGTGCCGTCCATGACTCGTCCGAAGGAAAGCGTTCCTCTCCGTACGCGACCTCGCGGCCGACCAAGCATGTTCCTGGACCGAGGTTGCACTTAAGACCGGCGGCCACGCCGAAGCTGATGACGCCGCGGCAATTTGCGGTAATGGCGTCCTCGATCAACCTTTCGAGGCGCACGGCATCGCCGCCTCCTGCAACCGCCCGCGTATGCGGTGAGCGCTCTGCGGCGCGCGCTTCCACGCGCAGGCCAGTCACGGCAAGAACATAGCCGCGGGTCTGCGGTTCGGCGCTCACATTCCGACCGAAACGGACTTGGCGTTGGCCGCCTTTAAGTTGGCGAAGCGAGCCAGCGCCCAAAGCGGAAAGAACTTCGGATATCCGTGGTAGCGCAAATAGAAAACGCGCGGAAAGCCCGTCGCGGTGAATCGGTCCTCGCGCCAGAAGCCGTCATCGTCCTGGTTCGCGAGCAAATAGTCGATGCCGCGCTCCACCGCCGGATGGTCAATCTCGCCGGCGGCCATCAGCCCAAGCAGGGCCCACGAGGTCTGTGAGGCTGTGCTTGGTGCTGGCTCGTAACCTTTGTAGTCGAGCCCGTAGCTGTCGCCGTCCTCGCCCCAGCCGCCGTCTTCATTTTGAATAGTGAGGAGCCAGCGCACGGCCTTTTGCACCTCGTGCGAGGCGGCGTCGATGCCGGCCGCATTGAAGGCGCACAGCACAGACCAGGTGCCGTAGATGTAGTTCATCCCCCAGCGGCCGTACCAGCTGCCGTCCCCCTCCTGCGTGCGCCTCAGATAGGCAATGGCCCTATCGAGTGCGGCGCTCTTTCCAGGTGCGTCGCCGAGCTGAGCCAACATAGATACGCAGCGTGCTGTCACGTCGGCGGTCGGCGGGTCGAGCAGGGCCCCGTGGTCGGAGAAGGGGATCTGGTTGAGGTAATGATGGGTGTTGTCGGCGTCAAACGCCCCCCAACCGCCGTTCTTGCTCTGCATGCCCTCGACCCATTGCCGGCCGCGGTCCATGGCCTGTTGGTAGTCGGAATGGCGCGCGCTGGGAATGTGCTTCGAAGCACGGTCCATGGCCATAACCACGACGGCGGTATCGTCGAGGTCCGGATAGTGCGGATTGGCATGTTGAAAGGCCCACCCGCCGGGCAGTACACCCGGCCGCGTCTGCGCCCAGTCGCCAACCGTGTCGAGGATCTGCAGCGGCTTCAGCCATTCGAGGCCGCGCCGCGCGCACTCCTCGGCGTCGGCGCCGCCGACTTCGAGGAGCGCATGTGTCGCGAGAGCGGTGTCCCAAACCGGGGAAAGGCACGGCTGGCAGTAGGCTTCATCATCCTTGACGACCAAAAGCTTCTCCAGCGATGCGCGCGCGATGGCCCTGTCCGGATGGTCGGCAGGGTAGCCGAGTGCGTCGAACATCAGCACGGAGTTTGCCATCGCCGGAAAAATAGCGCCGAGCCCGTCCTCACCATTGAGCCGCTCGATGACGAAGCGGCGTGCCTTTTCGATGGCGAGCCTACGCGTCATCTTTGGAAAGTATGGCTCCAGCGCGCGCAGGACGTGGTCGATCGCGCCAAAGATACCCGACCACGGCCAGGTCTGATGCGGGCCTTTCGGCCAATGCCGCACGTCATCCGGCGGCGTGACAAACAATTCATCGATGCGCACGCCCTTCGGGTTGCGCGCCCGCGGCTTCAAAGCATTGAGAACAGTGAGCGGCACCAGCACCGTGCGCGCCCAATAGGAAATCTTGTCGAGGTGGAACGGAAACCAGCGCGGAAGAAGCATGATTTCCACGGGCATGACGGGGACCCCGCGCCAGGGGATGGCGCCGTATAGGGCGAGCAGGTTGCGAGTGAAGACGTTGCTGTTGGCGGCCCCGCCCTGGGCGAGGATCCATTCCCGCGCGCGCACCATGTGCGGGGCATCGGCGCCGTCGCCGATCATCTTCAGGGCGAAATAGCCTTTGACGCTCGCACTAACGTGAGAAGGTCCCTCGTGGAACAGAGGCCAGCCTCCGTCCGAGGACTGAATGCGGCGCAGATACGCTGCAATCTTCGCCTCTAGCCCTGAATCGACCGGTTCGCCCAGGTAGTGGCGCATCAGCACGTATTCGGCAGGAATCGTGGCGTCAGCCTCGAGCTCAAAGACGAAGTGCCCGTCCTCGTTTTGCAGGCCGATGAGCGCCTGGGTAGCCCAAGCGATCGACGCATCGAGCTGCTCGGCGGCAACCTGCCGGCGAGTGGTCTTATCTGCGGCCATTGCCCGAGCCCCCATCATCTCTTGATCCTTTGTGCGCTTCGACCACAAGGCTGCGACTTCATCAGTAAGATCTGGCCCTCAACAGCTCGGCCGCCCGCGAGCCGGATCGGATCGCACCTTCAATGGTTGCAGGCAGTCCGGTCGCTGTCCAGTCGCCGGCGAGAAGCAGATTTCGCCAGCGCGTCCGCGACGCCGGGCGCCGCGCATGCTCTTCCGGCAGAGCGGCAAACGTGGCCTTTCGCTCCTTCACAATGTGCCACGGCGGCAGCTCGCCGTTGTTTCCGGTGAGGGTGGCCAGCTCGCTCCAGATTTGACGAGCCAACGGCTCGCGCTCCGACTCGATGAAGCGGTCGGCTGCACTGACGGTAACGGAGATCCTGTCGGGGAAGGTGAATATCCACTCCGTGATTGCATTGAGCACGCCGAGGATCCTCGGAAACCCCGGCGGAGCGGCAATCTTGAAGTGTGCGTTGAGAATAGCGTTGAATTTCATCGGTACGGGAAGGTCCTTGATGAGCAAGGGCGCAACCCAGCCAGGAACCGCAAGGATGACGGCGTCGTCGTTGCCGAGATCGATCTTGTCTTCACCGAATTCGAGGCTCCGCACATGGCCGTCCGCGAGGTCGAGCGCGCGCAGCTGATGATCGAAGCGGATTTCGACTCCGTGCCGCTGAAGGTAGGCGATCGTCGGATCGACGAATGCTGCTCCGAGCCCGTCTCCAGCGATGAGCGGTCGGCAGGCGCTGCCACCCCTCGCCAGGGTCTCGCGCACGACGGCACCTGCGAGCGCCGCAGAGGCGATGGGTGGATCTGTATTGAGTGCAGCGAGAAATACCGGACGCAGCAAGCGCTGGTAGAGCGTCCCGCTGCAGGACAACACGTCCCCCAACGTCCTTTCGCCTTGGGCGGTGAGCAGTCGCGCGAGCGGCAGGTAATCAATCGCGCTGGTTCCCGGGACGCGGCGCTGGCTCGAAAAGATCCACCAAGGCAGCAGGCCCATATTGGGGCGCACCGACCAACGCTTGCCGGAAGCCATGTCGGCGAATGCGAACTCGGCTGCATCGGGTCCGACGAGGCGGTCCCCGGCGCCGACCGTCTTCAAGAACGTGAGCGCGGCGTGATTGCCCGAAAGCAGAAGGTGGTTGCCATTGTCGATTGTGAGGCCGAGGGTCGGCTCGAAGTAGGAACGGCATCGACCCCCGGCATGGCGGGCAAGCTCGTGCAGGACGACCTTTCCAGCACGGCCCGCGAGGCCGACTGCGGCCGACAGACCGGAAAGTCCGGCCCCGATGATGTGGACGGTTCCTCTCGACATCAAAGTAGGCCGTGACGGAAAACCGCCCAGATGATCAGCGGTGTCGAGTGACGCAACTTGTGCCGCGGCGGCCGCCATCCTCGCGAAACAAGTTTGTTGAGCATGGGTCGATAGACGGCAGCCATTAGACGTGGCGAGCGAACGTTGTTGCGCTCGCAGTGCGCCATAATGCCTTCGGCTGCATCGAAATGGCCGCGTGCTCGCTCGGCGACAATGCGGCAGGCTTTGTCGAGCGAGGGATCGGCCAGGACTTTGGCAATGTCTTGATGGGCGATACCAGCTTCGCTAAGCGCTTCACGGGGCAGATAGAGGCGGCCCATTACGGCATCCTCGTCGAGGTCCCGCAGTATGTTGGTCAATTGCAAGGCGCGTCCCAGGTGGTGGGCGAGAGGCAGGCCCTTTGTCTCCTGGAGCCCAAAGATTCGCACGGACAGCCGGCCGACCGCAGATGCCACACGGTCGCAGTAGAGATCCAACGTTTGCCAGTTCGGCGCTCTCATGTCGCGCCGCACGTCCATTTCCATGCCGTCAATCACGGCGAGGAAGTCCGCCTGCTTCAGACCAAATTTCTCGACGGGCGCCCCAAGCCTTTCTGTCAGTCTTGTTGTGCCGCAGCCGCGATAGAGACGATCGATGTCCCGTCTCCATCGATCAAGCCCGCCGATGCGCTCCTCGTCCGGGCCATTATCATCGGCGATGTCATCGACCGCGCGGCAGAATGCGTAAACCGCGTACATAGGCCCGCGCTGCGCCGGCGGCAGAATGCGCATGGCGGCGTAGAACGAGCTGCCGGAGGGTATAGCTACGTCGTGAGTGTCGGATTGCTGCAGTGAGTTCATTGCGCGTCGTCCCTCGCAGCAACGTCGGGAGACAATTGCCTCATTAGACGGCGAGAGAGAGCCTCACCAGCAGCCCGCGCCGCAACGAAGCAGGCGGGCGCGGGAGAAAGATGCACCCGCTCACTCAATGGGTCGCGGGTCCTGAGCAGAGAGAGCAGCACATTCGCCAGCCTGACGATTACGGCTGTCTCGAGTCCGAGACGCACGTTTCGCACCCGCTCGGGCAGGTCCTTAGCTTCCCGCATCAACTGCGCGGTGCAGTCGACCAGAGACGTCAGGCAGGCGCGCAGTTCCGGCGATGCAACGGATGCGGCCAGCGCCTGCACACGGACACTATGGGCGTCTAGCGCGTCAAGCGGCACGTAGACGCGATCGAGAACGCGGTAATCCCTGGCGCAATCCTGGAGATGATTGATGACCTGCAAAGCGGAGCAGAGTGCGTCCGAGGAGGACCAGGTATCCTGACTTTCTCCGTGCACGTCCAAGACGAAACGGCCGACGGGCGTTGCCGAATACCTGCAGTACTGCATCAGCTCGTCCCAATCGCCATAGCGGTGCTTGGTGACGTCTTGTCTGAACGCTACCAACAGCTCCAGAGGGTGGCGGGCGGCAAGTCCCGTCTCGGCGAGGGCACGCCGCAAGGGTAGTGCGTCCGGCGCCGCATCGGACTTGCCGAGCAGCGTCTGCTCGAGCGCGTCGAGAAGCGTGAACTTGTCGTGCTCGCTCAGCGTGGGATGATCGGCAGCGTCGTCGGCCGCCCTGGCGAACCGATAGAAAGCGAGTATCGGCGCCCGAAAGCGCGGAGCAATCAGCAATGACGCGACGGGAAAATTCTCGTCGTGCTCGGTCTTGCCGGACTTGAACTCGACGCCGGTACTCATCGCTTCTCCGGAAGGGCTTGCGCGCGCCCTTTCCACATGCCACCGCGCCCCCGCCAATGCTGGTAAGAGGAATCGACGGTGAAGACCAAATATGCTGCCGCGACCAACGGCAATAGGGCACCCCAAAGCGGGGAAGAGCGATAGAGACGCAGTGTGGGCTGAAAACCTATCGCCATCAGCAGCCAAGCAGCAATGCCAAATTCAGAGGACGGATAACTCGCAAAAATGGCAAGCAAAGGCGGAGCGATATAGCTTATCGCCATCCCGACAATCGTGCCGGCGAGCAGCAGTGGCGAGTAGCGGAGCTGAGCATAGGCCGAACGTGATACCATGCGGCGAATGTCGCTGATGCGCGGGTAGGCTCTGAGGCTCCTGACGCGCTCCGTCAGCCCAAGCCAGATTGGGCCTTCCGCTTTCAGCATTGAGGCGAGCGCGCAATCGTCGATCAGCTCATTGCGAATGGCGGGCACCCCGCCCGCCCTTTCGAGCGCACGTCGCTCGACGAGCATACAACCTCCGGCTGCGGCTGCCGTGCTCATCGATGCTCTCCCAACCCAAGCGAACGGGTAGAGCATTTGAAAAAAGAAGATGAAGGCCGGGATCAGGGCTCGCTCCGCGAAACTCTCGCAGTTGAGCTTCGCCATGAGCGAGGTCAGCACGTACCCGCCGCTGCGAGCACGCGCAACGAGGTGTGTCAGAGCGTCGGGCGAATAGCCGATGTCCGCGTCCGTCAATAGGAGGAATTGAGGAGGATCCTGCATGGCCGCAGCATGCGCGATGCCTTGCTGCATGGCCCACACCTTCCCCGTCCAGCCCGGCGGTAGCGGCTGACCTTGCAGCACGACGACCTCACGTCCCGCTGCGGCGGCAACGCGCCGCGCGACATCGGACGTGCCGTCCTCGCTTTGATCGTCGACCAGTATGATCGTGATAGGGGGTGCATAATCTTGCGCGAGCAGAGAGCCCAGGCTTTGCGGCAGCATGGCGGCCTCGTTGCGGGCCGGAACGACAGCGGCTACGCGCGGCCAGGGCTCACCGGATTGGCGCGGCAACGGCGGATCGCGCGCGTCGCTCTCGCGCCCGAGCCAAAATCCCCCGCGAAAAAACAAAAGGTAAACCCAAATTGCCAAAGTGAGGCCCGCAATGATGAGCTCAAGCGTCATGACACATAGCCCATCGCGCGGAACCACTGCAGCGCATCGTGAAGCGCTTCCCCGATAGGACGTGATGTGTATCCGAGCTCGCGCTTCGCCTTGTCGGAGGTGAAAAACATCTTGTACTTGGCCATCCTCAGACCATCGACCGTGACAAACGGCTCGCGGTGGGTGACGTGCGCCACAGCTTCTGCGCCGAAAGCCATGGGATAAATGATTGCGCGCGGCAGGCGGATGCGCGGCGGCCTTCGATGCGATAGCAGAGCAATCCGGGCAAGCAATTCGGCGAGCGTCAAATTCTCGCCTCCCAAAATATAGCGCTCGCCGATGCGTCCTCGCAGCAGCGCCGCCAGGTGTCCCGCCGCAACATCGTCCACGTGCACGAGGTTGAGGCCCGTATCGACAAAGGCCGGCACGCGGCCCGATGCCGCTTCGACTATGAGACGCCCGGTTGGAGTGGGCCGCACGTCGCGCGGGCCAATAGGGGTTGATGGATTGACGATGACGGCCGGTAGGCCACGGTATCTCACCATGCCTTCTACGAGCCGCTCGGCGGCGACCTTGCTGCGCTTGTAGGCTCCGATGGCTTCAGTTTCGGACAACGGCGTCTTCTCATCCGCCAAGTGGCCGCGCTCGTTCAATTTGAGCGTTGCGACGCTCGACGTATAGACGACGCGCTCGACGCCGGCGGCCTGCGCGGCGGTCATTACGACCTGCGTGCCAGCGAGATTGGTGCGCATGATCTCATCCGAGCGGAGGGCCCAGAGACGGTAGTCGGCGGCGACATGAAATACGTAGCGCGCGCCCTTTACTGCAGTGGCGACGGCTTCAGCATCCTGCATATCCCCTTCGATGATTTCGAGGTCCACACCCTCCAGGTTGACGCGAGGGCTGCCCCGGCGCACGAGCGCGCGCACGGCATAGCCAGAGCGGATAAGAGCCCTGGCCACAGCCGACCCCACAAAACCCGATGCGCCGGTGACAAATGCGAGGTCACTGCTGGACACGTGAGACCTTTCTGGCGCGTATCGCTCAGCAATACGGCTTTAGCTACGTCTGAGACTGACGAAGCGTGCGGCCTCGCGTAGCGCCTCGGCTCGGCTCTCCCAAGCATGAAGAGCGTCGACGGCCTCGCCTTCAAGTTCTTTGAGCTTATTCTTGCTGGCCTCGATGCCCAGCAAAGAAACGAATGTGGCCTTCCCGGAAGCGGCATCCTTGGATGTGGCCTTGCCAACCTGCGCGGTCTCGCCTTCCGCATCTAGAAGATCATCAGCAATTTGAAATGCGAGGCCCAGGGCACGAGCGTAGCGCGCAAGGGCCTGCCGCTCCGCGGGGGCGCCGCGCCCGAGAATCGCTCCAGCCATAACTGAGAATTCAATCAACGCTCCGGTTTTGAGTGATTGAATGCGAGTGACCCCTTGCAAATCAACCGGAGCGTGCTCCGCAATCAGATCGAGCATTTGACCACCTGCCATGCCCTGCCAGCCCGACGCCTGAGCCAGACCTAAAACAAGCTCGCTACGGATCACAGGATCAGGATCCGTATTTGGACGACCCAGAATCTCGAATGCAAATGTCAGCAGTGCGTCTCCCGCAAGGATTGCCGTCGCCTCATCGAACGCTTTGTGCACGGTGGGCCGCCCGCGGCGCAAATCATCATCATCCATCGCCGGAAGATCGTCGTGCACGAGCGAGTAGCAATGAATACATTCGACGGCTGCCGCAATGGGGAGAGCCTTCGCTTGCGGAACCCCGAACAGTCCGGCCGTTTCTATGACAAGGAACGGACGAAAACGCTTGCCGCCTCCAAGCGTGGCGTAACGCATGGCGTCGGCGAGTGGACTTGCTGGCGCGCCCGTATTGCCGCTATCGAGGAGCTCCGCAATCTTTGCATCGACCGCTTGCCTGCATGCATCTAACTTTGATCGAAAGTCCAAGTCATTCCCCCCGGCGCGGTTGAGCTAGGCAACTGCGCCTTACACGTCGATTGGCTTACGCGAAGCTTACAACGCGCGTCAATTCTGCCAACGGCGTTTAGTTAGGCTCGCGACCTTCATGTCGCCAACTTGCCGAGGACGAATATCAAGTCATGAAATATCGCACATTCGCAAAAAAGCCGACGGTCGTGGCGCTTTCCGGCGCGGTGGTCGAGCTCCATTCGTTTGGTCAAAGAGACATCGTCTGCCGTTTACTTTACACACGACTTCTACCCAGTTTTCGCAGCTCATCAGCCTTTTGTTTTGGTATGTGGCACGGCCAGTTCATGTTTTGACCAGTCTCAACAAGCCCGGCTTCAATGCATTCGCCATTGCCTCGCGTCATAGTGACGGTGAGCTCATCT
>Ga0187819_10001010_pt1 | contig 14416 bp, 12 predicted proteins | sample NC_wetland_sal_i_15_FD_132411 | JGI IMG/M metagenome (GOLD analysis project Ga0187819, IMG submission 132411) | Wetland sediment microbial communities from Neuse River Estuary, North Carolina, USA - SO4_4 | ecosystem: Environmental > Aquatic > Freshwater > Wetlands > Sediment | place: USA... | reverse complement strand
GAAGTCGGCGATCATGGAAGAAGCTTTCGCCGGATCGCCTTGCAGAGGATCTGGGGCGAGGTCGTTAGAGGATGACGGAGGCGGAGGAGCCTGACCGGCGAAATCAGGCTGACGGTCGAGATTGAGCTCGCGAATCACTTGCATGGCCAGGACGTCGCTTTGCAAAATCCTGACCTCCGTGTCGAGCTCGGTGGGATCGTAGTAGTCGAGGCTGAATGTGCCGGAGTTCTGAAAATTCAGGCTGGAGTCAGGCTTATTGACGGCAACCGTGCCGCCGGCCTCGTAGACGGGTGTGATTCTCAGGCTGGCAATCGCGACGATCGAGAGGATGGTTATGAAGCAGGCAACGATCTCCCATTTGCGTTTTCTCAGGATGCCGAAATATTCGCCCGCTGTAGAGTCATGGGGGGACGCACCGAAATGAAATTGCGGGCTTGGGTTCCTTCCCAGATCCAGGCTCTGAGTAGGCTGCATTTCGCGAACACTAGAGTTATTTGCCGGTGCCAGGGGCCCTAAATCCATGCCTGCTCCTCAACGGTATTGTCACTACATCAAAAAAAGGGCCGGACAGGCCTGTCTTGCACAGCTATCAGCAAAGTCCCGGGTCGAAGAGGCTGGTCTGTCGCGCAGGAAATTGTTTCGCACAAAAGAACTGGGAGTTCGCTGGCCATTTTAGCATTGGACGAGGAGATTCGGAGACGAAATTTCATTAGAAATGCCGGTCGGTAGCGGGATCTCTGCGCGTGTTGTGCGGAAAGTCCGCTATACTAGCGGGCAATGTGAGAGCAGACTGGGACCTGTTTCTGTCGTGAGTTGATCAGGATGGTTCCGGTTGAATCTGCGGGACCGACGATCGACAGCGGCCTGGCGGGGAGCTGTCTGATTTCACAATGGTTGTAACGAGGCAGATGGGATGAATTGGTCGGAACAGTCGGTCTTGGTGACGGGTGGGACGGGATCATTCGGAAAGAAGTTCGTCGAGATCATGCTGAGACAGTACCGGCCGAATCGACTGGTAATCTTCAGCCGTGACGAACTCAAGCAGCACGATATGCGGGCTGCGGGCCTTGACCATCCCAGCCTGCGGTATTTCCTGGGCGATGTGCGCGATGTGGCGCGGCTAGAACGCGCTTTCGCCGGGGTCACGATCGTGGTTCACGCGGCTGCGCTCAAGCAGGTGCCGGCCTGCGAGTACAACCCGTTCGAAGCCATCCAGACCAACATCATGGGTGGGCGCAACGTGATTGACGCTGCCATCAATCAAGGCGTGCGGCGCGTGCTGGCGCTTAGCACCGACAAGGCCGTCAATCCCATCAACCTGTACGGCGCCACGAAGCTCTGCGCCGAGAAAATGTTTGTGCAGGCTAACGCTTACGCCGGGTCGCAGGACTCGCGCTTCAGTTGCGCGCGTTACGGGAACGTGGTTGGGAGCAGGGGGAGTGTGATCCCAGTTTTTCAGGAGCAAAAGCGGCGAGGCCGGATTACGCTGACTGATCCGCGAATGACGCGCTTCTGGCTGACCCTGGAGCGGGGAGTGCGATTCGTCATAAGCAGCATCGAGCAGATGCACGGAGGGGAGATTTTCGTGCCGAAGATTCCCAGCATGCGTCTGGTAGACCTGGCGGAAACGATTGCGCCGGGATGCGAGATTGAGACGATCGGGATTCGTCCGGGTGAAAAGCTGCACGAAGTCCTGGTGTCGGAGGACGAAGCTAGAAACACGCTGGAAGTGGAAGACCGCTACATCATTCAGCCTTCCCATCCGTGGTGGCGGCGCGAGAACTGGGTAAATGCCAAGCCTTTACCGGAAGGTTTCCGGTACACAAGCGATACCAACGAAGTCTGGCTTACAGGGCGTGAGTTGCAGGAATTAATCTCGCCGTCCACGGTAGAAGACCAGCCCTACCCGGCACAGGTCCCGGCCTAGGCCAATCGCATGACTACGATCCCGGTCAGTTCACAGGAACTCGCCATCAACGGCGGATCTCCCGTTCGCGCCACCCTGCTTCCTTATGGACGGCAGTCGGTGGACGAGGCCGATATTCAGGCTGTGGTCGATGTGCTGCGCTCCGATTGGCTGACCACGGGTCCTAAAGTAGGCGAATTCGAGGAGGCGTTTGCGTCCAAGGTGAATGCGGCGCACGCCGTCAGTTTTAGCTCCGGTACTGCGGCTCTGCATGCCGCTGCGTTCGCCGCAGGACTCAAGCCGGGCGATGAAGCCGTTACCACACCCATGACATTCGCCGCTACGGCAAATTGCGTTTTGTATCAGGGCGCGACTCCGGTGTTTGCAGATGTCAGCGCGGACACGCTGAATGTCGATCCCGCTGAGATTGAGAAGAAGATTTCCTCGCAAACACGCGCGATCCTTCCCGTGGATTACGCGGGACACCCAGCGGACCTGACGCCGATTTTGGAGACAGCGAGACGGCACGGGCTGGTCCTGATCGAGGACGCATGCCATGCGCTTGGCGCCGAGTATGGCGGGAAACGGGTTGGTAGCCTCGCAGACATGACTGTGTTCAGCTTTCATCCGGTGAAGCACATTACGACTGGCGAAGGCGGAATGGTAACGACGAACAGTCCGCAACTTGCGGAGTCGTTGCGACGCTTCCGCAACCACGGGATCTCGAGCGATGCCCGGCAGCGCCAGAGCGCGGGACAGTGGTATTACGAGATGGTTCTGCTCGGATTCAACTATCGCCTGCCCGATATTGTTTGTGCGTTGGGGATTCAGCAGCTGAAAAGGCTGGATGCAAATCTGGAGCGCCGGCGTCAGATCGGGGCGCATTACACGAAGGCGTTCCGCGAAGTCGCGGGCATCATTCCGCCAGCGGTTCGGTCTGGCGCGAATCCGGCGTGGCACCTGTATCCGATTCGTCTGGATCTGGAGAAGTTGCGAGCCGATCGGGCGCAAATCTTCCGAGCGCTGCGAGCGGAGAACATCGGTGTGAATGTGCATTACATCCCAGTACACACGCATCCCTACTACCGCGAGCGGTTTGGTTATAGAGGCGGCGAGTTTCCCGTGGCCGAAGGTGCATACACGCGGCTGATCAGCCTGCCGATGTTTCACGGCATGAGCGACCAGGACGTTTCAGATGTCGTGACCGCAGTGCGCAAGGTATTGTTCCACTTCGCGAGCGCACAGAATGGATAGAAGCCGGCCGCAGTCAGCACTGGTCGTCGGTGCAGGTTCCATCGGACGTCGCCATCTTGGGAACCTCAAGCAATTGGGATTGTCCAAACTATATGCCTGTGACCCGCACCCCGATCGCCTGGCATACGTCTGGGAGAATTTTCAGGCGGAATCTTTTCCCAATATCGACGAGGGGCTGAAGGCCGGACCGGACATCGTCCTCATTTGCAGTCCGCCGGTTCATCACGCCACACAGGCTTTGCAGGCGATTCGCGCGGGGGCTGACGTCTTCGTAGAAAAGCCAGTTTCGCACTCCCTGGATACGCTGGAGGAACTGCTTGTGGAAGAGCAGAAGACCAAAAGAGTGGTCCAGGTCGGTTATAACCTGCGCTTCCATCCGCCGCTTCAAAAGGTGAAGGAACTTGTCGAGAATGAGGCCGTGGGAAAAATCCAGTGGGGACGGGTTGAAGCTGGAAGTTATCTACCCGACTGGCGGCCTTGGCAGGATTATCGAAACAGCTACACGGCAAGCCGAGAAATGGGCGGCGGAATTATTCTCGACGGTTCTCATGAGCTGGATTATGTGACGTGGCTGTTTGGGGCGCCGACTGAATTGGCTTGCATGGCGGGCAAAGTCAGCGGCCTCGACATCAACGTCGAAGACTGTGCCACCGTGCTGTTGCGTTTCCTCAACGGCTCGCAACTCGACGTGCATGTAGACTTCATGGAGCGCTTTTACTCGCGGGGATGCGTTCTGGCTGGCGAGCATGGCAAGCTGCAGTGGGATTTCACGAGCAACACTGTCCAGGTTCATCGCCACGGAGAAGAAGTGCAGACCATTCGCTTGGACTGCGAGGTCAATCACATGTATGTGGCCGAATTGCGGCACTTCATGGACTGCGTTGAAAATGGCGGACGCCCGAAAGTTACTTTGCCAGACGCCATTCTCACTCTGCGGATTGCGCTGGCGGCTCGCGCGGCGGCCGAGGAAAGGCGGTGGATGACGCTTGGTTGACGTCCGGCCAATCGCGATTATTCCCGCCCGCGGCGGTTCGAAGCGAATTCCCGGGAAGAATCTCCGCCCGTTTTTTGGTCACCCTATGATGGCGTACGGGGTCTCCGCAGCTGTCAACAGTGGGTTGTTTCAGAAGGTATTCGTTTCCTCGGATGATCCTGAAATTGGCAGGGTCGCCGAGTGGTATGGTGCTGAATTTATCGAGCGTCCCCCAGAATTGGCCACCGATACAGCGCAATCGATTGATGCGGTAACGCATGTCTTGCGGATCGCCGCGGAGAGAGCGATTCAGCCGGAGTGCATGTGCCAGATTCTGCCGAATTGCCCGCTGGTGAGGGGTGCCGACGTGATCGAGCACTGGAACTGCTTTCGCAGCGCCCCGCGATCGTTTCAGATTTCGGTGGTGAATTACCGCTGCGTGTACCCCGAATGGGCCATGGCTTCTGACGAACAGGGACGCGGCCAGTGGGTTTGGGGAAGAGAGTTTCTTAAGCGGAGTCAGGATTTGTCGAGGGCGGTGTGCCCTACCGGAGCTGTGTGGTGGGCCTTGCGAGCTGAACTGCTTGCGCAGAATACGTTCTATGGATCGCCCTTCCACCTGAAGGAAATCGATTCCAACCGCGGCGTCGACGTTGATGACGACGAAGATCTCAATTTGGCGGACTTGCTGGTCCGTGGTCTGACCGAGAGAGACGGGCGGTGTCCACTGGAACCAATGAAGGCCAGCTACTTTCAACGAGGGCAAGCGTGCTCGACCGAATGATGTGCGCCATTCCGGCGCGTGGAGGAAGCAAGCGCCTGGCGCGAAAGAACGTGCGCGATCTAGCGGGAAAGCCGCTGATCGCGTATTCGATCGAAGCCGCACGAGACAGCGGGTTTCACGAAGTGTACGTCTGCACCGAAGACGCGCAGATTGCTGAAGTCGCGGTGCGCCATGGCGCGGTTGTACCGCGACTAATGCCCGAGGATCTCTGCGGAGATCTGGTGGCTTCGCATGTGCCTTGTCAATTCCTGGCGGCAGAACTGGCGAAGGCGGGACATTGGTTTGAATCGCTCCTATGCCTGCAGCCGAGTTCTCCGTTGCGCGCGGCCGCGGACATTCGTGGAGCGGTGGATCTCTACAATAAGGGAACTTACGATTTCGTGGTCAGCGTTACGCCGGTTGATCCACACTATTTTCACTGGGCTGTTGTCCCGTCGAGCCAGCCTTATTGGAAGATGTTTTTTGGAACCGAGTACATGAAAGAGCGTCCGTTGTTGCCGGTGGTTTGCCGGCCGAACGGATCGATCAAGATCGCAAAGCTCAGCGCGCTGAGTGCGCTGGGAAATTTTTTCGGCGAGAGACTGGGAGTTTTTGAAACGCCTGAAGAACGGTCGGTGCATGTCGCCACCGAATTCGACCTCACAGTCTGCAAAGCAATTTTGCATGAGAGCGGCGTCGTTTCATCTGCGGCGTCGTAAGTGGCGCCGGCCCGTTTGCTTTTGATTGAGTTTTCCATTCATTCACCATGAGAGTTCTGGTTATACATCCTGAGGACGAGCTGCAGGATGAACCATGGGCTAGGATGCAATGGGATCGAGTGATCGACCTGGGGCGAGCTGCGGCACAATCCTACGCACAAGCGGCCGCCAAATACGGCTGTCCGGTCACTGACCTCGGCGAGTTTCGGGAAAACTTCAAAGAAATGCGCCGGGTGCGCGAGTTGCTGGCTCTCGGCACGGGGCGGTTGAATGACAGGTTTGGCTTGGACTGGTGGGAGCTGACATCGATCGAAGTGCACCAGCAACTGGAGATAGCCTTCCTGCTGCGAGAGGTCGCGGAAAGTCTCGGCCCGCTGGATGAGGTACATGTTTCGCGACCATGCTTCCAGGCGGACGTTTTGCGGCTGGCGCTCGGTCCTCGCCTTCACACTTTCTCCGCGCGAAGCGATCGCCGTAAGGGCGGAGTGCGACATTACCTGCAGGTGATGAAGAAGTTTCCGGTGGGGCAGTTACTCGAGATCTTCTGGGACAAGACAGATTCCGGATACCAGATTCGGGGTTCGTTCACCAGCAGGCGGAAGCCACTGTCGGGCGCAGTTGTACTGCTACCCAGCGCTTACATCAATGTTTCGCGTACCGCCATTGCATACGCTGAGAGTCTTCCGGAGGTGCGCTTTCTGCTGGTGATTACCCGGCGGAGTGGATCGATAAAGAGCGTGCCTGCCAATGTCTCGGTCGCTTGGCTGTGCCGGTATGCCTCGTTGCAGGTACCGTCGAGGAAACTCGAATACCGGGATCTCATGCAACGATGGGATCTGCTGCGCAGTGAACTAAAGGCGATTCCGGAGTTTCGGACGCTGGCTGAGCTAGGGTACCTCGATGGATTTCCGGACTGGTTCGCGCGGGGCCTTGAAATCCGAGATGCCTGGCGCAACGTCCTTGACTCCGAGCCGGTCCAGGCAGTGATCTGCGCTGATGATAGTAATTCCCAAACTCACATGCCGTTACTCCTCGCCAAGCAGAGGGGACTGCCCACGATCGCGTGCCATCACGGCGCATTGGATGGCCGCTACATGTTCAAGCGCAACCATGCGGGGGTTCTACTTGTAAAGGGCAGGATGGAACAGGACTACCTGCTGCGGTTGTGCGGAATTCCAGCAGAGGGGGTTGAGATTGGCGCGCCGGCTCTCCCCGCGGATCTGAAGCAACATGTCGGGAGCGAGAGATCATCCATCGTTTTTTTTTCAGAAGCCTATGAAGTGGCTGGAGGGAGGGGGCGCGATTTTTATCAGGAGATACTACCCTTGCTGGCGGACCTGGCACTCTCTGAAAAGAAGGAATTGATCATCAAACTCCATCCTTCGGAAAGTTTCGCGGAGCGGAACCGCTTCGTCGAGCAGATCTTGAACCCGGAGCAGCTACGGATCACGCGCGTGGTGGGTGGTCCGCTGCAAGCAGAGCTATTGGATCGTGCTTGGTTTGGCGTGACGGTTATGTCGACGGTTGTGGTCGAGTGCACGCTTCAGGGAATCCCCTGTTTTTTTTGTGCGTGGCTGGAATCATGGCCGTACGGATATGTCGACCAGTTCACGCGATTTGGGGTCGGAATCCGCCTCGACCAGCCGGGCGAGATTAAGCTGATTCCCGAGACGCTGCGAACCTACGTAGCGGATGGCGCGATGCGAGCGAACTGTTGGAGTCCAATCGAAGAACGGCGTTTGCAGGCTCTGCTGGGGATGGGCAGCAGACTTTCGGCCACAGACACGGCGATCACAAAGAACTCTCGATGAGCGTGGACACACTTCTAATCCGGGCGGATGCCAGCGTCGCGACTGGGACCGGTCACGTGATGCGCTGCCTGGCACTGGCGCAGGCCTGGCAGGATGTCGGGGGACGAGCCGCATTCGCGATGGCCGAGGTGACTTCCGCGTTGCGAACGCGACTTGCCTGGGAATCGTGCGAAGTGTTCAGCATTTCGTCGCCAGTGGGCAGCGCTGAGGATGCGAGCCAGACGATCGCCCGGGCCAGCGAACTGCATTGCGAGTGGATTGTGGTGGACGGCTATCACTTCTCTGCGAGCTATCAGCAGGCTCTCAAAGCGGCAGGATTCAAGATCGTGTTTCTCGATGACTACGGCCATGCGCAGCATTATTCTGCCCAGCTCGTTGTGAATCAGAACGTCTACGCCAGTGAGACGCTGTACGCGAACCGCGATCCGCACTCGCTGCTTCTGCTTGGACCGCGCTACTGTCTGTTGCGGCGTGAGTTCTTAGCGTGGCGGGATTGGAAGCGGGAAGTGCCGCCGGTGGGCCGTCGATTGCTGGTGACGATGGGCGGGAGCGATCCGGAAAATCTCACCGCGCGGGCGATGGATGCTCTCGCCCTGGTCGAGATTGAGGATTTGGAGGCGATCGTTGTCGTGGGAGGAAGCAGTCCTCATTCGGAGTTGCAGGAAGGAAAGGCGCAGGGGCGGAAGAAAATCAGCGTATGCAGAGATGTCTCGAATATGGCGGAGCTGATGGCATGGGCGGACGCTGCCGTGTCTTCGGCGGGTACGACCGTGTTGGAACTGGCATTTATGGGAGTGCCGACAATCCTTGTGACGGTGGCAGACAATCAACGAGCGAATGCAGGCGCGTGCGAGAAGTTGGAACTTGCCCTGAACCTGGGGGATTTTTCCGATGTATCTCCGACGCAGCTTGCTGCAGAGCTGGAAGCGTTGATTACGGACCCGGAACGGCAGATGCGTATGACATGCATCGCGCGAGCTCTGGTCGATGGCAGGGGTGCTGAACGAGTGGCAGCGAGGTTGATAGCAGAGAGTCGGAGGGACTGGAATGGGTAGTGCAAGACAAGTGGAGGACGTTCGGTCCTATTGGAATAGCCGCGCAGGCTTAGGGAAATGGGCCGGAACCAAGGACCTGATCGCAAAGGAACTGGAATTAAGAGCGATCACGGGGTTTGTGCAGCCCGGGATGAAGATTCTGGATGCTGGCTGTGGCAACGGCATCGCTGCGATCGAAGTTGCGCGCCGATTTAAGGTTGAGATTGTCGCAATCGATTATGCCGCGGAAATGGTTCAAGTGGCGCGCCAACTTGCAGAGACGACTCCCCTCCTCGGCACTATACAATTCCGGGAAGGTGACGTAACCAACCTGCCCGATTTGCCGGGAGGATTCGATCTCATCTATACGGAAAGGGTCCTCATCAATCTACCGGACTGGGACACCCAGAAAAAGGCCATTGTCGGATTGACCAGCCTGCTCGCAGACGGCGGACGGTACGCGATGCTGGAGAATAGTCTTGACGGCCTGGAAAAGATCAACACGCTAAGGCAACAGGTCGGATTAGATGCCGTCGTCCCGCCCTGGCACAATCTCTACTTTAGGGATGCAGACGTGGAGGGCATAACGATGCCGGGTATCACGCTCGAGCGAGTCGTTTATCACAGCTCTACGTATTACTTTCTTAGCCGCGTGGTAAATGCATGGCTTGCTGCTCGGGAGAGCAAGGAGCCGGACTACAACTCGCCGCTGAACGAATTGGCACTGCATCTTCCCGCGATTGGCGACATGGGACAAGGAAGGATATGGGTATGGAAACGGGGCGCCGCGAAGTGAAACTCGAGGGGATTCGGGGTGATCGTTGGGTGGGTGCTGGACATACCGTCTATGTAATCGCAGAGATGTCGGCCAATCACGGCCAAAAGTTCGAACGGGCAGTTCGTATATTGAAGGCCGCGAGAGAAGCTGGTGCGGACGCGGTAAAACTACAGACCTACACTCCCGAAACCATCACTATCGCGAGTTCCCGTGAATACTTTCAGGTGCGGGGCGGAACACTCTGGGATGGCTGCACCCTGTACGACCTTTACGGTCAAGCGTATACACCGTGGGAATGGCAGCCGAAGCTGAAACAAATCGCCAACGATCTAGGACTGGATTGTTTTTCGAGCGCCTTCGATGCTACGGCGGTGGACTTCTTGGAAGAAATGGGAGTTCCGGCGCACAAGGTGGCGTCGTTCGAATTGGTCGACATTCCGCTGATTCAGAAAATGGCGCGGACGGGAAAACCGCTCATTATGTCGACGGGTATGGCGACGGTGGAGGAGATCGAGGAGGCAGTGCAGGCTGCCAGGCAGGCGGGGTCGACGCAAATCGCGCTGCTGAAATGTACCAGCGCGTATCCGGCGCGCGCGGAGGAGATGCACCTGCGCACGATCCCGGAGTTGGCGCGGCGTTTCGCGGTGCCGGCGGGACTTTCGGATCACACGATGGGAGTTCCAGTTCCGGTTGCGGCCGTTGCCTTGGGCGCGTGCATCATCGAGAAGCACATCACGCTGTCGCGGTCGGAGCCTGGGCCGGATAGTGCATTTTCGCTGGAGCCACACGAATTCAAGGCAATGGTCGATGCGGTACGAATCGCAGAGAAGGCGCTCGGTGAAGTGCATTTCGGATGCAGCGAGAAGGAGGCGAGTAGCCGCGTATTCCGGCGGTCCCTTTTCGTGGTGAGTGATGTAAGACGCGGTGATCTGTTCACTGAAGAAAATGTCCGGTCGATCCGCCCGGGTCACGGACTGCATACGCGGCACCTCGCGGAAGTGTTGGGGAAGCGTGCGGCGCGTGACATTGAGCGCGGAACTCCGATGAGCTGGGATCTGGTTAGCCGGCAATGAGGATTGTCAGCCCCCTGCTGAAAAGCGTTGTCTATCCAGCATTGTCGAGGGCTGGAGTTTTTCATCGGACTTCTGCGTCTGGATTGGCGGTGGTGACGTATCACGGGGTGATGCCGCGGGGGTACGAGCCGGTGGATGCGGCATTTGACGGAAACCTGATCAGCGCTGAAGGGCTGCGCCGGCAGTTGCTACTGCTGAAAGCACGTTACCACGTGATTTCGCCCGAGGAAGCGCTAAGCTGGCGGCAGAATAAAACGAAGCTGCCCGAGCGGGCGGCTCTGGTGACCTGCGATGATGGGCTTTTGAATTGTCTGACTGACATGCTCCCCGTGCTGCAGGAGGAGGGCATCAGATGCCTCTTCTTCGTGACCGGCGCTTCGGTCGAAGAATCGCGGAGCACGCTTTGGTACGAGGATTTGTTTCTGCTATTTCTCCGCGCTGCTGCTGGGCCGCTTGACATTTCAGCCGAAGGAATTGTGATTCACGGCGAACTCGGATCGCGTGAGGAGCGGCGCGCAGTCTGGTGGAGTGCGGTGAAGCGGCTGTCGCAATTGGATGCTCGAGCTCGTGCTTCTTTCCTTCATGTTTTGCGGACTCAGCTTGGATTGGACGCGACGCAGGGCATCGATGACGAAAACTCCCCATCGTGCCGCCGCTATGGATTGCTGACACGCGCTGAACTGCGAAAGCTGACTTCGGCGGGAATGAGCATTGGCACTCACACATTGAGCCATCCCATGTTGTCGCAAATGCCGCCCGAACTGGCGTACGCAGAGATTTATGAGAGCCGGATCAGGCTAGAGTCGGCTCTCCAGCAACGAGTGTGGGCGTTTGCGTATCCGTTCGGTGATCCGCAGTCAGTTACGCCCCAAGTCTTGGGCATGGCAGAAAAGGCGGGATACGAGGCGGCTTTTCTGAACTTCGGCGGTGGTTTGGGCGCTCCTCTGCCGGTATATGCGCTACCCAGGATTCACGTCACGGCGGACATGAGCCGGGCGGAGTTCGAAGCTCATGTGAGTGGTTTTTACATGCGACTTCACCGACGGACGGGCCGGAACTCGGAAAGCATCGAGATCACGCAAACACTGGCACAGCAATGACCGGTCCCGGCGCAGACACGAATCTTCAGACCTACAAATCCGACGAAGTTGTTGCCGGTTACGCGGGACTGGACCATCTGATGGATTACACTCGGCGGCGAAGGGGACTTTGTTAGACTCCGCGCACCGAGGAGTGTCAACTCATTTATCTCAGGCCCGAGCTCATTTTTTGGGCGATGACTCTTCCGGGGCGAAGACATCCTTACGCGACGGATTGGTACTATTACGTATTCAGGAAACGCTGCGAGAAGTAACCGAACCTTGCGACTCGTCGTACTCAACGAAATTCCGGAAGATGCAAACTTGCGGCGGCAGTGGAATGACCTCGCGCTGCGTGTGGATCGTCCGCAAGTGTTCTATACGTACGAGTGGTCGCTGGCGGTGCAGCGTGCGTATCCCGTGTCGCTGAATCCAGTTGTCTTTCTTGCCTATGACGAGGGCAACTCACTGCGCGGCGTTGTGGCGTTGGCCACTGACACAAACCGGCGCGCATCTTTCCTTTGCGCCACCACTGGCGATTACTGTGATTTCCTCAGCCTGCCTGATGACCGGCCGACTTTTGTCGACGCGGTACTGGCTGAGTTGCGGCAACGAAACGTCTGCGATGTAACACTCACGAATCTACCTGCCGATTCGGCAACTGTAACAGCTTTGCGCCAGACCTCGGAGCAAACTGGATATCACTTGTTTGCGCGCACTGCGTACATCTGCGCGCAAGTGTCGTTGGCCAAATTGGGACGTCGTCCAGGCGAGAACAAGCCAGTATTGCCGGGCAAGAAAATGGTTCGGCGGTCCCTCGCAGCGATGGGCCGGGAAGCGCCCGTGCTACTCGATCACGCGCGCTCATGGGAGGTCATCAATCCTCTCTTGCCCGAGTTTGCAGACGCTCACGTGGCGCGTTTTCAGGCCACCGGGCGGGTCAGTAACCTGGCGAGTCTGGAACGCCGCGTGTTTCTGGATGAACTGGCAAAGCTGCTTTCAAAGCAGGGATGGGTCGTGCTGACGCGAATGATGTCGGGCGCGAAGACTCTTGCCTGGAACTACGGGTTCCAGTTCCGGGATACCTGGTTCTGGTACCAGCCTACATTCGACAGCAGCCTGGAAAAATACTCTCCTGGGTTCTGCCTGCTGGCGAAACTGATCGAAGAAGCGGCGGATAATCCAGCTTTGAATGTAGTTGACCTTGGGCTGGGGGCGGAGGAGTACAAGGAGCGATTCGCTAACCAGAGCCGCGAAACGCTGTACGTGACGTTACGGGCGTCGATTGCTAAGCACGCGCGGGAGATTTTGCGGTACCGGATTGCCGAATTGATCAAGAGATCTCCGAGGATCGAGTCTGGAACTCGCGCAGTGATCTCGCGTGTGCGCCGGGCGTTCCGTTCACCACACCCGCCGATCACACTGGGAAGGAAAAACATTTAGACTTATGCATCGCAATGCTGCAGTTTAGGTTTATATTTCCTAGGCCCGCATGAACGGGTAAGTGTCGTATTGGCTGGTACGATGCGGAGCCGGGCGCGTAATTGAGGGACCTTTTTGATATCCGAACCATTAACTGAAGTCGAAGGCCCAAAACCGACTGCAGCTTCCATGGACTCCCCAGTCTTTATCGTGGGTATGAGTCGCAGCGGGACTACGCTTCTCTCCCGCATGCTGGATGCCCATTCGGAAATCGCGATTCTCCCGGAAACATGGTGGTACGTGGTCTTGGATCGCCTCGGATGCATCGAGGAATTCAGCGATCCGTGGCAGACTTCGCTTTTTTTCCATGAGGTTTGGGAGAACTTGAAGTCGTACCAGGATCCTGCGGCGCGAGTAGTTGCTCTCGCGGCAGCCAAGGAACCAAGGTACCTGGGACCCACTGCTCGAATCCTAGAGAAGCTAGGGCAGGCGTACGCGACCGAACGCAATGCAAGAATCTGGGGCGAGAAGACACCGGCACATGCGTTGTGGTTGCCGCAGATCCGAGATCTCTTTCCCCGAGCGAGAGTATTGTTCATGGTGCGAGATCCGCGGGATGTTTTGGTGTCGTACGACGACCGCTGGGACGAAGGCCGCCGGCATACGGAGTATGTAAGCAATACGGCCGCACTTCTAAAGCATTACTTGAGTCATCTCCTGCATCGCCCGGGTTTCCCGCCCGAGCAGATTCGCTGGGTGAGATACGAAACACTAACCTCCAAGCCACAAGCGGAGCTAGAGCAGATTTGCCGCTTTCTGAATGTTGCCTTCGAGCCCACGATGCTGACCTTCTACCGCCGGCACGCGAATGTGGAACGTGAGATGGTGGACGGGAAGCACCATGCATTGCTGAAGAAACCTGCCACAACCGAGAAAATTGGCCGCTACCGGGAGGCCTTCACCCTTTCGCAGATTGCCCTGGCGGAACGTCTTCTGGGTGATGAGATGCGATCTCTGGGTTACTCGCTTTCCAATAACGAGGGTCTTTCGTTTACGGCGAAGGAGGAGCGATCCTTCGCTGAAGCTCATGAGCAATATCAGCAGATGGTCTCCGGCAACATCAGGAGAAAGCTTCGTAGAAAAGGAAAGCTGAAGTTGTGGGCGTACCAGATGTTCGGTCGCACTCTCGACGTGGTACCGTCATGGCGGGTCGCAACCACGGCCAGCGATTGGCGATCGCTGGCTGAAGAAGTTGCTGGCCCGGAGAAGAGTTAGAGGTTTCCCAAGCACGAGCCAATCTCGTCAAAATAGAGTCCGAGCCGCGGCGAACCACCCCAGGCACTTTCGAGGTATTTCGCAGAATCGTAAGATCCGAGCATGGAGGTTTGGTCCGAGCTGCCATTGGCCGCGGAAAATGTTCAATCGGTGCGGTTCGCCGAAGGAGCGCCCGACCGTGAGCTGCGCTATGTCGAAGACGAAGAGTTTCCAGAGGACCTGGCAGTTAACTATGACTGGATGTTGCAGCCGGCCTCTCAACGGGGTTCGCGGCGCGTATTAGGTTTTGCCGCTGTTACTCTAGCGGTGCTGTTGATTGCGATCTCTGT
>Ga0187819_10001008_pt1 | contig 14455 bp, 8 predicted proteins | sample NC_wetland_sal_i_15_FD_132411 | JGI IMG/M metagenome (GOLD analysis project Ga0187819, IMG submission 132411) | Wetland sediment microbial communities from Neuse River Estuary, North Carolina, USA - SO4_4 | ecosystem: Environmental > Aquatic > Freshwater > Wetlands > Sediment | place: USA: North... | reverse complement strand
GGTTCGCAGGGAAATTTCGAGCTGAACGTGTTCAAACCGGTGATGATCCACAATTTTCTGCACTCCGTGAGGCTGCTGGCCGGAGCCTGCCACGGCTTCGTGGAATACGCCATTAAGGGCTTGGAGATCGACCGGGCGCAGATTGACGAGTACGTGAAGAATTCGCTGATGCTGGTGACGGCGCTGAGCCCGCATATCGGCTACGACAAAGCGGCAAAAGTGGCGCACACAGCGCACCACGAGAAGATCGGCCTGCGGGAGGCAGCGCTGAAGCTAGGCTATCTCTCCGGCGAGGATTTCGACCGGCTGGTGCGGCCAGAGGATATGACCCACCCGTAGATTTCCAGAGCAGAGAAATCCACATCGCGCGGGCGGCTTCCGGGGCTACAATCTGCCCCTGCTGATTTCGCCCCGCGTTCGCGCGGGAGAAGACGACGCCCAAAGGCCGACACCACGGTGCCGTGCTGGAGCGAGGGGGAGGAACAGAATGGCGTGGACGGAAAAGTTCGATCTGGTGGTGATTGGGTGCGGGCCGGCGGGAGAAAAGGGCGCGGCCCAGGTTGCCTATTTCGGGAAAAAAGTGGCGGTGATCGAACGGGCCGCGCAAGTGGGCGGCGCAGGCATCAACACCGGAACGGTGCCCAGCAAGACGCTGCGCGAATCGGCGCTTTATTTTTCCGGGCTGAAGCAGCGCGGGCTTTACGGCATTGATTATTCGCTCCATCAGGGGCTGAAGATCCAGGACTTCATGCATCACCTGGAGCAGGTGGTGGAGATGGAGCGGCGGAAGATCCTGAAGAACCTGGACCTCCATAAAATCGAACTGATCGAGGGGATGGCGGCCTTTGAGGACGCGCACACGGTTTCCGTGTCCATGCCCGGCGGACGCAGGCGCATGCTGACTGCGGAGGTCATTCTGATCGCCACGGGATCGAAGCCCAGCCGATCGCCGGACATCCCTTTCGATGACGTAAACGTGTTCGATTCGGACAGTATCCTGAAGATGGACAAAATCCCGGAGAGCCTCGTGGTGGTGGGCGGGGGCGTGATCGGCAGCGAGTACGCGTCGATTTTCCTGGCCCTGGGCGTGAAAGTGACGCTCACGGACGGGCGCGACACCCTGCTCACTTTCCTGGACCGGGAGATGTCCGAAACGCTGTGCCAGAGGCTGAGCGAATGGGGAATGGAGTTCCGGTTCAACGACCGGATGGAAAAGCTGGAGCGCACGCCCACCGGGGTGCGGCTGGCGATGAAGAGCGGCCAGGCGCTGGAAGGGGAAAAAGCCCTCTTCGCCGCGGGTCGCATCGGCGCGGTGGACGGGCTGCAACTCGAGCGCTGCGGAGTGGGCGTGAACAAGCGCGGACACATCGAGGTGAACGAGAATTACCAGACCAAGGTGCCGCACATCTACGCGGCAGGCGATGTGATCGGCCCTCCCGCGCTGGCTTCCACGTCCATGGAGCAGGCCCGCGTGGCCATGTGCCATGCCTTCGGCTTGAAGTACAAGCAGCGCGTGGCCTCGATGCTTCCCATGGGAATTTACACGATTCCGGAAATCTCCTCGGTGGGCGAGTCGGAGGAGTCCTGCAAGGAGAAGAAGATCGACTACTGCGTGGGAGTGGCGCACTACAAGAACAACGCGCGCGGGCAAATTTGCGGCGACACGAGCGGAAAGCTGAAGCTGGTGTTTGCGCGCGCGGACAAGAAGCTACTGGGCGTGCACATTATCGGAGAAATCGCTACGGAACTGATCCACTTGGGCCTGATGTCGCTTTACGACGGCGACACCATCGACTCTTTCATCGAACTCTGCTTCAACTACCCCACCCTCTCGGAAATGTACAAGTATGCGGCGTACGACGGCCTGGGGAATCTGAGCGGGCACAAAGTGCGCGAGGGATAAGCGCGGCAAGAGCCGGTGGCGCGGATGCGGAGGGGCCGAAAGGGGCGCCGGCGTTGCCGGTTTTCAGTCGGTGGGGTTGCGCGGGAACTTGGAGAAAGGCAAGCGGACCCCCAGGTCGAAGATCTGATCGGCGCGAATGGCGGGCGCGGGAAGATAACAATTGGGGCCGCTGCACGTGGGGACAGGGTTGAGGCCGCCCGAAGCGCCGCCGTTGGTCACAAAATCGTCCTGATCCACACCGTCTCCGCTGATTCCCAACCCGCCCACCAGTTTACCGTTCACATAGAGCCCCACGCTGCCCGGGAAGAAGACGATGCCGCTCTGATTCGGGCCGGCGGGCTGAGATCCCTGCGAGCAGGGATTCGCCACGTCATGGACGAAGAGATTGAAAAAGGGACCCTGCGAGGTCCCATTAATGCCCGGGGGATAGAGGGGCATGGCGCCGAAACTGATGGTGCGATTGGTGACGGCGGTGCCGATGGGCACGCCGGGCAGATCGTTGGGCGAAACGGCGCTGCTGTTGAAGTAAACCATGTTGCGCGCCTTGGAGGCGGCCACATCCACGCTGAAAATGGTGGCATCGTGCATACGGCGCAGGCCGATCAGGTTTCCTTCAAGATCGGAAACGGCGAGTACCATCTTCGCGCGGGAGCCGATGGGCAGGCGAATCACGCCGCGGATCTGGTTGGCCGTGGATTCGGAAGCGTCGAGAATCTCGGTAACCTGCGCGACGGTAAGTAGGCCGTCGGCCGAGGCTGCAGGCGGGATGAGGTCGCCCTCTGGCAGCGGCGGAAAGGTGGAGCCGTCCAGAGGACCGACCACATAGGATCCGGTGAACGTCCCGGCACTGAAGCCGGCAGGCAGGGTCGTGTTGTTGACGAATGGCACGGCGATGCCGCCGATAATGACCACGCCCGGCGCCGCCGGAACCACGCCGAACCCATTCGAGAACGCGGCCGCGAATGCGGCGTACTCCGCCACGTCGAGCGACATAGCCGATACCACGCCGACCCCGCCGATGGCATAGGCATTGCCGGCCGAGTCCGTCTTGAAAATGGGCACGCCGCCCGGGTTGACCACGAACGGCTGGCTATCCATCACGTCCGCTTTGCCGGTGGCGATTCCAAGGCCCGGGCCGCCGGCGAGGGCGGTGGCGGGCGGCAGGGTGTTCGGGCCGGGCGGGACCAGGGTGCAGCCGCGATTCGTGTTTTCGATTCCGTAGAGGTCGGCGTTGGGCTGGTTCATCACCCCGGGCGGATAATGAATCCCGCTGATGAAGCGCACCGTGCGCGAGGAAAGCGGGGCCTGGTCATTGCTGAAGAACGCGGCGGTGCGCGCGAGGGAGACGGCCAAGTCATTCGCGTTGACGGTGGCGCCAAAATTTCCGATGGCCGTGGCCGGGGCGCCAGGCTTGTCATAGACGGCAAGCACGTCGCCCGCGCGGTCCACTACGGCGATGATCATGGTGTTGTCGTTGGCCGCCGCTGCCGCGGTCTGCACCAGGTTCTGCACGTCGGTCATGGCAAGGATCGGGCCGGGTCCCGGCGGCGGCTGGGGATACGTGACGGTGCTGGAAGACGAAGAGCCGGACGGGTCGCCGCTGCTGCCGCTGCCGCATGCGGCGAGCGCCAGCGCGCCGGCAAGGCCCAGCAAACAGGCGCAGAGAGCGGTCCCCCGCGGCCGGTGATCCGCCGCGGCGCGCGACCCTGCGCGCCGGTTCAGGTGGGGGTTGGCTTCAGCCGGAGCCATTCTAGTTCTGACAGGTAGTATCACAGAGCCGCGCAGCACTCAACCCCTGTCCGCTCCCTGTTTCCATGACGACCGTGGAGCCGAGAGAAACATCCCCCCTGAAAACCGTTGCAACAGGGGGAGTCTTGAGGCAATTTAGGGGCGCCTTCCGTTCGATATGGCCATGGTACGTCCGCAAAACGGGCGAACGAGTTCCGGCGCGCCCCCGGAACCGCGCCGGAAAATCGCCATTCTGCGACGCGCAGGATTCCTCTGCCTGGCGGGGCTGCTGGTGGCCGTGGCTCCCTCAGCGGCCCAGGATGGAACTGGTTCGGCTCCGAATGGCTCCCCCGTCGGAGGAAAGCTCCAAGGCATCGAGCAGGAAAAGCCGGGCCCCCAGCGCCTCCCGCGACAGACGCGTGCGGAAGTGGGCGCGGTCGAAGGGCTGGTACGCCGGGCGGGAGAAGAGGGCAGCCGTCAGGTGATTGCCGGGGCGCTCATCTCGCTCCGCAATCTCTCCACCGGCGCGGTGCACGCGACGACGGCGAACGGCGGCGGAGTATTCCGCGCCCTGGGGCTGCCTGCCGGGGAATACGAATTGAAGATTTCGGCCGACGGGTACGAGACGTTCACGCGCGCGAATCTCTCGGTGGCGGCGGGGGAACTGGTGATCGTCGAAGTTGCTCTGGCGCCCGCGGCTCCGGTCCTCGGTCCTTCCCGCTTGCCGGAACACCCTGGGACGGGCGCTCCGCTGGCCGCTGCGGCCCCTCCAATGACGGCTACCTATCATGAGTGGCGGCGCCGGCCAGACTCGAACCCGAATTACCTGGTGAACCCGCCGCCCGAAGTGCTGGTGCCGAGCGCGGACGTATACGAGGAGCTGCCGGACCGCTGGCACGCGGTGATGCCGGACTATCGCCGGTACGCCGTGAAGGGCGAATTTCCCTACGTGCAAGGCCACCTGTACGACCCGTTCAATCGGAACATCCTGAAGGGCGACTATCCAATCTGGCCGGATGTGCTGGGGACACAGACCTTTCTCAACATCACAGCGGCGAGCAATACGTTTATGGACGGCCGCGACGTTCCCGTGCCCAGCGGGGTGAGCGCGGCGCAGCCCGGAAGCTCGACCTTTTTCGGGCATGGCGACCAGTTCTTCCTGGACCAGACCTTCCGGGTGAGCTTTGACCTGTTCCACGGGGACACCTCGTTCCGTCCCGTGGACTGGCGGCTGCGCGTGACTCCCGAGGCCAGCCTGAATTACCTGGACGTGCAGGAGTTGGGCATCGTGGGCCCAAACGTCCGGGCCGGCACGACGCGGTTCGACACGCACGTGGGACTACAGGAAGCGTTCTTTGAGTACAAGATCGCGGACCTCAGCCGGAACTACGACTTCATCTCGATGCGCGCGGGCATCCAGCAGTTCAACAGCGACTTCCGCGGGTTCCTGTACGTGGACGAACAGCCCGGGCTGCGGATTTTCGGGAATGCCGGGTCCAATTTGTGGGAATACAACGCCACGTACTTCAACCTGCTGGAGAAAAACACCAACAGCGAACTGAACACGTTTGAGCGGCGGGACCAGCAGGTGCTGATCGCCAACGTCTACCGCCAGGACTTGTTCAAGAAGGGCTACACGGCGGAATTCCTGATCGCCTGGAACAAGGACGACGGCGGGCTGCATTACGACGACAACGGGTTCCTCGTCCGCCCTGCTCCGATCGGGAAGGTAATCGGCCAGGGGAGCGGCCCCAACATCTTTACGCACGGCATCCGCGTGGGCTATTTCGGCTGGCTGGGCAATGGGCACTTCGGGCGAACGAACATCACACATGCGTTCTACCAGGCGGTGGGCAGCGACAGCCTGAATCCGATTGCCGGGCGCAAGGTCACCGTAAACGCGCAGTTTGCCGCGCTCGAGCTTTCCCGGGACTATGATTGGGTGCGCTTCCGGGTTTCCGGGCTGTTCGCGAGCGGCGACGCGAATCCGCGCGGGAGCCGGGCCACAGGGTTCGACTCCATCGTGGATGATATGAACTTCGCCGGGGGCATCTTCAGCTTCTGGAACCGCGAATCCATCCGGCTGACCGGTTCCGGCGTGGCCCTGAATCCGGGCGACAGCCTGCTGCCGGACATGCGCTCAAACAAAGATGAGGGCCAGGCCAACTTCGTCAACCCGGGCATCATCATCATCAACACGGGCGCGGATTTCGACGTCACCCCGAAGCTGCGCGCGTTCCTCAACCTGAACTATCTGCGGTTCGATCGCACCGAGCCGCTCGAACTGATTCTTTTCGAGCAGAACATCCGGCACGACATTGGGCTGGACTACGGCGCGGGCTTTCGGTACCGTCCTCCGTTGAGCGAGAACATCGTGCTGACGTTCGGGGGCGCCGGCCTGCAACCTGGCGGGGCATTCCGCGATATTTACACGGCGAAGCAATTGTGGTCGGTGTTCACGAAAATCACCTTCGTCTTCTGACCATGGATGGACTGCACACACGGGTGGGGAGAATGACGCAAACGTGGCGCGGGCGGCGCGTGCCGGCCAGCCCGTTTTTTGGCGCCGCAGCGGTGCTGGGCTTCGTGCTGGCAGCCTCGGCCGGCGGGGCGCGCCACCCGGCAAATCCGGCAGCGAAGCCGCAGGAATTGACGTACGGGCAGACGCCGGCGGAGGCGGAACGCAAGAGCGCGGGGTGCAAGTCCTGCCACACTTCAGAAGATGAGCCGACCATGCATCCGAACGCGCGGATCAACATCGGGTGCACGGATTGCCACGGCGGGGACGCCAGCGTGAGCGTCGCGGCGGGCGCGGACCCCAAATCAGAAGCCTACCGGGATGCCAAGCACAAGGCGCATCCGGAGCCGCGGCACAGTGAATTGCGCGACCGGGCGGGAGTGCCTCCCGACACGTTTCCCCTGTGGCTGAAAGAAAGCACCGAATACATCAAGTTCGTCAATCCCGGGGACCTGCGCGTTGCGGAGCAGACCTGCGGGCAGGCGGGATGCCACGCCTCGGAGGTGCGCGCCGTTTCCACCAGTCTGATGACGCACATCGGGTTCCTGTGGGGCACGGCGCTGTACAACAACGGGGCCTTCCCGTTGAAGAATGCGCATTTCGGAGAAAGCTACGCCGAGGACGGGAAGGCACGGGCGATAAAGACGATTCCGCCGCCTACGCCGGAGGAAACCCGGACAAAGGGCGTGCTGCCCGAACTGGTCCCCCTGGAGCGGTGGGAAATTTCGCAGCCAGGCAACATCCTTCGCGTGTTCGAGCGGGGCGGCGAGAAAAAAGGCGAGACGGGCAATCCAAATATTGAGGAGGAACCAGGAAAGCCCGACCTAAAACTGAGCAGCCGGGGATTTGGGACCATGCTCCGCACAGACCCGGTGTTCCTGGGCCTGATCAAGACCCGGCTGGTGGGCCCCGTGCTTTCCCTGCCGGGCACAAACGATCATCCCGGGGATTTCCGAAACAGCGGATGCACCGCCTGCCACGTGGTCTATGCGAACGACCGCGACCCGGATCACTCGGGCTTCTATGCAAAGTACGGGAACAAGGGGACGACGGCGACGAGCGACCCCACGATTCCCAAAGACGAGCGCGGCCACGGAATCCGGCACACCTTTACGCGGGCCATTCCTTCCAGCCAATGCATGATCTGCCATGTCCACCCGGGAACGAACATGGTGACGGAGTATTACGGTGATACCTGGTGGGACAACGAAGTGGACGGCGCACAGATGTATCCCCCGAAGCAGCGCTATCCCACCGAGCAGGAACGCTACGATGTGTCGAAAAAGAATCCGGAAGCCACTGCGGTCCGGGGGTTGTGGTCGGACGAGAAATTCCTGGATGAGATCGGAACGCCGGAATTCAATTCCAAGCTGAAAGAAACCCAGTTCGCCGACTTCCACGGCCACGGGTGGGTGTTCCGCGCCGTGTTCAAGCACGACCGCAAAGGCAACTGGCTGGACGCCGATGGGAACCTAATACCACCCGACGACCCGAAAAAATTCGAGAAGGCCGTGCATCTGGCCGACATCCACATGGAAAAGGGCATGCACTGCGTGGATTGCCACTTCCAGCAGGACAACCACGGCAACGGGAAGATCTACGGGGAGCCGCGCGCGGGGATAGAAGTGGATTGCGTGGATTGCCACGGCTCGATCGATCACAAGGCCACGCTGTTCACGTCCGGAATCGCCGCGCCGGAAGGCGGTACTCCCCTGGGGGCGCTGCGGACGCCGTTCGGCTACCGCCAGTTTGAATGGCAGGACGGGAAGCTCTACCAGCGCTCGATGCTCGAAGCCGGCAAGGAATGGGAAGTGGTGCAGACCGTGGACACGATCACGCCCGGCAACCCGCACTACAACGAAAAATCGCGCTGGGCGAAAACGCTGCAGAAGGACGGCAAGACCTGGGGCAGCGTGCCCGGCGACCAGTCGAAGCTGGCGCACGATAACAGCAAGATGACGTGTTTTGCCTGCCACACGTCGTGGACGACTAGTTGCTTCGGCTGCCATCTGCAAATGACGGCGAACGCGCGGCGGAAGACGGTGCATTTCGAAGGCCTGCAGACCCGGAACTACACGAGCTACAACTTCCAGGTGCTGCGCGACGACATGTGGATGATGGGGATCGACGGGACCGTGACGCATCACCGGTTTGCGCCGGCGCGCTCGTCGTGCGCGATTCTGGTGAGCTCGCAGAACGCGGACCGCGACTGGATCTATTACGAGCAGCAAACGATCTCCGCGCCGGGCTTCAGCGGCGAAGCGTTCAGCACCTTTATGCCGCACACGGTGCGCTCCAAAGAAACGAAGCAATGCACGGACTGCCACATCTCCAATGCCGTGGACAACAACGCCTGGATGGCGTCCATGCTGCTGCAAGGAACCAATTTCGTGGACTTCATGGGACCGTATGTCTTCGTGGCCACGGGCGACAAGGGCTATGAAGCGGTGGCCGTGGCTGAGCACGACGAGCCGGAAGCCATCTACGGCAGCGACTTGCAACGCATGGCCTATCCCGACGATTACAAGCGCCACCTGGCACGCAAGCTCGAGCTGGAGAGGTCTGTGCGGCACGAGGGCCACGTACTGGACCTGCAGGCGCGCGGTGAATACGTGTACGCCGCCGAGGGGAAGCACGGCTTCCGGATCTACGACATCGCGAACATCGACAATAAGGACATCTCCGAGAAGATGACCACGGCACCCGTTTCGCCCATCGGGCAGCGTTTTTACCTGAAAACCAAGGACGCCATGTCCGTGGCCTCGCCCACCACGCTGGGGGTGGACCCGCTGCGCGTGCAGCTGCCGGAGAATGAAGAACAGCCTATCAACCTGATTTACGGCTTCCTATTCGTCGCCGACCGCGAAGAAGGCCTGGTAGTGGTGGGGGATCCGAACCTGAAGTCCAGGAGCCCGGGCGTATTGACGCTGCTTGATGGCGATCCGAACAATAACTTCCTGAAGCGCGCGTATGCCTTTAATCCCAATGGGGCGCTTGCGGGCGCGCGGCGGGTGATTACCGTGGGCACGTATGCGTACGTGCTCTGCGACAAGGGCCTGGCGGTGGTGGATTTGAGCAACATGCTCGCGCCGAAGCTGAGCGCGATGATGGGCGCACCGGACCTGGTCGAGCCGCGCGCCGTGGCCGTGCAATTCCGCTACGCGTTCGTCACGGACAAGGAAGGGCTGAAGGTGCTGGACGTCACCGATCTGGGCCATCCGCGGCGAGTGAACGGAGCCCTGGTGCCGTTCCCCGACGCGCGCAACGTCTACGTGGCGCGCACGTACGCCTACGTTTCCGCGGGGGCGCAGGGCTTGGCCATTGTGGACGTGGAGCGGCCCGAAGCGCCGAAGCTGGATCAGGTGTTTACTGCCAACGGCGCGATGAACGACGTGAACGACGTGAAGGTCGGCATGGTCGCGGGGAGCGCGTTTGCCTTTGTGGCCGACGGGAAGAACGGCCTGCGCGTGCTGCAAATCGTTTCGCCGGAAGACGATCCGCTGTTCAGCGGATTCAGCCCGCGGCCGAAGCCGAAGCTTATCGCCAACTACAAGACGCACGGGCCGGCGCTGGCGATTTCCAAGGGCATTGACCGCGACCGCGCCGTGGACGAAAGCGGCAACCAGCTCGCCGTGTTCGGACGCCGCGGGGCGCGCCCGTTGAATCACGCCGAATCCGAGAGCCTGTATATGCTGGACGGGAAGGTGTTTACGGTCAGCGACACGCCCGGCACGCCGGTCGCAACAGCAGGAACGGGCCAGGGCTCCGGCGGCGAGCACACGAGCGAGAAGGTGAGCTGGCTCGACCGCGTTCGCCGGACGCTTGAGGAATTCGCGCAGCAGGTGCTCTCCATCCTCGGGACAGTCCTCGCCTCCTGATCTTCCGAAAAAGGCAGCCACGGCCAGTGCAGTGCTGGCCGAGAGAGTATTCCGACCACCAGCTTTTCACGCCGCCTTTGCCTTGTCTCCGCAAATGAAGGGTCATCAGCGCCCTTGCCCTGGCTGCCCTTCATTGCCTCGGTGCCGCTCACAACGCCGAGAGCAGGAGACGGATGCCTTCGGCGAGGACAGATTCGGGGGTAAGCAGGCTGACGACCACGTAGCCGTCGGAGGGGAAGTCGTAGAAATGGCCGGGATGAATGTAGACGCCCTGCGTGGTGAGCAGCTCGATGGCCAGGTCTTCTTCGGAGCGCGTGGCGGGGACGCGGAGGATGGCGTACCAGCCGCCTTCGATTTTCAGGCGCGAGCAGGTTTTGTGGCCGGCGAGCTGGCGGTCGAGTTCGGCCAGGTTTTGCCGCATGCGGGCGAGAGCTTGGCGCTGGAAGCCGGAGCGCAGCTCGAGGAACGCGGGCAGGGCCAACTGCACCGGAGCGTTGGGAGAGAGGTAGGTATCGGCGATCACCTCGAGCCGAGCGAGCGCCTGCGATTTCCACAGCTCCGGGCCGCTTACGACCAGCCAGGCAGCTTTCATCTGCGGCAGCCCGGAGATTTTGGAGAGGCCGCTGAGGGTGAAGGTGAGCGCGCCGGAATTTGCGGCGAAGCTGTGCGGCGCGCCGTGTGCCGGCCGGCGCTCTTCCACCGGCGCATTTCCGTCGTCGAGCACAAAATCGAGAAAAACCTCGTCGGCGATGACGGCCATGCCCCGCGCGGCGCAGAGCGCGCTCAGCCGGGCCGCCTCCGCGGGGCTGGTGAAGTGTCCGGTGGGATTATTCGGGTGCACCACGATGACACCGCGCGTCGCCGGCGTGATGGCTTGCTCGAGCGCGTGAAAATCCATCTGCCAGCCGTGGTCGTAGAGGAGCGGATAGTGGACGAGCTGGACGTCCTGGAGATCGGCCAGAAAACCGAAAAGAGGATAACTGGGCGCAGGGATGAGCAGGGCGTCGCCGGGATCGCAGAGTGTGCGAAATACCCAGGAATAGGCCTCGCTCGTGCTCGTGGCGAGGAGCATGTCCTCGGCAGCCACGGCGGAGCCCCGCGCGGCGTAGTAGCCGGAAACGGCCCGGCGCGCGGTGGCCAGTCCTTTGGGATCGGGTGAATAGGCGAGCGCGGCGGGATTGGCGAGCGCCCGCAGGATGGCCCCGCCGTCGTACGCAAACCCACATTCCGTGGGGTTCGACGCGGTTAGGTCCAGCACGGGCCTGCCGTCGGCGCGCCGCCGGTCGAGCGCCTCGCTCAGGCGGTTAGGGGCCAGGCTCCAGTTTGTGCGCTTGGCAAACATGCCGAGGCCGGTGGCTCCGGGAGGACGATTGTAGGCCGCAGCCGTGCGGTGTGCCAGGCTGTCGAGTCCGGTTTTCCACCACAAACGCGTGAGGAGCCACCGGACTCATTGACTTGCACGCGGCTGTATGCTACGAGTTAGATTCTTTGCAGTTCATACCGCCGGATGCGCGGATCGACCCAACGTATCGAGGTCACACTTGAGACTCTTCTGGAAAGTGTTGACCTGGCCGAAGATATCACCCTACGGGTGGCCAAAGCCGTCGGCTTCGACGAGGAGCAGGGCTATCGCATCGGTATGTCCGTGCGCGAGGCGGTAATCAACGCCTACACGTACGGCAACCTGGAGATTCGCGAACGGCGCATCTTCCTTTTGTTCGAATTGCTCCCCGCCGAGATGGTGATTCGAGTTCGGGATCAGGGCGCCGGGTTCCGCCTGGAAGACGTGCCCAACCCGCTGGCCGAGGAAAACCTTCTGAAGACCTCCGGGCGGGGACTGTTCCTTATCCGAGCTTTCATGGACGAGCTCCTGGTGACCATCCCGAAATCCGGCGGAGCAGAGGTAACCATGACGAAACGCTATCCCCGGCCGCGCCCTCCCGCCCCCGCGGGGGCTTCCGAGGTATGACCCCATGAATCTGCAGGCGACAAATCGCGACATCGGCTCCACCACGGTGGTGGACATTAGCGGGCGGATCACGCTCGGAGAGGGCAGCGCGATGCTGCGGAGCTTGGTGCGCCAGCTCCTCGAACACGGGCGGAAGCACATCGTGCTGAACCTGGCCGACGTCAACTACATCGACAGCTCCGGAATCGGCGAGCTGGTGAGCAGCTTCACCGCGGTGAAGAAAGAAGGGGGCGAACTGAAGCTGCTGCACCTGACAAAAAAGGTGCACGACCTGCTGTTGATCACGAAACTCTTCACCGTCTTCGACGTCCATACCGACGAAGAAAAGGCCATCACAAGCTTCTCTTCCTGACCGTTCCTCCAGCCGCGCAGACGGCGGCTTCCGGCAATGCCACGGCCAAGTCGCGTGGGCGGATGCGCTGGCGGTTTAGGGCAGAACCAAACGAAAAACGAAAAACGAAAAACGAATCTCCTCGCGGAGACGTAGAGAGGGGCGGAGCGTCGGCTCGATCCTGCCGCGCCAAACGCGCGGCGACGGGCTACTTTAGTTTGCCGGCAGCGCGGAGCATGGCTTCGCGCTTGGCCTTGAATTCCGCGCCCGGCTTCCAGGCCGGGAGCTTCCGTTCGTTGGCCACGCGGTAACCCACCAGGAAGTAGAGCTGCATATCTTCCACGGCGCCGGAGAGGTCCCAGTCGGATTTCACGTTGTCGGACGGCCTGTGGTAGTCCTCGCGGGTGTAGCGCTGCCTCTGCTGGAGGCCCCAGCCTTCCGGACGTCCGATGTAGTCCACGCCGCCTTCGGGATCGAAGGCGGGAACGCCCTGGTGGGCAAAGTTGAAATGATCGGAGCGGTAGAAGAACCCTTTTTCCGGCTCCAGATCGGGCTTCACGGTACGGCCCTGCTCGTGCGCTGCCTCGTCCACCACTTCATCGAGCGTGGAATTCCCCCGGCCGATCATCACGATGTCGCGCGTGCGCCCCAGCGCATTCATCACGTCCATGTTGATGTCCATGGCCGTGTCCACCAGGGGATAGAGCGGGTGCTCCGCGTAGTATTGCGAGCCGAGCAGGCCCTGCTCCTCCGCGGTGACGGAGAGGAAGAGAATCGAGCGGCGCGGGGGCACCTGAAGTTGTTTGAAGGCCTTGGCGATCTCGAGGAGCGCGCCCACTCCGGAGGCATTGTCCAGCGCGCCGTGATAGATCTTTTCGCCGTTCACCGGAGGCCCGATGCCGAAGTGGTCCCAGTGGGCCGTGTAGACGACGAATTCCTTGTTGAGTTTGGGGTCGCTGCCGGTGAGCTTGGCGACGACGTTGGAGGACTGAATTTCGCGCAGCGAGTTGTGGATGTGGAGTTGGGCGCGCAGGCCCAGCGGCACGGGACGAAAATCGCGGCTGAGCGCGGCCTTCTTCAGCGCTTCAAAATCCTTTCCGGCCATCTTGAAGAGATCTCCAGCCTGCTCGACGGTGATCCAGCCCTCGACGGTAGAGCGGCCGGCGTTTTTATCGGGGCTGGAGAGAGTGAATTTCTCGCCACTTTGCTGCGCGACCACGGCCCAGGGGTAGCCGGCCGGTCCGGTCTCGTGAACGATCAGGCAGCCCGCGGCGCCCAGTTCGGCGGCCTTTTCGTATTTGTAGGTCCAGCGGCCGTAGTACTTCATGGCTTTTCCGCCGAACAGCGACTGGTCCTCGTAACCCGGATCGTTCACCAGGACCACGAGCATTTTTCCCTTCAGGTCCGCACCCTTGAAGTCGTCCCAGTTATATTCGGGCGCGACGATGCCGTATCCGGCGAATACCGTGTCCGCATCCACGGAGACGTCTTCGACCTGGCGCTTGGTCCAGGCCACAAAGTCGTCGCGGAACCGGAGCGTGGTTGCTTTCTTCGGGTGGGCTTCCTCCGTGAAGGTCAGCGCCATCGAGGGATCGGGCGTGATGCCCACCAGCGGAACCTTCTGCAGATAGGTCCCGTCGGGGTTTCCCGGTTCGAGCGAGAGAGCGCGGAATTGATCCTCGATATATTTCACGGTGAGCTGCTCGCCTTTGGTGCCCGGAAAGCGGCCCTCGTATTCGTCCGAAGCGAGTGTGCGGATGTGCGCGAGCAGGTCGGGGCCGGAGATGCCCTTCATCGCGGCGTCGGGAGGAGTCGGCTCCGGAACGGTGGTGCAGGCCGCGAGCGCGAAGAGGAGAGTGGCAAGCGGCACACGCAATCGAACGCGGCGCGCGGCTGGCTGGGGTTGAGTCATGCGCCCATCTCCTTGGGTCCCGACCGATCCAATGGCGCGCATCTTACTGCGGCGCGAAGCGGCTCGCCAGAGCAGAATTTATCGCCCCGGATGCCGGTGTGGCAGTTGCAAATCGCCCTGCGGGGCCGGAGAATGGCCGCGTGTTCGAACCGGGACAGCCCGTGCGCGTGAATCTGGCCGGCCTGCGGGTGAAGAACGTCACGTTTCAGGCTGCCG